>Ga0157380_10003752_pt1 | contig 10448 bp, 9 predicted proteins | sample S35metaG_FD_119757 | JGI IMG/M metagenome (GOLD analysis project Ga0157380, IMG submission 119757) | Switchgrass rhizosphere microbial communities from Kellogg Biological Station, Michigan, USA - S3-5 metaG | ecosystem: Host-associated > Plants > Roots > Rhizosphere > Soil | place: USA: Michigan...
GCCGCCGTCGCGCGAGTGGAAGAGGCCGCCCGGAATCGTGCCGCACCAGAGCTCGCCGTCGCGCTGCGACCCTTCGAATGCCCACACCCGCTTCGTGTCCCACGGGATCGGCGTGTTGCGCATTGGATCGAGATCGACGACATCGTCGGGTTTCGGCGGAAACTGCGGCACCGGACGCTCCTCCCAGGTTGCGCCGCCGTCGCGCGAGCGCTTCATTTTCACGCCGAAGTGGCCCATGTCCTGGCACGCGTGCAATGTGCCGTCGCGTTCTGCGTAGGTCATGGTGACGGGATCGCCGAGGAGCTCGGCACGCTCGATGCGCCACTCGCGCCCGTGCCGGCCAACGAGAAACAACCCTTTACGCGTGCCGACGAGCAGTTTTCGAGTCATGACTAGCCTCCGGAAAGAGCCTGAAAAACATAGACTTCACTGTCTACATTAATGTGATCCGTGAGCTTGCGCCGGTCCTTGATGTTGCGGCCGTCGACGAGGACTTTGACGTGGTGGCGGACCTCGCCTTGGTCGTCGAGCACGTAGTTGCGCACGGCAGGCCACGACTCGAAGTAGCGCTCGAACAGCTCGGCCACCGTGGCCGCCGCGAGCTCGGCGGTTGGGCACTGTGTGTGCCGCGTGAGGTTCTGCGTGAAGTGAATGTGCGCCATGCAACCGGGCGCTGTCAGGCCGCCGATCGGGCCAACACCTGATAAGGCGACAGCTCGGGGATGCGGCAGTTCGCGAGGGGGATCAACACCGTCGTCACGAGGGCGTGCTGGCCCGTCAGCACCGAGTGACTGATGCCGTCGGTGAATACCATCCAAGCCGAGAGCGGGGGGAAATGGATTTCCTGATACCCGGCCGGATTGTCACGAAAGGCAGGGTTCTCTTTCATGCAGTTGTGGATGCGGCGCATCGAGCGATCGTACGGGCTCGAGTCGATGACCCGGAACAGAGGGTAGAGCTTGCCGAGCGAGCCGATGAAGCCGCTGTAGAGCTTGTCGAGCGCCCCTTTGTCGATGGTCACACGCGGCTTGCCGCCCTTGGCCGCGTCCAAGAGCTCGGGGTGCCGCCCCAGGAGCGTGCGAAAGCTGCCCTTGGTTCCCCAGACGCGGTCGCGGCTTGGATGAATGTTGACGAAGAAGCGCAGGATGCGTGCGCCGTTGGTCGCGCCATAGGCGCCGGCATCGACATGCACGAGCTCGTTGCTCGAGCGAGGCTTGAGCTTGCGGCCTTGCTCCTCGATCGACCGAAAGCTCGTCGTCCCGAGCGTCCAGCCCGGCACGAAGTCCGGGCACGAGCTGCGCAGGAACGCTTCGACGCGCCGCCCGTGCGTGCGCAGGATCTGCTCGATGCGATCCTTGACCTCGGGTGCGGCGTCGAAACGAGGAATTGAATCAGATTCAGGGTGATAGCTGATGTTTTTGACCTGCAGCTCACGAGGTAAACCGTCGCGCATGAAGGCGAGGTCGGCTTCGCTCGGTAGCTCGAGGGGGCAGCGGTCGAACCATACGACCTCGGCCTTCTCCATTGCGTTCTCGATCTCGCTCGGAGTTGCGTCGTTGAAGCTGCGTAGCTGGTAGCGGTCCATGGTGTGACCCTCGCGGGCTGGAGTCAGTTATAGGGGCGTGATGCCGCGCTCTGCGAATGCCAAGTCTAGTTTAGCCTCGACGTCGTGAACCGTAATCAGGCTCATCGCCGCCGGGTCGCGGACGCGCTGGCCCCAACGCAGCGTTTCGACCGGCCGCCCGAACTCGCGCGCGACGGCGTCGGGATACTTGTCGACCACGAGGTGCTGGCTGAAATACGGGCCCGTGCGGTGGCGGTTCGAGGTCGCGTACAAGCCGACGACCGGGGTGCCGACCGCGGTTGCCATGTGTGCCGGTCCGGAATCGGGGCAGAGCACGACGCTCGCTCGCTGGAGGATCGCGACCAGTTGTTTCAACGTTGTCTTGCCGATCAGGTTCGTTGGCTTCGAGCTGGCCATGGCGGCAATGTCGCGCCCGTAGCTCTGCTCGATGGCCGTGGACCCGCCCGTCACGAGCACTTGGGCGCCGTAGCGCTTTGCCGCGTAGTCCGCGACCTCGGCGTACGACTCCACGCGCCAGTTGCGGTAATTGCGAAAGCGTTGACCGGTGCAGGGGCTGATGACGAGGGTGGGTTTGCCATTCGCGAAATGCGGCGCGATCGCGGCGACGTCGTCGGCACCGATCGGCAGATCCCAACGTGGGTTGCCATGCTTGACGCCGATCAGCTCGGCGAACTCGAACAACCCATCCATGACGTGACGCTCGCGGCGCGCCGGCAGCTTGTGGTTCGTGAACAGCCACTGTTGATCGCGAGCGCGTGCGCGGTCGAAGCCGATTCGCAGCGGCGCGCGGACGAGTAGGCTCACCATGTTCGCGCGCGCCGACGCATGCATGTGCAGCAGCGCGTCGAAACGCCTGCCCCCGAGCGCGCGATGGACCGCCGCGTAGCCGCGGAGTCCCCGTGCCTTGTCGAGGACGATGAGCTCGACGCCGTCGAGCCCCCTCAATAAGGAGTGCTCCGTCTTGCCGATGATCCACGTGAGCTGCGTGCTCGGCCAGGCATCTTGAATGGCGCGGACCACCGGCACCGTGTGGCACGTATCGCCGATGGCCGAGAGGCGGACGATGCACAGCGACGCGGGCGGTTGGACGAAGGGCAGTGGCATGCCGTGGTGCATGGAGTCGGAGCCGACGGCCATCGTACACGATCGCCGTCGGCGGGCAGGGTCGCTGCGGAGTGCTGCGAGCTCGGACTACTCCACCGTCACAGACTTCGCGAGGTTACGCGGCTGATCGATGTCGCGGCCTTTTGCCAGCGCGACGTGATAGGCGAGCAACTGTAAAGGGATGTTGAGCAATAGTGCGTCGAGCTCCGGCTCGGACTTGGGCACCTCGATGACGCCTTCGATGCCCGCCGGCAACGGCGGGCCGGGTTGCGTGACGGCGAAGATCGGACCGCCGCGCGCGCGAATCTCGGCGATCGTCGAGAGATTTTTCGCGTAGAGGTCGTCGCGCGGGAGCACGACGACGGTCGGCGTTTCCGCGTCGATGAGAGCCAGCGGCCCATGCTTGAGCTCGGACGCCGGATACGCCTCCGCGTGCAGGTAGCTCACTTCTTTCAGCTTCAGAGCTCCCTCGAGAGCAACGGCGAGGCCGGCGGCGCGGCCGATGAAGTAGACATCGCGGCTCGCTGCAATCGCCTGCGCAACCGCCGTGATCGAGGCTTCGTTGTCCAGGATTTGCTGCACCTGCCGGGGTAGAGCTTCGAGCGCGGCGATGAGCCGCGCGCCGTTCGCGGTCGACAGATCTCGCAAGCGGCCCAAGTGGATGGCGAGCAGCGCGAACGCGACGGCGGTGCACGTGAACGTCTTGGTTGCCACGACGGCGATCTCCGGGCCCGCGTGCAGATAGATGCCGCGGCCGCACTCGCGCGCGATGCTGCTGCCGACGACGTTGACGATCCCGAGCACGCGGCCGCCCTTGCGCTTGACCTCTTGTATGGCGGCCAGCGTGTCAAAAGTTTCGCCGGACTGGCTGACGGCCACGTACAGCGTGTCGGACTCGATCACGGGATTGCGGTAGCGGAACTCGGAGGCGGGCTCGGCATGGGCCGGCACGCGCGCAAGCTGTTCGATGAGCTGCGCGCCCATCGAGCCCGCGATGTGCGCCGAGCCACAACCCAAAATCTTCACACGCCGCACCTCGAGCAATTCGCGGGCCGCGTCCTCGAGCCCACCCAGGCGCGTCGTCTGGAAGCGCGGCTCGAGTCGGCCGCCGAGGGTCCGGCGAATCGCGTCTGCTTGCTCGGCCATCTCCTTGCGCATGAAGTGTGCGTGCGAGCCCTTGTCGAGCGTCTCGCTCGCCCAGTCGATGGTCAGCGGCGTCTTCTGTGTCGCGCCGCCCGCCAGCGTTGAAGCTTCGTAACCATCGGCACGCAGCACCGCGAGCTCGCCGTCGTCGAGGTGCACGATGCTGCGCGTGTGGCTCGCGAGCGCGGCCGCGTCGGAGGCGACGAACATCTCGTCATCGCCTATGCCTAGGATCACCGGGCTGCCGTTACGAGCGACGACGATCGACTTCGGGCTCTCGGCGTCGAGCACGGCGAGCCCGTAGGTGCCCGTCACGAGGCGCAACGCGGCGCGCACTCGATCCTCGAGTGCGTCGCCAGGCATTGCGGCGATGAGGTGCGCGAGCACTTCAGAATCGGTTTGCGATTGAAACAGCACGCCCTGAGCTTCCAAGCGCGCGCGCAATTCCGCCGCGTTCTCGATGATGCCGTTGTGGACGATCGCATACCGGTTCGCGGCGTCGCTGTGCGGGTGCGCGTTGCGATCGCTCGGCTCGCCGTGCGTCGCCCAGCGCGTGTGCGCGATACCGGGGCCGCCGCGCAGCTTCTCCGGTAGCTTGCTCTCGAGCTCGCGGACCTTGCCCTTGCTCTTGTGCATGCGCAGCTTGCCGCTGCGCGCGACGACGAGCCCCGCCGAGTCGTAACCCCGGTACTCCAGGCGATGCAGCCCTTGCATGAGGATCGGCGCCGCGTCTCGCGGGCCGATGTAGCCGACGATTCCACACATTGCGCCAGTCTCCCGTTCAGCCGTAAATGATTCGGCGGATTTGCCGAGCCGTGAGCGGCTGCGCGCGAAAGCGCAACCGCTCTAGCTCGGCCGCGAGCTGCGTGAAGATCGCGTCGTTCGCGAGGCCCTGCGCTTGCAGCGCGAGGTGCCGGCGGCGGATGAACGCTTCGGGCGTCTCCGCAAGAAAGCTCAGCACCTCGCTAACCAGGTGCGTTGCTTCGGCAGTGCTCAACCGACTCGTGCGGACGAGATACGCGATCAGCTCCTCGAGCTCGGACACATCCGACATCGGCGTGCAGTCTGCGGGTGGAACGACGACTTACGGTACGAGTTTGCCCGACTTCGGGCAAGAAAGAGCAAGCGTTATGATCAATGGGGTGCAGCACTTCCTGAAGTTAGCCGGGTCGGGCTTAGCGCGAGGTTTGTACGTCTATGCCGAACCGCGCCGCTGCCGGCTGGTTGCGGGCGCCCTCGAAGGCCCGTTCGGCTTGAGCTCGGAGCGCCGGGTCAGTGAGATGCGTGTCGGCGAGAGTTCGGGCCCGCGCCGGATCGGCAAACGCCAGCCCTTGCACGGCTTGCAGCACGGCTCGTTGCCGTGCGTCCGCTGACGTGAAAGCGTTGAGAACGCTGGGGTCGACTCCGCTCGACGCTCGGCCGGCCGTCATAGTCAGCAACACCGTAAGCGCGGTGTCGCGCAACGCGCCTGGCGGCAACTGCAGTGTCCACTGGCGGGCGGAGCTCACGTCGTGTCCCGACCAAACGCCGAGCGCGTTGCGGACGGCGAGCGTACGCTCTTGCTCGGTCCGGCGATCGATGGCCCACGCGGCTGCCGCGGCGGGATCGTTGTTGGCCCAGTTGACGGCGATGATGCCGGCGAGTTGCTGCGCCTGCGCTCCTGACTGCACGCCCGTACGGCTCGCTTCGAGCTCGTCAACAAAGCGTGCCGCGGCTGCGCCGTCGCGCTGTGCGACCGCGTGCACGAGGGCCGTGGCAGCTTGCGCATACCAAGGCTCGCCGCTAAATCCCCGGAGCCAGTCGATAGCACCTTGCGGATCGCTCTGCGCGTAGCCTTGCACTACGCCCTGAATCCACGGTTCGCGAGCCGCGGCAGGCACTTGCGTTGCGTAGGCGACCGCGCCGCGCGGGTCCCGCATCGCGAGCCGCTGACCTACTTGTTGGAATATGCTCGGGGAAGCGCTCGCGCCGTTTGCAAGCAGCCAACGCATTGCGTTGTCAGGCGAACGCGAAGCCCACGTCGACACGGCGAACAACGGAAGCGAATCTTGCAGCGCCGGATCGTCGATGGCGAGGAGTCGGTTGGCAATGGCCTCGGCGGTCTCGTCGCGCCGCATGGCGGTCATGGCGACCATCTGCACCGCCGGCATTCGCTCGGTGGGCGATTCCAGATCGAGCGCAAGATCGAGGGCGCGGTCGGGGTTTTCTTCGGCGACGCCGCCGATCACCGAGGTGACTAGATTCTGTCGTTCCGGCTGCAAGCGTGCCCACGCGAGCGCGGCTTCGGCGTCGCGCTTACCGTACCCGCGAGCAACGACCTGCGCGAGCCGTTGTCGCTCGCCAGTCGACAAGCGCTCGAGATACCTCGTCGCGGCGAGCGGATCGCGATCTGCGAGCTGCTGCAGCGCCGTCGTTTCCAGCATTTGTCGCAGATCTCCCGACACGCGTTGTGTCAACTCCAAAACGCGCTCGGGGTCTGCGCGCGCGAGCTCGGGAACTGCGGCAACGAACAACGTCATCAGCCGCGATTCCGTCTCGAGTGCGCCGAGGTGCGCAAACGCGCGGTCGGGCGCTACGCGTGCCAGCGTGCGCACGGCAGCTGTCTCCAACGTGAGCCGCAATCGCTCGTCGCGGACTTCACGTGTCATTGCCAATGCGCGTTCGGGATCCATCTGTGCCCAGCGCGCCGCCATGAGGTTAAGGGGAGAACGTGCTGCAACCGCGCCGAAGGGCACCGATCCGGGTCCGAAGGGCGACACGCCGCCCGCAGGTGGTGGCGGCTCGCGAGCAGCAAGACGGGAAGCGACGCGCTCGAGGGCCACGGCATCGTTACCGAGCCCGACGACGAGCGCGAGCGCAGCGGCGGCGGCATCGTCGGGGTCGTCGACGGCATCGAGCGCGGCGAGAGCCGCCGCCGGCGCCGTGCGCGCCCACGTGCCATAGACGGATTCGAGCGCGATACCGCGTGCGCCGGCTTCGCGCGCGAGCAGCGCAGAACGCGGGGCGTCGATCTCGGCGTAACGCTTCAGGAGCACCGCGAGCGCCAGCTCGCGATCGGGTGACGGCGGTTCTGCGGCGACTTGGGCGATCAGTGCAGCGAGCTCGGTCGCACCGGCGTCGGCGACGCGGCGATAAAAGCCGACGGTCTCGGTCGCGGGAGCCGTAGCGGCCGGAAAGGGCCGCGCGAAGTCGCTGCTCCGCAAGCTCACTTGTTCGATCGGCGCAGACCGCTCCGGCATGAGAAGAAGCGTAGCGCCCACGCCGAGCAGGACACCCAGGACAAGTACCGTCAGAGTCCGAGTCATAACGAACCCCCGCATGGATTTCTGGGGCGACAGGTCTTCGGCCGGTTCGGCTGATGGTACTCGCCACGTGCCACATCCGGAATACTGCCGCCGTTGGAGGCTCCGTGACATGGACGGCGGCGTGGCGCGATTGCGTGCTGCGCCGCTTCCCGGTATCTATGGTGAAACCTCGTTGGACCGTGCCTTCATGACGAACGACTTTGTCGAGATTCGCGACGCCGTGGCACGTTTGTGCGCCGACTTCCCGGGCCGCTACTGGCGTGACAAGGACCGTGCTCGTGCCTATCCGCAGGAATTCGTCGAAGCGCTGTCGGCAGCGGGCTATTTGGCTGTCTTGATCCCAGAGGAATATGGCGGCGCGGGCCTTGGTATTGGCGCAGCGGCGGCCGTGCTCGAGGAGATTCACAAGAGCGGCTGCAACGGCGCCGCGTGCCACGCGCAGATGTACACGATGGGCACGCTGCTGAAGCACGGCAGCGACGCGCAGAAGCGCGAGTACCTACCGCGCATCGCGGCCGGCACACTACGGTTGCAAGCGTTCGGTGTGACCGAGCCGACGAGCGGTACCGACACCACGCGCATCAGGACGACGGCAGTGCGCGATGGCGATGTCTACCGCGTCAACGGCCAGAAGGTGTTCATCTCGCGCACCGAGCACTCGGATCTCATGCTGTTGCTCGTTCGCACGACGGCGCGCGACGCGGTCGCGAAGCCGACCGATGGCATCTCGGTGCTGCTCGTGGACATACGCGCGGCCTTGAGTGCCGGTCTGACGATCAATCCGCTCGTAACGATGATGAATCATGCGACGACCGAGCTGTTCTTCGACAACGTCGAGGTGCCGGCGGCGAATCTCGTCGGGGTGGAAGGCAAAGGCTTCGGCTACATTCTGGATAGCATGAATGCCGAGCGCATTCTCATCGCTGCCGAGTGCATCGGCGACGCGCGCTGGTTCATCGCGAAGGCTGCCGCCTACGCGACGGAGCGCCAGGTGTTCGGCCGGCGCATCGGCGAGAACCAAGGGGTTCAATTTCCGATCGCGCGCGCTCACGTGCAGACGGAGGCCGCGGCGCTCATGGTGCAGCGCGCGGCGGCGCTATTCGATGCCGGCGAGAAATGCGGTGCCGAGGCCAATATGGCCAAGATGCTGGCGGCTGATGCCTCGAAGGAGGCTGCCGATGTTTGCATCCAGACGCACGGCGGTTACGGTTTTGCCGAGGAATACGATATCGAGCGCAAGTTCCGCGAGACGCGGCTCTATCAGGTTGCCCCGGTGTCGACGAATCTCATTCTGTCGTACGTCGGCACGCACGTGCTCGGGATGCCGAAGTCTTTTTGATCCACGTTCGGAGGAATACTCGCCATGGATAAGATCAATCCGCTTTACACGGCCACTGCGACGGCTAGCGGTGGTCGCAACGGACATACGGAGTCAGCCGACGGCATGGTCAAAGCCGACCTGTCCGTCCCGAAAGCCATGGGCGGTCCCGGCAAGCCGGGCACTGCGACGCCGGAGCATCTATTTGCTGCCGGCTATGCGGCGTGTTTCGGCGGTGCGCTCGATTTCGTCGCCAAGCAAAAAAAGAAGGACGCGACCAAGGCCAAGATCACGTGCGCCGTTTCTATCGGGCCGCGCGACGGCGGCGGATTTGGCCTGGCCGTCCAGATGCGCGTCGAGGACAAGTCGCTGCCGCAAGCCGATCTCGCCGCGCTCGCTCGCGAGGCGCACGAAAAGATCTGCCCGTATTCGCACGCGACGCGCGGCAACGTCGACGTCCAGTTTGAAGTCGTCGGCGCTTAGCCGCGGCTCGCGCTCAGTGCGCGCGTGCGTCGAGGCCGTGGTCGGCGAGGAACTTGGACAGCAGGTCGGCGACCGCGACGTTGTTCAGGTCTGCGAACGGAATGTGCGTGTTGCCGGTTAGGCCGGCGTCGGACAGCACGAGCACTTCGGCCTTGCCGCCGTGCTCGTTGACGAGATCGACCCAGCGCCGCGACTCGACGAGCGTCGGCCGATAACGGTCCGACTTGTCCACATTGTCGCCCCATACCATTTGCATGGGGATGCGGGTGAGCTTGCGGAACTCCTCGAGCGAAACCTCGATCGGCCCGAACGGGCCCTGCGGCACGTCCGGTGCTGCGCCCTCGGGATACACGTAGCCCACGTTCTCGTACGCGACGATCCCGATGATCTGGTCGCTTTTCATCGCGGTCAGCAGGGCGCGAAGACCGCCCGCTGAATTCGTCAGTGCCACGGTTGGACCGATCTTGTTCGCAAGCTCGGCCGCGGCATCGGTCTCGAGCTGCGCGTTCTCGATCGTGTCGAACTCCTGATAACGCGCGCGCATGGCCTGGTTCCAGGCTTCGGGATCGTTCTTCGGAAATTGCACACCATCGAACCAGGTGGGATAGACCGCGCCGAAGCGCCACGCCGCGAAGTTGGCCTGGTCGCGTCCGGGCCCGGGTTGGTATTCGGTGTCGACGCAGCCCCAGTTGGCGCGGCCGACTCTCGGGCCGTCCCAGACGTACACGGGGTAGCCGCGCCGCACGAAAATGCTCTGGAATCCTTCGCCGCCGTCCCAGCGGTTTTGCCAGGCGACGGCGCTCGCGCTATGCCACATCAGTAGGTTGACGGCGCGCGCGCCGGGCGGGATCTGGTACTCGACGACGCCGTGATCGCAATGCAGCGAGGCGCTGGCAGGATCGCCGAGGACCTTTCCGCCTACGGCAAACGCGCCCTGCTTCTCGATGAGAATCGGCGAGCCGGTAACTTGCGCCGACGCAGCTGCCGAAACGGCGGCGAACGCGGCGCAAGCGAGCAAGGCCTCGATCGGTCGAGTCCGTCTTGGTTTTGTCATGCGCGGATCATACCGGCCGCGTGCTTAGTCGGCACGTGCCTCGGCGTCGATCGTGCCTTTGATCTCCTGCCACAGAGGGGCCCAGGTGGTCCATTCGTGGCCGCCATCAGCGGTGTAGATTTGCGACTGCGGCAGCGCGTCGAGGAGCGGTGCATAAGTCGCAGCGAGCCGGTCCTGCCCCCCGAAGCCGAGCAGGATCGTTGCATCGGACCGTTTGGTGAGCGCCTTGAGCGCCCGCCAACCGTCGAGGAACGGACGCTCGTGTGCGGCAGCCCGCCAGGTCTCGAGCCCGCCCGCCGCCGTGATCGCGCGCGGTACGCGGCGCCCACCGAGGTACGGCGCGAGCAGGACGATGCCGCGAATGTCTGCCGGGAATTCACCCGCATAGAGTAGCGAGCCGTAACCGCCGATCGATACTCCGAGCAGCCAAATCTCGTTGTAGCCGCGGGCTCGAGC
>Ga0157380_10003753_pt1 | contig 10447 bp, 6 predicted proteins | sample S35metaG_FD_119757 | JGI IMG/M metagenome (GOLD analysis project Ga0157380, IMG submission 119757) | Switchgrass rhizosphere microbial communities from Kellogg Biological Station, Michigan, USA - S3-5 metaG | ecosystem: Host-associated > Plants > Roots > Rhizosphere > Soil | place: USA: Michigan...
AAGCGAGGTTGTTGACTTTGCGGGTGATAGGCAGCCCTTCATTTGAACTGCGGGTTGTCTGCATGAAATTGAGCAGGGCAAGCGGTTGGCAATCAGCGTTGGTGGTAATGATTCCCTCATTTGCACCGATCGTAGGTGTCGAGACCGGGCAGGGTGTAGAGCCGACCTGCTCACTTAAATTTGGCCGGACAAGGTTTTCATTGATTCCCTCCAAAGCAAAGAAAAAGAAGGCCTTATTCTTTACTATTGGTCCGCCGACTGTGCCGCCGTATTGCTCGCGGTGAAAATCGGTCAATTCTTTTCCGTCCGATGTTTTTGAGGTCAGAGCCCTAAGACGCTGATAATAAAACACGCTGCCGTGAAAATTGTTTGTACCCGATTTTGTGATGACGTTGATAATACCGCCGGCAGTACGGCCGTACTCAGCATTCGCACCGGTGGCTATGACTTGAAATTCCTTTACGGCATCAAGCGTAATATCGATCGCTGCGCGTTGACCTCCGGCCTGTTCGCCAAAGAAGCCATTATTGTAATCGCCGCCGTCGAGACTGACGTTATTGAAAATTCCCCGTTGACCGGCAAAGTTGATCTCGTCACCGTCCGGACCCTGGGTTATGGCAACACCAGGAGTCAGCGTGAGCAGGTCCTCAAATTTTCGGCCCAGGATAGGAGTGTTGCTGATCGCTGTTTCGTTTATCGTCGTGCTTGCTTCGGTCTTCGTTGTGTCGACAGTGGGCGTTTCGGTGATCGTGACTTCGCCTGAGACACCCGAGACTTTTAGGGCGGGCGTCAGCACGACCCTGGCGCCGACCGTTACCTCGACGTTTTCCTGATTATGTTTAGCAAAGCCCTCCTTGCTGAATGAGACAACATAGCGTCCCGGCGGCAACGCCAGTATCGTAAACCGTCCGTCGCCGTCCGTTGTGAAGGTTCTTGTGAAATTGGTATCGACGTTTCTCGCTTCAACCGTAACGCCCGGCACGACCGCTCCCTTTTCATCTAACACGGTGCCAGTGACGGTGCCGGAAGTTATTTCCTGCGCAAGGGCAGGAATTGAACACACAAAAGCGAGGACAAGCAGAAATGCCAATCTCGCGAATTGTTTTCTGTATTGACCATTAACCATTTTTTTCTCCTTTGTCGGATCTGAATGCAAGGTGCGGCACTTTCGTGTCAGGCATTGCCGATATACGAAAGCGTCCTCCGGATCCATGTGAGTGATCGACGTAGTTCCTAAATTCTTTGTTACAGAATCAAAAGCTGATGAAGTATATTCAATGTCTTCGGATTTTTACAAACCAAATCAGGTTAAATCTTCTATCCGAAATAGCGCGGCGATTTCGCTTGAGCAGTGCTATGAATATAATACAGTTTGATCGGCCGGGAATGTAAGTGTTTTTTCCTTCGAACAAAAAATGCATCTTGAAGTGGATATTGAGAATTGGCCGCGCAAAACGACCTATGAGTTCTTCAAGGACTACGAAGACCCATTTTTTAACTTCACAGGGAACCTCGATGTCACATCGATCTATCAGTTTTGCAAAAGCAACGGCTTGAGCTTTTCGTTGACGGCACTTTATTACTCGCTCGTGGCGGCAAATGAGATTCGCGAGTTTCGGATCCGTTTGGTAGAAGGGCGTCTCGTGGAATTTGACCGGATCCATGCAACCCAGACGATCCTTAACGACGACGAAACCTTCTCATTCGCTTATTACGAGATGAAGGACGATGCTTTCGAATTTGATCGATCCGGTAGAGCGGCTACGGAGAAATACAAGGCTCTAAAGACCTTCGATGTTGAGTCAGACCGTCGGGACATGATCTATTATTCGGTCATTCCTTGGGTTTCTTTCACGAGTTTTAAGCACGCGAGCCGTCTCGATAGGACTCAGACCGTTCCGCGAATAGTGTTCGGAAGGATGTTTGATAAGCATGAACGGAAGCTGATGCCGCTTTCCGTCGAGGCAAATCATGCGATAATGGACGGGTACCACGTGGGGAAATTCTTTAGGCGATTTCAGGAGATGATCAACTCGCCGGAGGCATCTAACCAAATTTCAGTTTGATGAAACCGTTTAAGATCAGGGATATTTCGATCGATCCGCCGCTCATACTGTCGCCGATGGCCGGTGTGACGGACTATACGTTTCGCCGGCTTATCAAACGGCGAGGCGGGGTCGGCCTGGTCGTCTCCGAATTCATTTCGGTGGAGGGTCTGACTCGCGGCAATCCCAAATCGAAACGGCAGATGCGTTTTGACGAAGAGGAACGCCCGTTTGCCGTGCAGATCTTTGGCGGCCAGCCGGAAAGAATGGCGATGGGCGCCGAGATGGCCGAAGAGATCGGAGCTGATATTCTCGATGTGAATTGCGGCTGTCCCGCTCCTAAGGTCGTAAAGAATGGCGGCGGTTCGGGTCTGCTCCGGGAGCCGGGACGTCTCGAGATCATCCTGAAGGAAATAAAGAAGACGATCTCGATCCCGTTAACCCTTAAGCTGCGGACCGGTTTTTCGGATGCGTCTATCAACGTGGTCGATGTAGCGAAATTGGCCGAGCAATGCGGCGTCGAACACATCCAGGTACACGGCCGTACGCGTGAGCAGGGCTACAAAGGCCTTGCGAACTGGGACCTGATCGGACAAGTTAAACGTGCCGTGAGCATTCCGGTTTCCGGAAACGGCGATATCACCTCGCTCGATTACGGAATGAAGCGATGGCGGGAAACCGGTGTGGACGGTATCTTGATAGGCCGGGGAGCGATGCAAAATCCGTGGATCTTCCGGCAGTTCGAGGATCTGCTCGCCGGCCGCGAAGCGTATCAACCTGGCCTTGAAGAGAAAAAGTCGGTGCTTCTCGAGTTTTTCGAAATGTGTCTCGAAGAGATGCCTGAGCTTGTGGCTCTCGGTAAGATGAAACAGCTCGCCGGCCAGTTTACAAAAGGACTCGTCGGCGGGGCGCAATTCCGTCAGACGTTGTACCACTCACATTCGGCGGCGGAGATACTTGAAAACGTGACTGTATATTTTGAATCTCTCAATATACGAAACACTTTCGGCGACGGGATGATCGAATCAGACGCAGACCTTATTTTTGAGTCCTGCGACGCGTCCACGCTACATAATCGAAGCACGGCTTCATCGGAAGCCGCTTCCGCGTGATCCTTTACATGCGTATTACTTCCCTAGTCTTCTTTTGTTTGATGGTGGGTATTGCGGCAGCAACCGGGGTAGCTCAAGCGACCTCCAAGGCTGCTAGAACAACCATAGGCCCGGATGATCTTCGCGCGGTCAAATCGTCGCCGGCGTATGCAGAGGTGTTGGTAAGAAAAACCGAACTCGAGGCAGAGCTCGAGTCCCTCCTTGTTGATCACACGGACGAATTCCCGAAAATCAGGGAAGCCCGGACGGAGCTGGAGGTCATAAGGTCGGAAATGGATCGTTTGTTAGCGGTCAAAGCAGCGGATGCTCAAAAGCTCTCAGCAGCACTCGGACGTTTGATCCTCGCGAAGATCGTGCACCAGGCAAAACTTCGACAGTTGCGCGATCAATTCAGCGATGACCATCCGATAGTGCGAAGGCAACGAAGGACGGTAGAAGTTTATGAGGCGGCGATCAAAGAGATACTCGGTTGATCGTCCGCCTCGGTAAAAGGTACAAAATCTACTAATTAGCAGTCTTTTCTTTTGTCGCAGTCTTTTCTTTTCTTTCGTCCTGAAAGAGTATCGGAGCTACCAAAGGACGATACGCGTCGCTGATCTTGATGTATGAACCCTCGCGTAGTTTCGCCATGAATTCCTTTTGCTTGGCAGGGGCCTTTTCCGACATGATCGCCACCCGAACGGCTTTTTCGTCGAAGTAGGATTCCGCGCTGGCAGCGCTGCGGTCGTCAACACGAAGAATCGTGAGGCCGACATCGTCGATCGCGATCGGCTCGGTAATTCCGCCCTTGTTTAGTCCCTTGATCGCATCTGTAAATTTCGTATCAAGTGTTTTCACTTCGAAGGTGTCGACCTTTCCCTTAGTTGTAGCGACATCGGGCTTATCTGAATTTTCAACTGCTATTTTCTGAAAATCGGCACCGCCGCGAAGCTGAGCAACGAGCTGTTTTGCCTTCTCACGTACAGCAGCCTCGTCGCGGCCTGCAAATGCCAAAAAGACCTCGCTGAGCGTAACTGTTTCAGGTTTGGTAAATTTTGCCTTGTTCTTCTCGAAATAATCCTTTACATCTTTTGCAGTCGCTTCCCAATAGAGCTTTTGGTGGACCTCACGCTGGATGATCATTTCGCGAATTGCCTGTCGACGCCACATCTCGCGGATCTCCTGAGGACTCACCCCGGTTTTTTCCATCTCCTTGTAGAGTGCCTCGATCGTCTTAAGTCCGTACTGCTTCATAACCTGAAGGAATCGCTGATTGACCTCGGCGTCGGCCTCTTTTTCGATCCCCTCTTCTTTCGCCTTCTCGATCATCAATTCTTCATTGATAAGGTTCGCGATCAGTTCACCCTGTTTTGCGTCGACAGCTTTTTGCACCGTCGCGCGGTCCTTACCCTGCTGGACCTCAGAATCAACAATGTTCTTCATCTCGCGCTTCACCTTCGAAAGCGTAATAACGCCGTTATTGACCTGGGCCACGACTTCATCAACGACACTTGTGTCAGTTTCCTGGCCGAAAACTGACAATGAAGCGGCAACGAAGATCAGAGCGGCGGCGATCGTATTAAATAGGTATTTCACTTCTTTAGCTCCAAGAGTCTCGGACTTTGCGAATATTACTCCGATTTTGATGCAAGAAACCGCTTTCAGGTTCGAATCGGAAGCCTGGTTACATTAGTACTTTGTAAATATTAGCAGGTTCTGCACAAAACTGCTCGGCCCTCACAAATGAAGGAAAACAGACGAAACGCCGCACTGGAGCCTATATGCGCCGATTCCTGATCTTTTTGCTGGTGTGCCTTGGGGCGATCGGCATCTTCTATTTCTCACTAATATTTACGGCCGCACCGTTGACGGCAAGTGAGCGCGAGCGCGTCGATTCAGCCATCGAGCTCCTCGAACATCAAGGTTTCATAAATGAGGCCTACCTGCTGCGGGACCTTGCGACGTTTAGACGCGACGACAATTGGCTCAATGCGTCGGTAGCGAAGGAAGACGCCTTCGCGGCAACCAACTATCCCTTTGCGGTGGTGACCGTGTACCCGGATTTTTTTAATTATACGGTGGACGACATCGAACGCTCTGCGATATTGCTGCATGAAGCCCGACATCTGAAGGGACATGACGAAGAGGACGCGTACGAATTCGTTTGGCGAAACCGGAAGTATCTGGGTTGGACCGAGGATAAATACGGAGATTCGGTCGCATGGCGAAGTATCAGAAAGCAGACAAGAGATTTCGCGCCGAACCTATTCGTATGCGATTTCAGGCCGCTTGGCGATTGCACGCAGTAGCAAGCGTCATGTGCGGATCGATTCAAGTATCTGGATAGATACGTTCAAGGGATTCTCTGAAACGTCCGATATACGAAGGATTCCCGCCGGTGAAAAATTTGCACCCTCAGTTGTTTCCAAGATCTCCATTAGCTTTGCCGGTAAAACCTTGGCGTTTTCGCCTAGTTTGATCGCGAGTCCTCCTCCAACGCGGTCGATCGATACTATTCCCATACGCTCAGCGAGTTTTCTAAGCCGACCGAAAAGAAATAGATTCTCAACAGGCCCGGGAATACGGCCGTATCTGTCTTCGATCTCCTGATGGATGGTCGCGAGTTCCTCTTCGCTATCGGCCGATGAGATGCGCTTATAGGTGCGCAACCGTTGGCTCGCTTCCACAATATATTCCTTCGGAATGGCCACGTCGACTCCGAGGTTGATCGACACGTTCACCTCATCAGCGATCTCATCACCGCGAATCTCCGCTATTGTGCGCTCGAGCATCTTTGTGTAGAGATCGAACCCCAGCGCGTCGAGGTGTCCGGACTGCTGCCCGCCGAGAAGGTTTCCTGCCCCGCGCAGTTCAAGATCCAGAGCAGCCAGCCGAAACCCTGCACCGAGATCAGAGAATTCGCGGATCGCAGAAAGACGTCGTCGGGCGATCGGTGTAAGTTCCAGTTCGCTCGGGATCAACAGGTATGCATAGGCCCTGCGGTTTGACCGCCCCACGCGCCCACGAAGTTGATAAAGCTGCGAAAGCCCGTAATTATCGGCCCGATTGATGATAATCGTGTTTGCACGCGGAATGTCGATACCGTTTTCGACGATGGTTGTTGCGACGAGGATATCGTACTTATAGTCAATGAAATCGAGCATTATTTGCTCCATTTCCTTCTCGTTCATTTGACCGTGGCCAATGGCGATCCGGGCATTCGGTACTATTTTTTGAATTAGAGCCGCGATCGCCTCGATCGTTTCAACGCGATTGTGAATAAAGAAAACCTGGCCGTTACGCGACAGTTCAAGCTCGATCGCCGAACGTATAACGTTTTCCGAAAACTGTACGACCTGCGTGTTAATAGCAAGCCGATCGCGTGGCGGCGTTTCGATCACGGACATATCGCGCATCCCGATCAAGGACATGTTCAGCGTGCGCGGTATCGGCGTGGCCGAAAGTGTGAGTACGTCGACCTTTTTCTTTAGCTGTTTTAGTTTTTCTTTGTGTGCGACGCCAAACCGCTGTTCCTCATCAACAACCAGCAACCCAAGTTTTGGCAGTTCGACGTCGTTCGACAGTATCCTGTGCGTTCCTATCAGCACATCGACGTCGCCGTTTTTTGCGGTTTCAGTCACGGACTTTTGTTCAGACTTACTTCGAAACCGCGAGAGAAGATCGATCTTAGCCGGAAACGCCGCAAAGCGTTTTCGAAACGATTCATAGTGTTGGTACGCGAGGATCGTAGTCGGTGAGAGAATGGCAACCTGCTTTCCGTCCATTACCGCCTTGAACGCCGCGCGCATCGCGACCTCAGTCTTGCCGTACCCAACGTCGCCGATGATGAGCCGGTCCATTGGCCGCGGTGTCTCCATATCATCTTTGACATCAACAATTGCCTTCGCCTGATCGACGGTAAGGTCGTATGGAAATGCGTCTTCGAACTCGTGCTGCCATGGCGCGTCCGCGGAAAAGGCGTACCCTCGAACGAGCTTGCGTTCAGCATATAGGCGAAGAAGTTCGTCGGCCATATCGCGCATCGCGCGTTTGGCCTTGGCCTTTGTTCGTTGCCAGCCGAGGCCACCGAGGCGATCGACTTGAACTGCCGAAGCTTCAGCAGATGAGTAGCGGGAAACCAGATCGAGCCGCTCAACGGGAACAAAAAGTTTTGCATCGTCCGCATAGACGAGCAACATGAATTCGCGTTCGGCGCCCTGCGAAGTGATCGTCTGCAGCCCTTCGAATCGTCCGATCCCGTGATCGACATGAACAACAAAATCTCCCGGCTTAAGATCGCGAAAATCGGAAATGAACGCTCCAAGACGAGTCTTTCGCGGCTGGATCTGCGGCCGGACCGGAGCTTCGCGTCTCTCGGTTTCACCGAATACGTCCAACTCGGTGAAGTAGATAAGATTCAAAGCCGGTATTTCAAAGCCAGAGGAGAGTGGTCCGACAAGGACAGCTTCGTTGGGTAATGAGATGCCACGTTCTTCAAGCATTTCTTCAAAACGCTCCGCGATCCCGAGCGTATCGAAAACGAAGCTCGCTCCGTGAACCTCGTTGATCTCACCGCTGAGACGCGCAATGTCGCCACGGAATTTACGAGTCGACCGAGATTGGATCTCGATCTCCGTCGATCGCTCGGCAGTTGGGAACAGAAACAACGGTTCAGACACCCGGGCAAGGGCACGCCCGTTTCCGCTCGGGTTCCCGCCTTCGATAACAAACTCTTCATCGGTTTGTGCGGCCGACCGCCCCAGGGAGCGAAGCTCAATTCGGGAATACCGTTCGAGCGATCCACGTATCTGTTCCACTTTTAGAAACAACTCGGAAGGTTCGAGGCCGATCTCACCTGTTTCCGAGAGTGATCCAAAACGTCGGCGAAGATTGTCGTAATGCGAAGCGAGCGTCTGCTCGACAATTGAAGGTTCGTCGATCACGAACAGCGGATCCTTGACGAAATCGAAAAGCATTCCCTTCAACGGGTTAGTAAGCGGGATCTGAAATTCCCAACCAGAAAACGTTTCGCCCTCATCAGCAAATTCCGTCCGGTCGAGTAAGCTGCGCGCGAAATTGTCGCCGGCAAATTTGTCCCGTGCAAAGAAAGCCCAGTCTTTGAGGTTTTGGGCCGAGGCGATGAATTCACGCATCGGAGGCAGAGAGACCTCTTTTATCTTTTCGACGGAGAGTTGCGTTTCTGGATCGAACTCACGGATCGAATCGACGGTATCGCCAAAAAACTCAACGCGAATAGGACGTTCAAGGTCAGGCGGCCAAACGTCGAGAATACCTCCGCGAACGGAAAATTGGCCGACACCCGTTACCGGATCTTCTCGTTCGTAGCCGCCGCCAGAAAGGATCTCAACAACCTTGCCAAGCTCGACGTCATCATCGAGCTTTAGGTTTGTCCCCGAATGCCTTATTTCCTCGGGCCTGAAGGTCCGAGTTACTAGGGATCGTGCCGAAACGATCAAGAAGTCCGGCGTCGAACGTATGAGATGCCAAAGCGTAAGAGCGCGGCGTTCCATGGTTTCAGCGTGAGGCGAACTCCCGGAATAAACGTCCGTCTCGAATGAGGGCAGGCTGAGGATCGATGTATCGGTTTCACGCGTCCAAAAACGCAGATCGGATTCCCAGAGTTCCAGTGCCGCATTCGATTCGGTTACGATCACGGTTGTCCGTGCGCGGTCCATCTGCTCCAAAACAAGCGATTTGGCCGCTATCGACGTTAAGCCGTCGAGGGAGACCACACGAGAGCCCCTTGTCGCTGCATCCAGTTTCGCGATCTCGGATATTTGACTTCCTTCCACCACAAACGCACCTAGCCGTAGAAAACGTCAGGCGGGTGGGTATCGTCCGTCCGTTTTCATACGGTTGATATTATTGTGCCACAATGGAGGGCAGTTTGCCGCTTTTGCGACCTGATCTATAATCAGAGAGTTTTTTCTAAGGACAGGTGAAGCGCCTGTCCTACATTTTATGAGCGTTCCCCAATTCGAAGAGATCGTCGACCCTAACGACCAAACTGAAGCTCGCCGTGAACACCTGGAGAAACTGCGCGAGCTGATAGGCAACGCGTATCCGAATAAGTTTGAACGCAGCAGCATTTCGGGATCGGAAGATACGATCACGAGGCTCTTGAAGTTTGAGCCCGTTACGGCGGTCGCTGACGAAATTCGTGATGTAGTCTCCAAACTTGGCGAAGGCGAACGTCCTCCTGCGGAGATCAAAGACGCGTTGAATACACGACTAAAGGAGTTGGGAAATGTTCGTATCGCCGGAAGATTGGCGGTGCCGCCCCGCGTAATGGGTAAGGCCGCCTTCGTGCACCTTTCAGATGGGATCTCACGTATCCAGATCTATTGTCGAAAGGCCGACTTTGTAGTCACGCGGAACGATTCTGGAGAGATGCTCGATCCTCAGGTTGCGTGGACGGTTTTTGGTCTGCTCGATCACGGCGATTTCATCGGCGTTGAAGGATTTCTTTTCATTACGAATACCGGCGAGCTTTCGGTCCATGTCGAAAAGCTGCAATTCCTTTCGAAGGCGATGCTGCCGATGCCTGACAAGATGCATGGCATCGCCGATCCGGAGATCCGCCAACGCCAGCGTTACGCCGACCTGATCGCCTCGAGTTTACAGATCGAGCATGACGGCATGACAACCCGCGACGTGTTCGAAACGCGAGCGAAGATCATTTCGTCAATGCGGCGTTACCTGGAAGATCACGGCTACATCGAGGTCGAAACTCCTATGCTCACGCCAAAGGCGACAGGTGCGGCGGCGAAGCCCTTCCAAACACATCACAACGCCTTGGATATCACGCTCTATGCGCGTATCGCACCTGAGCTTTACCTAAAACGGCTTGTTGTGGGTGGTTTTGAAAAGGTGTATGAGCTGAATCGCAACTTTCGCAACGAAGGAATTTCGTACAAGCACAACCCCGAGTTCACGATGCTCGAATTCTACTGTGCATACATGGACGTCGAGGGGATGATGAATTTTTGCGAAGAGATGTTTCGCGAAAGCGTTCAAAAAGCGGCGGGCACGCTGACGGTTGAATACGAAGGAAGCCAGATCGACTTCTCGCGGTTTGAGCGGATCGCCATGCGGGATGCCATCCTAAGGCATAAGCCGGATGCTGAGATCGTCGAGAGCGAGATGGTCGAGCTCTTTGACGAGTTTGTCGAGCCCAATTTGATCCAGCCGACATTCATTGTCGATTATCCAAAATCTATCTCACCTCTTTCGAAGGCGTCGCCGAAGAATCCACAGATCGCTGAGCGCTTCGAACTTTTTATCAACGGA
>Ga0157380_10003754_pt1 | contig 10446 bp, 6 predicted proteins | sample S35metaG_FD_119757 | JGI IMG/M metagenome (GOLD analysis project Ga0157380, IMG submission 119757) | Switchgrass rhizosphere microbial communities from Kellogg Biological Station, Michigan, USA - S3-5 metaG | ecosystem: Host-associated > Plants > Roots > Rhizosphere > Soil | place: USA: Michigan...
GGCCCAGCCGCCGCCCGGCCCGCCGCGAACGGGGCCGGGTTACCCGCAAGTCTACGATCCCAACATGCCGTTCGACCCGAAGGAGATCGCCGGCATCTGGACGCCGAACGCCGCCGGTTTCGGTGGCGGCGGGCGCTGTCGCGATTGCGGCGACCGCGGCTTCAGCCACGAGTTTCCCGTGTTCACGCCGGAGGGGCAGGCCGCGTTCGACGCGAGCATTCCGTCGTACGGCCGTGCGCTCGGCAGCGCTGATGCCGAGGCGCATCCCGAAGAGCACATCGGCCGGCGGCGCGCGCAACCGCCCGCACTCGGCACCGATCTGTATCAGCAGTGCAATCCCATGGGGATACCGCGCGCGATCCTGTATCCGGATCCCGAGGAATTCATCGTGCTGCCGGAGCGGATCCTGCAGCATTTTCAATGGGGCTACGGGCTCCGCACGATCTGGATGGACGGCCGAGCGCTACCGAAGCCGGAGGAAGTCGACATCGCGCGTTGGTGGGGCTACGCGGTCGGGCGCTGGGAAGGAAACACGCTCGTCGTCATGTCGACGGGGTACGACGGCCGGAGCTGGGTCGATCATTTCGGGTACCCGCACAGCGACATGATGGTGCTCGAAGAGCGCTACACCCGCATCAACTACGACACGCTCGAGCTCAAGATGACGTTGACGGATCCCGTGTACTACCAGAAGCCGTGGGTGTCGGAAACAAAGCGCATGCATCTGATCCCCCGCGACTTCATCCAGTCGTCGGGTTGGAGCGGTTTGCTCGAGGATCTGTGCGCTCCCATCGACGAGGTCGATACCTTCAACCGGTTGATTCGCGATCCCGCCGGCACGGGCCAGCCGGCGGCGCCGCCAGCCCGCTAGCCCATTTTGTCTAGCGGCGCGCGAGCTGCGCGTTCGCGCATTCGCTCATGACGGTGAGAAAGCGCTGATACGCGTCCGTGCCGACGACGAACGGATGCGGGTCGCCGGCCCGGCGCGCTGCGAGCCGCTCGAGCTTGGTCGCGAATCCGTCGTAGAGCGGGTGGTTCTGGATCTCGACGTCGACGCCGAGCCGCCGAGTCACGGCGCCGAAGCGCTCGAGCGATTGCACGTATTGCCGCAAACCGTCGTCGGGAATGCGGTTGACTAGCAGGATCGATCCGCCGAACAGCGCCGCCGTGTGGCTGCGCTCGCCGTCTGCGACGCGGAACACGAAACCGAGCGCGCCCGGCGTGTGGCCTGGAATCAGCACGGGGGTGATCTGGACGCCTCCGAACGAGATCGGCTCGCCGTCCGCCACGACGACGTCACGGCGCGGCGGCGGCAAGCCTGCTGCGGGCTGCGCCGCGGGCGCGCCGGCCGGTGGCGGGGGCGGGTTCGCGATGAGGTCCCAGTCGGCGGCCGAAAGCGCGACGCGGGCGCCGCGTTGCTGGAAGTATGAAGCGCCGCCGAAGTGGTCCGCGTGCCCGTGCCCGACTAGCACGTAACGAACGTCGTTAGGATCTAGGCCGGCCGCGCGCATCTGCGGCAGGAGCACGGATTCGAGCTGGTCCGGATAACCGGCGTCGATCAGCAGAATGCCGTCCGGGGTCGTCAACGCCCAGACGACGGTGCTCGTGCGGCCGAGCGCATACAAATTGTCGAACACCCGCGTGGCGCGGATCTCGGGGTCGTCGGCACGGTTGGCGCGGCCTGCGTCGCCGCAAAAGAACTGCACGGTTTCGCCCCATTCGCTGCCCGCAGCGGCGCGCGCCCGAGCGACGATGGCCGTTACGGCAGGCGAATCACCCGCCGCGGGTGCCGGAGCCTGGGCCGCTGCGGCGGCGCCGAGCGCGCTCGCAATCATCGACGTGCAGAAGCGTTGCATCATGGCTCTCCCCCGCGCGACACATGACCACAGTTTCGCACGTGCGGAAAATCGCGCGCGCTGATTCCAGTCATTCGCGGAAGTGATTTCAGACGCTGGCCTCGGGGCGCTAGCGTTCCGGGTCCGGGCCGTCATGTCAGGCAGTGGGTATTCATGATTTCGTTGCGGTGGTTGCATGCGGTCACGTTCGGGTGGTCTCTGTTAGCGGCTGTCGCGTTGGCGCAGCCCCCGGGACCGCCCCAGGCTCCGCGTTCACCGCGCGCTGCTGCGCAGGTCGACCTGACCGGCAACTGGGTCGCCCAGATCACCGAGGACTGGCGTTGGCGGATGATCACGCCGCCGAAAGGCGACTACGCCTCCGTGCCGCTGAACGCACTCGGCAGGCAGGTTGCCGATGCTTGGGACCCGGCGGCTGACGCTGCGGCCGACGAAGCATGCCGCGCCTTCGGCGCCGGCGGCATCATGCGCCTCCCGACGCGTCTCAAGATCGCTTGGACCGACGAAAGCACACTGCGAATCGACACGGATTTAGGCAGTCAGGTACGCGTGCTGCACTTCGATCCTGCAGCGCGCGCGGACAGCGGGCCGAGCTGGCAGGGTCATTCCGCGGCGGAGTGGCTCGGTGTGCCGCCGCCCGCGAATCCGTTCGGCGCACTCGTGGCGCCGACGCAGGAGGCGGGGGCCGCGCGCGCGGGACGGTCACCGGCCGGGGCAGCCGGGGGCGGCGCTGCCCGTGCGGAACCTCAGTCTACGCGCGGCAGCCTCAAGGTCGTCACGACGAATCTGCGCCCCGGGTACCTACGCAAGAACGGTGTGCCGTATAGCGAGCGTGCCGTGGTCACCGAGTACTACGACCGGTTCGGGATGTTCGGCAACGACTACCTGCAGGTCGTCACGGTCGTCGCCGACCCGACGTACCTCACGACACCATTCGTCGTCAGCAATCAGTTCAAGCGCGAGCCTGACGACTCGAAGTGGAACCCCACGCCGTGCGCGACCGATGCGCCGCTGGGGACCTTTCAACGGCCGGCGTTCTGACTCGAACGCGTATGAGAAACGAACACAGCATGGTGAGTATGCGCGGAATTTTCTGGTTTGGAGCCATCTGTGCGGCGTTGGCCTCCGCTGCGCATGCGCAGAACGACGTCGCCGGCGATTGGGATCAGGCGGGCGGCGGCATCTTCGGTTTCCAGGAGGAGTTTCTCGATCGCGGCGGCGGTCCGGATCTAGGCGACTACGCCGGTTTACCGATCAACGACGCGCTGCGCTTCAAAGCGTCGCTGTACTCCCCTTCATGGCTCACGGTGCCGGAGCACCAGTGCCTGCCGCATCCGTCGACGTACCAGTACCGGAGCCCCGGCGGACTGTCGATCGTCAAAGAGTACGATCCCGTGACGCAGCAGCTCGCCGCCTATCGCTTGTACGGCAGCTACGGTCTCGCGCGTGTGGTGTGGATGGACGGCCGGCCGCATCCGCCGGCGAACGCGCGGCACACCTATGAGGGTTTCTCCACGGGCCGCTGGGAAGGCAACCGGCTGGCGATCGAGACGACACACTTGAAGGCGGGCTTCTTGCGACGCAACGGCATCGCCCATAGCGACCGAGCGCGCATGCTCGAGTACCTCGTGCGGCACGACGACTATCTGTCGCTCATGACTGCCGTCGAGGATCCCCTGTATCTCGACGAGCCGTTCGTACGCTCGACCGATTTCCGACTCGATGTCCGCCCCAATACTCGGCTCGCCGAGTTCGGTGGGTTTGCCAATGGCGGCGACGGTGAAGGCTTCGGCGCGAGCGACGTCTTCTTCAAGTGCGCGCCGAGCGAAGAGATTGCCATCGAGCGCGGCGCAGTGCCGTCGTTCATGCCGGGCGCCAACGGGGATCTCGACATGTTCGCGAAGCGGCACAACGTGCCGCTCGAGGCGGCGCTCGGCGGCAGCGCGACGCAGTACCCGGAGTATGTGGCGCGCCTGAGCTCAAACGGCAATGCGACGGCGATACAGCCTAGCGCCGGGCGCTCGCAGCGGCCGCCGCAGGCGGCGCAGGCCGAGTCGCCGACGGTGACCTCTCTGCACGTCGCAGGGCAGGTCTGGCTCGTCGCGGCCGCAGGGCGCAACGTCGCCGTGCAGGTCGGAGCCGAGGGCGTGCTGGTAGTGAATCCGGGGCCCGAAGAGCTCGCCGACGCCGTGCTCGCGGAGATCGAAAAGATCGCGCCCGGCAAACGCATTCGTGTCATCGTCGACACCGACGACGACGCGGCGCACATCGGCGGCAACGCGAAGTTCGCGACAGGCCCGACGCCGATGGCGCAGCGCGCGGCGATCATCGCGCATGAGAATGCCTCGCTGCGCATCGCGGGTGCAGGGTTGTCGGATCGGCATTCGCCGACAGACGCGTTTTTTCGCGGCACGCGCGAGCTCTTCTTCAACGGCGAGCCGATCGAGATCATTCACGTGCCGGCGGCCACCAGCGATGGCGACGTGCTCGTGTTTTTCCGCGAGTCCGACGTCGTCGTCACGGGCAGTGTCATCGAAGATTTGACCTATCCCGTCATTCGGTTGGCCGACGGCGGAACTATCGGCGGCACGCTGGCGGCATTGAATCGCGTCCTCGACCTCACGGTCGCGGAATGGCGCGCGCAGGGAGGCACGATGGTGATACCGAACCGCGGCCGGATCTACGACGAAGGCGATGTCGCGGAGTATCGCGACATGATGACGATCGTTCGGGATCGCGTGCAGGATGCGATCGGCAAAGGCCAAACGCTCGAGCAAGTTCAAGCCGCTCGGCTCGCGCGCGATTACGACGGGCGCTACGCGGCGGTCGCCGGCCCTGCGACCGCTGACGAGTTCATCGAGACCGTCTATGGGAGCTTAAAGGCTGCTGCAAACGGCGCGCGGTAATTTGCAACCTCGTTTATTCGCTACGCGCCGTGATCGGCGCGCGTTGCTGACTCTGCCTGCATTGTCCTATCGCGGAGGCGCCGGTCGCGCGTAGATATCGATCATCGCCGGCCGCTCCCCGTCGGTGGATACGCCGGCACTTTCCATGAGCCGCACGAGGACCTCGATCGTCGGAGGCGACCTTCGAGTCGCACCCTCCCGATAACCCTCGGCTATGAACAGCGGAGTGCTACCGCGGTCGTTGCGTTGATTCCAGACGTGGATGTCGGCCCCGCGCTCGGCGAGTAGCTGTACGACCGTCGGAAAGCCGGCGGCCGCCGCGCCGTGCATCGCGGTGTCGCCCTTGCTGTTCACGGCGTTGACGTCGGCGCCGAGATCGAGCAACAGCCCCGTCGCGACGAGCGCTTCCGGCTCCGTGCCACCCTCTTCCTCGGGAGAAGTGGTGCCGAGCCCGGCCGCTGCCATGAGCGGGCTCGAGTTGTCGACATTCGCGAGGTATGGGTCGGCGCCGAGCTCGAGGAGGAGGCGCATCAACGCGACGTCCGAGCGATCGGCGGCCAGAAGGAATGGGGTCGCACCGGCTGAATTCAGCGAAGACCCCGAGTTCGGCTGACGCGGTGCACCGTCGGCCAGACGCAGGTTCACGTCCGCGCCAAGTTTCACGATCTCGCGCACGAACTCGAGACTCGTGAGGTCGCCCGAGCCGATCGGCGCCGGATCGCCCCTATCGCTCTTATCGGGTTTTCGCACCCAACTCACCGTATGCAGCGGCGTGAAGCCGGTTCGCTGATCGTTCGGATCGGCGCCGGCTTTCACGAGCTCGATGGCGAGCTCGAAATGACCGTTACGGACCGCCAGCAGCAGCAAACTCATGCCCTCGTCGACGGGCCGATAGCTCGCGTTGTTCACCGCACGATCGGCCCCGCCCTTGACTCGCTCCAGGAGCTCGTTCACATCCGCTCCAGCCTCGAGCAGCGTGCGCACGACTTCGATGTGACCCTCGCGCGCGGCGAAGAATATCGGCGTGAACCCGGACTCGAGCTTCGCGTGCAAGTCGGCGCCGGCATCGAGGAGCGCAGCGACGACCGCGGCATGCCCTTCGGCCGCGGCCCACATGAGAGCCGTCTGCTCGCGCTCTTCGCGAGCGTTGGGATCGGCGCCGTTGGTGAGTAGGTCCTGTACCGCGGCGAGGCTGCCCACGCGCGCCGCAGACATGAGAACCGTTTCACCGCCGCGCAGAACCGTGTTCGGATCGGCGCCTGCATCGAGCAGGAGCGCCACGATGCTCGCGTTACCGTTCGCCGCAGCGATAGATAGCGGCGGCACGCCGTAGCTGTTCTGCACGTTGACGTCGGCGCCCGCGCGAATCAACAGCGCCGCACTCTCCGCGTCGTCGCGATACGTCGCCCAATGCAGGGCCGTCATGCCGTCGACCTGTGCGGCGTTGACTTCGGCACCGCGGTCTACGAGCGTGCGGATGAGCGCTCCATTACCATCCTCCGCAGCGTCGGCGAGCATCGCGTCCTCGGCAGCGAGGGCGGCGCGAGCCACGCCGAGCGCGACGACCAAGACCGCGGCAATCGGTTTCATACCGCCACCGGATCGAAGAGGTTTTCGACCATGCCGTCGCTGTTGCCGAATTGCTCGAGCTCGACGCCGACCTTGTCCAACAGCGTGAGATGGAGATTCGCCAACGGCTTGGCCTTCTCGAAGCGGATGTGCCGCCCGCCCTTCATGCCGAGGCTGGCGCCGCCTGCGACGAGAATCGGCAGGTTCAGATGATCGTGCAAGCTGCTGTTCCCCATCCCGCTGCCGTAGACGTAGACCGTATTGTCGAGCAGCGTGCCGTCACCCTCCGGCGTCGCTTTGAGCCTTTGGATGAAATCGGCGAAGAGCGACACGTGGAATGCATTGATCCTGGCGATCTTCCTGAGCTTCTCGGGATCGTTGCCGTGATGGCTCGTGGGATGGTGCGGGTCGGGCACGCCGATTTCGGGATACGTGCGATTCGTGAGCTCGCGCGTGAGCTGGAAGGTGATGACCCTCGTGATGTCCGCCTGCAATGCTAGAAGCTGCAGGTCGAACATCAGCTTCGCGTGGTCGGCGAACGCCTCCGGGACTCCGACGGGACGGTCGAGATCGGGAGCGGAGTCGTCCGAGGTTGCGGCTTCGGCACGCTCGATCTGCCGCTCGACCTCCCGGATGCTTTCTAGATACTGATCGAGCCGGGCGCGGTCGGCATTCCCGACGGCGCCCTTGAGCCTGTTGATACCGTCGCCGAACGAATCGAGCAGGCTGGCCCGGCGCTTGAGCGCCGCTTGCCGCTCTTCGAAGCTTCCACCTTCGCCGAACAGTCGCTCGAACACCTTGCGCGGATGCGCTTCGGAGGGCAGCGGCGTCGTCGGCGAGGACCAGGAAAGGCAATTCATGTAGACGCAGGCGTAGCCGTTGTTGCACACGCCGGCGAGCGGATCCAAGTCCATGCACAACTCGAGCGACGGCAGCTGCGTGTCCTGACCGACTTGTTTTGCGGCGAGCTGATCGACGGTCGTGCCGAGATAGTAATCCGAGCCCTCCGTATGCTTGGCGTAGGCCGCGCTCAAGAAACCCGCGTTCGCCGTGTCATGAGTGCCCGGATAGGAGGTCTGCAACTCGAGATTGGTGATGACCGTGATTTGATCCTTGACCGGCTCGATGGGTGTCAGAATCGGCGACAGCTTGCCGAGCACGCCGGCGCCCTCCGGTGTCCACCGGGCCTGGTCGCAACCCATCGGCATGTACACGAAGCCGAGCCTACGTACCGACCTTGCAGGCGTCTGCGCCAACGCGGTCATCGCCGGGATCATCGCATCGAGCAACGGCAGCGCCAGCATGCCCTGGGCACCCTTGAGCAGAGTCCGCCGCGACAGCGCCTTTTTCGTAATGATCATCTCGAGCTCCTCATTTGAAACGGTACGCTCTCGACTATTCCGAGTATGAGGGAGGTGAAGCGGTATTCATCCCGCTCCGCCTCGCGAAGAATTTTTCGAATCGCGGGCGCATCGTAGTAATCGACGCCTCGACCAAGCGCAAACGTCAACAAGGCTTCGGTCACCTGTCCCGCGAACAGCTCGGGCCGGCTCAACAACGCCGCTTCGAGCCCATCGACGCCCACGAACTCACCGACCCCGGGCAGCGCTCCCGACGCGTCCACAGATCCGTTGTCACCCGCATCGTCGCGCCACCGCCCAACGGCATCGAAGTTCTCCAACGCAAACCCAACCGGATCGATGGTGTCGTGACAATTGGCGCAAGCGGGGTTGCTGCGGTGGTGACTGAGCCGCTCACGCATCGTGAGCTCGGTGCGGATTGGGGTTTCCTCGAGCACCGGCACGTTCGCGGGCGGCGCGGGTGGCGGAGCACCGTAGAGGTTGTCTAGCACCCACTTGCCGCGGATGACGGGCGAAGTCCGCGTCGCATACGACGTCACCGCCAAAAGGCTACCGTGGCGTAGCAATCCGCCCCGATGGCTGTCCTTCGGCAGCTCGACGCGCCGGAAACGGCTGCCATAGACGTTGGGGATTCCGTAGTGCTTCGCTAAGCGTTCGTCGAGGTACGTGTAGTCGGCGTTGAGCAGATCGAGAACGCTGCGGTCGTCGCGCAGCACGCTGTCGAAGAACAGCTCCGTCTCGTGCCGAAACGCCTGACGCAGGTTGTCATCGAAGTCGGGGTACAGACGCGGGTCGGGGCTCACCGACTCCAGATTGCGCAGCAGCAACCACTGTCCCGCGAAGTTGCTGGCCAAATTATTCGATCGAGGATCGGCGAGCATTCTGCGCGTCTGTTTCTCGATTTCGCCGGGCCGGCTGAGCTCGCCGCGAATGCCTAAGTCCAGCAACTCATCGTCGGGGATGCTGCTCCAGAGAAAGAAGGAGAGCCGAGACGCGAGCTCGACGTCGCTAACGCGATAAGCGCTGCCGGGCGCTGCCTGGTCCGGATCGTGCTCCACGCGGAATAGAAACGCCGGGTTCGTCAGCACGGCGGTCAGAGCGCTGCCTAGACCTGCGTCGAAGGTCCCCGCAGACCGCGCCTCCTTATAGAACGCCATCACCTCATCGACTTCGGCAGGCTCGACGGGGCGACGATACGCGCGGCGCAACAACGTCGAGACGATCTCCGTGGCGCACGCTTCTTCCGCCTCTACTTCGCCCGGCCGGCTCGGCGTGCACACGAACAGCCGGCGGCGGCTTGGCGTGTCGTCAGCACCCTGCGGCGCATAAGGGCCCGTGATGCTGATTTGGTGGACGGCCGGCGTCAGCCGCGGATGACGCTGCTCGTTGAAGTGAGCCTGCAGTGGCTGACGCTCGGTCTCGAGCAGCGACGAGGCGTTCTTGAGAAACGTCGCGGCCACCTCGTGCGGTCCGGCCGTCACCGGCACCCGAGCGACCAAATTACTATCGGTCAGCGTGTCGTCGCCATTTTCGGGCGGTACGACCTCGAACGTCGCGACCGGCAACCGATCGACGAGCAACTGCAGGGTGTGGACGGCTTTACCGGTCAGCCCGCCGATGTTGCTATTGCGATTGCGCGATAGCCGGATCTGCATGTCGTACTCGCCGTCCTGCGCGAACGTGTACGACGTCGATACCCCACCGCGCGTGCCAATGGGCAAACCGGCTACGTGCTCTTCCTGGGTGGCGTCGGATCGCACGCTAATGATGTCGCTCTGCAGTGACGTTTGCGTGCTGCCGACCGCCAACCGGCTGACCGTTTGCGCCGCCGCGATGTACCGATCGAGCAGCGCCGGAGAGAGATCGCCGACGTTGACGTTGTCGAAACCGAAGCCGCTCTCGTCGGGCGGCAAGAGTGCAGCGGCATCGATGTCGAGCGCCAAGAGGTCCCTGATGGCGTTCTGGTACTCGGTGCGATTCAGACGTCGGAACGTCTCCGTGCGGCCCGGATTGGGATTCGCAGCCGCGGCGTCGTCGAGCGAGTCTTCCAACCACGACGCCAGCGCACGACGCTCTTCTGCGCTCGGCTGGGGTTGGTCCGCAGGCGGCATAGTGCCGGTGCGAAGCTTGCGCACGACTTTTTCCCAGACGTGCGCCTCTGCGGCCACGTCGGTCAGCGCGTGCGACTCGAGCGTCAGCTCCGCCTCACGCTCCGCGTCGTTATGGCATTCGACACAGAACGTCGACAGCGTCGCCGTGCGATCCTCTTCCGTCGCATCACAAGCACCAAGTGCAAGCCCGGCAATTGCCAATACCAACGTCGGCCGCCGCATGCTTGCCGCCGCCAAGGTCTTGAGCGCCCCGAATCTCGACGTTGACATTGCGACAGACGCCTCGTCGCAAGCTTGTGGTTCTCGATTCAAAGTCAGCCTATTGTCGGAGGTTTGGCAAGTCAATGAACCTGGCGGAAAGAGCAAGATAGACTCTGCAAAATGCGCGAACCGCGCGCTGCCATCTTCGAGGAGACTCACAATGGCCATCAGCCTGAAGGTCAACGGGGCGACCCACACGGTCGATGCCGAGCCGGACACGCCGCTGCTCTACGTGCTGCGCAACGATCTCGAGCTCAACGGAGCCAAATACGGCTGCGCCATGACGCAATGCGGCGCCTGCACGGTGCTGGTCAACGGCGCGGCGAGACGCTCCTGCGTGACGCCGGTCGGCTCGATCGAGGGAAACGAGGTGACCACGCTCGAA
>Ga0157380_10003755_pt1 | contig 10446 bp, 9 predicted proteins | sample S35metaG_FD_119757 | JGI IMG/M metagenome (GOLD analysis project Ga0157380, IMG submission 119757) | Switchgrass rhizosphere microbial communities from Kellogg Biological Station, Michigan, USA - S3-5 metaG | ecosystem: Host-associated > Plants > Roots > Rhizosphere > Soil | place: USA: Michigan...
ATAAGGAGAAACGATTAGCCTCAAAGAGTCATGTCAGGTTTGGATTCGCCACCGCGGCACATCCGGCGGCAAAGCCGACCCAACGTGGAGACACCAGAAATGAGCGCAGGACACATTCAACGAATCATTCCGATCACTCTGCTCGTTCTTGTTACCGCGGGAATCATCGGCACGTTTGTGCTAATGCGCCCAAGGGCCTTTATTCCAAGGGCCTTTATTAATGACACGAAAGTTCTGGCGCAAGAAAATCAGCAGCCACAATCTCAGCCGCTTCCTAAACCACACCTGGTAAAGAGTCGCTTCCAACCGGGTCCTGACGACCGAACACTTACTCTGGTTTTCGATGTCAGCCCGCCAACAGATGCTGCGCCAAGAGTGCGTTGGCGAAATGAGGGCGATGAGGTCAAGACTCTCGAGGTACGGAGCGATCCAGACGCCAGCTATACGGCGGTTCTTAATGACGTTCCTTCGCTCACCGATGGCGAGGTCTTGATTGAGATTGCGAGTGCTGACAACAAGTCGTTGGAGATTCACCGTGCGGAGTTCGCTCTGCGACAACACGTGGCGAGCGGGCCTTCTTCTCGACCCAGCCGGAACGGTCGCTTTGTTGTTTTCACGAAACCTGAGGGAGTCGCTTCTCAGTTGCGCTTACTCATCGGTAGCGGCGAGCAGCCAATCGATAAACTTCCCGATGGAGTCACTAGTGAAGCAGTGAGCGAAGTTTATTCCCTTGATCTGCTGTCAGCGTCGAACGGTGGCGACGGCTGGCTTCTGACGATAGCGGTAGACAAGTCTGACAACAAACCCGTCATCTTCTATCTACCTAAGAACGGTCAGGCATGGAGGACTCTCAGCAGTACTCCGGTAGAAGGTCACGACTTGATCGGAGCGACTTTCGCGGGCGCTGGAACCTACATGCTCGTGCGTGAGGTGTCGCGATGAAGGAGACGAAGTTAGTTGTCTTGGTGATCTTGATGTTGTTAGCCGGCTGTGGTCCTGTTCCGAAGCCGACGCCCTCGTCATCCGTCATCGTGAAAGATTTCAACGGTGCGCCGGTCGCTGGCGCCCAAGTGTTCCAGGACGGCGAGTTGAAAGGCACGACTGACGGAAGTGGCCAGCTCTTCCTGACGCCGGCGCCATCGGTGGGCGCGAAACTCTTCGCCCGTCGCCTAATGTATACCCAACCGTCGTATCGGCCCGGTACTTCGGGTGGTTGGGTTGCTCACTTCTATCAGACAAGTGTGGCCGTCAATAACGATGGTTCCGTTACCGATCAAACAGTCACCAATCCAAAGAACACTCAAACTCTCGTACTCTCTCCCAGCAATGCTTTGATTGGATGGCACCTCACCGCTTCGCTCGACTGGGACGCTTCCGACGACGAATTCAAGGAACTCAAGAAGCGCTTCAGCGATGCTTCTGATTATCTATACAACCTTACAGACGGGCAGTTTTTCATCGAGGAAGTGGAACTCGCCGACGATGCCCAGCTTTACATGTCAGCGGAGATTACTTTTAAGGTTGATAGTTCGGTTTGGCCGCATAGCACTTACAACGGTGGGTTTCTGGCGGCGGTTGGAGGATTGCCCCACATTTATATGGCGCCGTTCAGTTACTCCGGCAATTCACACAATGAACGCACACTCATTCATGAGCTCGGTCATCTGGCCTTTGGGTTGGCAGATGAGTACGCACCGTTTTCCGTGACCTGCACACTCGCGAGAAGCAGCAGCACAGTTGATCCGGCCTTTCGGGCGCTCAAAAGAGCCGCTGACGGTACTATTCTCGAAGGCAGTCGGTCGGCTTGCTTCATGGATAACCAGATCGATTCCAACAAGTTGTGCTCAGTTCACGCGGACAGTGCTCATAACAGCGGGGCCTGGCAGCCGTGGCCGTGTTGGACCACGATCATCGGCGCATACAGTGACCCGGGACGATCGGATCGCTGGATCGTGAGGACACCTGACATGCGGGGTGCTGTGGTAGGAACTCTGCCTCCGTTGCCACTTGGATTGAAGCCGAAGATCAATGAAAACAACAAGAAATATAGCGATCTCTGCAAGCCAGTTGTGGTCGTCGATTCGCACGGTGCCTCAGCGGCTGGCGGATCGGTTTGGGTGAGGCCAAAGACCTGGAGAACATTCGACTACTCGGTCGGAAAACTCGGCAGCCAGGGAAAACTAGAAGTGCGTGGCGTGCACCTGAACGACACAATTCAGTCGCCTTTTGAGACGCTGCCTTTTCCCTGCACCATCACTTTCTAATGACCAAATAACGAGATCGAGGTGAGGATCATGCCAGCCAGAAAACTACTTAGTGCTCTGAGGGTTCTGTTTCTTATATCAGTTCTTACGCCGGTCGTGTTTGGCCAGGCCACGGGCCAGGCCGGTGAAGGCCAACTGATTGAGACAAAGGTGTCGGCGGTCTCACTGAAGAACAATCTGCTCGGAGATCCGATTGAACAGGCTGTAGTCATCTATCTCCCTCCGAGTTACCGGACTTCACCGGCGAAGAAGTACCCGACGCTTTATCTGCTGCATGGGTTCACCGCCGGACCAAAAGCGTGGACGAGTGGCGGTTACCAGGGGATGAAGCTTCAGCCTTTTATGGACGAGATGATTAAGAGTGGTAAAAGCCGGGAGATGATTGTCGTCGCTCCAAATGGCAGAAACTTTTACGGCGGCGCCTTCTACAGTAATTCGGCTGTGAACGGTAACTGGGAAGATTACATCTATCAGGACCTGGTAGCTTACGTAGACAAGACCTATAGGACTCTTGCGCGAGCGGAGAGTCGCGGCGTGGCCGGACATTCGATGGGTGGATACGGAGCGGTAATGCTGGGAATGAAGCATCCTGACGTATTTAGCGCCGTCTACGCTCTCAGCCCGTGCTGCCTTGGTATAGAAGGAGACATCACCGAAGAGAACCCGGCATGGCTCAAGGTACTCAGGCTGACATCTCGAGACCAACTCAAACTCCAGCCACAATCATTTGATGAGTTTTTCATGGTCGCGTTTGTAGCAACCTCGGCAGCGTTTTCACCAAATCCTGCGGGTGGCCCCTTCCAGGTAGATTTTCCTTTTCGTGAGAAGGATGGACGAGTGGAAAAAAATGAAAACGGTTATGCGCGCTGGAAAGCAAAAATGCCGCTGTACCTGGTGGAAGAAAACAAAACTAATCTGTTAAAACTCCGCGGGCTCTTTTTGGACTACGGTCAGAAGGAAGAGTTTTCGCACATCCGCATCTCGACCAGCTTGTTCTCGAAGGCCTTGTCTGAAAGTGGCATTCCGCACGTCTTTGAACTCTACGAACGCGGTGACCACGGGAGCTTGATCCGGCAACGGTTTGAAACGCGTGTCGTCCAGTTCTTTTCAGCGAAGTTGGATTTCTCGGAGCCCGGGCAGTAGATCAAGTCGTCGTGGCCGAAGTAACGTTAGGAGTGTTTGTGATGAACGCAATGAGACTTACGCCGATCTTAAACGTTTCAAACGTCGCGCAGAGTTTTGCATGGTTTGAGAAGCTCGGTTGGGAGCGCCGCTGGGATTGGGGCGAGCCGCCCAGCTTCGCCTGTGTTGGCTCGGGCGCATGTGAAATCTTTCTGTGCGAAAACGGCCAGGGCGGCCGAGGTAAGGGAGGAACTACTGCCACATTTGGAGGCCATGGCGAGGAAGAGGGTGATAGGGGCGTCTGGATGTCGATCTGGGTGGAAGATGTTGACGGAGTTCATCAGCACTGCCTCGAGCAAGGTCTCGAGATCACGTGGCCACCGACCGATATGCCCTGGAGTGTCCGAGAGATGCACGTGCGTCATCCGGATGGACATGTGTTCAGGATCAGTCAGGGACTCGAGGACGAGGACGAATAGAGGGGCATGTTCGATTGAGAGGGCGCCATTCTCATTCACATCGTGGCTTCAAGCCCGGTGCGTTACCCTTATTATAAAATGGAAACCGTTTGAACGGTTTCTCGATGCCTTTGACCATTTCCAACACCGCGCTGAAGCGACGGTGTGAATGAGAGCGCGCCGGTTTCCGAAATCAACCAATGAGAGTCACCTTCGGATTGAAAGCACATTCAGGTTGGGCGGCATTGATTGTTATCGGTAAGAGCGGCGGCGATTACATCGTAATTGATCGCCGCCGCGTCGAATTGGTCGAAGAAGCGTGGGCCAGGCAACCCTATCACGCAGCCGACGAATTGGAGCCGAAAGAAGCACGAACGCTTGTTATGCGTGGAGTTGAATCGGCGCGCCGGATTGCCTTACGCGAGATGAGACTTTTGTGGAAACGAGAAAGAGCGCGCGGAAACAGTGTTACTGGCTGCGCGGTGCTTGTAGGAAATCCAATGCCTGGTTGGAGCACTGCGGAGATTCTTGCCGTCCACTTTCGTATGCATCAGGCGGAGGGTGTGCTGTTTCGTGGTGCCCTCGCAGTCGCGGCCAAAAAGATTGGACTCCGGCTTGTTGCAATTCCTGAGAAAGAACTTGAGAAGACTGCCCAAAACACGCTGGGAACGTCACTGAGCGAGTTGACGCGTACGATTGCTCAGCTCGGCAAATCCGTCGGCCCTCCCTGGACCAGAGATCAAAAGGACGCAGCGCTGGCGGCCATGATTGCGCTGCGGCAGTAAATTCAAGTCCCAAGACCAAAGACAACGACCAAGACCAAGTCCCAAAATGACAAATTCAAATGACATCAACAACATCGCACTTGAGGCGCTGCGCACGCGCATCACGAAAGTACTTCCGGCGCAGATTAGGTCATGTCTGGAAGAGCTCAGTGAGGAACAGATTTGGTGGCGTCCAAACGAGCAAAGCAATTCGGTGGGCAATTTAGTGCTGCACGTGCGCGGTGCGGTGCTCCACTTCCTCTGTCGGGGCGTCGGTGGGATGAAGTATGAACGCGATCGTCCGGCTGAGTTTGCGGCGAAGGGCACCCTGTCAAAGGACGAGCTGCTGGCGAAGTTCGATGAAATGGTTGACGAAGCGACGAAGACATTCAGCGGGCTTGATGCTTCTCGTCTCGACAAACCGTCAACTGAGCCGGCGTATTACTCGATTGTCTTTGAAGATCTTTTCGGGATTGCCATTCATATGGCATCACACGCGGGGCAAATTGTTTACATCACAAAGATGCTGAAGGAAGGTTCGATCAACGACCTCTGGACAAAGACGCATAAAGAAGCTCGAGCCTGGAAGTCGTAGTCTGTAACGCAAACTGTTAGTTTGCGCTACATATTTGTTCGGTTATCAAAATTCGCCAGTTAATCTTCTAAAACATGGATAAATTCGCAACAGCAATCACCTGCATCGACGGTCGCGTACAGCAGCCGGTTTCAGAGTGGATCAAGCTTCGCTTCAACGTTCGTTACGTGGATCTGATCACTGAGCCAGGCCCCGATAAATTGTTTGCCGACGCGTCGTCAAACGTAATTGACGCGATCGTGCAGAAGACACTGTTCTCGATCACGCATCATCATTCAACTGTTGTGGCCCTCGCCGGGCACGACACATGCGCGGCAAACCCCGCTTCAAAAGAGGAACACTTTGCGCAGATTCTCGAAGGCGTACAGGTTTTGATTTCCTACAAGTTGCCCGCGCAAATCATTGGCCTCTGGGTCAATGAATGGGGCTCCGTCGATCTGGTTTCCGACCTGCCTGAACGCGGGCCTCTGAAAAGCTATCTGTGAATTGAGAAGGAAGTGGAGAGTATTAATGCCTCGTTTACGAGGCAAGCTCCCAGGGCTGTTAGGCCAGCCCGACGAATCGGGGCTGGGTACAGCCCTGCGGGATGGCGCTTAACGCGCCAAGCTCTAAGTTGAAAACCCCTCCCTGCCTATCGTTGTTTAAAAACTCAAGAATTCCTCAACCCTATTGCAATAAAACCTATTCTCAGCAAACGCTCCCAAAATTAGGGCTTTGCGAAGATCTAAGTACACCGGGGAGAAAACTAGTCCTTGCCAGGCGTCCACCCAGCCTGGCAGGCCTCAAGCTAAGCTTATGTTCTTGATTGAAACCTCAAACGACGCGAAATCGGCGCAAACCGGACTGATCGGGGAAAAGATCACGGTTCCCGCATACCTACCTCGGCTTTCGAGATCGAGGCTCTTCTCGCTGCTCGAAGACAGTTTGCGTTCATGCAATTCCACAGTTATCAGTGGGCGCGCGGGCACCGGGAAAACAAGTCTCGCGCTCGATTTCGCGCGGACCTGCGGGCGGAAAGTGGCTTGGTACAAAGTCGACGCGCCCGAGGCCGATCTCGAGGTTTTTTTCCAATATCTGCTGGCCAGCATCGGGACACAGCGCCCGGGATTTGGCGCCACCTTGATGCCACTCGTTAAGGCGCTTGGCCCGGAACAGATCTCGCTCCTTGCGGAGGCATTCGTCTACGAACTGGCGGAAAGCAAAGCCGATCCGTTGCTAATCGTGGTGGAGGACCTGCATCTAGTTTGCGATTCAGACTGGCTTGTGCCCTTTTTCAAACGATTGATGCCGTTGCTGCCTTCCGACGTACATATGCTAATTACGAGTCGTACGATGCCGCCCGCCCCGCTTTGGCGGATGCGTTCGAAACAGACTCTGTCGGTTATCGAGGAGGAAACGCTCGCGTTTACAAGACGGGAGACAATCGAGCTGTTTGAGAATTTTGGCCTGTCACCGGAGCAGGCGAGCATCGCGCTTGACCACAGCCACGGGCGGGCGGCTGCGTTGGCTCGCTTCGCTTCTACGATCTGCCACTTGGCCAGCTAACAACCTAACCTGCGAGTGACAGCACTCAAAACTTCAAGCGGGATCTTGGTTCGATACAGCGATTCGTGCATTCGCCATGACAGACCTGCAACAGAGGAGTTCTGCGGATTCCAACACGCCGGTGACCTCTGCAGTTGGTAGCCCGAAGCCTTTTCGCCGTGCTAATCTCCCGAAAAACCAGAGCACAACTCAAGGGCGCAAGCTGATGGCTCGAACCCGCAAGGGAAAGAACACCGAAGCAGCTTCACCAGGAACGGCAGTTCCTGGTGCTCAACCGAGTTTCTTCTTACGAACGAAACTGCTGCCACCAAGGCCGGCGCCGGAGTTGCTCCCGCGTCCGCGCCTTACCGAGAGACTCCTCGCCAATCTTGCCCACCCTGTAAGTCTTGTCACTGCAAACGCTGGTTCCGGAAAAACAACTTTAGTAGCTGACTTTCTGCGCACGCATACCCGACCTTTTGTTTGGTACCAGTTGGATCACACGGACGCAGATCCGTTTGTGTTTCTTGGTTACTTAACTTCCGGGATTCAGCAGGTTGTGCCCGGGTTCGGCCAGGCGATGTTCTCCTATCTTCAGGAAACGGCCGGTGAACTCGCCCAGCATCCGGAGCGCGCGGTTGATGTGCTCTTGAACGAGGTCCTGGAGCGCGTGGATCAGCAATTGGTTGTCGTTTTGGACGACTACCACCATCTCGGCGCCGAGACTCCTGTCCATGCGGTGCTTGACCGGCTCCTGGCGTATCTGCCCGATGTGCTGCATATCATCCTAATCTCACGTGAGATGCCACTCGCTTTGGCCCGTCTCCGCGCACAAACGCCGCTTTCAGTTATCGATCGGTCAGATTTGTTGTTCACTGACGAGGAAACTCAACAGTTGTTTCGTCAGGTTTTTGATCTTGAACTCACGCCATCGCAACTGTCCGAATATCGAGAGCGGACTCACGGTTGGATTACGGCGCTGCAACTTGTCAGGCAGGTTGCGCACCGGAATCTCACAAGCTCCCGCGAAGGACATCCAACGGCCCTCGATCTTGTCGAAGTGCTCAGGCAATCGGAGCGCGACATTTTCGACTACTTTGCCGAAGAGGTTTTTGCCGACGAGACTCCTGAACTACAGCAACTGCTGATGAAGGTGTCGCTGCTGGATCGCATTGACCTCGATACCTGCGCGGCACTTTATTCAGGGATGAATTGTTCACGCGTGTTGCCCAGTCTCGTTCGGCGGAATGTTTTTATTTCAGTGGCGAGCGACGGTCGTGGCGAAGAGTATCGCCTGCACCCACTTTTCCAGAGTTTCCTGCGCCGCAGGCTGCGCAGCGATATTGGCCGCTCGGGAATCGCCACCGAACATCAACACTATGCGGATTATTTCCTGGGATTGAATGCCTGGGAACAGGCAGTCAGGCATCTGGTGGCTGCCGAAGAGTTCGACCGCGCAGCGACGGTGATCGCTGAACGAGGACCTGACTGGATCTCGTCGGGAGCGCTCGGCTCGCTAGCAACATTGGCGGACGCACTCCCGCAAAACGCTCTCGAGGCCCATCCGCGTGCGCTGGGGTTACGCGCGGAAGTTGCCAGGTTGCGCGGCGAGTATGAAGCGGCACAAACAATGTTTCGGCGGGCCGCGACCTTGCTCCAGCAGCAGGAAGACAGAGACGGCGAGGCTGAAACACTTCATTCACTCGCTACTCTTGCCCGCCGAAAAGGCGAGTATCAGTTGGCTTTTACCTATTTGGACCGGGCCATCGAACTCACCGACGCGAATTCGGTTGTAAGAACAAAGTGTGGCAATACGCGGGGCCTTTGCCTGGTGGCAATGGGCGATTGGACGGGTGCTGAACGCGAGTTTCGTAGTGCTTTGCAGTCAGCCGAAGAGCGGAACGACGAGCACTACGGCCGCCTGATAGCGCATAACCTGGGAACGCCGGCTGGCATTCGCGGCGATTTTGGTGAGGCGTTGCGTTGGCTGCGCCGCATGCTGCGGACCGATCACAAGGAATCGCCGATGCCACAGGAGGCCGTGGCTTTTCTAAACATGGCCCGATGCTATTTGTACCGGGGAGACTTCGCCGCCTGTGAACAAAACCTCGATAGCGCCCTGGAGCGTTGTCAGTTGTTCAATCTGGTTGCTGCGCGGGCAGAGACTTTTGAGACTTACGGGAACCTATATCGCGAAAGAAACGAGTTTGAGAGGGCCAACGAGTACTACGAACGGGCGGCGCGCGCCTACGATGACGCGGGCATCGATCTGGCACGCACCGAACTCTTTGAGGAACGCGCCCTCTTGAGTTTGCAGGGAGGCGACTTCGTTACGGCCCGAACTCTGATCGACCGCCTTCTGAGCGAACGTTCAAGAGAGAAGGACGAGATTGCCTTTAATACGGCGTCGCTTAGCCGCGGTCGCATCATGACGGCGCAGGGTGAGCATGAATCGGCCCGCAGTGAACTGTCGGAAGCGCTGCAGTATTTCCACGACCATAATCTTTACTACTACGAAGCTCAGGCGTGCATGGCGTTGGCAAGTTGTGATCTCAAGTTTGGGGAAGAGATCAAAATGAGCGAACGGCTGCGTCGAGCGGTCGATCTAGCTGTCAGATACGATTATGAGTACTGGCTGAAGCGAGAAGTTTCGAGAAATCCGGAGCTCTTTGCGATAGAGGAGACCGCCGAACTGTTGCCGTCAGACTTACGCGAACAGGTGGCCCAGGCCCAGAACCAGCCGGCGCCTGGGTTGGTTCAGATTCCGGCAACAGAAATCACGCTTACAACTAAGCCGGTTACCGATTTATCTATCAACATGTTGGGACCAGTGGAGATTGTTCGCGATCCCACACGCGCCCTCGCCGCTGATGCGTGGACTACGCGGCGTTCGCGCGATATTCTGTGTTTCATCACTTCCCGCCGCCATCATCGGGCCTCTAAAGACACGATCATCGACACCTTCTGGGGCGAAACAGATCTCGAAGTGATTGAAAAGAACTTCCATCCAACCGTTTCACACATTCGCAAAGCCCTTAATAGCAACCAGCCGCTGAAACAGAATTTTCTGCTTTATAGGGACGGCGACTACCAGCTCAACCCGGAGTTCTCCTATCAAATAGACATCGAGGAGTTTGACCGCCTGATGAGCGACGGGGAGAAGGCCCGTCGAGCGCGCGAGTTTGACGCATGCATTGAATGTTATGAGGCAGCCGTGAATTTCTACCGGGGCGAGTTCATGCAGGGCAGTTACGAACCATGGGTCGAAGAACAGCGGACCTATTACCGCGAGCAGTACCTTCGCTTATTGGAGGCCCTCGCTGCAGTCGCCCAAAAAGGCGAAGACTGGTCAAAATCAATGCAACTCGCACAAAGAATCTTGCATGAGGACCAGTTTCGAGAGGACATCCACTGCCTGGTGATGCGAGGTCATGCGGCGCTCGGCAATCGCGCAGCGGTCAAGGAACACTACGAATCGCTTAAGCGGCTCTTGCGGGCTGAGTTGGGAGTTGAACCCGGACCCGAGACACGCAAGATTTACCAGGAATTAGTGGGATAAATAGGGTTTACCCGGAGCGGAAGGCGCCGTTCTCCCCTACCAAAACGGACGATTTCAGGGACTGGGCAGGAGAGATTCATGAACTAATCGCAATGTATGCGCAACAACAACTCCCGCGATTTCCAACTAGAATGCAGCACACTTTTCAAAGCTCGGTGGG
>Ga0157380_10003757_pt1 | contig 10442 bp, 12 predicted proteins | sample S35metaG_FD_119757 | JGI IMG/M metagenome (GOLD analysis project Ga0157380, IMG submission 119757) | Switchgrass rhizosphere microbial communities from Kellogg Biological Station, Michigan, USA - S3-5 metaG | ecosystem: Host-associated > Plants > Roots > Rhizosphere > Soil | place: USA...
ACAACGCGTGGCGAATCGCCTCGGGGCTGTCGTCGAGACTAATGGGCCCGCTGCCGCCGCCGAATCGTCCCCCGCCGCCTCCGCCACCACCGCCGCCGCCACGAATCTGGTGCGTGTTGTCGAGCTTATAGTCGCCGACTCGCACATCGACATCGAGCGTGCGATCCCTGGACTGGTCATCCTGAAAGATCGCGCCCAGCTGCGCGACGACCGAAGCCGACTCGGTATCGGTGATGGTGTAGCCGAGGTAATACGGCTTGGTCCCTTCACTCGTGAGATTTTTCATCGAGAAGGCAAGTTCCTCGGCCATGACATCAAGCAGAGGCACTTTTTCCTGACCGTGCGTGGATGCAGTGATTACGCCTCCCAACATGCTGACAGCGATGCTGAGGAACCGAAGACGAGTTCGCATGAGAAAGCTCCAATCGCCGCTGACGCTTGTCGCGAATCTGAATGCCGCATCCCCAATGAGCGGTCGCATCAGCATATCAGCCAGGCCCGATTCCTCACATGCCGAAGTTTCCGATTTAGGGAGTTGCGCCACCGCAGGCTTGGGCACGTGCAAGCAGCAGTTGCCGTTCACGGGCGTTCCGAGTGAGGGCCGCCGCCCGCTGAAATTCCGTGCGAGCCTCCTCAGCGCGGCCGAGTTTGACAAGGAAGTCGCCGCGAACACTTGGCAAGAGGTGGTAGTCCTTCAGCGATGGCTCGGATTCCAGCACATCGGCCAGATCGAGACCCGCTTGCGGACCGAACGCCATGCCGACTGCCACCGCGCGGTTCAGTTCAATCACCGGTGAAGGCGTCAGTGCGGCAAGCTCGGCGTAGAACTCCGCGATGCGCTTCCAGTCGGTCTCCGCCGCCTCTACTGCTCTCGCGTGGCACGCCGCAATCGCCGCCTGCGCGGCATACCTGCCGCGCTGACTGCCGAGCTTTGCCGCGCGATCAAGTGCCGCCAAGCCGCGACGAATGAGCAATTGATCCCACAGCGCACGGTTCTGGTCGAGCAGCAGGATCGGTTCGCCGTCCTTGTTCACGCGCGCCTTGGAGCGCGACGCCTGGATCTCCATCAGCGACACCAATCCATGCACTTCCGATTCATGCGGCATCAGCTCCGCGACAATCCGTCCGAGTCGCAAGGCATCCTCGCACAGGCCGGGCCGCATCCAGTCATCGCCCGCTGTTGCCGTGTAACCTTCGTTGAAGATCAGGTAGATGACTTCGAGCACCGACGTCAGCCGCTCGACCAGCTCATCGCCGCGAGGGACATCAAACGGCACCTGCTTCTCGGTCAAGGTGCGTTTGGCCCGCACGATGCGCTGTGCGATCGTGGGTTCAGGCACGAGAAACGCCCGCGCGATCTCGTCGGTCGTCAGGCCGCCGAGCAGCCGCAACGTGAGCGCGACGCGGGCCTCGGTGGAAAGCACCGGATGACACGCCATGAACACCAGCCGCAACAGGTCGTCGCCGATGTCATCATCAAGCGACGCGTCGATATCAGGCGCTGCCTCGGCCCGCTCGGCCTCGAGGACACGACCGACGTCCTCGTGCTTGCGCTCCTGCATCTTGCGCCGACGCACCAGGTCGATCGCCCGATGCTTGGCCGTTGCCATGAGCCACGCGCCGGGATTCTCCGGCACGCCCGACAGTGGCCACTGCTCCAGCGCGGCGACGAGCGCATCCTGCGCCAGTTCTTCGGCCACGCCCACATCGCGAACGATCCGGGCCAGCCCGGCAATCAGCCGGGCCGATTCAATCCGCCAGACCGCGTCGATCGCACGATGGGTGTCGGTGGCCGTCAAGGCCGCCGATCAGACCATTTTCAGCACCCTCGTGCAAGCCGTGGCACGAGGTCGAGTCGATCAGCATGCGGTTACGACTTCGCCGCGAGCTTCTCTCGCTGGCGCATCTCCTGCTCGCGCAGTTCGGGACCGAAGTCCTCCGCCTCGAACACCTGCCGAATCTCGATCTCGCACGCTTCCTGATCATGGGGATTCGGGCACCGCTTGAGCCAGTCGATCGCCTCCTGCATCGACTTGACCTTCCAGATCCAGAACCCGGCGATCAGTTCTTTGGTCTCAGCGAACGGGCCGTCGATCACGGTCTGCTTGCCGTCCTTGGAAAAGCGGACGCGCTTGCCCTTACTGCTGGCCGCAAGTCCCTCGCCGGCAAGCATGACTCCTGCCTTGATAAGTTCATCGTTGAACTTGCCCATGTCGGCGAGGAGCTTCTGGCTCGGCATTTCTCCGGCTTCGGATTGCTTGTTGGCTTTGACGATCACCATGACTCGCATGACTTGGTTCTCCTGATGCTTGGGGTTCTGGGTGTAGTGAAGCTGAACAAACGTAGCCTTCACAACCGCGTCGAACGAGGGCGGGTGGTATCGACTCGCTCGGAATTCTTTTTCAGTATTGCAAATAGAGTCCGACACTAAGGAGCGCGGCGGCAGCAAAGGCCGCGACGGTCCGCACGTGATTCCAGGCGGTCCAACTGCTGACATACGTCGCCCACTTGCCGGCGGCTTCCAGCTTCGCAGGATCGATGGCCGCCATCTCGTTGTTCCGCGGCACGTTGAACATGATCGTCACGCCGAACGTGCCAACGAGATACAGCAAGCCGCCCAGAATCAGCCAGACGGCTCCGGGCCGGTGCCATGTGAACATCGAGATCGCCGCCAATCCGGCGCACGCAACCGCTGTGCCGAGAAAGACGCTCATGAACACTGGATTGATCACCGCGATGTTGATCGCCTGCATCGCCGCGATGCCCTGGCTCGCGGGGAGGCGGGCCAGGGCACGCATGACGAATGCGGAGAAGGCGAAGAACACCCCGGCGATCAGGCCAGAGCCGAGCGCCGATACCAGCGTCAAGACGAAGAGCGCGATGTCGATCATCTGGTCTGTGTCTGCATCTCTTTGAACCCGGCCGCGGCATCCTGCACGTCGGCTGGAAAATCCTCGAACTCCTGCACTTGCCGGACCTCGATCATCTCATTGTCCGACATCGGGCAGCGCTTGGCCCATTCGATCGCCTCCTCCCTTGATTTCACCTGGATCATCCAGTAACCGCCCAGCACTTCCTTGGCCTCGGCGAAGGGTCCGTCGGTCACCTTGGGCTTGCCGCCGGCGAAGGTGACTCGCGCGCCCATCGAAGGCGGATGCAGGCCGTCGAGCGCCAGCAGAACGCCGGCTTTCTGAAGGGACTCGTTGTACTTCATCATCTCGGCGACGCGATCGGCCTCCGGCATCGTGCCGGGCGCGGCTTTCTCGTAGCCCTTGGGAATGACCAACATCATGAATCGCATGGCTGTGTTTCCTTTGTCAGAACTGGTTGGCCGCAGAATCGCGGCGAATCTCGCTGGTTCACACCGCCGCGGTGCACTGCTTAGTCGTGGCGCCGCCGCAATCGGCCGGATCGAATATCTGGTAGATCATGCACTCGCCATCGCCCAGCACCTGCAGGAACCGTGCCGTCCATTCCTTCGCTTCGTCCATCGACTTGACATCGAACATGGCGTAGGAGGCGATGAGTTCCTTGGTCTCGGTGAATGGGCCGTCGGTGATGTGCACCTTGCCATTGGTCACCTTGACGCGCGATGCCTTGGAGCTGGGATACAGGCCGTCGGTTGCCGTGAGGACGCCGGCCTTCATGACCTCTTCAATGAAGACGCCCATTCTGGCCATGAGTTCCGGGCTGGGTGGGGCGCCTGACTCCGAGTGCTTGTCTGCTTTGAGGATTCCGATGAATCGCATGAATGTGCTTCCTTTTGTTATTGGTTGTAGTTGGTTGGGACAGGTTGAGAATTCTGACGCTAGGCTCGCAACGGGAAAATCGCTCGCAGCCGGCCATCACGCAGCAGCAGCCCGCCCCAGATCAAAGCGCCCACATACACCGGGAACAACGTGTGCGAGAACAGTGGATGACCCACCCGGACATGCGTGGCCACCGCGCCGCCGAGATACCCGGTCAGCAGGATCGCACCAAGCACCGCGGTTCGCGGGATCGCGTGCAGCACGGTGCAGGCGAGGAGGATGACGCCGAGCGGAATGATCACGGTTTCGGGATAGCCGAGTTCGATGGTGCCGCTCACGATCGGCGCCGGTTTCACCAGCTTCATCGCACCGTCGAGGAGCAGGAAAAGCACCGGCAGGGCGCTGATAACACGCCCGATCAAGGGTAGTTTGTTGGAGGCGGCTTCAGATTGAGTTTCGATGTGCATCGCGCAATTCCTGGTGGGGTGTATCCAAAGATTGACCATGAGACAGGGTTTCCGGACTGCGGAACGACCGGGCTCAGGCTTCACCAATGCCTCGAACGAGACTTTTCAGAATCGACATGCCTGAATAGATTTTTTTTGATGGCTCGCCCGGGTGTTTTCAACCCCGCTCACGACCCCTGAAGCTGCCTTCACCGGCTGGGAAGTGGTGGAGAATACATTCCACGCGGCACCTCCCCGGAGACCTCCCATGCAGTTGGACGCTGAACGCCTGCTTCGTTATGACCTCTGGGCCAACCTTCAGACGCTCGAATCTCTTCGCGGCGCCGCGAGCCCGCCGATACGGGCGATGGAAATATTGGGCCACATCGTCGCCGTCCACAAGCTCTTCATTGCGAGGGTCCGCCAGGAATCCTCCGGCGAAGTCTGGCCGGGCGGCGATCTGGCCGGCGCGGAACTTGACCTTCACCGCACGCATGAGGCGTGGCAGGCCATTCTGTCCGCAACGCCGCCTCACGCCGAGACTAGATACGTCAACAGCAAAGGCGAACAGTGGAGCAGTCAGCTTGGCGATGTGATCGCCCACCTCGTGATCCACTCCGGATATCACCGAGGCCAGATCGCTCTCCTGCTCGGGTCAGCCGGTGAAACACCGGCGTACACCGACTTCATTCAGGCATCGCGCTCCGGAATGATCTGATGCGTTAACCTAAGAGTTCCAAAAAAACCCGATCCGCATGTGCGGATCGGGACCTTTGGCCCATGCACGAACAAGCTCAATAATCGCTTTTGGCGTAGGCGTCAGCGAATTCGTCGATCTGACGTTCCGCTTCATCCTTGGCGATGCCATAGGTTTGCTGGATCTTTCCAGTGAGCTGCTGACGCTTGCCGGCAATGACGTCGATGTCATCATCGGTGAGACGACCCCATTTCTCGCGGACCTTGCCTTTCAGTTCCTTCCAGTTGCCTTCGATGCGATCCCAGTTCATGTGATCACTCCTGTTAAAAGTGGTTGCGAACAATCGGACAATCCTTCTTCGCCCTTCTCCACCGTCCGCACAGCGCTCGGCGGCGGGGCGCAGTTCCCGGCTGTCATTGTTGATTCTCGGTGACTCGTACGAAGAGTCCCTGCGCCTGCACCTCAGGCCGCTGCCCTATTGACGATCAATAGATGCTCGATTGAGGACTTCGCCTGACTGACCCCCATCAGATCGAACCAACCCTGAGTTCGCGTTTTAGGGTGCTTCTCCGATCAATCGGATGCGTTGTCGCGTCGAACCGTGTGTTAATCGCTGAGCCACGCGATGTCGCGAGGGAGGCCAGCACCAAGGACGGGTTACCCATTTTTTCCAAAAGGACGACCTATGAAGAACCCCGACATTTGCATTCAATTGAGTTCGTTCAGTCGCTATGCGTTGCGAGCCCTGGCCGCTGCCGTGGCTCTCGCCTTTGTGCTACAGCTTGCCGCCTGCAACACCGTTGAAGGCGCCGGCGAAGACATTGAAGATGCTGGCGAGTCCATCGAAGACGCGGCCGACTGATCGGCCCGAAGCTTGGCAACGGCGACGTACTCCTCGGTCACGCGGCATGCGGCTGACGCAGCCGCGTGACCCGGCGCAGGCCGGCTGCGGCTCGATCGATGCGACCGGCAAGCTCCAGGCCCGCCAGCGCGCTGCGCACCGCGGCACGCGTCGCACCCGTCCGTCTCGCCAATTCCAGCTCGCTCTCGCCTGCGAGCGGATCCAGTTCCAATTCGACCAGGATCGATGCACGCAGGTCGCCCTTCAGTTCCGCGCGGACTTGCCACGATGGATTCTGCTCAATGAGCCAGTCCGGCGCGCGGAGGGCATCATTCTTCAACTCGATTGGACGCACCCACAAATGCCATGTGCGTGACGCCTCCACCGCATCGCGCTGAACGATCTTGTGCGTGGCGGCCAGCCGGGCCTCAACATCGAAGAGCGGTTGCGGCTCGGGCAGCGCGGCCTGGGCGCAGGTCTTCACCACCGCGTTGAACCGCGGCGACCTGGTCTGATGACGCACCAGATCGAACAGCAGCCCCAGCACCGGCCAATGCTCGCGCGGCAGCTGATCGATGATCAATCGACGCAGGCGATGCTTGGCGACCAGATCGCCGAACCGGCACAGCCAGGTGAATGCCATGATGAAAAGTCGTGAATCGCCACGGGCCCGCGCCGCGGTGGCGATCAGCAGCCGCTCAAGATCAGGACAGGTGTCGGCCGGTGAGAGGCCGAACATCGCGCCAGCCCGCGCCCATTGCGCGATGAGACGCTCGTGACGAGCATCAACATCATGGGCGGGGGGAACGATGGTCATTGAATCGCCTCCGCTTCATCGTGATTCGTTTCATGTTGCCATTCATTGAGAATCTCGATTGCTTCGTCGATCTCCTGCACCGGCGTGCGCGATCCGCGAAGCTGGCTCACGAAATTCCGCGCGAAGCGTGCCTCATCGGCGCTCACCAACAGCGATTGCAGATCTTCCAGGTCCTGCGCGCGGTGCGCGAGGAACTTCATCGCGATGAGATCGAGTCGACTGATGGCATAGACTCGCAATGATTTGAAGTCGGCCACATGCACGCGCCGATCGCGCCACCCTTGCGGCAGCGAATCGATGCGGAGTTGGGCGACACCGTTCAGCCACGATGTCGACAGGCCAAGCTCTCGCCCGACTTGGTGGGCAGCCTCTTCGACGGCGTGCCAACTGTTCGCCGGCACGTACACCATCACATCGCAGTCCATCGTGGTCCGCGAGGGCGGCAGCAGCCCCGTCAGCAGCCCGGCCGCACCCCCCACCACCAGAATCTCAATCGAAACATCCGGCGGCAGGGACATTCCCACGCCCGAAAGGGCGGTCCGCAACAGTGTCGAGTTCAGTGCCGCCAACGTCATCATGTCGATAATACTATACAACTAAATATCGAACAAATCAACCACCAATTCCACGAAAAATGCCCACTCTCTGAACTCGCGTCTCCTCCGAAAACCCTCGATTTTGCCTCAATTACCGCTTTTTGACTTCAATAGCCACCAAGCAGTGCCTTTGTCAGGCGCGCCAGGCTGCCTTTGCGTGTTGTGGTTACCCCTCACCCACCAACTGCCACCAGGCAAAGGAAATTCTCGATGCCCTTTAATTCCCCGTCTTCCAGGTCGGTCTGTACCAGCCCCGCCCTGCTCCTGTCCACGGCGGCTCTCGCGCTGGCGATCTCGCCAGCCACGCAGGCCGTTGTTCGTTTTGTCGACCCCTCCAGCCCAGGGCCGTTCCATAACGGAACCTCGTGGACCCAGGCCCACACCACCCTGAACGCCGCCCTCAGCGTGGCGGCGAGCGGCGATGAAATCTGGGTGGCCAACGGAACCCACCTGCCGACCACCACCACCGACCGGAACATCTCCTTCGAGATCCCCAGCGGCGTGAAGGTGTTCGGCGGATTTGCTGGATTCGGTACCAACGAGTCGCTGCTGTCCCAGCGCGACATCCTCGCCAACCGCACCATCCTCAGCGGCAACATCGGCTCCGTCGGAACCAACGCCGACAACTCCTTCACCGTCGTCTCTATCCCAAACGGCGCGGCGTCGAGCACTCGTCTCGACGGCGTGTTCATTGTTGCCGGCAACGCCAACGGCGGCGGCTCGCTCAACCTCGGCGCCGGCATGGATGTCGGCGGCAACCCCACCATCCGCAACTGCGTCTTCGTGGGCAACACCGCAGCCACCAACGGCGGCGCGGTCTTCTGCGACACCACCATCTGCAATTTCGTCAACTGCGTCTTCAGCGGCAACACCGCCGGCGGAGGCGCGGCCCTGAGCGTGCTGGACGGGCGAGCCGCCCTTCTGAACTGCACGGTCAACGCCAACACCTCCACTGGCGGCAACGGAGCAGCGGTGCAATACATCAATGGCGATGGCTTCCCCAACCTCGTGCGGAACTCGATCATCTTCAACAACACCGGCCCCAACGGATCGGTTCAACAGCAGCAGATCTCGGTCACCAACTCGTCACTCGCCCTCAGCCGCTCATGCATCCAGGGGCTTGATGGCTCGCTCGGCGGGACAGGCAACATCGGCGGTGCGCCGCGATTCATCGACGCCAACGGCGCCGACAACGTCACGGGAACCGTCGATGACAATCTCGCGCTGCGCGGCGGGTCGGCCGGTATCGACGCCGGCGACAACGCCATGGTCCAGTCTGACTCCGACGACCTCGACGAGGACGGAAATATCACCGAACCAGGGCCGTTCGATCTCGACTACCAGCCGCGCTTTCACGACGACATCGTCAACAATACGGGCGCCGGAGTCGGCCCGATGGTCGACATGGGCGCGTACGAGTTCAAGCAGCCTGTGCGGGTGATCTGCGTGAACGACAACGCCACCGGCAACGGATTCGGCGCAACGTGGGAGAACGCCTACACCAGCCTTCAGGACGCGCTGTTCGATGCCGGTGATGTCAAGGATCCAGCCCCGGAAGTCATCTGGGTGGCCCAGGGCACGTACAAGCCGGTCCTCCCGGCCGGGCGTGCCGCCACGTTTGCGATGATCGCAGGCGTGAAAATCTACGGCGGCTTCGACGACAGCGGAACCCAGGGCTCGATCTCGCAGCGCACGCCCGATGTCGTCCACAGCATCCTGTCAGGCGATATCGGTGCTGTTGGCAATAACGTCGACAACTGCTTCCACGTCGTCACCGCCAACGGCGCGAACTTCTTGGGCAGCATCCGTCCCACGCTCGACGGCTTCGTCATCACCCAGGGCAACTGCAACGGAGCCGGTGTAGACATGGCCGGCGGCGGCATCCGCTGCTTCGGCGCCACCAGCGCCGACCCCATCATCCGCAACTGCAAGTTCGTCGGCAATACGGGCACGATCGCCAGCGCGGCCGACAGCCTCGGCAGCGACCCCTCATTCATCAACTGCGTGTTCAGTGGCAACACCCAGACAGGAGGCGGCGTTATCCGGCTGGGCAACCCCAGCACGCCTTCGCTCCTGCACTGCACGATCGCCAATAACGCCCCGGGCGGCGTCTCCATCAGCGGGAGCCCGAGCGTCACCATCACCAACTGCATCGCCGTCAACAACGGAAATCTTTCGCAGTCCGATCAGATCGGCTTCGGCAGCGGAACGCTCGCCATGGATTACTGCTGCGTCCAGAATCTCACCGGATCACTGGGCGGCACTGGCAACATTAGCGTGCTTCCGTTCTTTGTCGATCCCAACGGACCCGACGATGCGCTTGGCACTCCCGATGACGACTACAACCTCCTTCAGTGCTCATCAGTCATCGATGCTGGTGATTTCAACGCGCTCCCAACTGACAGCGATGATCTCGATGGAGACAGCCAGACTTCCGAGCGGTTGCCATTGGACTTGGCGTCCTTGGATCGCCACGCGGACGACCTTGGCATTTTCAATTCCGGCCTGGGTGCGGAGCCGGCCGACATGGGCGCTTACGAGTTCCAGGATGTCTCCGGTGGCACGTGCCCGGCCGACGTGTTCCCGACTCGCGGCGGCAACGGCGTGGTCAACGTCGAAGACCTGCTGGAAGTCATCGCTTCGTGGGGAACGTGCAACGGCTGCACGGCCGACATCGCGCCATCATGCGGCAACGGCGAGGTGAACGTCAGCGATCTGCTGGTCGTGATCGCCATGTGGGGTCAGTGCCCGTAACCGCAGCAAGATGCGGTTCGCCAATCAAGCGGTCCGGATGCTTCGGCATCCGGACCGCGTTTTTGTTTTGAAATCGGCGACGACTATCTGTCCGCAGTCTTCGCCCGCCACGCACCAACGCCGATGATCAGCCATCCGATCAGGAACAGTTGTCCACCGAAGGGCGTGACCATTCCCAGCCATTTCTCACCGGTGATCGCCAGCGCGTACAGGCTGCCGGCGAAAATGATGATGCCGATGAAAAACAGCCAGCCGACCGGGACGATCCACTTGCGATTGACCGACGCACGCAGCGCCGCCAGGCCAAGCAGCGCGACGGCGTGAATGAGGTGATATCGCACACCGACTTCGAAGGTGTCGAGCATTTCCGGCAGGAGGCGACTCTTCAATCCGTGGGCGCCGAACGTTCCTGCCAACACGCCGGAAAACCCAGCGATGGCAGTGAGTATCAACAGCATGCGCACTGATGAATGGTTGGCCATGATGGGAACCATAGGCCCAATGGCGGCCGGTTCCCATTCACGGTCATGGCGGGGCGAAAT
>Ga0157380_10003758_pt1 | contig 10436 bp, 13 predicted proteins | sample S35metaG_FD_119757 | JGI IMG/M metagenome (GOLD analysis project Ga0157380, IMG submission 119757) | Switchgrass rhizosphere microbial communities from Kellogg Biological Station, Michigan, USA - S3-5 metaG | ecosystem: Host-associated > Plants > Roots > Rhizosphere > Soil | place: USA...
AGACGGCGAATCGACCTGGAAGAGGTCAGCAGCCTCGTCGCTTTGTTGGTTCAGACGGACAAGTTCGGGACGAGCATAGGGCAGTCTTTGCGCGTCCATTCCGATTCTATGCGGGTGAATCGGCAGCTCCGGGCAGAGGAAATAGCAGCTAAGCTACCGGTAAAATTGCTCTTTCCCTTAGTGTTTTTCATCTTCCCCAGTTTGTTTGTGGTCGTCATTGGACCTGGAGCGGTGAAGATTGCCAGGGTTCTGATGCCCGTCCTGGCAGGCCAATAAGCGGAAGCTTTGCTATTGAAAGATTCTCAACTTAACAACGCGATGAGGTTGCTCGAATTCCGTGCGTTGCCCGAAGGCGGGTTTCCCGCCAAGGGCGGTGAACCATTTCGTAGTGATGCCACCGCATGGGCTATCTTGGCGTTGAGCCGACTTGATCCTGCTCATTCCTTATTGGGTTCTGCAAGGGACAGATTGACGACCGCTCAAGATCCTGATGGTCGGGTCTCGATGAGCAAGGAGCATGAGGAGGCTTTTTGGCCAACGGCGCTCAGTGTTCTTGCCTGGCACGGGTCTCAGGCGCACGAGCCCCACTGTGGCCGGGGAGTTCAGTTTCTTCTCAAAACTACAGGACAACATCGGAGCAAGAATCCCGATGATCCAGTCGGGCATGATCCCAGTATTCCAGGATGGCCTTGGATTGATAGGACACACTCTTGGATCGAGCCCACTGCGCTGGGGGTGATTGCGCTGCAGGTTGCGGGCCATGGCCGGCATGATCGTGTCCGTGAAGCCATTCGGATGCTACTCGACCGTCAGTTGCCCCATGGAGGGTGGAATTACGGGAATACGACGGTGTACGGGCAAGAGCTTCACCCCATGCCGGAGAGCACAGGCGCGGCCCTGGCCGGCTTAGCCGGCCAGGTTGAACAGGGAACTGTCGCTCGAAGCCTTGACTACCTTCAAGGCGAGGTCGCTCGATTGCGCACGCCGGTCTCTCTTGGGTGGGGCTTGCTCGGTCTTGCGGCCTGGGACCTGTGGCCGTCCAACGGCGCGGCCTTGGTTGAACGCTGTTTGGGAAATCAAGCCCGTTACGGTGAATATGACACATCGGCGCTCTGTCTGATCCTCCTCGCCGCATTAGAAGGGGAGGCTGGTGCCAAGAGCACCGTCTTCCCGCATGTGGTTCATCAGCACCAATCGGCGGTTCGTCCTCATTGAGGGATACCTTGTCCGATCATCCAGACTCAAAAGCGACAGGAGGCATCACGCGCCGTGATCTGCTTCGAGCAGGGGCGGCGGGCCTCTTGCTCGGCTCAGGATTGCTCCTGATCCCGAAACGATATTTTCGGATGCCACAAGAGGCGCAGACATTTGTGACCAAGGTGGCGCACTACCAGTTGGATATTGCCGATGCGATTACGAGAGGGGTTCGGGAGCTGGGTGTCTTTCCTGAAGAGTTGAAGGGGAAGCGTATTCTCCTTAAGCCGAACTTAGTCGAAACCGCGTCAGGAGCACCGCACATTAATACGCATCCTCTCGTTCTGCGTGGGGCGATTGAGGCCTTTCTTCGGCTAGGGGCATCTGCCGTCATGGTTGCTGAAGGACCCGGGCATCGCCGTGACACACTCGCGGTCTATGAGGAATCTGGTCTGGCGGATGTGCTGACGGAGGATCGCATCCGGTTTCACGACCTCAATTACATCACTGGCTATGAGCTGCCGAATGCCGGTGGCCAGTCTTCGATGCGGACACTGACTTTTCCTGCCCTCTTCAAGGAGGTCGATTGGATCGTGTCGGTCGCGAAGATGAAGACGCACCATATCGCTGGAGCCACGCTCTCGATGAAGAACCTGTTTGGAGTCATGCCGGGCATTTACTATGGCTGGCCGAAAAACGTACTGCACCACGCTGGGATCGAAAATTCGATTCTCGACATCAACGCGACGTTGAAACCGCACTTTGCCATTGTCGATGGTATTGTCGGGATGCAGGGTGATGGGCCGATCATGGGAGATCCGAAACAGGTCGGTGTCTTGGTGATGGGCCGCAACCTTCCCGCGGTCGATGCGACCTGCTGCCGGATTATGGGGATCGACCCCTATAAAGTGCCCTATCTGGAGCGGACCGATAATTGGCTTGGACCGATCGGCGAAAGCTCGATCAAGCAGCGTGGCGAGGCGATTGCGACTGTTCGAACGAATTTCGAGTTGATCGACACGATTCCGGCTCAACAAGGCATCCGACTCATATGAAGAGGTGCAGGATGAAAGAGTTTGCCCTGCTTGTGCTCTTGCTGTGCCCTGTTGCCGTGTACTCAGCGGAGATCGCACCGCCACCAACTCAGACAGAGGAGCCGAAGCTCTACGACCGCTTTGTGGGGATGCAGCAGACGCAAGAGCGCTTATCGCAACGGCCTCCCGAGGAGCAGGAACGGCTTCAACCGCAGATACGGCGTGACGAACTCAAGGCCTGTCAACGACTCATACAGGACCGGCAGGAGGGGGTGCGGGAAGACGAGTATCGCCGCCAGGGTGGGGACGAATTTGTTGCGTATGTGCGGCAGTTCGAACAATATTGCCAGACGCTCCGCTAAGACTCGGATTGCGTGAGATTAACTTCCCTCCATTTCTGTGGACACTTAGTTAAGTCTTTCCCGTACTTCCACACAGACCCTTGTCAGCACAGCTGAACACCTCTTCTAGTAGCTGCTTTGCGCCGGCTTGACCACTTGATTATGCTCAGGTGGAGCAATCCCATTTTTGGCGCTTTATGTCGAAGAATGAACGCGCCTCGAACACGCAGGGTTTCTATTTAGAAATGGCTTGGGTTAGACGCACAACGGAAAGACTCTTTCGCAAGCGTCCAAAGTGTTCCGAGAACGAGTCCTTCGCATGGTGAGATGCTGGATTTCACTCGATTGCGAAGATGACATGGTCGTTAATATTTTCGCGGGCTTCATCTTCATGGGGCGGCATGTGCCGCAGGATAGCCCTTTCCCCGTGGGAAAACATCTCAACATGGAGGAGGCTTCCTTGAAAATAGAACCACGCATCCTCGCCACTTGCATACAAACCCGCTGGTACTGACACGTAGAGCACGCGTTTTTGCACCATGTGTTCCACTGTACGCGGCTACAGCCCAATAGATCCTTCCTCGCCCGTCTTACATACCCTCGCAGGGAGACGCATTATAGGAGGGAACCGAAGGAGGGCGCAGGGCCCAAACAGAGCACATGGCGTATTTCGAGGGTTATGTCGTAGTTAGACTCCCTTGGTCCAGTTGATGGCGGGATCGGGCCGCAGATGAGAAGAGCGGCGGTGCACTTGGTGCGGCAGGCTGTTGTCGCAAGTCGTCGTGCCTATGTATTGGTATTGGTCAAAAATCTGGCTGAAGGGAATGCACTGTTGAGCGTCGAACCCTTGACGACTCACCTGAGAGACACGTCTTAGGCGGGTACAGCCTCACTCAATAATCGGCCCTATGGCACCCAACGGCATAACGAGCGGCTGGTCATCAACTTGACTCAGGAGAATACGCTTCTGTAATTCTTGGACGTAGTGGGCAACGACCTTTAGCTCCTTCTCCGTCAGTGCCCAATCGTTTTGCTGCGCACTTCCAAGAAGGTTGTCGCAGATGTGCTTAAACTCACTAATTTCTGGTCGCATTTTCGACTCCAGTGTTTCTTTCTAACAGTGGGATGGAGGGTGAATCGGGATCACAGAAGCGAGAGTCGAAGGCTTGAGATGGCGCTGGAGAACTTTTGTCAGGAGATGCAGCGAGTCCCCTTTTTCGATAAACTCGTTCGCTCCCAGCGCATAGACCAACTGCTTCGTTTCGGGGTTACTGTCCCCGGTGAACACAATCACCAGCTGGTTGGGATCGACCGTGTGTATGTGTTTCAACACCGCGGCCCCATCGAGCCCGGGCATTCCCAGATCAAGAAGAATGACATCCGGCTGTTCTCGGCAATAGAGCTTCAGACCCTCCCAACCATTCTCCGCCAGCAGTACATCGTAGCCCTCCTCGCTCAAAAAAATATCGAGGAACTCCCGGACGGCTGGCTCGTCATCAACTACCAAGACCTTGGTCATGGTACCCCCCGAGGAATAAGCGGTATGCGGCTCGCATCATGCGCGGGAGCGCGCAGTGTGGGACCTAGCATATTCCCTAGTCAGAAAACATGCTTCTTGTAGGACTGCGCCCAGTGACACAGCCCTTCAAGTGAGCTAGAATAGTCTTCGGCGTATTACGCTGATCTATCCTCTCCCCTCTTCCCATTTGGGAGTGCCGGGAAAGTGTGGTGAGTTGTGACGCAGTTCTGCCAAGAAATTCTTGCCGACACTCCCACCTGTGAGCATTTACTTTCAGAGGACTCTCTAAGAAGCCCCTGCCAGGTTAGCCAGAGGCGACCGCATGCCTAAACATTCCTCAATAACGGTTGCCGATGCTGCCGAGAGTTTTCGCGTAATCAAGAAAATGTATTTGCAACGCGAAAGGGAGCTTGTCGCAGTACGGCGCATTTCAGAGGCGTTGTCTCAACGAATGAAATTGCAGGATTTGATCGAGCATGTGCTCCGCACGACATTAGACGTGTTGAATGCTGAAAATGGCTCGCTTCTCTTGTCTGATCCCGACAGAGAACGGCTCGTGTTCTGTCATTCCATCGGAAACAGGCCGGTGCCTCTTGGGACAGTGATCCCCTGGACGCGGGGAATCGCTGGCGCTGTCTTTCAGTCGCGCAAAGCGGAGATTGTACGCGATGCGCAGAAAGACCCTCGGCATCTTGCCGAGATCGATTTAATGTGCGGATCGGTCACACGTGACATGATCACTATGCCACTTAAAAAGTGGGAAGGTGATCCCATTGGTGTGGTTCAGGTCATGAATAAGCGGGATGGTCAGCTCGATGAGCAGGACGTCGGAATTTTGACGATCATTTGCGCGTTGTCTGCCATGGCCATAGAGCAGGCCAGACTGTTTGAACTCACGAAACGCGCTGAACTGGCGCAGGAACGAACTCACGCACTCACCCAATCCCAAGCGCGTCTTCGAGCCTTGGCGACTGAATTGAATCTCGCCGAACAACGAGAGCGCAAACGCATAGCAACGGCGCTGGATGATCATCTCGGTCAATTGTTAGTGGTCGGAAAAATTAAGCTGTCGGAAGCGAGGCAGCTGCCAGGTCTCATGTCTGGAGATCAAGGTCTTCTCAATGAGGTCGACCAGGCGCTGACACAGTCCATCACATACACCCGCACTTTGATGGCTGACTTAGCCCCACCAGCCTTGCACGACTTTGGATTGCTTGGTGGCCTCGAATGGCTCGTCGAACAGTTTCGGCATCATGAATTGGCGGTATCGCTGCAGACCTCATTGGAACAGTTACAGCTACCTGAGTATCAAGCCATTCCGTTGTTTGAGTCGATTCGAGAATTATTGACCAACGTCATGAAGCATGCGAAGTCGAACGACGTTACGGTCACGGTCTCCTTGGAGCAGCATGGCGGTACTCTGCGGATCGAAGTGCGGGACAACGGCGTTGGCTTCGACCCTGTTGCCGCGAAAAAGAATACGGAGAATCTTTCGAAATTTGGGCTCTTTAGTATTGGCGAGCGTATGCAAGCATTAGGCGGAACCTTTGAGGTGGAATCAATGCCCGGCCATGGAACGATAGCGAGGCTTACGCTTCCAGTGAACGAAACAGATGTTTGATCTGCCGCAGTATTCCAAATGAGAGCACGGTCTTCGATTTGGCGAAAAGGCCGCACAGCAGCACCCGCAAGTCGCCTATTTCGGCACCTCGCTGTTCAGCGGCAACACATCTGACAGGTCTAGTGATTGCTCTTGGTTCGCCTTGCGATAGACCCACGGTGGAATAGGCGCAGGATCAGCCCACAAGCCTTTCTTGCTCTCTCGAGCTTCCTTCTCCAGTCTCTCAAGTTCGGCATTGCTAGGGGCATACTTCCGATACCACCAACACCAGCCATCCTTGAGCGACCGACGGACGCTTACATGGCCGCCCCACCAATGGGCATGAGTCCCCGTATCTCCTCACCGGCTTCACGGCCTGCAAGACCTGCGCAGGGAGTCTCTGCGTGCAGAGCGAGAGCCGCAGGAGCAGACGGGCCTTCTACTATGCCTGCACGACGCACTGTAGACGGGGGGCTGCGGCCTGCGCAGAGGCGATGCTCTCCCCGATGGAGGCGCTCGATCGAGCCATCCTTTCTACTATCGAGCAGGATGTGCTGCAACCGGCCATCATCAGCAGGGCTGTGGAGAAGGCCCTCCAGCAACTTCGCCCCCAGAACGACGATGACCCAGCGGTGCGACGGCAGGCGATGCAGAAGGATCTTATCAACGTCGAGGCCGCACTGGCTCGGCTCGCCCACGCCGTGGCAGAAGGCGGCACGCTGTCTACGCTGCTCTCAGCCATCCGCACGCACGAGGACCAGCGCACGCGCCTCTGCACGGAGCTGGCGATGCTCGACAGTCTGACCATGACGCCGTTCGACCCCGTGGCCGTCGAGCACGAGCTGCGCAGCTATCTAAAGGACTGGCCCTCACTCGCGCAGGCCCACCCTGCACAAGCACGGCAGATTCTGAGGAAAATCCTTCCAAGCCGGATTCGGGTATGGCGTGAGGTGCGAGGAGGCGAGAAGGTCTACCACTTCCAAGGGGAGGCAGCCGTGGGTAAACTATTCAACGGCTTAGTCAACGTTGAAAGGTCTGGTGTCCCCAACGGGGAATCCAAGCCGGGGCACGCATAACCTTACCTTCCCCATCGAAGTCCGAGTCTTCGTCGCATGAGGACGCCGATGATGGTCGAAATTCTCAGGGGTTTGAGGCATGGAGACAAAAACATTTCGCGCGCGATACATTCGTCATGCTGTGAGATTCGATCGCTCTGCGGTCACGTGAGGCCCGTTCTTCGCCCGATCACTTTCGAGCACTCAACTCCCCGCGTTCATTCTGCAAAGAGATCCGACTCACAACGCTCCTTGAATAATAGTCCTTCATCCATGTCTTTTCATTCTGCAGGGGGCGCGATCGGTTCGAAGGAGGACGGGAAGACCAGTGCGCTGGCTCGATGCTTATTATAGAAACGAACTGGACTAGGGAGCAAGGGAGAGGACCAGCCTTTCCCCGGAGTCAGAGCCTAGGAGAAAATGTGGGGAGCAAAGAGGGTAAGGGAAAAACGATGGGGGGAGGATGGGTGGGTCTGCCCCTTTCCGCTCGCGCTCAGAAAATATTTTCCAGTTGAGCATGCTCGAATAAAGGGGCCCGATGCCGAGTCAAGGATTGAAACACAGTGCGGAAATCGCGCGATTGCGGAAGGCCGGGCTCAGTGATGCCCAGATTGCACACCGGCTCGCGATCGGCAAATCGATCATTCATCGCAACCTGTCGAAGTCCCGTATCAAGGAGCGACTCGCAGCCCTCCTGACCACGGCAGGACTGCAGTCGTTGAAAGCGGTCTTGGTCACTGCGGAGGTGAGCCTGCGATGGCTTGAACTTGAGCGGGTGAAACTCCTCGAAGGCAAATCCACGTTAAGCGCCGAGAATATCGGTACGTTGATGAGGGTTCAGGAAAAATCCTTGGTCACGGCGAAGGCATTTCTCGGGAAGACGCTGTCCCTTGAAGGCCTGGCGAAGGCGGAGAAACAGGATCCGCGCCTCAAGAGGGCAAAGGATCTATTAAGGGAACTGGAAGCGAAAGGGCAAGTGATTGAGGAAGATGGAGATGATGACGACCTTTGAACTCTCTCCCCCCGCCTTCATGACTGTCATGGCTGAACCACGAGATGCCCACGTCGGTTTTGTTGATAACACGACTCTTTCGGATCGAAACAAATGGGACGCTCCTTGCCATAGGTGACGACGGTCAAATGATCCCCGTTCACTCCCAAATCTGCCAAATAGTTCCGCACTGATTTGGCCCGCTTCTCCCCGAGCACAAGGTTGTAAGCGGAGGTCCCCCGCTCATCGCAATGGCCTTCCACTTTCAGGCGAGTCATGTCATGTGCGCGGAGCCATTGGGCATCGCTTTTGAGCACCTGTTGTCCTTCTTCAGTGATCGTCCAGCTGTCGTATCCAAAAAGGACATCTCGAAGACCTGCCGCAACCGTCGCAGACTGTTCGGCCCTCATTTCTGCCAATTGTCGATTGGTGGCTGAGGCATCGGCCTTTACGAAAACCTCATTAGAGCTCACTCGCTCACTTCCGCTCGGAAGATTGTTCAAGGTCGTGTTAGGCAAGGAGCGCGACGTATCACCACTAGATTTCCCACCTTTGGTTGAACATCCCAGGCTCAGTACTAGCACAGAGCCAATAACGAGCAGACAGACGATTCGAGAAGGACTGATCATTGGCACTCCTTTTGGGACCATGTTGATACTTCCATAACTCCCATGCGGTCCGGCGCGGGATTCTGAAACAGGTTCTTTCCTACGAAACCGACTCAATGAGCGCGTCATGGAGATGGCAGGACGCATTATAAGTTCGGAAAAGAAGTCCACGGAGTCTGCAGCTGAATCTTGATTCGGTATCGGCCAAACACCGAGGGTTTGACCGATGCCAAACCCACGAGACAAATCAGACGACCGGCCGTGATATCCGTGGGAGTCATGGTGGACCGATCGCACGTCACGAAAAAAGCCTGCTCAGGTTTGTCCCCTCGGAGCGCGCCTGTCAGCCAAAAGGTCGCAAGGTACCCGCTCAAATGTCGACTGAGTGGGTCCACAACGGCGGGGCGTTCGTCTCATGCAAGACCCATTGCAGTTCGTGATCGCACCAGGTTTCGAGCAATGTCCTCATGGGATCTGCGATCACGGCGTGAGTGTCGCGTTGCCCTGAATCGATCTCTTCGGTGGACACGTGTTCAGCGTGACATATTGACATTCAGGCCCCCATGGGTAATTCGACCTGCACCTCACAGAATCGAGACAGTTCAACTCTATGCGGCTCAGGCATGGAGAGAAATTCTATTCCGGCCCCTTTCTCTTTGACCCACTCCACTCTCCCTAGATTTATCTGAATGGCCTGCCCATCATCCGGATATACCTTGAGCGTAAGGTACTGCGCAGGACTGAGAGGCCTGGTGAGAGAAAGCCGGCACCCTCTGCGGGAAATATTTGTGATTAGCCCGCGTGCAAGCCCAATCTTGTCTGCAACTAGTGCGTTGACGTTGACCACCTTCCGAACGTCTTTCCGCCTGTTCATCTCGGGAACTTGACCATCCTGTGTGGGAAGCACTGTAACCTTCATGGCAATCCTTTCTTTCACATGAAGCGATGACAACGAATTCAGCAATCCTCATGCCAAAAGAAATCTGTTATCGACATTCGCGAGTTCGTGCGGAACGTCCTACTATGCTGTAATCAATGTATTGAAAATCATACGGCGGACAAGTTGTCCGCTGTAAGCAGAAAGTCCTACCGTCTGAGAAAGCGCGCGCGAATCTCTTTGCGTTGCATCAGCCGATGTGCGAACGGTTGCGAGCGAAGGCGGGAACAGTGGTAGATTCGTGGGAAGGTGCAGCGCTGGCGGGACAGGCTTGATTAACCAGTAGACGGCTGAATAGCTACCATCGACTCCATCTTATGTTTCACTCATTCCGTTTTCTGTCAGTCCTCCCCATACCTATGCTTCCGTAACGCAATTTCCTCCTCCGCTCGCTTTCGCGAGGCGACGCTCATGGATTCTAGGTTTGCCGTGTACCATTTGGCGAAATCCTGTATTTTGTCGTCAGGATCAGTTAGCCAGTCATTCACTTCATTTTTCTTTCGCGCGTAGGCATCCGCCATCCCGAATTCGCCACTCACAACCCTCATACTCTCCATTACTCTCCATTGCGATCGCTACTTCTGTGCGGAATGGACTGTCCGACGGCAGCAATCTTACAATTTCCTTGCAGATTTTATAGATGAAGGGCTCCCCTTCGTAGTTCCTCAAAACAGTCAAGACGAATTCAAAGTTTGTGTTACCGCCGGTTCGCACGATGTTGAGCAGTTCCGCTTCAAATTCATCAGGAAACTTTGGAAAGATTGCTTGCAGTAACCTCGCTCCTCGAAGCCTTACAGCTTGTTTCGAATGATTCAGAACAAATAGAGAACTTTCTGATTCCCTTACTTCGAAACTTGTGGACAGGTTCGCAAGGAGCTGAGACCAAAATTCTCGTTACTTCTTGGGTCGAACAGGGGCGTTATCTATGGCAAAGCGCACGACAATTCCTCTCTAATGAACATGTAGATCGTGACATGCTCATCTTGATTTTGCAAAAGGCGAAGCAGCTAGAGGATATGAATATCGTCGCCGCAATCATTTCCATTTCGGCTTCTGACCTGCCCCCTATAAACCAAGCCGGATCGAGAGTTAAGATTTCGACCGGCGAAAGGAGGGGGTATGGCACGCAAGCGGTATACGGCCGAAGAGATCATCGG
>Ga0157380_10003759_pt1 | contig 10433 bp, 9 predicted proteins | sample S35metaG_FD_119757 | JGI IMG/M metagenome (GOLD analysis project Ga0157380, IMG submission 119757) | Switchgrass rhizosphere microbial communities from Kellogg Biological Station, Michigan, USA - S3-5 metaG | ecosystem: Host-associated > Plants > Roots > Rhizosphere > Soil | place: USA: Michigan...
CTCGATTCGCTTTCGCCACCCGGCGAGCGTCCTGCGCGCGCGATGCTGCAATTCGTCCACGCCGTGCTCGAGCCCGTCGGCGACGATCCGGCGCCCACGCTGGACGGGTCCCGCGCTCCGGGTGGGGCGCGCGTGCTAGAGCTCCAATCGGCCTGTCCATTCCGCGCCTTCGCCGAGTTGCGACTCGGCGCGACGCCCTACGAGGAGCCGGAGTCGGGCATCGACCGGCGCATCCGCGGCATCGTCCTGCATCGCGCGCTGCAGCAGTTCTGGCAGGGCCTCGCGACGCAGGCCGACCTGCTGGCGTTGTCGCCGTCGAATTGCAGTGAGCGCGTGACGGCCGCAGTCGAGCGGGCCATGGCCGAGTCCGCGCCGGCAGGCGTCGGTCCGCGAGCCCGCGACCTCGAGCGCGAGTGGCAGTGCCGGGCGATCGGCGGATTGCTGGAGCTGGAACGGGGACGCGCGCCGTTCGCCGTCGTGGAAACGGAGCGGGAGCTGAGCGGACGGCTCGGCGGGCTCGAGTTCAGGCTCAGGGTCGATCGCGTCGACACGCAGGAAGGAGTCCGGGTCGTGTTCGACTACAAGACCGGCGATACGCGCGCATCCGCATGGCGCGGCGCCCGCATGGATGCGCCGCAGTTGCCGCTGTACGCCGTGCTGCATCCGGAGCGTCCGGCTGCGATCGTCCTGGCGCAGGCGGGACTCGCAGGCGCGCAATGGGTCGGTGTCGGCGACGCGTCCGTCACCCTGGCCGGCGTCAAGCCTGCGGCGAAATTCGCGTTGACCGAGGACAGGCAGAAGGGTTTCGACTGGCGCTCGATCACCGAGCACTGGTGGGCCTGGCTCGACGCGCTGGCACGAAACTTCGCCGCCGGCGAAGCCGCAGTCGACCCGAAGCTCGCCGCGGCCACCTGCCGGCGCTGCCATCTCGGCGGGCTGTGCCGGGTGGATACGCCGGGAGCCCGTGAAGAGCCGGTCGAGGAGACAGGCGATGACGCCTGACGGGAAGCGCGACGGTGACGCGCGGATCGAGGCCATCGATCCGCGGCGATCCTTCATCGTCCAGGCGCCCGCGGGCTCCGGCAAGACCAGCCTCCTGACGCTGCGATACCTGCGCCTGCTCGCGACCGTGAGCAGTCCCGAGGAGATCGTCGCCATCACGTTCACTCGCAAGGCGGCGTCCGAGATGCGGCATCGCATCCTCGGTGCGCTGGCGGCGGCATCGCGGCCGCTCGGCGCGGATGCGCGCCCGCACGAGCGCGACCTGCACGCGCTCGCGACGGCGGCGCTCGCGCAGAGCCGGGCGCGCGGCTGGGAACTCGAGCGCAACCCGGCGCGGCTGCACGTGCAGACGATCGACGGGCTCAACCACTGGCTCGCGCAGCGCCTGCCGCTGGCGGCGCGCATTGGCCTCTCGGCGACGCTCGTGGACGATGCGCGGCCCCTCTACCGCGAAGCGGCGCGGCGCCTGGTCGGCGCGCTCGAGTCCGGCGACGAACGCGCCGGCCCGCTCATGCGCCTCGCACGGGCGCTCGATCACGAGCCGCGCCGGCTCGCGGCGCTGCTGGCCGGCATGCTCGGCACGCGGGAGGTCTGGCTGCCGAAACTCATGGCCGAGCCGGATCGCGGACGCCTGCGCGCGGGCATCGATGGCCTGCTTCACGGCGCGCTGCAGGCGGAACTTGCGCGCGTCCGGGAAGCCATCGCGGGCGCGGTCCCTGCGGAGCTGTTCGCGGTGCTGCGCATGGCCGCCTCGGCCGGCGGCGCCGACAGTCCGCTCGCGCCGCTGGCTCCGTTCGAGTCCTTGCCGCCCCCCGTCGCTGACGCCGTGCCGCAGTGGTCCGCGCTCGCCGACCTGCTCCTGAAGCAGGACGGGGCGGTGCGCAAGACGGTGGACTACCGGCAGGGTTTCCTGGCGGCCTCGGAAGGACCGCCCTGGCCGGCCCTGAAACAGCACATGAAGGATGAGCTGGAAACGCTGGCGGGGATCCCGGGATTTGCGCCGGCCCTGGGACGCGTCCGCAACCTGCCGCCGCCCGCGCTGACCGACGGGCAATGGGAGCGGATCGAGGCACTGCTCGCCGCCTTGCCGCATGCCGTCGCGGAGTTGCTGGCCCTGTTTGCCGAGCGCGGCAACCTCGACCACGCGGCAATCGCCGCGGCGGCGCGCGATGCGCTGCGCGAAGACGCGGCGCCGACCGAGCTTGCGCTCGCCCTCGACTACCGCATCCAGCACGTGCTGGTGGACGAGTACCAGGATACTTCGCCCGCCCAGGAGCAACTGCTCGCCCTGCTGCTCGCGGGCTGGCAGGAAGGGGACGGGCGCACGCTGTTCTGCGTCGGTGACCCGATGCAGTCGATCTACGCGTTCCGCGAGGCCGACGTCACGCTGTTCCTGCAGGCGGCCCGGCAGGGGATCGGCGGAGTGCCGCTCGAGGCGCTGCGGCTGGGGCGGAATTTCCGCTCGAGCCGCGCGATCGTCGACTGGGTGAACGCGAGTTTCGCGGCGCTCCTGCCCGGGGCCGACGACTTCGAGCGCGGCGCCGTTCGCTACTCCCCGGCGGAGTGCGTGCACGAGGCCGGATGCGGCGACGGGGTCCACGTGCACGCGCTCGTGGATGCGGACGAGCGGGCGATGGGCGAGCGGGTCGCGCGCATCGCGATGGAGTCGCTGGCGGCGGCTGGCGCCGGCGGTCGGCCCAGCATCGCAATCCTCGTGCGCGGGCGCAATTCCCTTCCCGCCATCGTCGCGGCGATGCAGCGCGCCGGGATCGATTACCGCGGGGTCGAACTCGAGGCGCTCGCTGACCGCGCCGCGATCCGCGACCTCGTCTCGCTGGTCCGGAGCATGCTGCACGCGGGTGACCGCACCGCGTGGCTCGCGGTCCTTCGTGCGCCCTGGTGCGGATTGACGCTTGCCGACCTGCATCGCCTGGCCGGCGACGATCCGGAGGCGACGATTTCTTCGCTGGCTGCGGATCCGGCGAGGCTCGCGCGCCTGTCGCCCGATGGGGCCGCGCGGCTTGCGCGCCTGGAGTCGGCGCTGCAGCCGGCGATCGCCGGCCGCGGGCGGCGATCGCTCGGCGGCTGGCTGCGATCCGCCTGGCTTGCGCTCGGGGGTCCGGCAACGGTCGAGGATGCCTCGGACCTCGCGAATGCCGAGCTCCTCTTCGATGCCCTCGACCGGCTCGAGGCGGAATCCGGCGCCTGGCCCGAGGCGTCCGACCTCGAAGCCTCAGTCGAACACATCCGCGCGTCGCCGGTGGGCCGCGACGATGCGCCCGTGCAGGTCATGACGATCCACAAGGCGAAAGGCCTCGAATTCGACGTCGTGATCGTCCCCGACCTGCAGCGCGCGGCTCCGGCCGGGGATCGCAGGCTCCTCTACTGGACTTCGCTGGCGACAGGACCCGGGCAGCGTGGCGTCGTGCTCGGCAGCCGCAGCGAGTCGGGCGAGGAGGGTGGCGCTACGGACCGCCTCGAGGCGTGGATGCGCAAGCTCGAATCGGAGCGTGCCGATCTCGAGCTCGGGCGCGTCGCCTATGTCGCAGTCACGCGCGCGCGCCGCGGGCTGCACCTGGTGGGCAATGCCCGGTCCGGGATGAAGGACGGCGTCGAGTCGCTGCGCAAGCCGCCGGCCGGCAGCCTGCTGCGCTTCTTCTGGCCGCTGATGGAGGCGGAGTTCGAGCGCGTGCGGAGCCTCCAGTCGCGGCAGGCGGAAACGGACCGCCCCGCAGCCCGGCCGCGGCTCACGGCGCCCGCGCTCGCGCGGACGCCGCTCGACTGGCAGGCGCCGCAGCCGGAGGCGCTGCCGCTTGCGCCTGCGCTGCGCATCCTCGGCACGACGGAGGAATCCGTGCGGCCTGATTTCGATTGGGCCGGCACGATCGCGACGGCGGTCGGCGAGGCCGTGCACCTCGAGCTGGACCGGCTGGCGCGCCTGAAGCTTCCGCGCGAAGCGCTCGCGGGGCGGTCGCGTGCGTGGGCGCGCCTGCTGCGCGGTGCCGGCGTGGATGAGGCGCACCTGCCCGAGGCGCTGGCGCGCACGCAGGCCGCCGTCGACGGATTCCTGAAGAGCGAGCTCGCGGGCCGGCTGCTCGATCCGGCGGCAAAGGATGCCGCCGGCGAACTCGCGGTCACGGCGCGGATCGGCGGGTCGGTGCAAAGCCTTCGGATCGACCGCAGCTTCATCGACGCGGAAGGCACGCGCTGGATCATCGACTGGAAGACGAGCCGGCACGAAGGCGGCGACCGAGAGGCATTCCTGGACCGCGAGCTCGAGCGGTACCGCGCCCAGCTCGGGCGCTATGCGGATGCGATGCGGAGCCTCGAACCCGGGCGGCTGCTGCGCGTCGGCCTCTACTTCCCGCTCCTCGACGCCTGGCGGGAGGTCTAGAGCGTTCCTTCGATCGTAAACGGGCGGCGGCCCTGCGCGTCCGGCGGGCCCAGGAATCCCAGCGTGTCGAAGATCGCCGGGCCGGCACCGGGCCCGGGTGCGGCCTCGCCCTGGAGCAGGTAGCGCCCGTCCTCGAACAGCTCGACGGCCCCGCGCACGTGCAGCGGCCCGCCCAGGTCTCGCAGACGGCCGTTGAGCGTCGCGCCGCCGACCGCGCCTTCGCCGACCACCAGCTCGAAGTCGCCCAGCTGCTGGCCGCCCGCGCCCGGCGCGCGCAAGGCGCGCAGGTACAGCTTGCCGGACGCCGACTGCGGCCTGCGCGAGGCGATGACGAGCTGGTCGAGCGCGAGCTCAAGGTTGCCTGTCCAGCCGCGCGGCGTCGCGATGCCCTCGAAGAGTGCGATCGGCACGCTGCCGCGGATGCCGCGGCCGGCCACTTCGCCGCTGAAGTTGCCGCTGAAGTCGCCGGACACCTCGCCGCCCCGGGGCTGCATGCCGACACTGCAGGACCATTCGAGCAGGACCAGGCGCCACGGCCGGCAGGACCAGCGCAGCGCGCCGAGCGGGCGATTCTGGACCGTGAGCCCGCGCGCGCGCCCGGACCAGATCGTGCCGGACGGGCCGTCGATCGCCACGCCCGCGGGCATGCGCCGGGCGAGCTGGCTCGCCGGCACCATCGCCACCAGGCATACGAGGAATGCGGCAAGGCCTGCCGCGACATACACGCCACGCTTCGCCATCAGGTCAGGGGCCGCGGATGACGAAAGTCGCGTCGACGAGGCCCGCCGCGCCGCTCGCCGCGACGCTCGCGGTCTCCGCCTGTGCGCCGCGCTCCTTCTGCAGGCGGGCGAGCAGCAGCACCAGGGAGTCGAAGGAGGCGGCGGTGAAGCGCGCGCGCAGCGCCCCGTTCGCCGCCGGCTCGATACCGGCCAGCTGCTCGGACAGCCCGCCTTCGCGCGCCATCCGGTCCACGGCGATCGTCAGCGATTCGCCGGGACGCGCCGCCGGCATGGACTGGATCATCGGCGTCGCCGCCTCGATGTAGGCGAGGTCCTGGCGGCGGCGCTCGACGCGCTCCTCGGCCTTCGCGACCGACGTGCCGAGCTGCCACACGAGGCCTGCGAGCAGCAGGAGCGCGGCGGCTCCTCCGCCCCACAGCGCGATGCGACGCTCGCGTTCCGCAAGGCTCGCATACCACTCCTGCAGCGTCATTGCGGCGCCCCATCGGCGATGCGCACCTTGGCCTGGATGCCCTTGTCGTTATTCGTCGTCGAGGTGACGTCCGCGGCAAGGCCGCGCTCGTTGATGCCCTGCGCAAAGCGCGCGATCGACTCGGTATTGGGCGCCAGCAGGCTGAGGTCGAGCGCGTGGTCGCGCCAGCTGAACGACTCGAGCCGGGGACCCGGCGCACCGGCGAGCGCGCCGCCCACGGCCGCAACCTGCGCGAGCAGTCCCTGCGGGTCGCTTGCCCCCGCCCCGCGCAGGCGCTGCTCGACCTGGGCGCGTGCGTCCTCGATGCGCTCGACGTCCGGCATGGCGACGCGCGCTGCCTGCTCGATGGCGGTATCGAGGCGCCGCTGTTCCGCAAGCAGCGTGACGAGGTCGTAGGCGCGTACGCCGACGTGGAGTGCCAGGGCCGCGACTGCGAGGATGGCCGCGACGCGCCAGCGCTGCCATTCCGCCCGCCAGCCGGTGCGGCGCGCGAAATCGCCTTGCAGCAGCGACAGCGTCCCGGGACGCACGGCGCCGGCCGCGAGCAGGGGCAGCGCGCCGTCGGGCAGCACCTGCAGGTCGAGGCTGCCCGTGACTTCGCGCAGCGCCTCGATCATCTCGCGCGAGTACTGCCAGTCCTGCTGCGACACGTAAAGCTGGACGTGTCGATCCTCGCCCTCGAGTCCGGCGAGCGCGAACGCCTCGGTCAGGGGCTCCGCATCGAGCGCAACCGGGAGCATGCCGGGCGCGCGCACGAGCAGCTGGCCGGAATCGAGCACGGCGACGGTCTTGCCCGGGTTCTCCGGCACGCAGAGCGTATCGGGCACGAGGGAAAGGACATCGATGCCGGCGGCAGCCAGCGCCTCGCGCCAGCCGCGCAGTTCCTCGCGCCGCACGGCCGCGACCTGCGTGCTGCCGGCCTCGTCGGTCGCGCCGATGGCGAAGTGGAATTGCTCGACCTCGCCGGCGAGCGATTCTTCCATGGCGTAGGGCACGACCTGCGCGAGCCGCGCGCCGGCCTTGACCGGGAGTTCCGGCCGCGCGAGCGTCACGCTCGAGCCCGGGGCGATTGCCACGACCTGGCGCTCGCGCGCGACCGGCGCCGCGTCCGCGAAGTCCCCGGTCGCCACCGGCCCGAGGCGGCCGCCGTCGCTGCCGACGATGAGCCAGCTGATCGGGTTCGCGAGCCTGATTACGAGGAACTGGTTCATACGGGGCTACTCGGTGCCGGTCGAGCGCAGCACGGTCCGGATGGCCGTGGGGCCGTTGCGCTCGATCAGACTGTACAGCGTGAATTCCGAGGTGCCAATACGGACCGCGGTCACAGCGCGGAACCAGTCACTCTTTTGATCGACGATGTCCTTGATGGCGTTCCAGCTCGGGTCGTTCTGGAGGTCTTCCCGGGTCGGAAAGCATCCGTCCTTGCGATTGGTGGCGAGCTGTTCCGCATCGCCGAAATTCGTGCCTCCCTCGATGAGCGCCGCGAGTACGGGCGCCTTCGCCGTGCAGAGATTGATCCGGGTGCCGACCGGCAGCGCAGCGACATAAGGCCGGATGCGCTCGAACTCCTCGCGCGTCATGCCGGGCAACGCCAGCATTTCCGTCGTCGTCGTCACGACCCCGTTGGCCGCGCGGTAGGGCGGGTTTTGCGACAGGTAGGTACCGTCCTCCGCGCCCTCGGGATCCGGCATCGTGTCCATGTCGAGCCAGTCGGCCATGATGGTCGCCCAGCGGGGCTGTGCGCCGACCTGCAGGAGCAGCCGGCCGAACAACTCGATGGCCTTGGGATTTGGTATGCGATCGGGCGTGATCAGGTTGTTCAGGTTGAATCGCCCCTGCATGTCCTCGAGCGCGCCGCGCACCTCGCCGCCGTCGATCGGCAGGCCCGGCAGCGGCTGCGCCCAGGCTTCGGCCAGGTGATCGATGTCCGGGTCGTTTTCGACGTCTTCGCCCAGGATCTCTGCGGCCCAGGCCTCGGCGCCGAGCGCCACGTGCCAGCCCTGGTCGAGGGCGGCGAGTCCGGCCGTGCGGCGCAGGTCGAGCGCGGCGCGCGTGCCGATGTGCACCGCGAGGACGGTGGCGATCGCGACCAGCACGATGGCCGTGATGAGAGCGACGCCGCGCTGCAGGCTCATCCCGATACCTCGATGACGCGGCGGATCTCGCCGTAGTCCGAGAGCACGAGCGTCACTTCGACCGCCATCGGGCGAATGTACTGGTTGAGGTCGCCGGTGTTGTTGAACGGCGGCCACTCTGCGATCCACTCGCGGCCGTTCGTCAGGTAGCGGAGCTCGACGCGCTCGACACGGTCCAGGAGCTCGCGCCGCACGGGCGGCGTCGCAAGAGTCGCGTCCATCACCGTCGAGTAGTCCCGGAACAGCTTGCCGTCCTCGAGCCGGTAGACGACGCGCTGCACCGTGCCGCGCGGCGTGCCCGCGCCGTTCGGCCAGCCGGCGTGCGACAGCTCGACCAGCGTGACCCCGTTCGGGTCGCGCAGGAGCGCCGGTCGCCTGGCGTCGCCGATCGGCTCGCGCACCGGCCGGCGGGCGAGGGTGCGGAAATCCGTGACGATGAGCTGCACGCTGCGCTGCACGGCGCGCAGCCGCTCGAGGTGGGACTCGGCGTTGACGACGGCGACGCGCGCCTCGCTGACCCCGCGATAGGCCATGAGGCCCATGACCGCGAGGATCACCATCGCCACCAGGATCTCGAGCAGGGTGAAACCGCGCGCAGCGCGTCGGGCGTTCATTCGCCGTCCCCCGGACTTTCGCCCTCGTCTTCCAGTTCCTCGCCGTCCCCTTCGCCGCCCTGGCCGCCCTGGTCATTCATGGTGTACCAGTCGACCGGCATTGTCGGTGACGCGGTGGCTGTGGCGCCGACGAACCCGGCGAGGTTCACGAGCGAGGCGCTGTCCGGATCCCCGTCGCGGCGAACGCTGACGTCGATGCGGCGCAGGCCCTGGACCTGGGTCTGCGAAACCTTGGTGATCCAGTGCCAGCGGCGCCCGGCGAACTCGACTTCGCCCGCGGTCTGCTCGACCGAGGGCATTTCGCCGGAGATGCGTATCTCAGTGATGCGGTTGTCGGCGATCCAGGCCGCGAAGCTGCGGTCGCGCAATTCGGTGACGTTGTGCGTGGTGTCGCCGATCGTCTTGAACACGGCCAGCATGCCGATGGCGACGATCGCGAGCGCGACCACGACCTCGACCAGCGTGAAGCCGCGCTCGTCAGGTCTTCTCATCGTCGCGCTCGATTTCGATGCTGCCGTCCGCCGCGCCGACCAGCGTGACCCGGCTGCCGCCCTGGCGTACGACCGCGAGGCGGTAGGGCGTCATGTCGCCGCTGCCCCAGGCGACCAGTTGCGGCAGGCGGGCATCGGGATCCGGCTCACGCCGCAGCAGGATCGCGCGGCCCTCGATGGACAACTCGAGCGCGAGGCCCGGCGGCAGCTCGCGCGGACGCAGCGCCGGGTCGCCCTCGACCACGACCCAGCGTTGCTCGAAGGCATCAAAGCGCTGGAACTCGTAGCGTGCGGTCTCGAGCAGGATTCCGTAGTCGCGCCCCTCGAGCTGCGCCTGTTCCTGGAGCAGTGCGATCGCATCGGCGAGGCGGCCGCTCTCGTTCTCGATCTCCCGATCCTCGCCGAGCAGGCCGATGGAGAGGGTCGCGAGCGCGGCCAGGATGCCGATGATCAGGACGACGACGAGGATCTCGATGAGCGTCATGCCGCGCATGGCGCGGCGCGAACGGGCGACGGGCATCGCCACGATCCCTCAGTCAGTCACTCGAGGTTCCAGCTGCCGATGTCGGCGTCGGCGTCTTCGCCGCCGGTCTCGCCGTCCGCGCCGAAGGAGTAGAGGTCGTAGTCGCCGCCCTTGCTGCCAGGCTGCAGGTAGCGGTATTCGTTGCCCCAGGGATCCTTGGGGACGGTCCTGGCCTTGAGGTAGCCACCGGCCCGCCAGTTCCGGACCGACGGGTCGTCGGGCTTCTCGACCAGCGCCTGCAGGCCCTGCTCGGTCGTGGGGTAGCGGAAGTTATCCATCTTGTAGAAGTCGAGGGCCGTGCCGAGGGTCCGGATGTCCTGCTTGGCGGCGGTCACCCGGGCCTCGTCCACGCGGCCGATGATCTGCGGCGCGATCAGTGTTGCGAGGATCCCGATGATCACCACGACAACGATGATCTCCAGCAAGGTGAAGCCCGATTCGCGTCGAGAAATCAGCATGATGCGGCTCTCCTGGGCCGGGCTCGATGATAACAGGTCGCCTTCCGGCAGCCGTCCGGGCAGCCCGCCTTTGTGACTCCGCGCTCAACCTATAATCCGGGCTGCCCGACGACAGGGAGGAGACCTTGAAGCTGGCATTGATGTTCCCGGGCCAGGGCTCGCAGTCCGTGGGCATGCTGGCAGCCCTCGCGGCCGCCGAACCCGTGGTGCAGGAGACCTTCTCCGAGGCTTCGGCCGTACTGGGCTACGACCTCTGGGAGCTCTGCCAGCAGGGCCCGGAGGCCCGCCTGTCGGAAACCGAGCGCACCCAGCCCGCGATGCTGGCGGCCGGGATTGCCGCCTGGCGGGCATGGCTGGGGCAGGGCGCGCCGAAGCCGGCCCTGCTCGCCGGACACAGCCTCGGCGAGTACAGCGCCCTGGTGGCCGCCGGATCCATCGATTTCGCCGCTGCGGTCGCGCTCGTGCGCTTCCGCGGCGAGGCCATGCAGCGGGCCGTTCCGGCAGGCACTGGCGCCATGGCGGCGATCCTCGGGCTCGATGATGCGGCCATCGAAGCGGCATGTGCCGAAGCGGCGCAAGGCGCCGTCGTGCAGCCGGTCAACTA
>Ga0157380_10003761_pt1 | contig 10431 bp, 6 predicted proteins | sample S35metaG_FD_119757 | JGI IMG/M metagenome (GOLD analysis project Ga0157380, IMG submission 119757) | Switchgrass rhizosphere microbial communities from Kellogg Biological Station, Michigan, USA - S3-5 metaG | ecosystem: Host-associated > Plants > Roots > Rhizosphere > Soil | place: USA: Michigan...
GTGCCAATGTTAGTGCAAATCCATTTTCTGTGATCAATACAGATCTATTTTCTCTTGAGACCTGGATCAACATTTCCCATGTAAAAGTAGATGTCAATGGTTGCGTTATCGGTATTAATCTTCGGAATCGGCTCGCAGAACATACAGGCCGTAAGATATATGCAACTCTTGAGGACAATGAAGTTTTCGGCGCTGTAAACTTTAATGGATTTGGCATCGCGGCTCAAATCGCGAATGGTGCATCAGGAAGCCTTATTAATGTAACAATGAAAAAAAACTATATTCATGGGAATAAGGTGGGTCTATTAACTTTTTGCTCGGCTCAAAATGCTACTATCATCAATAGCAGGATTGAAATAACGTCACACGCTGATAGAATCGAAGGAAATGGATGTGGCATTGATTTTTCTGGCGCTGTAAACCAAACTACAACAACAGTTGCAAATTATAATACAGCCATCCTAAAAATGTATGGTTCAACCATCAGCAACAATAATCCACCAGGGGAACCTCAGCTTGCTCCGGTCAACGGCGCTTTTCCTGGTGCAATGACTTTGACAGCTGGACATAATAGCGTTAATAATATAGGAGGATTCGATAGGGCTTCAAATAATACTATGTTAGTTGAATGCACAGGTTGCACTATTTCAAACAACGGACCAACCGATATATATGCTTATGCTGCCTGGTGTCAACCTGCATGTGTATTAGCAGGCTCCAATAATTTCGCAGAACTTTATCTGCATGGTGTTAGTGCAAATGCAATAGTCGAATCTTCTGCCAGCGTACCAGCAGAGCCGGCAGGAACTAATGTGTTGAATGTTTATCGTTAAAATCACCATCCTTCGTACATAATAAAAAAACCTTTCAAGTACTTGAAAGGTTTTTTTTATCTGATATGATTTTTTACCAACTACCGCTTGATCCGCCGCCACCAAAACTTCCTCCGCCAAATCCTCCAAAGCCGCCTCCGCCGCCACCCGACCAACCACCACCGCCACTACTATGTCCGCCACCGCCCCACCATATAGGCCCGCCCCAATTAGTATACCCACGACGTGAAACAACACCACCACCGCCTCTCCCTCCCCTTCCAATTGCACTTAGGATCATCCAAATAATAAATATAGCAAGGATCATTTGCCATGTTTTTATTCCTTTCTTTTTACCATATCCTTCGGGTGCAGTGTATCGGCCTTCTGCCGCTTTAATTATTTCATCCACCGCTTCAGTAAGTCCACGATAATAATTTCCTTCTTTAAAATTTGGACGAAGTGTATTTTGAATAATTGATGATGCGACATAATCTGTAATTGCCCCTTCAAGTCCGTAACCAACCTCGATCCTCATCTTTTGATCTCCTTTGGCTACCAGGATAACTATACCATTATCTTTCTCGGCCTGTCCACCTACTCCCCAATCCCTTCCTATTTGCAGTGCCACGTCTTCAATTGAATTACCTTTTAAAGATTGAATAATGACGATCGCTATTTGATTTGAAGTACTATTATCATAAGCGATCAGCTTTTGCCTCAGCGTTGCCTGTTGTTCTGGTGTAAGTGTATTTGTTTGATCCAATACAAGACCTTCCGCTAAAGATGGTTTTTTCGGAACAACATCAGTTTGTGCATACACACAAACTGAAAAAATTATAGAAAGAAAAAGGAAGGATCTTTTCATGCAATCTTATTTACCGAATATAATATCATCCGGCAATTCATTTTTATCTGTATCATTATTATATGGAAAATGTTGTGTCAGCGCCTTACCTATATCTGTAACAACTTCTTTTATTCCATCAGCATAATTTTCTTTGTTGAATTTGCCGATCATCTTTCTTGCTTCTGTATTCCAATATTCATTTCCCAATTTATTATGAATACCCTCGTCTCCCAAAATAGCAAGCTGGTGATCTTTCATTGCCACATAAACCAGTACAGCGTTCCTGTCATCGGTCTCATACATTTTTAATTCGACAAAAATTTCTTTAGCCCGGTCAATAGCATCCATATAGCTGCAGTGGCTCTCAACAAAAACCCTCACCTCACCACTTGTTCTCTTCTCAGCATTGCGAACAGCTTCGATGATCTGAAGCTTTTCTTCTTCAGTAAAAAAATCTTTCTTTTTAAAAAATGAAAATAAACTCATTTATTAAATTTTACTTCTATGGGCTTTTCAGCACCTGCAACACTTTCAAATCCTTCTTTTTGTTTAAACCCGCTGATCCCTGCAACGATATTTTTCGGAAATGCTCTTACCGATCTATTATAATCATAAACAGATTCATTAAAATCTCTTGCTGCAACAACAATTCTTCTTTCTGTTCCGGCTAATTGATCCTGCAAGGCAAGATAAGATTTGAGTGCCTGCAATTCAGGATACGCTTCTATAAGCACGATCATCCTGTTTACATTGGCAGCTAATGAATCCTGTAATTGCTTTTGTTTTTTATAGTTTTCAGCAGTTACTTCCTGCTGACCCGTACCTGCCAAAGCGCTGCTTCTTGCTTCTGCTACTTTTTGCAGAACAGACTTCTCAAATTCCGAAACCCCCTTTACAACACTCACCAGGTTTGGAACAAGATCCAGCCTTCGCTGGTAAGTGGTTTGCAGATCAGACCAATGTTGGTTTACTTTCTCTTCCTTTTTTACAAGTGAATTATAAGTAACACCAAAGTAAAGGATCAATACAGCAAGGATGATTATGGGAATAAGAAATTTCTTCATCTCTTAAAACTGAACTTTAGGCGCCTTCTCTGCTCCCTGGTCGGCTTTAAATCCTTCCCTTGCACTAAAGCCAAACATTCCGGCAAATATATTTGTAGGAAATGACCTGACCTTCGTATTGTAAGTGTTTACAGATTCATTAAAATTAGTTCGTGAACCTCTTACATCATTTTCAATACCCTCCAGCTGATTTTGCAATTGCAAAAAGTTTTGGGTTGCTTTCAGTTCAGGATATCTTTCTACTGAAACCAGTAATCGACCTAATGATCCGCTTAATTCAGACTGCGCCTGGTCAAATTTCTGAATATTTTCAGGTGTGAGTTGATCTGTTGTCAGGTTGATGGAAGAAGCTTTAGCTCTTGCCTGTACTACCTGTGTCAATGTTTCCTGCTCAAACTTGGCAGCACCTTTCACAGTATTGACAAGGTTATCTACCAGATCATATCTTCTCTGATATTGGGCTTGCACATTATTCCAGGATTTTTTTACGCTCTCATCTTGCTTCACCAGCCCATTATATCCGCTGCAGCTCCATACACCAAGAATAAGAACAAGACCCAATACGATCAACAAGGTTAGATTACGTGTACCGTTCATGGTTTTAAAGTTTAGTTTGAGATTAAAAATAAGTCATTTAAAAATACTAAAGCCCCTGTTCAAATCAGGGGCCAGATTATTTTTATGACAGAATTACTTATTGTTTGATCGCAGCTATACCCGGCAATTCTTTCCCCTCAAAATATTCAAGCATCGCACCACCACCTGTGCTCACATAACTTACTTTATTAGCGTAGCCAAATTGATTGACCGCTGCAACACTATCGCCACCGCCGACAAGAGAAAAGGCTCCTGAACTGGTAGCCTCTGCAACAGCCTTTGCAACGACCTTAGTGCCATGACGAAATTTCTCCATTTCAAAAACTCCCATCGGACCATTCCATAAAATAGTTTTGCTTCTTTTGATCACGTTGCAAAATTGATCGCAGGCATTAGGCCCAATATCCAACCCCATCCATCCATCGGGAATATGATTGCTTGGCGCATCTGACGTATCTGCAGTTGCTTCAAACTTATCGGCAATTATTGAATCAGGAGGAAGATGAATACAAACTCCCTTATCAGTTGCTTTTTTCATGATCTCTTCCGCTGTGCCAAGACGGTCTTCTTCACAAAGTGAGTTACCGATCTTTCCTCCCATTGCTTTCAAAAAAGTATAAGCCATGCCGCCTCCGATAATAATATCATTCGCTCTATCCAAAAGATTTTCAAGTATCAATATCTTATCAGAAACTTTTGCTCCGCCGATAATAGCCGTAAAGGGTTTTTCTGAATTATGTAACACCTTTTCAGCGCTTTTTAATTCTCCTTCCATCAACAAACCAAACATTCTTTTATCTGCGGGAAAAAATTTTGCGATCACTGCAGTAGAGGCATGTGCCCGGTGAGCCGTACCAAATGCATCGTTTACATATATATCACCAAGCTTACTCAGTTTTTCAGCAAACGCTTCATCGCCTTTTTCCTCTTCCTTATAAAAACGAAGATTTTCCAATAATAAAACTTCCCCCGGTTGCAGGTCAGCAGACATTTTGTACGCTTCCTCGCCAATACAATCCTTGGCGAACAAAACTGTTTCACCATTCAGCAACCTTCTTAGATTCACCACGAGATGTTTCAAAGAATATTTTTCTGAAGGGCCATCCTTTGGACGCCCAAGATGACTCATTAGTATAACACTGCCTCCATCCTTAATTATTTTTTGAATAGTTGGAACCGCCGCACTCATTCTTGTATCATCGGTGATCTGATATTTATCATTTAACGGGACATTGAAATCAACACGGATCAGTGCTTTTTGTCCTTTGAAGTTATAATCTGAAAGCTTAGACATTAGTTTATCGTTTATCGTCTATTCTTTATGGTTTTAGTTGCTAACGAAAAACTATAAACCATAAACCAAAAACTATTTACTGATCATTTTCGCAAAATAATTTAAAGTGCGAACCAACTGGCTTACATAACTCATTTCATTATCATACCAGCTGACAGTGCGTACAAGCTGAGTATCGCCTACATTCTGCACTTTTGTTTGCGTGGCATCAAACAATGATCCGAAGCTAATTCCTATAATATCACTGCTCACAATTTCATCTTCGGTATAACCGAAGCTTTCGTTGCTGGCGGCTTTCATTGCTGCATTTATTTCTTCAACTGTAGTTTTCTTACCAAGCATTGCTGTCACTTCAGTCAGTGAGCCAGTCAATGTAGGTACACGTTGAGCCGAGCCATCAAGCTTGCCTTTCAAATTTGGAAGAACAAGCCCAATTGCTTTTGCAGCGCCGGTACTGTTTGGAACAATATTTTGCGCCGCAGCTCTGGCACGACGAAGATCACCTTTCGGATGTGGGGCATCCTGGGTATTCTGATCATTTGTATAAGCATGCACGGTTGTCATCAAACCATTTACAATGCCATATTTTTCATCAAGCACTTGTGCCATTGGCGCCAAACAGTTCGTGGTACAACTTGCACAACTGATGATCGTCTCACTGCCATCGAGAATACTATGATTAACATTAAAGACAATTGTTTTCAGATCACCGGTCGCCGGTGCGCTGATCACCACTTTTTTAGCACCAGCTTTTAAATGTGCTTCAGCTTTGGTTTTATCAGTAAAGAAACCAGTGCACTCCAACACTACATCTATATTATGATCTTTCCAGGGAATTTGTGCAGGATCTTTTTGTGCATATATTTTTATATCATCACCGTTTACAACGATCGAATTTTCTGTCGATTTTACATCCTGGTCAAAACGACCCTGTGCACTATCATACTTTAAAAGATGTGCCAATACTTTAGGACTGGTAAGATCATTAATAGCCACTACATCGATTCCATCCATTTTATAGATCTGGCGATAAACAAGCCGGCCAATACGTCCGAAACCATTAATTGCAACTCTAACTGTGCTCATGATTAATTCAGTTTTTTGATTTGAGGTGCGAAGGTAAGAAACCGTGATGATTTGCGAGGTCGATTAGTTTACGAGGAAAGCAATTTTTATGTAACTGGCTTCAGTGCTACTATTGAGCCTGGTTGCGACGCTCCATTCAAAGTCCTGTAACCCTATTGACCTATTAAATGTTCAATGCTCAACTATCAAAGTTCAATTTTCAATTTTAGAATAAGAAACTTGATCATTGAAAATTGAACATTGAGCACTGAACATCTATTGATAGGAAATTTATTCAGATAGCACTTTCCACAAAATACATCTCGATCAATCCCTTATTTTTTGCCGGTTGTTTGCCACGAAAGCTGCAGTTAAATTTATCTTTTACCAATTCATAAGTGCTTTGGGAAATATTGATGCGGTTGGAGGAACTGCTTTGCTCCATTCTTGCAGCCGTATTCACTGTATCTCCCCAAATATCATACGCAAACTTTTTGTTACCCACAACACCAGCTACTAACGGTCCTGTATGAATACCGATACGGATATCAAAAAAACCATTTTCTTTGTTTGACTCTTTCAGGTCTTTTATCACTTCAATTATTTCCATTGCGGCACTGATCACATTCGCCGCATTATGATCTTTTGTATCAGGCAAACCGCTTACACATAAATAAGCATCGCCTATTGTTTTTATCTTTTCAATATTATGTCTTGAAATGATCTCATCAAATTTTCTGAAACAAGAATCGATGATGGAAACCAATTCTTCCGGTGAAAGTTTTTCACTCCTGATAGTAAAGTTTTCAAAATCGGTGAACATTACGGTAGCTACTTCGTAACTGCGGGGGGTTGTACGGCCGGTTTGTTTTAATTCCTGCGCCACTATTTCCGGCAATATGTTCAATAAAAGATCATCCGATTTTTTCTTTTCAATATACAGCTCATTGGTCCTTTCTTCCACTTTATTTTCAAGTTCAGTATAGAAAAGCGCATTCTCAATTGATATGGCCATTTGACTTGCCAATACTTCAAGCAAAGCAACACGATTCTCCGTAAAAGCGCCATATGTAAGGTCATTTGACAAATAAATAACCGCCTGCACTCTTCCCATATTCATTAATGGGATACACAAAATAGATTTACATTCATTATGCCTGATAAACTCATCATTACTGAAAAGCTGGCTCTTCATTGCATCATCCAATATCACTTTTTCTTTTGTTAAATACACATAATTTAAAATGGACTCTGCCAGTAAACCCGCCTTGTGAACAGGTAACGATTGCAAAACCTTTATCGATTCATCTTCAGTTTTTATCTCCGCTTCTATGCATCGTTCCCCTTTTTTCTCCATAATAAGGTAACCTCTTTGTGCTCCCGCACTTTCAGAAATTATTTGCATCATTTTTCTTAATAATCTTTGCAACACAATTTCTCCAGAAATAGCGGAGGATGCTTTCAACACAGTTTCCATATCAAGATTACCTTTTCTTTCCTGTGTTGTTTCCTGCACTGTCTCTACATGCCATGTGATCGGCCTTCCTGAACGAAGATGTGTATAGCGCTTCTCCATTTGTTTCACTTTAGCATCGGCGCCCCAGCGTTTATAAGATCTATATGCATTTTGTAAATAAAAATCTGCCAGCAGATCCTGCTTTGTATTTAAAAAGAATTGACCGGCTCTTTCCCAACAAAAAGCAAGATCATTCAGCATGCCATTTTCAGATGCAGTCTTCAATGCCTTATCATAAAATATTTTTGCCGTCTCCATCTCACCTTTCAGGTAATGATATTCCGCCTGCAACAATAAAGTTTTGTGTGTATTATAGTGCGGAGCCAGTTTCTCAAATCTTTTTAATTGCCTAATGTCTTTTTTTACCTGTTTTAAAATGGGCCGCTTCACCACTGTGTTTATAGAAGAATCAGCGATCGCTAAAGAGCGATAGAAATAAAATAAAGGATCCAGCGAAGTGCCTTTTACTGTTTCCTGGAAACGTTCGGATTGTGCAATGTATTTTTTTGCATGCTCGAGATTATTAAATAACAAGGCCAGGTATAACTTCAGTATATAAAGATTTTGAAAATAGATCTCGTTCTCTTTTGTTACTTCTCCAATATCCATCTTTGATTCGTCATAAATATATCCCTGTAACAGGTCGGGATTATCTGTCGGATAAATAATATTGTCGATCGCCTGCCGAAAAAGACGTAATCTTTTTAGCGTAAGATCCTGTCTGAATTTTTCTATCTGCAGATCAAGCGTTTCACTTTTTTTGCTAAGGGTGTGCAATGATGTACCCGAAATGAATAAATGATAAACCAAATTATGGGCGGCATACGATGCATACTCATTATCACCATATTCAATGGATATCTTAAATGCTTTATCAAGATCATTCTGTAATTCCGGTAAAGGCTTTTTCCAGTGATCAAGGAATAAGTTACTTGTTGCCATAAGCGACCCCATTACTGCTTCTGCATTTATTTTTCGTGCAAGCTGAACGGCAACCTCTCCCATCCTGCTTCCTTTACCAGTTTGTTTCAAATGTGCACTTAAAATGTATCCGTAAGCGGCGAAACTGAATGGTGATTTAACCGATAAGCCATGCTTAACCGTTATGCTTACCATTTTAAAAACTAATACAGGTACGAGATTTGGAACAGCAAAATAGGATGCCGATGATATTTCAGACATGATACGCATCGCTGCTTTTTTCTGTTCATCTTCCATTTCAGGAAGCCTGTTAAAATAATCTGCAGTTTTATTGCGCAGTAACCATCTGGTTTGTAACAGGTCTTTTAAAACAGAAAGCCTGCCTGGTTTCACCGGCAAATTTACACCCAGCTTACTTAAAACCTCTATCCCAAGCTTTATCGCTTCGATCAGTTTATTTTGTGCAATCAGTTTTTTTATTTCGATCTCATGGCCTTTTACCGAGTCAATTAAAGTCCGGCTGTGCAGGACCATTGATTGCACATGTTTGTCCACTTTTTCATACTCACCGGATAAATAAGCTGCATCCGCAGCGCTGGTAGTTAATTCTGATAAAAAATCATATTGATTTGCCCATTCATCATCATCAAATACAATAATTCCTTTTTCAAAATATTGCAATGCCTGCGGGTAAGCGGTGGAGTCCATTGCTTTTTTTCCTGCCTGTAAATTCAGAGTACCGAGATATGCTTTTTCTTTTTTATCAGTCAATAATGCAGCACCGAGGTTCCATTGATTTACTATTTCAAATATTCTTTCCTGCTGTTCATTCATTCCATAATACAACACTAACCTTCTTCCATTCAAAAGATGAATGGAAATTTTTTCTTTTTCAGGTATAAGTGAGTATATGGCTTGTTGAACACGATCATGAGCAAATTTATATTCATCACCAGACGGGATAAGCAATCCATCCGATACAGCGATATTTAATTGACCCTGTATCTTTTTTTCCTCCGATTCTTTTACGATAGCCAAAGTCTTTTTATTAAACCGGTTGCCAATAGCAGAAGCTGTTTCAAGCAGGCTTAATGTTTCAGCAGGCAGTTTTTGTACATAATCGGTCATCAGGTCCACCACATTACCGGATACATTCATCTGCATGATCAGGTCGGCATTCCATTGCCAATGCTGTTTGTCAAAATCAAACCAAAGAAATCTTTCATCATAAATTGATTTCAGAAATTGCCAGGTATAAAAAGCATTGCCTTTTGTCTTATTATATATAATGTCTGATAAAAATGAAGTGTGCTTAAGGGTGGAATTAAGAGCCCCTTCAACAAGACTATTCACATCTTCAAATGAAAGATCATCTAGCTCCATTTCATCAAAAGCAACATTTTCCTCCCGCAGCTCATTTATTTTTTTTATCAAAGGATGATTTTCATCCACTTCATTTTTTCGATAGGCACCGATCAACATTACATATTCTATATCCCTGCTCTCCGCAATGATCTTGATAAGACTCAGAGACGAAGCATCGGCCCATTGCAGATCATCTACAAAGAGTACAAGCGGGTGTTCCTTGTCAGCAATTGTTTTAATAAATCTTGCAAATTCATAATTAAACCTGTTTTGCGCTTCTATGCCTTTTAGAATTGGTATATCCGGCAATTTGCCGGTCAGTTCTTCAATACCGGGAATAAACTGGCTAAGAATTTTCACTGAGCCCCCCATCGTATCCATTATTTTTTTTCTCCATCTCATCCGGTAAGCATCTTCGCCGGTAAGTATCATTTGAATGAGCTCATTGAAAGCCTGAACAAAAGTTGAATAAGGTGTATCTGAACTAATCTGGTCAAATTTCCCTTTTATTAAATATCCTTTTTTTTGCGAAACAGGTTTATATAATGATTCGATCAATGCAGATTTGCCACTGCCCGAGTAACCAGATAATAATAAGGTTGACTTATTTCCGTTAGCTACGCTATTGAACAAACCACTGAGATAGTTTATCTCCTCTTCTCTTCCATAAAGTTTTCCCTGTATAAATAATTTACCAGAAAAATCTTTTGTCGCCAATCGGAATTCATTAATTCGATTTTGTGTTTCATACTGATGCAAACATTTTTCCAGGTCGGTTTTTACTCCGAACGCAGATTGATACCGATCTTCTGCATTTTTCGAAAGCAACATCATTATAATATCAGAGACCGCTTGTGGAAGGTCTTTATTTATACGCCGTGGTTCTTCTGCAGTTTTGGCAACATGTGAATAGAGCAACTCAAGTGCATCGTCACTTTCAAAAGGCA
>Ga0157380_10003763_pt1 | contig 10428 bp, 13 predicted proteins | sample S35metaG_FD_119757 | JGI IMG/M metagenome (GOLD analysis project Ga0157380, IMG submission 119757) | Switchgrass rhizosphere microbial communities from Kellogg Biological Station, Michigan, USA - S3-5 metaG | ecosystem: Host-associated > Plants > Roots > Rhizosphere > Soil | place: USA...
AGCGTCGACCGTGCTATAGGCGGTCGGCGCGGCGGGACGATGTGCGGCGGTGGGATTATCGGTGGTCATGTAGTACTCCTTCTGACGCCGGTCGATGTGTGTCGACCGGGCTATGATTGGGATGCAGCTCTCCACAGAGGCATGCCCAAATTACTTGGCAGAGGCCGTGATTCGGCTCATGCCCTGATGCGTTTCGATAGCCACGCAGATGCGCTGGTGGTACGACTCGTCGCACCACCGCTGTTGACTGGCTAAAGGATGTCCGGCGTCGAGCTGAGGCTCACGGCATATCGAGAAGCAAGACCGCCCGGATTGAATTGATACCCGTGTCTGGAGCACCAACACCGGGAACACTACCCGTGAGTAGACCAAGCACCTAATCGTGGAGCACTTACAACCCCCGCAGCGGGCATCAAATTGCCGTGTCCTAGGTCCACGGTGCGACAGTCGCCCACGTGCATCGCCGGGCAGCGTCGAGCGGGCCCGCCGCTCGCGGCTCCAGTCCCCCGCGCGTCTGACCCCAGCCTCACCCACGACCCCCGTGATTGCTTCCGGCACTGGCGGGTTTTGTCCGGCATCAAGCGACTCAGCCACCACATTCTCTCTTGACGCCAACGGGCAAGACGCGATGCCGAATCGGTTTCTGGGATACAGTGAGGTCATAGTGTGCCCGTAGCAGCGGTTATCGCATGCTCTGAAGGGCGCGAATCATGAGTGTCGATCTGCTGGCACCATTGGCCAGGCTGGCAACTACCGCGGAGGCGATCGAGGGACTACGAGATCTCTTCGCCGCCGAAGAGCCCCTGGACGATATAGCGGCGCGGGTGGCCGAGACCGCAGTCGCCGCGATCCCGAATGCGGACGCTGTCAGCATCACCGTGCTGTCTTGGCCTGATGCCCGCACCGCGGCCTCCACACATGAGCGGGCGCTGGAACTCGATCTCCATCAGTACGCGTCAGGCCGGGGGCCGTGCCTGGAAGCCGCGTGGCGGCGCGCGCCGGTGCGCGCGGTAATCGGCGAAGCACATCACCGGTGGCCGGAATTCGTTGAGGCCGCGCAGCGAGTCGGGCCGCGCGAGTTTGTCGGTGCCGCTGCTGATCGGCGGCATAACCGAGGAGCAGGAACTCGTCGGCTCGCTGAACATCTACAGCGACACCGCATCCGCGTTCGATCCGTTCGACGCGGCACTCATGCGCCTGTACAGCGTTGCCGCCGGTCAAGCGATCAGCAACGCCAGCCGTTGGCAGCACTCCCGCGAAACGGTCACCCAGCTCGAGAAAGCACTCCTCTCGCGTTCCGACATCGACATGGCCAAAGGCGCTCTAATCGCGCTGCACGGCTGCGAGCCAGGCGAGGCGTTCGCCAGACTGGTGGACGAATCCCAACGGCGCAACATCAAAGTGCGCGACGTGGCCGTTGAATTCCTCGCCCGGCTGAAATCATCGCTGTAACTTACTTTTTGACGGCGTCCTTGCTGTTCTGGCCGGCGCCCTTGAGGTCGGACTTCTTTTATGGGGATCTGGGTGGAGGGCCGAACCGAAGAGGCCAACGCCGACCAGGCGAGTGGCGGGCCGACTGCTGAGTCGAGGCCGCGGAAGCAGCTTTGGCTGCCTCCGCCGCAACAAAGCCACTCAGGGTCTTACATCCGGAGGACCTGGCGCCTCACGACTAGGTGGTCTTTTCAGCCACTTACGGAGCCGAAGGAGCTGATTGAGCACTATGCCGACAGCCAACAGCACCAGCAGCGTCACGACGACGGCGGTCGCCACTCCTTTATCATCCCATCGCCGCATCGCCACAGGTTCACTGCGAGCGATGCCGGGTACAAGCTAACCCATGCAGGGTTGTGGAGAACCAGGGTTGCGTTCTGTGCCCTGCCCAGGCGGTGGCCGCGGCAACCCGAGCGTTAAGCAGCCAGCGCCCAAACCGGCCATCGCTGCCTAGATCGTGCGCCGGTCTCGTGCGTGACGTCAGCTGCCGGGCCATTCACCGGTCCACTTCTCGAATAACCGAGCGCCTTGGCGATCGATGACGGTCTTGACCACCGAGAAAATGGTGCCCTCGCTCCGGCTACCCGACAGCTATGTGACACGGGCCAAAGTTAATACCTGGGTCGACGACCCCGTGATAGGGCGACACAGTTGGCTATTGCGATGCCGGGCAGCGGGCAGTCGAGTGGCTTCAAGCAAGGCCGCCCGCGAAGTATTGCTCTACGAGTCCCCGTGCCCGGGGGTAGTCCCGAAGCGTGGCTCCGAGTAACTCACCCAGCTCACGAACCCGCGCGATGTCCACACCGCGGTGCTGCATCAGATCGGCTATCCACGTGGAGGTCTCGGCCACCGGACGCGGGTCGGTCGTGAGAAGTGCCGCCGACACGGCATGCAACGACTGGTCCAGCACGTCGCCGGCAGCGGCCAAACCGGCCGGCGTCGGCTCCACGCCCGCGGCAGTCGCCTCTCCGGTGAGTGACCACCCCGCACGCAGCGTCGCGACCAACTGCCGGTGGCCCATCTCCAACGCCGCCTGTTCCCCGACCGAGGCTGCAGGCAGCGGGGAAGCCGGGGGTACGACCGCAGGGAGGCCAGACATCGCGGTCACTGCGCATTGCGCATCCCGCGCCCAGCCAGTCGCACCCAGCGCGCGGGCACGCTGATCGTCATGGCCGAATGCCGAGCCGCCGACGACTATTGGCACTCCCGCGGCAGTACTTGCCTCGATGAGCCGTCGGGTGGTGGGCAGGGCTCCGAACACTGAGCAGCTCACGGCGACTGCCTCTGGCCCAAGGTCTTGCAGATACTGGTTGAGCCGTAGAGCGGAGGTGGACGAGCCGAGCAGCGTCGTGTCCCAGCCGTGACTACGCAACGCGCAATCGATGATCATTGCGGGTAGTGCGTGCCATTCCCGCTCCGCGCACGCGACGATGATCCGTCCGCGTGTGAGCGGCGTCCGGCGGACGTACCTCATCACCGTCTTCGTCGCGTCGACGGCCATTGCGGTCGCTGCGTGCTCCTGGGCCACGGTCCACTCACAGCGCTGCCATCGGGCGCCAACCGCGCGCTGTGCCGCGGCGATGACGTCGGTGAGCACGGTGACGGGTTGAGCACCGGCGGTCAGCATCTCGTCGATGATCGCGGTTGCCGCTGCGTTGTCACCCGAGGCGACCGCATCCTCGTAGCTCTTCAGGGTGTCGAGCACGGGTTTACGCCCCGCACGTGACTGCGAACAGCGCGATGTCGTCGTGGCTGCGACCGTCGAGGTACTCGACAACGTTCTCTTCAACAGCCTCACAGATCACCTCCGGCGAGGCACCAGCGTAAGCCGGCAGGAACGCCGTAAGCCTCTCCACGCCGTAGAACCCGTCGTCACCGCGGGCCTCATCGACCCCGTCGGTGAACATCAGCATGGCGTCACCGCGATTCAGGCGAACCGCCGCTGCCCGATAATGCGTGTCGGGCCTGAGACCGACTGCCATCCCCGAGATGTCGACCTGCTCCACCCGGCCGTTCGCGCGTAGCACGATCGGCGCCCGATGACCAGCCGCAGCCAACTCGATCTCCGCGTGGCTTCCGGTGGGCACAGTGCGTATCCGTGCGCAGACGACTGTGACGAAGCGGTCGAAGCCGGCCTCATAGAAAACACTGTTGAGCGCGCCGAGCACTGCCGTCGGTCTGCGGTCGAAATACGCCGCAGTACGGATGCTCTGGCGGGTCCGGTCGGTCAGCACGGCCGCTTCGACGCCTTTACCGCACACATCGCCAAGCGAGACAAGCCAGTCGTCGCCTGAGCCGTGCACGTCGTAGAAGTCGCCACCGATATCGAGGTGTTCGGCGGCCGGACGGTACCTCGCGGCCAAACGAACGCCGTCGATGTCGGGCAGAGTTGCCGGGCGCAGGCGGTGCTGAAGCTCGGAGGCGATGAGGCTTCGTTCCTCATACATCCGCGCGGAAGCAAGTGCCATCGCAGCGCGTGACGCGATGCGCTCGGCGAAGGCGACCTCGTCGTCGTCGAAACCGCGCCCGTGGCCACGGACGATCACCAGGGCCCCAAGTGTGGTTCCGCGCGCGGTCAGGCCCAAACCAAGCACGGCGCCGGGGCGCAGTTCCACTGCCTCGGCTCTGAGCTCCGGGTACGGGATCATGCTGGACAACTCGTCGGCGGGGACGGCTTCCGCCGCGACGCGAAGTTCGGTGCGGCCCGTCCGCAGGATTCGGTCCAAACCGGGCCCCGCCACGGAATCGCGCGCGACGACAGTGCTGAAACTGGCGTCGTTGCCGCCGAACAGCACCAGCCCACCGGTAACACTGTCGGGCATGACGAGGGTGGCCCAGTCGGCCAGCCGGGGTCGGAACAACGTGATCAGACTCACCACGGTGCGGCGCACGTTGAGCGAACCCGATAGGCTCAGCGCCTCTTCGGCCATCTGAGCGCGCGCGTCGGCCAGCGCGACTGCGGTCATCGCACGAACTCCGTCGCGAATCACTTTGTCTTCCAAACCAGCCCAGCTGAAGGGCGCTTGAGGCACTTCTCCGAGTCATTGTCGAACATCGGTTGACTCAAAGGTTCCGACCAATCATCGGTTGGAGATCCCGCCAGGTGCGTGGGCCCAGACCAGACACAATGACCAGGTGCGTTGCCGTCCCTACGCGGCGATGCACTCAACACCACTGACGCTACACCGCATTTGCGGGACGCCGACCAGTCGACCGAGTCGCCGGTCGGCGTCGGAGCGATCCCTATCCCGAGCTGGCCGATCTGCACGCCCATCGGGAGAACGGTTCGTCGTCCTACATCTGGCTCTGTTTGACCGCCTCGACGATCTGCGGCCTTTGCTCAAGCCTTGAAAAAACTCGAGTGCGGTCGCGCCTCTCCGGCAGGCAGAATCTCTGTTCATGGGGCACCTGGACGTGTCACGGGTGTCGTTTGCGCTGCCCGACGGGACACCGTTACTCGACGACGTGTCCTTCCGGGTGCCCGCTGGCGGCGTCGTTGCGTTGGTCGGCGCGAACGGCGCCGGTAAGTCCACGCTGCTTCGTCTGATCGCCGGCGAAATTCCGTTGCAGACGGGCACCGTCACGACCAGCGGCACGATCGGTGTCATGCCACAGTTCATCGGCAGTGTGCGCGACCGATCCGTTGTCCGGGACCTACTACTCGCGGCGGCGCCGCAACGACTCCGCGACGTAGCTGCGGCCGTCGACGCTGCCGAACTGGCCCTGATGGAGGCCGACGACGAGCCACTCCAGATGACGTATGCCCAGGCATTGGCTGACTGGGCAGATGCCGGCGGCTACGACCTCGAGGTGCTGTGGGACACCGTGACCGTAGCGGCACTGCACGAGTCCTACGACCGAGCGAAGTGGCGGGACGTCTCGTCGCTCTCCGGTGGGGAGCAGAAACGCCTTGTGCTGGAAGCACTCCTGCGGGGTTCAGACAACGTGCTGCTGCTTGACGAGCCGGACAACTACCTCGACGTACCCGGGAAGATATGGCTGGAAGACGCCTTGCGTGAGTCGCTCAAGACAGTGTTGTTCATCTCCCACGACCGCGAGTTGCTTGCGCGGGCCGCGACCGCCGTGATCTCGGTCGAGCTGGGCGCCGCGGGAAACACGGCCTGGACGCACCCGGGTGGATTCGCCACCTACCACGACGCCCGAGCCGCGCGGTTCGAACGGCTCGATGAGCTCCGGCGGCGCTGGGACGAGGAACACGCGTAGCTCAAGGCGCTGGTCCTGATGTACAAGACAAAGGCGGCCTACAACGACGGGCTCGCGAGTCGATACCAGGCGGCGCAGACGCGTCTGAGGAAGTTCGAGGAGGCTGGTCTTCCCGAAGCCACCGCGCGAAAGCAGCGCGTGACGATGCGCTTGACGGGTGGTCGCACTGGAAAACGTGCGGTCGTTTGTCACGATCTTGAGCTCACCGGGCTGATGGGCCGGTTCGACGCGGAGATCTGGTTTGGTGAGCGGGTGGCGGTTCTGGGCGCGAACGGCAGTGGGAAGTCACATTTCTTGAGGTTGTTGGCAGCGGGCGGCACCGATCCAGAGCGCGAGCACCGACCGGTCGGCGATGTAGCTCCAGACTCGGTCGCTCACACCGGCACTGCGAAACTCGGTGCTCGCGTACGTCCGGGCTGGTTCGCTCAAACACACGAACACCGCCTGCTACTCGGCCGCACACTGCTCGACATCCTTCATCACGGCGACGAACACCGCGATGGCCTGCCACGCGAAGCGGCCAGTCGCGTGCTCGACAGGTATGAGCTCGCCGGAGCGGCTGAGCAGACATTCGAGACACTCTCGGGCGGACAGCAGGCCCGGGTGCAGATCCTGCTACTCGAATTGTCCGGTGCCACCATGCTTCTCCTCGATGAGCCGACAGATAACCTCGACCTCGCGAGTGCGGAGGCACTCGAGGCGGGCCTGGAGGCATACGAGGGAACGGTCATAGCTGTGACGCATGACCGGTGGTTCGCGCGACAGTTCGACCGCTACCTCGTGTTCGCCGCCAACGGCACCGTCCGCGAGACCGACCAGCCAGTGTGGGACGAGCGCCGGCCCGCCCGTACGGCTGGGTGATCGTCAATACCTTGGATCGGGTTACCCGCACCCAGCGCGGTCCAATCCGTGGACGTCAAGTCGAGTGGTGTCCATCAGTACGTACTCGCCCGGTCGTGTCGGACGCAACTTCCCGTAGACGCCACTCGGCCGGTCTTCAATATCGCGGTTACGGATCGTGCTGTGGTTGAAACTGGTACTTCATGGATGATGACGATTATTCATCATCTCTCAGATATCAAGTGCGACAGTGCTTCTCGAACTTGGACAGCGTCTGAATGAGGTAGGACGGACTCGGTCGGCGCCGCGCAAGTGAATCGGCTCGGCGTGCCGAAGCCGCGCCTACGCACAACTGTCACATGACGTAAGTGCTGGTACGCGCAGGACATCGTCGAGGTGTCCGGGGGTGGCATCGTCGATATCGTCCTGCGCAGCGAGCCGCTGGAAGTTGTGGAGGTCGCCGTCGACGCCGAATGACTGACCGGTAATCCAGCTGGCGTCGTTGCCAGCGCCGGCCATCACATCAAGGCCGAGTAGACATCGTCTGTGTCTGTTCGTAGCCTTGCCGGGACATCGTCAGCCGGGCCAATATCGGTCCTCAAACGAAGGATCGTGACAATCCGCTTCACTGGGGTGCGCCACTCCCTTCGACGAACAATGTGCGGTTTGGCGACCGCAGTCCTGGTGCTGGCCATGTCGATGGGCGACGTCAACGCGGACCCCGCGGCTGACGCGTTGTCCAGGCTCAACGAGTTGTCCCAGCAGGCGGTGCAGAGTCGCGAGGCCGTCACGGCTGCCCAGCGCGATGCCGACGCCAGACTGGCTGAGCAGGCAGCGGCCGTTGACCGCTACCGCGCCGACCTGGCGGCGCTGAAGGTCGCGAATTCCCAGCTGGAGCCCTATCAGGCCGCAGTCGACCGGCTGGCGGCGATGAACTACATGAGTGGCCGCGACGGTCAGTTCGCGGCGGTGCTGACCGCAGCCTCTCCGCAACAGCTGATCGATCAGCTGTCGCTGCAACGGACGGTAGCCGCTGTGGCTGCCGATCAGTTGGAGGCCTTTCAATCAGCACGTGAGCGCGCGGCCACCGCCGCCCAGGCGTCAGCGAGATCGGCCGCCGACGCCAGCGCCGCGGCCGAGTCGGCTGCCGCAGTGCGCGCAGAACTGCAGGCCAAATGGAGTGAGCTGCTGCGTCAGATCACCGCCGCGGAGGCGCAGTACGCGGCGTTGACACCGCAGCAGCAGGCGGTAGTCGACAACGCGGGCCCACCTCCGCCGCCGAGTGCGCCCGCTCCGGCAGGGCCGGCGATCGCGGCGATGCCCGGCGTACCTCCCGGAGATGTTGCGCCACCGCCCCTCGCAGCTGCTATCGCGGAGATCCCGGAGGCATTGCCCGTCGGCGTCGCGTCAGAGGCGGGGTTGCAGCCCAACACCATCATGGCTGCCCGGGCCGTCAGTGCGCGCTTTCCCCAGATATCTGCCATCGACGGAGTCCGTCCGGACTCGAAGCCGTGGCATCCCAGCGGTCTGGCGATCGACATCATGATTCCCAACCCCGAAAGCCCCGAGGGCATCGCGCTCGGAAACGAGATTCTTGCTTTCGCGATGAGCAATCCGGCCCGGTTCGGTATACAGGACGTGATCTGGCGCGGCACGTACTACACGCCGGCCGGTCCGCAAGCATCGGGATACGGCCACTACGACCACGTGCACATCACCACGACGCCACGCCGCTGAGCAGCCCAGCGCCGTTCGGACCGAACCGCGCCGTCCGCGCACTCCATTCGGCGGTATGGGTCGGCTCGCCAGTTACCGTGCCTTCGTCGCCGGCTTATCGTCCTGTGTCCAGCGTGGACGTGTAGTACGTGACACCGTTCATCGTTTGCCGGTTGTCGTCGGTCTGTGGGATCGCCCCCAACCCGTGGTCGGTGAGCAGGCGGGCCATTGGCGTTGCGACCGACGTCCAGCCGCGCGCGTCGAGATACGCGCCGACGTCGTGGCGCTCGCCCTCGAACTTGATCACGCAGAAGTCGGGTTCGAAGCCGTGCTCGCGCCATGTGGCCGTCGCCTCGCGCATGCGTTCGCGCGCCGCGTCGGGGTCCATGTCGACGGTATTCGGGACGGCCTCGGTGCCGAGTCGACTGCCTGGCGCGCTGAGTGCGGTGACGGCGTCGAGCAGCCGGTGGCCTGGGATTCGGGTGCCAGGTAGCCGAACAGACCCTCGGCGATCCACGCCGAGGGTCTTGTCGGCTCGAAGCCCGCCGCGTTCAACTCCGTCGACCAGTCCTCGCGCAGGTCGACGGCGACCGGGCGCAAGTCGGCTTTGGGTTCGGCGCCAAGGCCGGCCAGCGTCGTGGTCTTGAACTCGATGACGGCCGGTTGATCGATCTCGAACACCGCCATCCCTGTGGGCCAGTCCAATCGGTAGGCGCGGGTATCCAGGCCCGAGGCGAGGACGACGGCCTGGCGGATGCCCGCCCCTGCGGCATCAGCAAAGAATTCGTCGAAGTATCGCGTGCGGGCCGCGATCGATGCAGGCATCTGTGTCAGGCCCCACGGGCTGCCCTCGGCGTCGAGATCCGACGCGGATAGCTCACCGGTAGCCCAGCGGGTCAGAAAGTAACACCGACTGCGCGGACCAACGGCTCGGCGAATTGCTCGTTGATGTCACCATTCGTGGTGGCAATGGCCCGCGCTGCCGCCACCATCGTCGCCGTGGTTCCTACGCTGGTGGCGGGATCCCACGGCCCCTGGGTAGGTGTCATTGTCTCGACACTACCGTTCGCCGAACCGACGAAAAAACGCTCGAACTCGGGTTACGAGAAGTGCTGGCGCACAGGGACTCCCGATCATATGCCCGCTGGGCAGGACGACGTCGACGAGCTTCGCCGTTCAGCGACCGTCACGGACTCCCGTCCTCACGGATGGAAGTTCCACTGGCCGCAATCCTGGGCCAGCACATCATTGACATCGACTTCAATCCCACCGACCACCGGCCCGGGATTCGACGCAGTGGCAACGATGCGCTGGTACAGGACTGCGGCGGGGTATATCTGGCCGCCGGACCAGGACCGGGTCTGCCAGGCCCACACGTGGCCGGGCGAACGCGACCTCCCGATGACACCATCGGCCGCAGCCCACTGGCACGCCTTTATCCCTCCGTAGATCCCGGTGCGCTGCACTCCGATCACCGAATTGATTCCGCGAAACCACTGCAGCACCACGGTGTTCCACGTCTCGCGGTCGATGTCGTCGTCGACGCTGAAGAAGACCGGTGCACTCTGGCCGCCACCGGCGGCGGTGTGCAGTTGCCAAGCGGTGCGAGCGTCGACGACGCCCCCGGCGTACCCGCGGGTGAAGTCCGACGGCGCTGTCCCGCCCGGCTTGCCGTATTGGTAGTTGCTGACAATCACCAAACCGGAGGCGGTCAGCGACTTTGCGTAGGGCAGGGTGATCGGTTTGGCACCAAAGGACGAGCCAGGTCGCGAGGTCGAGACGTAGTTGATCACCCCGGCGTGGCCGGCGGCCCGGATGTCCTGTGCTGGGATCTGGCGCATGGCGTAGTCGATCAGCGTAGGAGCGGCGGCCGCCGCCGCGGGCGTGCGGGCACCCGTTACCGCGCTGAGCCCGGCCAGCACCGACGCTGCGGTGGCGTAGCACAGTGCGTCACGCCGGGATATTGACACCGAGCGATGTTAACAATGTGGCGGCTGTGGTTAATGTGATCTTTGGGAGCCGACGTCAGTTCGATGCCGCACCGTTATCCCGCCGGCGTCACCTCCGCTCCGGCACCCTTGATCGAAGCCTTGGTGCGCTTCTCGGCCCGGACAGTCCTGTTGCCGCGCACGAACCCGGTCGCCGAGACGGCCGCCG
>Ga0157380_10003764_pt1 | contig 10426 bp, 7 predicted proteins | sample S35metaG_FD_119757 | JGI IMG/M metagenome (GOLD analysis project Ga0157380, IMG submission 119757) | Switchgrass rhizosphere microbial communities from Kellogg Biological Station, Michigan, USA - S3-5 metaG | ecosystem: Host-associated > Plants > Roots > Rhizosphere > Soil | place: USA: Michigan...
CAGACCTCGCCTGACATGACAGCTTGCAGTGGCGATTCGGGGAGCTCGATAGCCAGGTCGAGTTGCCGCGCGTGACCACTATCGATGATTGCGCAGTTGGGATTACCGGCAGCATCGATGTTCGCTGAGCCCACCAGAAACCGCGCGACTTCTTCGATGGGTCGCTGAGTTGCTGAAAGACCGATGCGAACCAGGGGACGATTTGGGATTTCGGATTTCGGATTTCGGATTTCGAGCTCAGGAACACCGCCTTCAAGAACATGCTCTTGATGATCAGGACGAAATCCGAATTCCGAAATCCGAATTCCGAAATTCTTCGTCAGTTGTTCGAGACGTTCGATTGATAAAGACAGATGCGAGCCGCGCTTGTCACCAACTACCGCATGAATCTCATCGAGTATTAAGGTGCGAGCGGTCTCGAGCATTCGTCGTCCACCTTCGCTGGTAAGAAGGATATAGAGCGATTCCGGTGTGGTAACGACAATATGCGGCGGCCGCTTTGTCATCGCCGTTCGCTCAGACGCTGGGGTATCGCCGGTACGAACGAGTGTCCGAATATTCACTTCGGGCAGACCCATCGCAGCCAGCTCTTTGCCAATGCCTTCCAGCGGGAATTGAAGATTGCGTTGGATATCGTTGCTGAGTGCTTTGAGTGGCGAAACATAAATGACGTGCGTGGTGTCGTCGAGTTTTCCTTCAACACCGAGACGAACCAGATCATCAATGGCAGAGAGAAACGCAGCAAGAGTTTTTCCCGAACCGGTGGGTGCGGCAATCAACGTGTGCCGGTGCTTCTTGATTTCCGGCCACGCGTGCAGCTGCGGCGTCGTCGCGGAGGGAAAGGTTTGGGCGAACCAGCGCGCAACCGCTGGATGAAAAATCTCGAGATTCATAAGGGACTGAGATTATACTGTGCTCGCTTCGAATTTGCATAGCTGAATCACGAGCCCAAGCATGAAACACACGTATTCAGTCCGTCGATACTTGGCGCCATTCAGTACCATTCGCGGTAGCGGATGGCCATGACGCTCGCCTCCCTTGTGCTAATCGTCGCTTGAGTGATGGCCATCCGCTACCGCGAATGGTACTGAATAACTCCGGTCAGTTGATCAGGCGTTCCTATCGAGATGAGTTTTCAACAGATCATCGCCGTCCTCGAAAAACATTACGGTCGGCCGCAACCCCCTGTTCAGCACGATCCGTTCCGCTTAATTATCTGGGAAAACATTGGCTATCTCGTCGAAGACGATCGGCGAAAGATCGCGTTTGAAGAACTTGAGCGGACTACTGGTCTCGAACAATCCCAGGTGTGCAGAGTGCCCGGTAAGGAAGACTTGTGAGTACTTCTTCCAAACATTCAAATCACCCCTAACAACAGTTAGGGATTTTTAGGTCCGTTTTTAAACTCGCGGCGTTAGCGCGGAGTTGTGCCGCGCGGGCAAAGCCAGATCTCGACGACCGTCTCCGGGCGAGCGGATCCGACCTGGACCACAATGCGTTTACTATCGAGACCGCGGGCATTAATGAGGTAGTCAGTTACATTGCGGGACCGCTTGTCAATATCGCCTGGCTTGGCGTGCTGTCCCAGGTGAATAATCACATAGGCAGTCGCGAACGGATCGTTCTGCAGCGCCACTCCCAGATTATCCAGACGTGCTTTTTCCTCGTTGCGACTAATCTCCGGATACTCGTCAAACTTTCGGCAAGTCTGTGCGATCGGGACTTGAGTTGAACAACTTGCCGAGCATCGCGCGGAAGAGGCGTCGTAACCAGCCAACGACGCCGTCGCCATTAGCGTCTGTCCCTCTAATCCGGACGCGTTTACCTTTATCGAACTCGTTCCTTGTCCGTCGATTATCGTTCCGCCTGACACGGTCCAATTGTAAACAAGTGGCGAGGTGCCAACGGTGCCGTTGACGAGCGAGTCAAAAACAACCGGTTGGCCGAGTTCAATCTGCGTTGGGCAAACTATTTGTAGTTGTGGACATTCGGGGACCGGCGGACACTCGACCCTCACGAGCGTTGAAGCCAACACCTGGCAGCTTTCGTTCGCAATACCAGATACCGCTTCCAGACTCGCGCGATAAAAACCTGGTGCGACACCGTCGAGAGTCCATGTGGCGCTGGGTCCATCTCCTTCAATTCGGCCCGCTTCAGTGGTCCATACGTATCGAACAGGCTTCTTGCCCTGAGTGCGCGCGGTTAGCCGAACAATAGGCTGCGTGCCTGACCCGCAATTCCTAATGACTGTTGTGTCGGGTGAAATCGTTACGGCAGGCGGTACGTAATTGGTTTGTTCGATGGTTGATTGTTGTGCGACGACGGACATGGCCGGCATCAGCAACAGAATCAACAAAGCCGCGTTTGAAAGTTTGTGCAGTCTCATTCAGATCACTTCAGCTCATTAGGGCTTTGGAACCGGAGGCACGGCACCGCGCGGAACCACCCACAGTTCCATGCAATCCTCATCGCGAGATCCGCCATCAAGAGTGACAACTCTTGAGGGATCGATACCGCGCTTTGAAACTAAATAGTCTTTTAATCGATTCATCAGACCTGATGCGTGAGCCTGCTGGCTATTTCTCGCAGCGTAGACGATGACGTAAGTAGTGGTCGCCGGATTGTTTTGTAACTCAATAGCGAGGTTGTCCAAACGGGCTTTCTGATCGTCACTTGCGCATCCGCAACAAATGTCGAACTGGTTGCTTGCGATGGAACGTTGTTCGATCGGAGGTACCGAGGTGGCTGCCTGCGCAATTTGGCGGCAGCCGATCTCGCCAGAGCCATCATCAACGATCACCGATGCAGTAACTCGCTGGCCCGCCAGTCCGGTGGTGTCAATTTCAATGTCCGAAGTTCCAGCCCCTTTAAGGATTCTTGCTGTGGCGGGTGAAACTGTCCACTTGTAGATAAGTGGCTTCTTGCCGGCGTATGAAACATTCGCGCTGTAAGTGACGATCGTGCCATCCGTAACCTGGGTCGGTGCAGCAATGTTTACGGGAAACGGACAGACCGAACTGATTAACGCGGGCGGCGGGAGATAACCGAGAGTTATGCACTTCACCCTGCCCGCGGCTATATCAATTTCCTTCCTCCACAGCGAGCCATCAGGCAATGTAACCACCACTGTGTGGAGACCGGGCAGGAGATGTTCAATAGTCAAATAGTCTCTAGTCGTCTCTCCGTAAGCCTTTCCATCAACCTCAAGCAGCAGTCCGGCCGGATCAGAATTCACTCGCAGCGTGCCGTAATCGGCACGTTTTGTCTTTTGACCGTGAACAGCAGCGGAATCAAACGCCCCCAATCCGAGCAAGCATAGAATCGCAAGCAACGTGGTGGCGAAGAATCGATTTTCTTTCTTACGTTCCATGGATTTCTCACTCACGATTTCCGGTACGTGACCTTCTCAATCGGAATCCCAACGCACAAACTCCGGTAAAGAACAACAACAACGAAGCCGGTTCCGGTATTTCAGGCGGTACGTCCCGAGGTACCACTGATCCTGACGGTGACGGTGTCGGTAGGGATGTCGGCGTTACTGAAGTGGGCGGCGTTATTACTAGAGTCGGCGGAATTATTACGTCCGGGTTTCCGCCGTGAATAAATAAGAACGGAATGCCCGCAAGGAATATCAACGGCCACTTCGGAAACCCTCCTCCAGCAATAGGTACGATTACATCGCCGCAATCGCAGATCGTGACATCGACAGTACCCTTTGGCGCTTTCTGTGGGTCCTGTGAGAGTGCATAAAAACTCACACCGGATAAGAGACTTTCCGTTTCGAAGTTTACTTTCGGAGTATGAGGCTGGTTTTCGCGGGAAGCTGGGATCACTAAGTCGGCAACGGGGAAATAATAATTTGAAACCCGACCGATCTGGAGCGTTGATACGTTCTGATTAGGAGTGAAGACTTGTTGGACCGAGCTCGCATCTATTCGATTGGCAGAAGCTCGCCCAGGCACAAATAGGCCTATGGCCAAAATTCCAACTAGCGAGATAAATTGACGAAAACTCATATGGGGCAAACAGCTGACCTCATTCGTCGGGAACTAATCTTAAGGGCCGCTGCAAATGAGTAATCGGGGACGAGACTCTTTAGATTCGGTTTGAAGGCTGCAAACTTGGATCCGCTGGGAAAGTGCGTGGCCGATCTATGTCGCAGCAGATTTCCCTAGAAATTTCACCATTTTTAGTGATGGAGAATGAGGCAGAACGGCAAGATCTCTAGTTCTCAGAATAATTGTCTGAATCTCAGAATGTGGACTCGAGAAATTCTGTAGTGCCCGACGAAAGCGATGAGGAGAGCGTGCCATTACTCAAACTGTTTTTTGAACGAATCGAACTGCTCTTGAAGATTCTGAACTTGAGACTTCAAGGAAGTCACTTCCTGCTCAAGGATTGAGACTCGATCGGATGGCGGCGGTGGCGGACGCCTCGGCGCGGGTGATTCAACTACAACCTCGGCGGGCTCACCATTCAACAAATGCACAAAGCGAACTTCTTTCTGTCCCGGCTGACGCGGCAAACGCGCGACCAGTGGATCTTCATCGCGCGACATCAAACCATTCAGGGTTTGTTCAATCTCTTCAAGACCGGAGAACTCGTACAGCCGCGACGCGTTGCCGCGTAGTTCGCCAGGGGTTTGTCCGCCACGCAACATCAACACGCACATCAAAGCCAACTCGGCGGCGTTGAGATGCAACACCTCCGGAGCGACATGTTTGTATTTGGGCACGCGACTGGTGCTGCCATAAAACACGTACGCAAGATTCTTCTCGCGCAAACTCTCCAGACCTTGAGAAACCTCGTCTTCCGAATATGACGTCACCGGGTTGCGGTTGTTCTTTTGATTGCAAGCCGCAGTCAGCGAGTTGAGTGTAAGCGGATAGTACTCCGGCGTTGTCACCTGTTTCTCGACAAGTGAACCAAGCACCCGGGTTTCGATGTCACTTAGGATCGTCGGCATAATGGAAAAGACTGGGCCGCAGATTTTCGCAGATGAACGCGGATCAAACCAAACGGCATAAGATGCGTCTCGAATGCGTTTAGTTTCTGATCTGCGTAACCCGCGAAATCTGCGGCCGCCCTTCCTTCGCTACTGATCGTCGCCTGAACTTGTTCTCGGCGCGCCGCCGCGTCCTTCCGAACGACCTACGCCGAGGTTGTCGTAATTCAAAGCAGCATTGAATAACAGGAAAAACTCTCCCTGTGTTTGATGACGCCACATCGGATTCGTCGCAAACATCACGACGTGACCGCGGCCAACTGGAACATCCACGATCGCCGGTTTGTTCGTGAGTTCCGAACCGCCCGCGAGCATACCGCTTACAAGCAGGGCCTTTTCATCCGACACGAATCGCAGCACTACTCGCGGTCGCATTTGCGGTGGAGTAAAGAACGGACTCTCGCGCTGCTCGTCCGTATCTGCTCCCCCTGCGCCTGTTCCGCGTTCGGGCGCAGGACGTGGCTGCGGCATTGCCTGGATAACATCAGGATCGTTTACACCACCACGCCCTGATGCACGATTAGCGCCGCCGCCAGCGGCGCCGCCGCCACCCGCACCACCACCGCCGCCGCCGAATCCACCGGGACCGCCCGCAGCCACTTGAAACAATGGCGACTGGCTAAAGTAGATCGGAAGACCTGCGTCATAGCCGTAAGCGATTGGACTCTTCCGATCCGCAAAGGTCGCGTTGTAGATCGAGCCACGCGCTTGCAGTCGCTCAGCAGCTTGAATCGAAACACCGGAGGTGATGCCGTAATCGATCGGAATCTGCGAAACACCACCAATAGTAATAAACAGCCCACCCTCCTCGATGAACTTCTGCAGGTTCGCGACGCCTTTCACGCTCATACCGCCGCGCATATCGTCGGTTTGATCCGGCGACTGTGCGAAGTTGGGAGTTAGAGTGGAGGCCTTCCAGGGAATCGGATCGCCGCGCATTGGCATTCCGTTCACGATTGTTTGGGCGGAGCCACCGACGGGCGGGAAGATGAGTACGTCAAACTTCTCACGAAGATTCGGCGTGTTGCGAATGACCTGGTCGGAAATGTACGTATACGGGATCTGTAGCCGGTCAAACTCGATCCGGAACCAACCTTCATTCTGTGTGTTGGTCCACGTGTGAACGATGGCGATTCGGGGAACCGCAAGGTCGTGAGTTTTGACTTCGGGAAGTTTTGCGACGCCAACTGCTTTAAGTCCTAATTCAGTAACTGACGTCTCCAGCCGCTGTTTCAGATCCGCTGGATTTCCTTCAGTCTTTATAATAAACGACCCTGTATTGAACTGTTGTTCGCCAACCTTGAATGAATCTTCGGCGGCGCCAATCTTTACGTCTTTCAACTTGAACCGCAACGTCGCCAGCGTGTTGTCGGTATTGTGATTGATGATGAAGGCGGCCGGAGAAGCTTCGCCGCTGAGCTTTCCGCGAACTTTCGCATCGCTCGTCAACAATGTCATCGGTACGTCCAACACACTCTTGTCGGTGATGCGAACCGTCTTCACATTTCGCATCGCACCCATGGTCCACCCTGTATCGTCGTACGGGCTTGGATCCGTCACGTTGTAGTACTGCGTATCGAGCAACATGTCGGCCATGCGTGAGTAGGGTTGGTCCATGCGGACAACGTAGGAGCCTGCGGGGAATTTCTGGTCTTTGACGGTGAACTCCTTGTTAGCTGTTTGCACTTCAATGCCGCGCAGGCGCATCAGGTTCACCATGTCGGCAGCTTCCACGGGACGAGCTGTGTCGCCGGGGATTACCCAGGCAGTTGGTCCCTCGTTCAGAGCCTTATCGACCGCGCGTTTGCTCTTCAGATAGAAGTTGTTCAGGAATCGTTGGCGATCCTTCGCGACAAAATTCATCGCAAACAGAATCGCCGATTGTTGCATGTTTACGTTGTTTCGCATCGACCAGTTGACGCGCGGGAAGGGCGGATTTGGTCGATACCAAACGCGCGACGTTTGGTTGGCGCCGAGCGTTCGTTCGCGTGTATCTGCACCGCCGTTGCCAAACGTCTCGTAGAAGCGGCCAATCGAGTTGTGGCCAGTCGCGATGTAGAGCATGTAGTTCGGCGCCCAGCCATCGTAGAAGCCGTGTGTCCAAACGCCGGGCACGCCGCGCTTGGTCATCTCTTCAATCTCGTGGTACGCGAGAAGTTGGAATTCATCGATAGCCAGAGGGTCGAGCCAGGCGTTGTATGGACCAGTGCCGGTCATCGTGTAGAGATAAGGCACTGATTCATGCAGGTCGTGGAGAACAGTCGGGTGATAATCGAGGAACGTCCTCATTTGATTGCGAGTAAGAGCCAGCGCCAGGCCGAGTCCGTCGCGATTGTTGTCGTGCGCCACATATTTGCCCCAGTAGAGTAGTGGCGGCGTCGGTTTGCCAGGATTTGCTTTGCGGTAATTGTAAAGGTCCACCATGCGATCACGTCCGTCCACCTCGAGTGCGGGAGTGATCATCACGATCATGTTCTTGCGGATGTCTTCGATGAACGGCGAGTCTTCGACCGCGAGCCGGTAAGCCATTTCCATCAGCATCTCCGGCGAACCGGTCTCCGGAGAATGGATTGATCCTGATGCCCAGTAGAACGGCTTGCCTTCGGTTACGAGCGCCTGGGCCTCGGCTTCAGTAATCTTGCGCGGGTCAGCCAGCTTCGCAGTGATCTCTTTGTATCGATCGAGTTTCGCGAGATTGGCTTCATCGCTCACGAGTATCAGCAGTTGCTCACGTCCCTCTTCACTCTTTTCCGGCGCCACCAAAATACGGACACGCGGCGACGCAGCCGCGAGCGCGCGATAGTAGCGATATAGATCTTTGGTGTAGGTGAGTTTGTTCGGAGTGCCGACAGCGTAGCCGAGAATCTTTTCCGGCGAGGGCACTTTGTCAGACGCCGGTATGTGATCCACAAGTTCCGTCAGAAAGTACTTCTCGGTTGTGTATTCCGCGATCTTCGCGCCGTACGCTGTATCGAGCGGCGAAGTCGGTGTCGTGTACTTGGGATTCGGGATGGCGCGAGTCGTCAGCGGTCGCGCTGGCGTGGAACCACCGGTCTCAGGATTTGAAGTATCACGCGTCGGCGTTTGCGCTAGTGCAATACTGCAAAAAACAGTGACGAGCAGAAACGCAAGAAAATTAGTGGTGGACTTTCGGGACATGGCTTTCTCCTTCAAAAGAGATCACTTAATGATTGAGTGTGCTATTCGCGTTAGCTGACGGCCGAGGCTCAAGATGCACAGTCAATGCTTCGACATGTTAGTTGAGCCTGGCATTCGCAACCGCGAACGGTACTGAATACGGTGTATAGCAAGTACTTCTAAGTTCTATGCGCGACGAAAAGGGATCGGGTGGAAGGTACCCGAAGCAATTCAACTTTCGGGAAATTGCAGGTAGGGAAGGGTGGCTTGCCCCCGCTCAATTTCCCTTCCATTCAGCGTTGAGAGTAAGGCAGATTGAGCGGGGGCAAGCCACCCTTCCCTACCTGCAATCTACCCAACTTGAATCACTTCGTTTGAGCGTGTCCTCTGACTCCTACTACGTTGCATCTACCGGCTGATCGATCGCATATACGCAGCTGAGAACAATTCGATAATCGCGTCACAAATCCTTTGCGCATCGGAATCCGGAAACCATCCAGCGTTCGTGCGCGTGGAAGAAGTTTCGATATGTCGATCGGATGTGAACTTGTGGCGTTGCGTATGAACCGCCGCGCAGCACTTTCTGATTCACAAACCACTTGTCGTTGTATTCGTCAAACTCCGACTTGAATCCCGGATAAGGAACGTAGTCAGACGTCGTCCATTCCCAGACGTCACCAATCATCTGATGGCAGCCGCTCGCTGTCGCGCCTTCGGGAAATGCACCGATCGGAACAACCGACCAGTGCCCGTTCTCAAACAGATTTGCTTTTGCTAAATCGGGCGACTCATCGCCCCAAGGAAAATCTTGGCTGAAGTTTTGCCGGCGCGCACTATAACACGCCGCCTTCTCCCATTCAGCTTCCGTGGGGAGTCGTTTGCCTTTCCATTTGGCGTAAGCCGAGGCTTCGAAATAGCTGACGTGCGATACCGGCTCATCAAGTTTTCTTGAGACTGGATGCAAGCCGGTGAAGCCTCTGATCATCCACTCGTCGTCATGCGACTCCCAGTACAACGGCGCGCGCCATTGTTCACGGTTAACTGCTTCCCACCCTTCTGAAAACCACCAGCGAAAGTTCTGGTAACCACCATCGCGAATGAATTCGAGATAGTCGCCGTTGCTAACCGGGGCTTTGTCGATGGTGAAATCTTGTAGAAAGACTTGATGCGCTGGCTTTTCGTTATCGAACGCAAATTGGTTGGGATTCCGAGACTTGTCGAAGCCCAGCCAAAACAATCCACCTTCAATCTCCGTCATTCCTTCTACCTTCACAACCGATTGCGGAACGGTCTTGATTGGCGCATCAAACTGATCGCAAAGCAGGTGCTTGATGTCGTAGACCAGCAACTCCTGATGCTGCATTTCGTGTTCAAGACCGAGCCTCACGAGTGATAAGACATCGCTACGGTCATCGAGAGACTCAAGGAAGCGCAGCATATGTTCGTCAATGTGATTTCGGTAAGCGACTGTCTCGCGAACGGTGGGTCGTGATTTCGTCCCGCGTTTTGGCCTTTCGATACGAGCACCAAAACCCTCGTAGTAAGAATTGAAGTAGAAGAGAAAATCTTCCGAATAGACTTTGTAGTTCGGCTCATGAGCTTGCAGAACAGTTTCGAAGAACCACGACGTGTGACCAATATGCCAGCGTGGCGGGCTCATGAATTCTGCGGTCTGGATCACGTAGTCTTCGATCTCAAGCGGCGCGACGATTTCCATCGTGCGGGCGCGGACGTGTTTGTAGAGATCGATGATGGAAAGCGCTTTGCTGCGAGAAACGTCGCGCTCAGTTAAGGCCATTGCGAGACTCCAGTTGGGGTGAGGCCATGATACTAGCTCACGTGACACTCAACCAGCGGCAGAAGCAGATCCACAGATTTCCAGGGATTGAGTTTCGTGTTTTTTCGTGTGCTTTCGTGGATCGTTCCTGTTCGCTGGCAAACTAGAACGATCCACGAAATGACACGAATCAAAACACGAACAAAACATCACCGAACGAGGATTGAGCTCGAACCTCGCTCCGTCACACGGCCAATCACCGACGCCTTTGGATAGTTCTCTCTAAGCCGCGCCAACAATTCCTCGGCGCGATCGTCAGCAATTGCTATCAACATTCCACCGGCTGTCTGTGGGTCGAAGAACAACTTCAATAGATTAACGTCCACTGTCGAGCCTATCTCAATGTCGGCTCCGATGTACTCCCGATTCGTCTTGTCACCGCTGGTCAACAAGTTGAACGTCGCCAGTTCCAAAGCGCCTTCCAAGAGTGGCACTGCCTCCGCCTC
>Ga0157380_10003766_pt1 | contig 10425 bp, 9 predicted proteins | sample S35metaG_FD_119757 | JGI IMG/M metagenome (GOLD analysis project Ga0157380, IMG submission 119757) | Switchgrass rhizosphere microbial communities from Kellogg Biological Station, Michigan, USA - S3-5 metaG | ecosystem: Host-associated > Plants > Roots > Rhizosphere > Soil | place: USA: Michigan...
GAGCGGTGCGCAGGCGTTGTTTGGCATCGTGCAGGGCGGCGCGCATTTAGACTTGCGTCGCGAAAGCCTCAGCCGCACGGTCGAAACTGGCTTCGACGGTTACGCGATCGGCGGCCTGAGTGTTGGCGAAGCGAAGGACGTCATGTGGCGCGTCGTAAGTGAGATCGCGCCGGAGTTGCCGGCCGCGCAGCCGCGTTACCTGATGGGCGTCGGCACGCCCGAGGATCTGATCGAAGGAGTGGCTCGCGGCGTTGACATGTTTGATTGCGTGCTGCCGACCAGAAACGGTCGCACCGGTCAGGCGTTCACGTCCGCCGGCAAGGTAAACGTGAAGAATGCGCAGTGGGCGCTGGACACGCGACCGCTGGACGACAGTTGCCGTTGCGCAGTTTGCCGGCGCCATTCGCGCGCCTATCTTCGTCATCTTTACAACGCGGGCGAGATGCTCGCCAGCATTCTGTTGACGCACCACAATTTGGCCTTCTTCCTTGACACTATGCGACGCGTGAGGCAATCTATCCGGTCTGGCGATTTCCCCAAATTTCGACAAGAGTTCACCGAGAGGCTGAACGCAAACGAAGCGGACAAAGCGCTCAGCGGTAGTTAAGTGTGAGCGTCGGGAATCTGAGATTTCAAATTTGAGATCTCAGAAATCGAAGCGCAGCGAAGTTTGAAGAGCGGGGAAGCCAGACGACAGATACTTTCAACCCGTACTGAATCCACAAGGCAACTAGATATTTTGATGACAACTTTACCAATCAATTTTGATGACAGCCGGCTGGCTGTTAACGCGTCGCGAAACAAAGGGGGACTCGGATGGGTGGCTTAGTCCAGATGCTCCCGATCTTCCTGATCCTCGGCGTGTTTTACTTTCTTCTGATCCGCCCACAACAGAAACGCCAGCGAGAATTGCAGGAGACGGTTTCCCAACTCAAGGCCGGCGATCGCATTGTCACTACCGGCGGCATAATCGGAACCATAACGACCGTGCGCGACACGAGCTTCCTTATTCGCAGTGCGGAAAAGTCGATTCTAGAAATTTCGCGCTCGGCTGTTGCCGGTGTTCAAGAGGAAGAGGCCAAATAGCCGCGTTCGAAAATTAGTAAAGATTTCTTGTGATGAAAAAGAAGAACCTGCTGCAACGCACGATCATAATTGCCATCGTTACGCTGGTCGGTCTTTATGTAGTCATCGGCCCTCGCCGTCGCCCTACCCTGCGTGATTTTGGCTGGTCCGGAATCAAACAGACGCTGGCGACCAATATTCACCTGGGCCTCGATCTCAAAGGCGGCTCGCATCTGGTGATGCGCGCGCGGACCGATGAAGTCCTCAAGAATCTGACGCTCGGGAATTCAGTATCGATCGACAAGGCCGTCAAAGACGCAGGCCTGCCGGCGAAACCGGCGACATCGGAAACTGCCAACGGAAACTATCGCATCGTGCTCGAAGTCACTGACGCGTCAAAGCTTCCGGCCGTCGAAGAAGCGGTCAAGAAAATAGAGCTTTCTGAGTGGAACGTTTCCAAGAGCGGTAACACGATCTCGTGGACTCTCCCGGCTTCGGCGCAGACGAGAATTGCCGAACAAGCGACGGATCAGGCGCAAAAAATCATTGAAAGCCGCCTGGACGCGGTGGGTGTGGCCGAGCCTTTGGTGCAACGACACGGCTCGCAGGCTTCACATCAGATTTTGGTGCAGATGCCGGGCATCCATGATCCGGAACGCGTGAAGAAGTTGCTGAGTGCCGAGTCAAAGCTTGAGTTGGTCCACATCATCGGCCCGCAGAACCCGCAGCCTTTCACAACTTACGGTTCTGAGGAAGAGGCCAAGGCTTCGCTAGGCCCCAGCGTTCCGGCAAATCGTCGCGTGCTCCCCTATGCCGAACGAGATGAGCCGACAGCCGCGGGCACTCAGGCTGCGACGGACCAGGCCGCGAAGAAGAACAAGTGGGTCGTGGTCGAATCGCCGGCGATTGTTGACGGCAACGAACTTCGCAACGCGAATGCAGTTCAGAGCCAGGGTGGCGGCGACACGTTTTCTATCGCGTTTTCGCTAAAACCGGGCGGCGCCGACAAGTTTGGGACGTGGACCGGCGCGAATGTAAACGAGTACATGGGCGTCGTCCTTAACAACCAGGTCAAGTCGATCGCGTACATCAAGTCGCAGATTTCGGACTCGGGAGAAATTTCGGGGCGGTTTACCAAAGAGTCGGCTGACGATTTAGCGCTGACGTTGCGTTCGGGTGCGTTGCCCGCGCCGATCGAATATATGGAAGAGCGGACGGTTGGACCGAGCCTCGGCGCCGATTCAATCAGGTCCGGCGTGCAGGCCTCGCTCGTCGGTTTGTTGCTGGTCGTGCTCTTCATGCTGGTCTATTACCGCGGCTCAGGCGTGAACGCAGTGGTGGCGTTGCTGCTCAATATGATCCTGATGCTGGCGGGTCTGATCCTTTTCCAGGCGACGCTGACCCTGCCCGGAATCGCGGGCATCATTTTGACGATCGGCATGGCGGTCGACTCAAATGTGCTGATTTTTGAACGCATTCGGGAAGAATTACGATCCGGGAAGACTATTCCGTCGGCCATTGAACAGGGCTTTGCGCGCGCGTTTGTGACGATTATCGATACTCACGTCACGACGATCATTTCGTCGTTGTTCCTGTTCGTTTTCGGCACCGGCCCGCTGCGTGGCTTTGCGGTCACACTGGTCCTGGGTTTGGTGATAAATCTTTTCTCGGCGGTCTACGTGTCGCGCACGATTTTCATGTGGGAGTTGAGTCGCCGCAAGAAGATGGAGACGCTGAGTATCTAGTGCTGCAGCCTTGAGTTGGTTAACTCGAGAGTTTCAAGCGTTGATTGGTTAATATGATTCAATTTTTTAAAGACGTTAAGATTGACTGGCTGGCAAATCGCCGGGCGTTCATCGCAATTTCCGTGCTTCTGATGTTGGTGGGTTTGAGCTCGGCCATCATTCGCCAGGCGAGCCCCGGCGGCACCGACGCGTTTTACCTCGGCGTCGATTTCAAAGGCGGAACGGTCGTCACGGCGCAATTCAAACAGCGCCCCAGTCCGGAGGCGATCCGCGATGCGCTGGCGAAAGTCGGCGGGCGCGACGCAATCATCCAGCCGGTTACCGACAAGACCGATACGACGCTGATCAAGCTGCCCTTGGAAGGCGCCGGCGGTGGCGCAGAATCGCAGGACGAGGTGAACGCCGGCCGCACGACAGTTCGTAACGCGCTGAACAGCTTTGGAGCCGAGGCGGCGGCGAACACGGATCTGAAAGACGATCCAAACGCGGCTTACAAAATCATTGGTACGGATGCGGTGGGCGCCGTCGCCGGAGCGCAACTGCGCAACAAAGCGATTGCGGTGACGCTCGCGGCCTTGGTCGGCATTCTGCTGTACATCGCGTTTCGGTTCGAGTGGACCTACGGCGCGGCTGCCGTTATCGCCGTTTTTCACGACGTGTTAGTGACGCTCGGCTTCTTTTCGATCTTCCAATGGGAAGTGAGCCTGACGGTGATCGCCGCGTTGCTGACGCTGGTCGGGTTTTCCGTCAACGATACGATCGTGGTTTTCGATCGTATTCGAGAAAACCGCCGACTGCACCGGCGCGAGTCGTTATATAAGATCACCAACGACTCAATTAACCAAACACTTTCGCGAACTGTGATCACTTCCGGATTGGTTTTTCTTTCAGTTCTGGCGATGGTTTTGTTCGGCGGTGAAGTGCTGCACGGATTTTCGCTCGCCCTGTTGATCGGTATTAGTTTCGGCACTTATTCCTCAATCGCGATTGCCAGTCCAATCATGGTTTGGTGGGAACAGCGTCTGGATCTTGCCAATCGGGCTTCCGTTACCGCGGCCAATCGTCCGGAACCGCGCACACCCCGCGTCGCTGGCGCGGCAAAGCGCGAACCGCTTACGAGCGGCGCCGCCAAGCGCTCTCGCGGCGCCGGCAGGGCTTAGAAGTTTGCTTGCTTATGTACGCCAGCAGACGATGTTTTTTCGCAGAAGTTAACTTAATTTGCGCTTGACTTTGCCGCGCGTTGCGGAATAGACTGCTGCCGTTGCTGGCCAATTAAATAACTCAAGAGTCGACCGCGCTTCTAGCAAGGTTGGGCGCGGCAGTCTGCTGAGTGGGGCCGGCGAGTTTTTTCTCGCACAGCGGCTTTTCAGTTTGACCCGAAATGCTCAAAGTCTTTGAGCTGTGGTTTCCCCTTCATTAGTAGACGAACTCAGGCGAGACGAAAGATCGACTTTTGAGAAGTAAGTATTTCGCCTTAAAGAGTATTTTGCACCCCTGATCCATTTGGCACCGGAATTGGGAGGACTAAAAATGTTCGATAACCTGGTTGAGTCGGGCTCGCACAAACAAGACCTTGGGCGTAAGGGCTCATTTCTCCTGGGAACGGTGGCTATCTATGGAGTCATCGGCATCACCCTGTTGGTAGTCAGTATCATGTACGCGGCCGCTAACCTGGAAAGCCAGGAGCTTGACTTTGTCACGCTGGTCGCGCCGATACCGGTTCCGCAACAGGCCCAGCCCGAGAAACACGAGGAAGCGAAGCCGCAAGAGACCAAGCAAAACGTTGACGTCAGGAAGGAACTGATCGCCGACGTTTCGCGAACCGAGCTGGTACCTAAAGAAGTGTCGGCCAAGGCCAGTGACATCCCGCCGGTGAGGCGTGGCGTCACTACCATCGTGGGCAACGAGTCGACGAATGCGACCAACCCGATCGCCGCTGGCCCAGGCACTGGAACCGGTCTCCCGACCACCGCGGCTCCCATTAATGTTGGCGAACCACCGCCACCCCCGCCACCGAAACCGACTCCTCCCCGTGCGCCAATCTCCGGTGGTGTTCTAAATGGAAAGGCCATCAGTCTCCCGAAACCGTCCTATCCGCCAATCGCGAAACAGGCCCATGCTTCCGGGACCGTCGTCGTTCAGGTAACGATCGACGAGAACGGCAGTGTGATTTCCGCGCACGCTGTGTCCGGTCATCCACTGTTGCAGGCGGTAGCCGTCGCGGCCGCGCGCGGGGCGAGATTTTCGCCGACGAAGTTATCGGGGCAGCCGGTGAAGGTGACAGGCGTCATCACGTACAATTTCGTGGCTCAGTAAAACTGTGGAGGTTCAGCGCCGTGCGAGCCTCTGCGGCTCATTCTGCGGGTTCCCTGCGAGCTATCAATGTAAGAAAAACCTTTTGGAGGGTTTACCGTGACTATTTTAACCAGTCTTCTAGGAACTAAAGCGTTTGGCTTGATGGTCTACTTTTGGCAGGCGGCGGAGGCAACTCCTTCTCCCACGCCTGGGGTGAATCACTTTTCACCGATGGCCATGGTTAAGAGTATGGGCGCTGTCGCTATCGGCGTCGTCGTCGTCCTGCTGATCATGTCAGTTTACTCGATTGCCATCATGGTCGAGCGCTACTTGACCTACACGGCGGCCAAGAAACAGTCGCGCGAATTTGCGCCGCGCGTCGCCCAGGCTTTGAAGAACGATCGCATCGAAGAAGCGATCAACATCAGCGACAAGCACCGCAAGTCGCACCTGGCGATGGTGGTGAGCAGTGGTCTGCAGGAGTTTAGGGCCCACGAAGCATCGTCAGACATCTCCGGCGATGAGATCGAAGCTTCGAAGCGCGCACTGCAACGCGCGATCGCGATCAAGACCGCCGAATTCAAGCGTGGCTTGTCCGGCCTCGCGACCATCGGCTCAACCGCACCGTTCGTAGGCTTGTTCGGCACGGTGTTCGGAATCATCAACGCGTTCAGCGCCATGGGTGATGCCGGACAAGCAGGTATCGGCGCGGTCGCCAGCGGTATTTCCGAAGCGTTGTTTACCACCGCGCTCGGGTTGCTCGTGGCAGTTCCGGCCGTGTGGCTGTTCAACTATTTCACGGGCAAAGTCGATGGCTTCATCGTCGAAATGGACAACTCCGCTTCCGAGCTGGTTGACTACTTCATCAAGAACCGCACCAAGCAGTTGAAGGCATAACCCCAGGCGCAGTCGTGGAGAATCGGTGGGGCTTGATTGTCCCACCGAGCAGTATTCCGCAGGGAAGTATCGGTAGTAGTTGAAAAGGAGATTTGGCCATGTCAATGGGAGCGGGTTCAGACCAAAGCGGATTTAACTCGGAAATTAACGTCACTCCGATGGTCGACATCATGTTGGTGCTCTTAATCATCTTCATGGTGGTGACGCCGATGTTGCAGCATGGCGTCACGGTCAATCTGCCGAAAGACTTGCGAAACCCTGAGGAAGATCAGCGAATCATCAAAGACAACTCAATCGTTATCGCTATCCCGAGTGATGGTGAGTACTACCTCGGCAAGGACCGTGTTACCAAGGAGCAGGTCAAGGACAAGGTCGAGAAGATGCTGGGCCTGATCAAGAAGGAAGAAGACAAAGTTGTCTATATCAAGAGCGGTGTGAACGTCAGCTATGGCGACGTAGTCAACATCATCAACGAAGTCAGGGCGCTCGGCGTGGACAAGATCGGATTGGTCGCCGACAAGAAGAAGGGCGGGGACGCCGCACCTGCCGCCAAGCCCGCCTAACCCCAGGGTATTTGATCAGCGTCGGAAACTTTTCAAAGGAGCAAGTTGATGGAATTGGGAGAAAAGAAGTCTAAGTCATCGAAAGCGGTGCCGTACATTAACGTTACGCCGCTCATCGATGTGCTCCTGGTAATGCTTATCATCTTCATAGTGATCACGCCGCTTAAGCCCAGCCGGTTTCAAGCGGACATTCCCACCCAAAGAGATCCCAATGAAGATCTTAGTCAGTTGAAGCCCAACCCGCTGACGCTCGTCGTCTCGATTTCCAACGACCTCCAGTTGAAACTTAACCAGGACGGCATTGGCTCTGTAAACGACACGGCCCCCTTGAGTTCAAAACTCTTGGCGCTGTTCCAACAGCGCAAGGACACGCGCGCCTACAAGCCCGGAATGGAAACGCGCATGGACGTGCCCGAAAGCGAACGCATCGAGAAAACGGTCTTTGTGAAGGCCCCGCGCTCAGTTAAGTATGGCGACGTGGTCAAGGTGATCGATGCGATCAAGGGAGCTGGTGCTAATCCGGTAGGACTGCAGGTCGACGACCTGCCTAACTAATAAAGAGTTATTGGCCGCTCCGAAACGGTGCGCACAGCTTTAGCCCCAGTTGGTGTTGGGCCCAATCACTTAAGATGGAGCTACTGATAAATGAAACTCTCTCAAACTAGAATCGCCATCACGTTGGCGATTCTCGTTGTCACAACTGCGCTCGTTTTCACAGCGTCTGGTTGTGGATTGATCAATCGAGTCCGGGCGAAGAACCAGTTGAACGAGGCGGCCCGCGCTTACCACGAAGGGCACTTTGAAGAGGCTGAGGGCTATTCCAGAAGGGCGCTCGAGCTCGATCCCAACAGCAAGACCGCACCCCTCTTCATCGCTCGCACCATTCACGCGCAGTATCGGCCCGGCGTTCAGGCTCCTGAAAACATCGCCAAAGCGAACGAGGCCATCCAGGCTTATCAGCAAATCCTGCAAAAAGATCCGAAAAGCGAAGAGGCTTACAAAGCCATCGCTTATCTTTACGGAGCGATTAAAGAGGATGACAAGTTGCGTTCCTGGCTCTCCGGCCGCGCCACCGATGGCGGCACTGAGCCTGAAAAACGCGCCGAAGCTTACACGATCTTAGCCAGCAAGGACTGGGACTGCTCTTTCAAGATCACGGAACTGCCGACTAACAAGTCGACCACGATCGCCGCCGGCAATCGCGCGACCGTTGCTTACAAGAAGCCTGAGAACCAGAAAGACTTCGACTCGGCGCAGGCCTGCGTGAAGCGTGGCCTCGAAGAAATCGAAAACGCGATCAAGCTTGATCCAAACAGCGAGTCTGCCTGGTCTTACAAAACCAATTTGCTGATCGAAGCTTCCAAGCTTGCTGAGATGGACGGCAAGATGGACCAAAAAACGCAGCTCGATAAACAGCGCGAAGAGGCCCAGAAACGCACCAGCGCCTTGAGCGAAGCAAATCAGAAAAAGAAGGAAGCAGAGGAAGCCGCCAAGGCAGCGGCATCGCCGAAGAAAGGCTAACCTAATTCGTCATGACTTAGTGGTTCCGGGTGATGCCCGACTTTCGAGTCGGGCATCGCCTTTTTGTTATACTCCACTTCAGGTACTTGTCTTTTTCTGAGTGACGACAACACGACTGATCGGCTGACAATGATTCGTATTGAAGAAATAGTCGAGAACGTAGCGCGCAACCATCCGCAGGCGAATCTCGATCTGCTCCGTCGCGCTTACCTCTTCTCGGCGCGCGAGCACAAGGGGCAAAAACGCGCTTCCGGCGAGTCGTATCTGGTCCATCCGCTCGAAGTCGCTAACATCCTTGCCAACATGAAGTTAGACGAAGTGTCAGTGGCCACCGGGCTGCTGCACGACGTCGTTGAAGACACGCTCGTCGACCTCGACACCATTCGCAAATATTTCGGCGAAGAGATCGCGCACCTGGTTGACGGCCTCACCAAGATCGCGCAGATCAGCAACATTTCTCGGGAAGAGCAGCAGGCCGAAAACGTGCGCAAGATGCTGCTCGCGATGGTTGACGACGTGCGCATCGTGCTCGTGAAGTTGGCCGACCGCCTGCACAACATGCGTACGCTGCAATACCTCAATCCCGAAAAACGCAAGCGAATCGCCGAAGAGACGATGGAAATTTTCGCGCCCATCGCGCATCGCCTTGGTATGGGTAAACTCCGCGGCGAACTCGAAGACCTCGCGTTTCGTCACCTTCATCCCGAGGACTACCGCGAGTTGGCGGAACAGCTCGAAAAGCGTCGCGCGGAGAATGAAGCTTTTCTCAGTGGCGTCACCGAACGAATTGAAGCAAAGATGAACGAAGCCGAAGTGCCTTTCGTTCGCGTTGAAGGTCGCGTGAAGCGGCTCTACTCGATCTGGAAAAAACTGAAGAGCCAAAAGATCGAGTTGGACCAGGTTTACGATCTCGTCGCGGCGCGTGTGATCACGCCTAATGAAGTGCGCCATTGTTACGCCGCGCTCGGTGTGATTCACAACACCTGGCGGCCGGTGCCGGGCCGCATCAAAGATTGGATCGCGACGCCGCGCGACAATCTTTATCAGTCGCTGCACACGTCGGTGATCGGCGCCGACGCGCAGTCGTTCGAAGTACAAATTCGCACTGAGGAAATGCATCAGATCGCAGAAGAAGGCGTCGCTGCGCACTGGAAATACAAGGAAGGAAAGCGCGGCGCGCGCGACGACGACAACGCTTTTCAGGCGTTGCGGTCGTTGGTCGAATGGACGCAGGAGGTAAAAGACTCGCGCGACTTCCTCGATTCGTTGAAGTTGGATCTTTATCCGAAGGACGTCTATGCCTTCACCCCGATGGGCAAAGTCATTCAGCTGCCGCGCGGCGCGACGCCGGTCGACTTCGCCTACATGATCCACTCCGAAGTAGGAAACACCTGCACCGGCGCGCGCGTCAACGGCCGTATGGTGCCGCTACGCAGCCAAATCCAAAATGGCGACATGGTTGAAATTCTGACGTCGGCAAATTCGCATCCGTCACGCGACTGGCTGAATTTTATCGTCACTTCGCGCGCGCGCAACCGCGTCCGCCACTGGGTGGCCGAGCAACAGCGCGCGGAGTCGATCGAGATCGGCAGAAAACTTTTTGAGAAAGAGGCCGCGCGGTTTCAACTCTCGCCGAAAAAACTATTCAACGACAGCGACGGCGGGATGAAACGCGTTGCCGGCGAATACGGCTACGGGCGCGTCGAGGACCTGCTCGCGGCATCGGCTACGGCAAGTTGATCCCGAGAAATGTCATCGCCAAATATCTTGGTCCGGAGCAGTTTGAGCAGCTCGACAAGCAGAAAGAGTCGCGCCTGCGCAGCGGGGTTCGGGCGGTCAAGCGTCTAATTCGTTTCGGCGACGATTCGATCGTGGTGCGTGGTGTGGACGATCTGATGGTGACACGCGCGCGTTGCTGCAATCCGTTGCACGGCGAGGAAATCGTCGGCTATGTAACGCGCGGCAAAGGTGTGGCGGTGCACGAGAAGCGTTGCAAGAACGTCGCTTCGCTGATGGTTAACCGCGAACGGATCGTCGCTGTCGAGTGGGCCAGCCGGCCGGAAAAGATGGCCTATGCGGTCAAGCTGTTGGCGGTAACTGAAAATCGCACCGGTATGATCGCGGGTATCACCGGCGCGATTTCAGACATGAAAACCGGCATTCGCGATGCCCGCGCCTCGATCGGCTCTGACGAAAAGGGACATGTCGAAGTAACGGTGGAAGTCTTTGACGTCAAACACCTCGACAAAGTGATCAATTCGATCAAGGGCGTGCCGGGCGTTCTGGATGTTGAGAGAATGCAAGGCGCCGCCTAACCGCCAAGACGCCAATATCGCCAA
>Ga0157380_10003767_pt1 | contig 10425 bp, 8 predicted proteins | sample S35metaG_FD_119757 | JGI IMG/M metagenome (GOLD analysis project Ga0157380, IMG submission 119757) | Switchgrass rhizosphere microbial communities from Kellogg Biological Station, Michigan, USA - S3-5 metaG | ecosystem: Host-associated > Plants > Roots > Rhizosphere > Soil | place: USA: Michigan...
TAACAATCCGAACCCGAAGATCAACCGAACTGCTCTTGCCCATGATCCACCTCCAATAAAGGAGAATCACAAAACTCAGATCAAGGGAATCCCGCGATTCAGATTTTCAGTTCAACGCTCTAACCTTTCGACCTGACAGGGGGTTGAACATCATCCTTGCACCGTCATCCCCGCGAAGGCGGGGATCCATCACCTGCCGGTGCGACATGCGAAACAGGTGGGAGATGGATTCCCGTGTTCGCGGGACCATTGCATAAGGGCTCCGCCCTCTCGTCATTCCGACGAAAGTCGGAACCCAGAAACGCTGTGTTGCGACAGTTCGCGGCGTCAGCGCGTCTGGGTCCCGGCTTGCGCCGGGATGACGATCAGGAATTGGGTTTACGCAAAGGCCTCGCCTTCGCGGGAATGCCAAATGGGCCAGTCCGCTAAACCGTCTTCAAAAATTCCCGGATCGACGGCGCCAGGTCCTCGCGTTCCAGCGAAAGCGCGATATTGGCCTGGATGAAGCCGGCCTTGTCGCCGCAATCATGCCGCACACCGTCGAAGGTCTGGGCGTGGAAGGGCTGGACGCCGATCAGCCGCGCCAGCGCGTCGGTCAGCTGGATCTCGTTCCCCGCGCCGCGCACGCCTTCGGAGAGCAGGGCGAAGATTTCCGGCTGGATGATGTAACGGCCAACGGCGGCCAGCCGTGAGGGCGCGGTGCCGGCCTTGGGTTTCTCGACGAAACCCTTGACCTCGGTAACAGCGCCATCGACCTTGCCCGGATCGACGATGCCGTAGCGATCGGTATGCGCCTCCGGCACTTCCAGCACGGAGATGACGTTGCCGCCATGCTTGTCGTGAGTTTCGGCCATCTGTTTCAGGCAGGGATTGGCGGGGTTCCACAGCAGTTCGTCGGGCAGCAGGACCGCAAAGGGCTCGTCGCCAACAAGATCCCGCGCACACCATACCGCGTGACCGAGGCCGAGCGGTTCCTGCTGGCGGACATAGGCAACTCCGCCGGGCACGACGCGAGCGCAGGTGATCGCGTCCAGTTCCTTCTGCTTGTTGCGCTCGCGCAGCGTCGCCTCAAGCTCGAAACCGATGTCGAAATAATCTTCCAGCGCCGCCTTTCCGCGGCCGGTGACGAAGATCATCTGCTCGATGCCCGCGGCCCGTGCCTCGTCGATCGCATATTGGATGAGTGGTCTGTCCACCACTGGCAGCATTTCCTTCGGCACTGCCTTCGTGGCCGGGAGAAAACGTGTCCCCAGGCCCGCGACCGGGAATATCGCTTTGCGCAATGGTTTCATAACCGATGACAACCCCTTCAAGTGCTGGCTGCGCGCCTTCTTAGCGGCTTTCGCCCGATGAGGAAGAGCCGTCAATGCTGCATCGCATCAACAATATTCAACTGATCCGAACATAGGCACGCCTTGCCTTCGTTTCCTCTGCGAAAACTTGTCATTTTTGGTTAACAAAAATTGTACCATTTTGTGACAAAGTCTCCGCATAAATCCGTTAAGAGTTCAGGATTGCAGGGTTGAAAAAGGTCAACAAAATGTTAATGCCGCTATGCAGCATATTTTAGTTGGCGTTTGCGTCGAAAGGGTTCCCCAATGCGTGGCTTTGGCATTCGCAGGGTTGTGAAAGTAACGAGTATTGTAGTGATCGCCGGTGCTGCGCTGGCCGGGGCGGCCGCTTCGGCGGCGACTATCTTCAACGGCGCGATCCAGATTCGTCTGGGAGACTCCTTTCCCGATCCCGAGACATGGGCACTAATGCTGGCGAGTTTCGGCCTGATCGGCATGGGCGTGCGCTCACGCAGGCGTTTCGTCGTTCTGGCCTGAACGTCCCGTTGATTTCGACGCGCGGGCGCGGTGCCGCTTATGTGGCGGGCCTGCGCTGGATCAACGCCATGCGCAGGCATTCGCAGACGACCTGATCGCGCTGGTTGAGCGAACGATGCCGGAAGGTGATGATGCCGGCATTCGGCCGGGAGCGGGATTCCTTGAGCGCGATCACTTCGCTTTCGGAACGAAGCGTGTCGCCGATGAACACGGGGTTCGGCATCACCAGCTTGTCATAGCCAAGATTGGCGACCAGCGTGCCGAGCGTGGTGTCGCCGACCGAGACGCCGATCATCAGCGCGAAGGTAAAGGTGCCGTTGACGAGGATCTGGCCGAACTCGCTGGCCTTGGCCGCCTCGGCATCGATGTGGAGCGGCTGCGGGTTATAGGTCATCGCCGAGAAGAACAGATTGTCCGTCTCGGTGACGGTGCGGCGGATCTCGTGGGCGATCGTGTCGCCGACCCGCCAATCCTCGAACCAGCGCCCCGCCATCAGCCTTCCTTCCCGATCCGTGCCAGCATGACCCCTTCGGCGACCTGGCTGCCCGCGACCGCGCTGAGCGCGGTCACGACGCCATCGAAGGGCGCCACGAGCGCCTGTTCCATCTTCATCGCTTCGAGCACAAGCAGCTTCTGGCCTTTGGCGACAACCATGCCTTCGCTGACATCGACGCTGACGATGCGCCCGGGCATCGGCGAGAGGATCGCGCCGTCGCCGGCGCCATGGCCGCCGGTTGCGTGATCGGCGCGGGGGCGGCCGATCGGCCACGCCTCCCCGTTGAGGAAAAGTACAGTCTCTCCAGAGACTTCGACAATATTCCCGTTTGGCGTTGCAGGTTCGAGAGCGACGATATGCGCTGACCCCGCCACTTCGACTTCAACCCGATTTTCCGGCGCAGCATTGGTGCGGAATCCCGCAAGCGCCGTCCAAGGATCGAGGATATCGCGGGGAAGCAATGCCGTGGCTGCCGCTTGCAGCACGGACGCGCTCGGTTCAGCAGACGGGATCAGCCGTTCGGCATCCCGCTCGATCAGGCCGGTATCGATTTCGCCGGCCACAAAGGCGGCATCGCCAGCCGCGCGGGCGAGGAAGGCGGCATTGGTGCGGACCGGCCAAACCTCGACCGCGCGGCACGCATCCGCCAGCGCCCCGGCGGCAAGTGGGCGGGTAGCGGCGTGGACGATCAGCTTGGCGATCATCGGATCATAATAGGGTGTGACCTCACCGCCCTGCTCGACACCGGAATCCACACGGATGTTGGACGGCAGGCGGAGATGGTCGAGCGGGCCGGTTGAGGGCAAGAAGCCCGTCGTCGGGTTTTCGGCATAGAGACGTGCTTCCATCGCCCAGCCATTGATGCGCAGATCCTCCTGGCGCAGCGGCAGCGGTTCCCCGGATGCAACCCGCAGTTGCCATTCGACAAGATCCTGCCCGGTGATCGCCTCGGTCACCGGATGCTCAACCTGGAGCCGCGTGTTCATCTCCATGAACCAGATGCCATCGGCGCGGAGACCGCGCGAAGCATCGGCGATGAACTCGATCGTGCCGGCGCCGACATAATCGACCGCCTTGGCCGCCTTGACCGCCGCCGTGCAGATCGCCTCGCGCGTCGCGGCATCCATGCCGGGGGCAGGGGCCTCCTCGATCACCTTCTGGTGGCGGCGCTGGAGCGAGCAGTCGCGCTCGAACAAATGGACGACATTGCCCTGGGTGTCGCCGAACACCTGCACCTCGATATGGCGCGGCGACAGGATGTATTTCTCGATCAGAACGCGGTCGTCGCCGAAGGACGAGGCCGCCTCGCGCCTGCAGGATTCAAGCGAATCCAGGAATTGCTGCGCAACATCGACCTTGCGCATGCCCTTGCCGCCGCCGCCCGCGACCGCCTTGATCAGGACGGGATAGCCGATCGCATCAGCCTCGGCCTTGAGCCGCTCCGGCGACTGATCCTCGCCCATATAGCCGGGTGTCACCGGCACGCCGGCGGCCTGCATCAATTTCTTCGCGGCGTCCTTGAGACCCATTGCCCGGATCGCGGATGGCGGTGCGCCGACCCAGACCAGTCCGGCGGCCTGCACCGCATCGGCGAATTCGGCATTCTCCGAAAGAAAACCATAGCCGGGATGGATCGCGGCGGCATTGGTAGCCTTGGCTGCCGCCAGGATCTTTTCCTGAACCAAATAGCTTTCGCGGGCGGGGGCCGGGCCGATGGCGATGGCGGTATCTGCCTCGCGGACAAAAGGCATGCCCGCATCCGCCTCGGAGTGGACCGCGATCGTCCGTACGCCGAGCTTGCGCGCGGTGCGGATGATGCGGCGGGCGATCTCGCCGCGGTTGGCGATCAGGAGCGATTCGATCATCTCGCTACCGCCCGCCGTCGGGCAAAGGTAACGAAGGTGGCGCTATGTCTCGCGGAAACGTCGACGAACCGAGTTCTCCGGGAGACGAAATCGGAGGCGACGCAGACGGAGGACAGCCATGCCGAAAGGCTAGAGCCATATTGTCGCTGTAGGAAAGCGAAAACATTCAGGAGAAGAGTAAGCATGATCACATCCTGAAGATGCCGAACCGCGGCCGATCCGGGATCGGCGCGTTCAGTGTGGCGGATAAAGCGAGGCCGAGCACGTCGCGCGTCTGAGCGGGATCGATGATTCCGTCGTCCCAGAGGCGGGCGGTCGCGTAATAGGGATTGCCCTCGTCTTCATATTTCTGACGGATCGGGGCCTTGAAGGCTTCAGCCTGCTCAGGTGTCCAGTTGTCGGCATCGCGATGGACGGTTGCGAGCACCGACGCGGCCTGCTCGCCGCCCATCACCGAGATGCGGCTGTTGGGCCAGGTGAACAGGAAGCGCGGGCCGAAAGCGCGGCCGCACATGCCGTAATTGCCCGCGCCAAAGCTGCCGCCGATCAGGACGGTGATCTTCGGCACCTGTGCGGTCGAGACGGCGGTGACGAGCTTGGCGCCATGCTTGGCGATGCCTTCCGCCTCATATTTGCCGCCGACCATGAAGCCGGAGATATTCTGCAGAAACAACAATGGGATGCGGCGCTGGCAGGCGAGCTCGATGAAATGTGCGCCCTTCTGCGCGCTTTCCGAAAACAGCACGCCGTTATTGGCGAGAATGGCGACCGGCATGCCCCAGATGCGGGCAAAGCCACAGACCAATGTCGTGCCATAATTTGCTTTGAATTCATGCAGTTCCGAGCCATCGACGATGCGCGCGATCACCTCATGGACATCATAGGGCGCGCGCACGTCGGTCGGCACGATGCCGTAGAGATCGGCGGGGTCCAGCTTCGGCGGGCGAGGCGGCTGGATATCGATATCGATCGTTTTGGGGCGGTTGAGGGTGGCGACGATGTCGCGGACCATCAGTAGTGCATGTTCGTCATTTTCGGCGATATGATCGACGACGCCCGAGCGGCGGCCGTGCGTGTCGGCCCCGCCCAGCTCCTCGGCGGAGATGATCTCCCCGGTGGCGGCCTTCACCAGCGGCGGGCCGCCGAGGAAGATCGTGCCCTGGTTGCGCACGATGATGCTCTCGTCCGACATGGCGGGGACGTAGGCGCCGCCCGCCGTGCAGCTTCCCATCACGCAGGCGATCTGGGGGATGCCGAGTGCGGACATTTGCGCCTGATTGTAGAAGAAGCGACCGAAATGTTCGCGATCGGGAAACACCTCGGCCTGATGCGGCAGGTTGGCACCGCCGCTATCGACCAGATAGATGCAGGGGAGCATGTTCTCGCGCGCGATTTCCTGCGCACGGAGATGCTTCTTGATCGTCACCGGGAAATAGGCGCCGCCTTTCACGGTGGGATCATTGGCGACGATCATCGTCTCGCGGCTCTCGATCCGGCCGATGCCGGTGAGGATGCCCGCGCCGGGCGCACCGTCGTCATACATGCCATTGGCGGCGAGCGCCCCGATCTCGAGAAAGGGCGAGCCGGGATCGAGCAGACGGTGGACGCGATCGCGTGGCAGCAGCTTGCCGCGCGCGACATGGCGTTCGCGGTGCGATTCCGACCCGCCGAGCGCTGTGGCGGCAACCTTCTGGCGCAGTTCGGCGACGAGGGTCGCGTTCACCTCCGCATTCTTGCGGAAGGTGTCGCTGTTGCGATCGACGCTAGTGCCAAGCTCGCTCACGCGCCAATCAACTCGCGCCCGATCAGCATGCGGCGGATCTCGTTGGTGCCGGCGCCGATATCGAGCAGCTTGGCGTCGCGCATGTAGCGCTCGACCGGCCAGTCCTTCGTATAACCCGCGCCGCCCAGTGCCTGCACCGCTTCGAGCGCAACCTTCATCGCGTTTTCGGACGCGAGCAGGATCGCACCCGCCGCGTCGAAGCGTGTTGTCTGCCCGGCATCGCAGGCGCGCGCCACCGCATAGACATAAGCCCGCGCGGAATTGAGCGCGACATACATATCGGCAATCTTGGCCTGCATGAGCTGGAAGGCGCCGATCGGCTGGCCGAACTGCTTGCGCTCGCGGACATAGGGCAGCACCACGTCAAGGCAGGCCTGCATGATGCCGAGCTGGATACCGGCCAGCACCGTCCGTTCATAATCGAGCCCGGACATCAGCACGCCTACCCCGCCGTTCAGCGGGCCCATCACATTTTCTTCGGGAACCTCGCAGTCATCGAAGACCAGTTCGGCGGTGGGGCTGCCGCGCATGCCGACCTTGTCGATCTTCTGACCGATCGAGAAGCCCTTGAAATCCTTCTCGATGATGAAGGTGGTGATGCCGCGCGATCCATCCCCCGTCTTGGCGTAGACGATCAGCGTATCGGCATAGGTGGCGTTGGTGATCCAGAATTTGGTGCCGTTGAGGATGTAGCGATCGCCTTTCCTGTCGGCGCGCAGCTTCATCGAGACGACGTCGGACCCGGCCCCCACCTCCGACATGGCGAGGCTGCCGACATGCTCGCCGGAGATCAGCTTCGGCAGATAGCGCGCCTTCTGTTCGGCATTGCCCCAGCGGCGAAGCTGATTGACGCAGAGATTGGAATGCGCGCCGTAGCTAAGCCCGATCGAGGCTGAGGCGCGGGCCACCTCTTCCTGCGCGACGACATGCTCGAGATAGCCCAGGCCAAGGCCGCCGTCAGCTTCATCGACGGTGATGCCATGCAGGCCCAGCGCGCCCATCTCCGGCCAAAGCTCGCGCGGAAACCAGTCCTCCGCGTCGATTTTCGCGGCGAGCGGCGCAATCCGGTCGGTCGCGAACCGCGCGGTCGTGTCCCGGATCGTCTCGGCGATTTCGCCAAGTCCGAAATTCAGCGTTGGTTGCGACATCATCCTCTCCGCCTCTTCGTTTCGACCATGTTAGCAAGGGGCGCTCATTTAACAAAATTGAAAGAATTGCCCCTAGGGTATAGAGGCTGTCTATGATTGACCGCTATTTGCTTCGTTATTTTCTTGCCGTTGTGGATGCGGGCAGCTTTTCCAAAGGCGCGGCGCAAGTCAATGTGACGCAGCCGACCCTCTCAGTGGGTATCGCGAAGCTTGAACGCCTGTGCGGGGCGACCTTGTTCCACCGCACCAGCCAGCGCGTGCACCTGACCGAGGCAGGATCGCGGCTGGTGGCGCATGCGCGCCGGATCGAGAATGATTTCAACCTGGCGATCAAGAGCGTCGCGGATATCGCCTCCGGCCAGGTCGTGCGCCTCGGCATCCTTTCGACCATCCCCACCGTCACGCTGGAACGCATCGCGGCCGAGCATCGCCGCCGCGACGATCACGGGCAGATCGAGATCGTCGAAGGCAGTGAGCGAGATCTCGTCTCGCGGCTTGGAAGAGGGCGGATCGACTTCGCGGTGACGGTTCTCCGCCCGCACGCCGAATGGCGGCAGGAGCCGCTCTACCGCGAAGGCTATTCGCTGGCGCTGCCCCGCTGGCACCGGTTCGCCGACGCGACTGCGGTCAGGCCGGAGGATCTCGCGGAAGAGACAATGATCGTGCGGCGCCATTGCGAGGCACTTTCCCATACCAGCCGCTATTTCACCGAGCACGGCGTGCGGCCGCGCTTCAGCTTCCGCACGACCAACGACGACAAGGCAGTCGCGCTTGTCCGCGCCGGACTAGGCATCACCGTCATGCCAGACAGCTTCCGTGATCCCGAGCTAAGCATGCCGCGCCTCGGCGGCTTCGATCTGATGCGCGAGATCGGGATAGTCTCATCCGATCACACGAACCCGATCGCATCGGCGAATATAGTGCTGGACGCGGTGCGAACGGTGATGGCGTCGGATCGGTAGAGGCGGTGGACGCACCGGCGCGCGACCCTAGGTCAAAGGAGACGCGGTGCAATATCCTGCTTCAGCCAGCGTGTGACAGCATCGATCCGCGCTAGATGGCGCATGTCGCTATGACTCACGAGCCAGAAGCTGCGCTCAATATCGATATGCCGTTCCAGCAACGGCGCGAGGCGGTGGTCCCGATCCCCGATAAAGCGGGGCAGCGCACCAATGGCGCCGCCGCCGGCGATGATCTGATGCTGGACGTTGATGCTGGTGCTGCGGAAGGCCGGATCGATATCCGGCCCGATCTCGCTGAGATAATCGAGTTCGGGCGAGTTGTTGAAATCCGGGACGTAGCTGACCAGCGAATGCGCTTTCAGCGCATCGATGCTCCCGGGTACGCCATGGCGATCCAGATAATTTTGTGATGCATAGAGCCGGAGCCGGTAGGTACCGAGTTTTGCGGCAGTCAGGCGACCATGGCGGGGTCGCGCGAGCATCACCGCAATATCCGCCTCCCGCTTCGAGGGGTTCAGGAAGCCCGACGTTGTAATGATATCGAGATGGATTTCCGGATGGATGAGATTGAACTGTGCCAGGCCGGGCGAGATCAGCCAGGTCGCAAAGCCTTCCGCAACGCTCAGGCGGACGTTCCCGGTCGGCCGGCCGGAATGATCGCCCATCGCGGCAAGCGCGGCGTTTTCGATCGTCTCGGCATGGGCCAATAGCGCCAGGCCACGCTCGGTAAGCTGGCGATCCCGGCCTATTCCTTCGAACAGACGGGCATCGAGCTGCTGTTCCAGCCGTGCGAGCCGCCGCCCTACCGTGGTGGCGTCGATCCCGAGCGCCCGCGCACCACCGGCGATCCGGCGCGTGCGGGCAACGTGAAGAAAGATGCGGAGATCATCCCAATCCATGCGCAATCCTGCAAAAATGCAGCGTGAAAGTGCAGCAATTACGACTTGCGTGCAAATATACAATGAAACAAGGGGTGTATCAGGTAAAGCGCAGAGGATGCGGAACGTGCGGACAATTGGAAATTTCGTGGCGGGGTCGCCGGTGAATGGTGCCCTCCGTCAGTCGGATGTATTCAACCCAAGCAACGGCGCCGTTCAGGCGAACGTGCTCCTCGGCGGAAAAGCTGAACTGGATGTAGCGGTTGCGGCCGCGAAGGCTGCGCAACCGGCGTGGGCGGCCACCAATCCGCAGCGCCGCGCCCGCGTCATGTTCAATTTCAAGGCGTTGATCGAGCGCGACATGAACGCGCTCGCCGAACTTCTCGCATCCGAGCATGGCAAGGTGATCGCCGATGCCAAGGGCGACATCCAGCGCGGGCTCGAGGTCATCGAATTCTGCTGCGGTATCCCGCATGTCCTCAAGGGGGAATATACGCAAGGCGCCGGGCCGGGGATCGATGTCTGGTCGATGCGTCAGCCGCTTGGCATCGGGGCGGGCATCACCCCGTTCAATTTCCCGGCGATGATCCCGATGTGGATGTTCGGAGTCGCCATTTCGGTCGGAAACGCCTTCATCCTCAAGCCTTCGGAGCGTGATCCCTCGGTGCCGATCAAGCTCGCCGAGCTGATGAAGGAAGCGGGACTTCCCGACGGCATCCTCAATGTCGTCCAGGGCGACAAGGAGATGGTCGACGCGATCCTCGATCATCCCGATATTTCGGCGGTGAGCTTCGTCGGATCGTCCGACATCGCCCATTATGTCTATCAGCGCGGCGTCGCTGCCGGCAAGCGCGTGCAGGCGATGGGTGGTGCCAAGAACCATGGCGTCGTCATGCCCGATGCCGATCTCGATCAGGTCGTGAACGACCTTACCGGCGCCGCTTTCGGCTCGGCAGGCGAGCGCTGCATGGCGCTGCCGGTGGTGGTGCCGGTAGGCGAGGAGACGGCCGATCGGCTTCGCGAGAAGCTGATCCCGGCGATCAACGCGCTGCGCGTTGGCGTATCCACTGATCCCGATGCGCATTATGGTCCGGTCGTCACCGCCGCCCACAAGGCGAAGATCGAGAATTATATCCAGATGGGCGTCGATGAAGGCGCCGAGCTGGTGATCGACGGGCGCGGCTTCAGCCTTCAGGGGCATGAGGACGGCTTCTTCGTCGGGCCGACGCTGTTCGATCATGTGAACACCGGCATGCGCACTTATCGGGAGGAGATTTTTGGGCCGGTGCTTCAGATCGTGCGCGCCAAGGATTTCGAGGAAGCCGTGGCGCTTCCCTCGCAGCACCAATATGGCAATGGCGTCGCGATCTTCACCCGCAACGGCCATGCGGCGCGCGAGTTCGCCGCGCGGGTCAATGTCGGCATGGTCGGCATCAACGTGCCGATCCCGGTGCCCGTCGCCTA
>Ga0157380_10003768_pt1 | contig 10423 bp, 8 predicted proteins | sample S35metaG_FD_119757 | JGI IMG/M metagenome (GOLD analysis project Ga0157380, IMG submission 119757) | Switchgrass rhizosphere microbial communities from Kellogg Biological Station, Michigan, USA - S3-5 metaG | ecosystem: Host-associated > Plants > Roots > Rhizosphere > Soil | place: USA: Michigan...
GGCGCTGGTGTGCGAGGTGGTGATGACCTTCTTCTTCCTGATGGTCATCCTCGGCTCGACCGACAAGCGTGCGCCGGCCGGCTTCGCGCCGCTCGCCATCGGCCTCGCCTTGACGCTGATCCACCTCATCAGCATTCCGGTCACCAACACCTCGGTCAACCCGGCGCGCAGCACCGGTCCGGCCCTGTTCGTCGGCGGCTGGGCGCTGGCGCAGCTCTGGCTGTTCTGGGTGGCCCCGCTCGCAGGCGCCGTGATCGGCGGCTTTGCCTACAAGTGGCTCGGCGGCGAGGCGAAGGTACCGGTCGTCGGCCGGCCGGCGGCTTCAGCGGAATAATCTGGTTCGCTCGCGCGGCGAGACACGACACACTTCACATCGATCGAACCGGTGTGCATGACGAAAAGAACGGCCCGGGGGGCATCTCCGAGCCGTTCTTTGCCTTTGAGGGATTCGAGACTCGTGGGTATCTCTGACATCTCCTCCTTCCGGTGAACAATGCGACGAGCAAAAAAAATAGGAGACCGCGGCCCCACGTGGCGAAGACTGCCGCGCCATAACCGGAGGACTCGGCCCAGCGTAACGCCAAGCTCCAGAAGGAGGGGGAACTCATCTCCTGGAGGACACGGAGGTAGGGGTGGTCCGCGTTGGGGGCGAACCGCGATCTCCCAAGTCTGGACTCGTATGGGAGCACCGCACTTACGGCAATTGGGCCTTGGTCCAACGGGGTTCACAAGCTGCATCAGCCGGCAGAAAAGTTCACGCGCATATCCCATTTTCCGGACTTGCGCACGACAGCCTTAGCGCCACGCCATCGCCTTGCTGCCGAGCACTTCCGGACGCAGCGCCAGACAATAAGCATTCTTCGCCCACAGCTTCTTGCACGCCTTACCGGCCGCGCCCTGGCTGATGCCGACGATCATGGCCGTCCACTGCTTGACGCCGTTGTAGCTCCTCGGAGCGATTGTCGCTCTTGCACCGGCAAGCGGTCCCAGTTGTCGGCCCGCCGCGGCCAGGGCAGCCTCGGCCTTCTTCTTGTCGGCGAACGAGCCGAAAGCAATACCCCACGCGCCGGCGCGCGCAGCAGCAGTCACTGCGCTTTCGCCATCGCCATGAGTCGCGCAGGCTCCGCCCGCAATAACAGTAGGGGGTGCGCCTGCGTCGGCATCCGCCAGCACAGTCTCTGTCAACGCAACGTCCGTCGCGGTGGCACGCGCGAACCCCGCGTCCAACAGCATTGTCATCCGGCTGGTGCGCTGGTCGCGGCTGGTGCTGCCCAGCACCACGCCGATCACCCGTCGGCCATCGCGCGTCGCGGACGCCACCAGATTGTAGCCCGACCCGCAGGTAAATCCGGTCTTGAAGCCATCGGCGCCTTTATACGATCGGAGCAGCGCGTTGACCGTCCCCCGGCTCATCTTGCCGATGGTCACCTTGCGCTGGTTGAACAAGGCGTAGTGCTGCGGATAGTGCTTGATGAGCGCTAGCGCCAGCAGCGCCATGTCGCGCGCGGTCGTCACCTGGTCTTCATCCGGCAGTCCGGTCGCATTGCGGAACAGGGTCCGCGTCATGCCGAGGCTGTGCGCCGTCTTGGTCATCATCTCGGCAAAAACTTCTTCCGAGCCGCCGATCTTCTCCGCGAGCGCGATTGCCGCATCATTGCCGGAAGCGACGATCGCGACGTCGATCGCCTGGCGCACCGTGATCGTCTGGCCCGCTTGCAAGCCGAACCGGACCGGCGGGACTGACGCGGCGCGCGCCGAAACCGTGAGCTTGTCCGCGAGCGAAAGCCGGCCGGCCCCGATCTCCGCCAAGGCCACATACACCGTCATCAGCTTGGTGAGGGAAGCCGGATACCAGAGATGATTGGGTGCCTCGGCAGAGAGCACGGCGCCGCTCGCCGCGTCCACCACCACGCTCGCCGCGCTGGCCGATCGCGAGGAAATGAGGCCCAGCAGGATGGCCGCGACCAGCAGCACAACACCAAGCTTCGCTCGGATGTCCATCTGAGCCTCGCACCTTGATAGGTCCTGAGCGCGCTCGATGCGACCTTCCTCCCGGAGAACAGTGCCAAGAAAGTGGCGGCGCTTGCGACAAGCGCCGCCGTGAGTGGCTCGCTCAGGGAGACTTAGAACCGAAACGCCGCGCCGATTGTCGTGTTGACGATGCCTTCGTCGAGATCCCGGTTGAACGGGATGTCATAGCCGATCTTCCAGTTGATCGGGCCGGCAATGAAGCCGACCTCCGGTCCGCCGACCAGATCGTCATCAAATCCCGATCCGTAGAGGTAGCCAATGTTGCCGCCGAAATAGCCGGCGAACTGCCGATCGCCGAAGACGAAATCTGGACCGACCACCGTGCGGCCACCAAAACCGTCATTGTCGGTGTCGAAATGATAGAAGCCGGCCTGCTCGATCCCGAACGTCAGCCAGTCAGTCACCAGGTAGTCGAGGCTGAGATTGATGCCGGCGAGGTGACTGTGTGTCGCCTGCTCATCCTCGATGTTGTAGCCGTAGAAAATGCCCGGCGTGAACATCCAGCGCGTCTTCGGCGCCGGTGGCGGTGGCGGCGCCGCCTGCGCGACCTGCGGGGCCGGCTGCGGCGCAGGCGGAGGAGGAGGTGGCGGTGCGACCTGGATATCGACCCGCCGGTTCTGCTCTTCGGCTACGCCGTCGCCGGTCTGCACGGCAGGCTGTGCCTCGCCGAGCGCCTCGCCCGTCAGCGCGGACACCGGCACGCCGAGCCGCATCAGCTCGTCGGACACCGCCTGCTCGCGACGCTCCGACAGGGCCTGGTTGTAGCTCGCGTTGCCCGAGGTGTCGGTGTGGCCGACGACCGAAATGCTGGCCGATCCGGTGCGCTGAAACTCCTGTGCCGCAGCGGCGACCGTCGCCTGCGCGGTCGCATCGAGGCCCGCCTGGTCGAAGCCGAAGAGGACGATATAGCGTCCCTCCTGGGCCTGCGCAGAGAGTCCGAACAGCACGCAGCACGCGGCCGACAGCAAGAGGTGGCGCTTCATGAAAAACTCCTGTTCCGGTTCAGGCGACCAACATCCGTCGGAGAGAAAACTCGATCCGACCCGAATGTTGTCTTGAGCTTAGACGCCTTGAAGCATCTGCGGTCAATTGGCCTCAGGTCCAACCGAAGATGACGCACGGCGCAGACAATCGATCCGCTGCTAGCGGCCACCCGGGTTCCACAGGCCAATGGACTTTGAGTCCTCCTCCCCATAGACTCGCTTTCCGACGGGGGACGACACCAACCAGCCTGGGCTTCGATCTGCGATGAACCGATTTCGCGTGCATCGATGACAGCCGAAACAGCCGCGGCGACGACTGAACCGCCGATCCGGCGGGTGCCGCAGAGCGTGGCTGCCGCCGTAACGGCTCTGGTCGCAACCTCCGCCGCCTACTATTTCGGTGCGCAGCTCGGCTTCCAGTTGCGCTTTCCTGACTCGCCTCATTCCATCCTCTGGCCGCCAAACGCCATCCTGCTGGCCGCCCTCATGCTGATGCCGTGGCGGCTCTGGCCATGGTGCGTCCTTGCCGTCCTCCCGGCTCACGTCGCCATCTCGCTGCCGGCCGGCGTGCCATGGATCGCGCTCTTCGGTTTTTTTTGCACCAATACCGCGCAAGCCGTTCTGGGCGCCGCGCTCTTCAGAGCCTTCACCGTCCGTCGCGGCATCGAAAGTGCCCACGTTCGCACCATCACCTTCATCGCCAGCGGCGTCTTCATATCACCGATCATCCTTTCCTTCGCCGACGTGGCCGTCGCCGTCTGGACTGGATGGTCGACCAACACCTATTGGCAGGCCTGGTCATTGCGTTTCCTGTCGAACGCGGCTTCCGCCGCCATCATCGTGCCGCCAGTCATCGCCGCCGCCGACCTCTATCGGAATTGGCGAACTCCGCCGCCCAGGCGCTTCCTCGAAGCGACCTTGCTCGCACTCAGCGTCGTTGCGCTCGCATCCTTCGCATTCCTCGCCGCAGCATCCTTCACACCCCGCCTTCCATTGCTGTTCTGTGCGTACCTTCCGCTGCTGCTCTGGGCAGCGATGCGATTCGGCCAGACCGGCGCCAGCTGGACACTGTTGGGCCTTGCCACTGCCACCATGAGCAGCATCGCGCAATGGCCGGTCGGAAACGCCGGCCAAATAGAAATACTCATGCAGCAAGCCATCTTTCTGCTGATCGCGATCCCTGTGCTCTATCTGGGATCGATCTACAGCGAACTCCGGGATACCATCCGGCAACTCAACACGGCGGCAGAGCGCCATGACATGGCGACCAAGACCGCGTCCATCGGTGTCTGGGAATGGCATCCGCTGACCGATCGCCTCTACGTCCACCCGCATCTGAAGTTTCTCATCGGCTTCGAGGATCAGGATATTCCGGACACGCGGTCGGCCTGGATGAGCCACTATCATCCGGAAGACGTCGAAAAGGTCATGGTGATGGTGCAGGCCTGCCGCAGCGGCGAGATCAGATCCATCGAGGTCGAGCATCGCATGATCCACCGCGACGGCAGCACGCGCTGGCTTCTCACGCGCGGCGCGAAGATCCACGACGACAACGACGGCATCGTCAAGCTGCTCGGAACCTGCGTCGATGTCACCGAGCGCAAGCGCATCGAGGAAGAGCTTCATAATCTGCGCAACGAACTCACCCACCTGACGCGCGTGCGGATGATGGGCGAACTCTCAGGGGCGGTCGCGCACGAAGTCAACCAGCCGCTGGCGGCGATCCTCAGCAACAGCCAGGCCGCCCAGCTCATGCTCAAGAGTAACCCGCCGGACATTGCCGAGCTCGAGCAAATCCACGAGGAGATTGCCGAATCGGCCAAGCGCGCCGGCAACGTCATCCACGGCCTGCGCGACCTGCTTCGGAAAGGCACGCTGAATTTCCAACCGCTCGACATCAACCTGGTCGTGGCCGAAGTGCTCGATCTTGCGCACAGCGACTTCGTCTCCCATCAGGTCGCGGTCACACGGCAATTCGGACGCCGGATGCGGGTCGTCCACGGCGATCGGATCCAGCTCCAGCAGGTGGTCCTCAACTTCGTCATGAATGCCTGCGAAGCCATGAACAACTCGCCGTCGGGCGAGCGGACCCTCAACGTCATCACCAGAACCAACGCAGACCAGTCGGTGCAAGTCTCCATCGAGGATAGCGGAAGCGGCATTGCGCCGGAGCTGTCGGACCATCTCTTTGAGCCATTCTCGACCAACAAGAAGAGCGGTCTTGGCCTCGGCCTCTCGATCAGCCGCACGATCATCGCTGCACATGGTGGCCGGCAATGGGCCGAGAATCGGCCCGCAGGCGGCGCCGCATTTCATTTCCTGCTGCCGCCGTACCCGGCATCTTCGGCTTGAGCAATATCACTTTCGTCCCATAGGCCCGCATCCATCTTCCGCGCTAGGTTCCTCGCGGAGGACCGATGCGGCGATTGCTGGCCACCTTCCTGGCTCTGATGGTCGTTGCTGCGCCGGCCGGCGCCGATCCCGTGCGCTTCCACAATCCCGTCCTCAGACTCTCCACCACCTACGACGACACCCGCTGGCACGTCGTCAAGTCTGCGGACCGGAACACCGTCCTCGGTATCATCTGGAAGAGCCAGCATGGCGCCAACCTTGCCTTCTGCGCCCTTCAGGTCGCCGAAACGCCGGATGCCTCGAAGTATCGCGGCGCCCTGGCACCCCACAAGGACGACATAACCCTGGCGATCATGGCGGACCTTCGCCGGACGGATCCGAAGGCCGAGCTGATCGAGAGCCGCTTGGCGTCGGTCGGCGGCCGCGACGTCATCCGCCTCAGGCGCAAAGCAACCATCGCCGGCAACCTGCTGTTCATCGAGACTGTCGAAACCTTTCGCGGCGGCGACGAAATACGCTTCGATTGCGGCTATCCTGTGCCGATTGCCGATGAGGTCGGTTCCAGATCGGCGACCGAGCAGGAGATCGATGACGTCTTGAATAGCCTTGTCATCAACCCATAGGTCGACCGACGCTGCTGGCGCGTTAGTCTATTTGTGGTATTCGAACTTCTGCAGCTTTTTGAGTTCTTCCTTGGTGGCGCCGGGCAGCGAGATCTTCTCGCCAGTGTCGTTCAGCGTGAGGCTGTCGTACGGCACCGCGATCAAGTTTTCGCCCATCCCGAGGAAGCCGCCGACTTCGATGATCGCGTAGACCACCTTCTGCTTGTCTATGACAAGGTCGTTGATCTCGCCGATCGTCTCGCCCTGCGAATTCACGACTGCTCTCTCGAACATCTTGCTGGCCCGGTAGCCGAAGGCCACTTTGGCCACGTCGACCTGAGCGACCGATTGGGAAAAGACCGGCGCCGGCATGACGGTCATGAGCAGACCTGCCAATGCGACGGCCGGGACCGCTGCCAGAACGAGCGTCCCGATGGCCGAGCCTTGCGGGAATCGCGGCTTTGTTTCAACCTGCCGCATTGGGCTGAGTGACAGACGAAGTACATCCGCGGCTCGTGGATCGGCCTAATTGCCGATTGTGTGTCTCCGCGGTCCCGACGGCCCAACACGCGGGAGGGCGAACTTGCCCTCCCGGCGCGCAGGACAGAGGAAGCGGGCGTCGGCGGTGCCGAGATTCTCGTCGCCCAACTCTCGTGCTGATGCTCAGTCGGCAGCCACGCCCCGCTCAGTCGTATCCCCAGACCTTGAGGGTCGCTGGCGCGTCGCCGATGACCTTGTACTGGACCGTCACGCCCTTGAGACGCGCTTTGCGCATCGGAGCGTCCGACGGAGCGGTTTCTCCACCCGCCTTTATGGTGCCGACCGAAACGGTGTCGTCGGGACGATTGTCCCAATGAAGGATGGCCTGTGTCACCTCGACATCGCCGCCTTCGACCGAGAACTTGACCTGCTTGACATCCTTCTCCCATCGACCCCCTTCGCTCTTGATCTCTAAGCTTGGACTGGCGGGGTTGAGCGCCTGCTGGCTGAGCACGAACCACTCGTCAGCAGCTCCGGCGATTCCTGCGGCGCCCATGAAGCCGACGGACGCGGCCACGAAAAGGGCCGTCAACGTGGGAATCTTGATCTTCATTTCCGTCTCCCTTTTGATATTAAGCTTTCGACCGAGTGCTACTCCGTCGTGTCGTCAGATTCCGGCGAGCGCCATCTCGACGCGGCGATACTGCGAGCGACCGTTCTGTTTGGAACAAGAGTCGTTGTCGGCCCGACAGAGCCGTGGCCGTGCAGACGTGGCCCCAACGGGCTAACGCCGCCCGGTTATTGGCACACAGTCGAGCACAGGATGTGCGATGCTAAGAGCACCAGCCGGCAGGTGTCCATTGGACCAAGGTCCATTTGCGGGTCGCAGCGCACCGGGCCCTGAATAGCTCTGTTGGCAGCGCGCATAGGGCTAGCGCCCTAGGTGCTCGGACTGGAGTTGAGCTTAAGCGCTTCGAACCAGCGCAAGAGCTTGCATTGCCAATGTGGGGCATGTCTTTAATGCTGGGAGCGGCTCAACCTACGGGTTGCCGAACTGTCAGATCGGGGGCGGCAAATGGAAGATCGCACTCTGATAACGGATGTCGGTGCTGCCGGGAGCAGTCCGCAAGGCGAAGCAACGCTTCGAAGCTTCAGCGCGCCACATCGCTCGATCAAGGAACGCCTAGCCGCAGGCAAGGCGCTCCGGGACCGCGTGCCACGGGCATCTCATGCCGAATACAGTTCACCGGCTGGCCGCAAGGATCCGATCGATATCCTTCTCGATCAGGCGAAAACGCGCGTCGCAAAGCTGGTGCCGATCCGGCACGCACGCATGCTCGCCTCTCCGTTCGCGTTCTATCGCGGAGGTGCGTCGATCATGGCGCAGGATCTGCAGCCGACGCCGACGACCCGTCTGAAAGTACAGGCATGCGGCGACGCCCATCTTGCGAATTTCGGCGTCTTCGCCTCGGCCGAACGCAACCTGGTATTCGGCATCAATGATTTCGATGAGACCATTCCCGGCCCCTGGGAATGGGACCTCAAGAGACTGGTCGCAAGCGTCGATCTGTGCTCCCGATTTCTCGGCGCGGACCGCGCGGTCAGGGAAGCCGCTGCGCGGTCAGCGGTCCAATCCTATCGGGAGCATATGCAGCACTATGCCCAGATGGGTTATCTCGCTTTGTGGTACGAGACAATCGACGAGGAGGGTCTCCTCGCCGCTCTTCCGCCCAACGTGCGGAAGTCAGCAAAGAAGAATGTGCTGGCCAAGGCGAAAGTCCGCACTCATCTCCAGGTGCTCGACAGGCTGACGGCTCTCCTCGATGATCACCACCACATTGTGGAAGACCGACCTTTGGTCGTGCGTGAGACCCGCAATGACAAGGGTATTCCCATCAAGGAAGCGCTCGGCGAATTCCTGCAGGCCTATATGGAATCGCTGTCGGGGGATCGGCGGGAGCTCATTTCACGCTACCGGATTGTCGATGTCGCCCGCAAAGTTGTCGGCGTTGGGAGCGTCGGGACGCGCTGCTGGGTGTTGTTCTTGGAGGGTGCCGGCGGCGACGACCCACTTTTCATGCAGGCCAAGGAAGCCCAGACCTCGGCCCTTGCACCCTATGTTGGATCACCCACGTTCGATAATGAAGGCCATAGAGTCGTCAAGGGACAGCGTGTCATCCAGGGTGCGCCCGACGTTCTTCTTGGTTGGGGACAGATAAGAGACGTACATTTCTATGTTCGACAGCTCCGCGACATGAAGGGCTCGGTCACGTTCGATCCGGGTGATTGGGATGAAGATCGCCTGGTGGCATATGCCATGGTCTGCGGTTGGGCCCTGGCCCTGGCGCATGCCAAGTCGGGCGACGCGGCGATGATTGCGGGGTATGTCGGAAAGAGCGAAGCGTTGGACGACGCGCTTGTCTCCTTTGCCGAGGCCTATGCCACGCAGGTGGAGCAGGATTACGAGCGGATGCGGGCCGCCGCAAAGGCGCGAAGGATTCAAGTCGCGAAAGTCTTTTGACTGGCCCCCAAGGCCCTAAGCCCATCTCGCGCGGCGGCGGAGAACACACGAGCTAGAGTTGTTCTTCGATCGGCAGCAGGCCCACGACATCAATCATGAATCGCTGCCACCCGCTGGTCTCGGGATCAGTGTCGAAATTCGTTTTTGTTCCATTGGTCTCCGCCGTCCACACCAGGCCGCCATCGTCGTTAAGCGTGATGCGATAGGCGCTGCCGGGCGACACCCCCGCATCCATGAACTCCGCCAGCTGCCTGGCTATTTCCGGGCTATCGATCATGATGCCGATCTCGGTGTTGATGAACCGCGAGCGCGGGTCGAGGTTGAAGCTGCCGATGAATGCCGTCTCGCGGTCAAATACCAGGGCCTTGGAGTGCAGGGCCGCGCGCGATTTGCCCGCCACCAGATCCAGCTCCTGCCTTATGCTGCTGTCCGGCCGCAGCTCGTAGAGCTCGGCGCCGGCATTGAGCAGGTCCTCGCGGGTATTGGCATAGCCGGCATGCGCGGCCACCACGTCATTGGTGGCCGCGGAGTTGGTCAGGATGCGCACCGTGACACCGCGCGACGTGAGCGACCGCACCTCCTCTATACCCCGGTCGAGCAGGATGAAATACGCCGACTCGATCAGCAGTTCGCGCTTCGTCTCTCCAATTCGCTGAACGATGGCCTGCGTGATGACATTGGAGTCGCTGTCCGTGTCCACTCGTGCCGGGTCATCCACGAGAACGCGGCCCGGCGCCCAGACGAAAGCGTCCTTGATCTCGACAATGCGCGCGCGAAGGTCATCGATCCGCTCATCGATGGGATAAGGGTAGCCCGCGGTGGAAATTCTTTCGGTCATCTGTTTTCTGAGGGCGAGATAATCCTCCTCGGTCGCGTGTTCCGCCACCAGGGCGCCGATGGGGACGGCCGCCTTGCTGTTCCAGAACAGATCGAAGCTCGCCGACAGGTCTCTGACGACCGGTCCCGCGGTCACCACGTCGAGGTCGCGGAAGTTATGGTCCTTCTCCACGCCGAAATAGACATCCGCAATGTTGCGCCCGCCGGCAATCCCCACGGCGTTGTCCATGATGAACAGCTTGTTGTGCATGCGAGTGTTGACGCGACCGAAGTCGGACAAGAAGCTCCACATGCGCCAACGCCGGTCATGAACCGGGTTGAAGAAACGGACCTCGATATTGGGATGGGCGTCGAGCGCCGCGATGCCGTTGTCGATCTCCTCGGTCTTATGTGTATCGTCGAGCAGCAGCCGCACGCGCACCCCGCGGTCGGCGGCGCGGATCAACCGGTCGGCCATGATCCGACCGGTCGGATCGATATCCCAGATGTAATACTGCGCATCCAGGGTCTTTTCGGCGAGGTCGGCCATCGCCAGGCGGGCGGTGAACGCGCGGCTACCCTCCTCAATCAGGCCGAATCCGGACTGTCCCGGATGGTGGTCAGCGGCTTCCTGGAAC
>Ga0157380_10003770_pt1 | contig 10422 bp, 10 predicted proteins | sample S35metaG_FD_119757 | JGI IMG/M metagenome (GOLD analysis project Ga0157380, IMG submission 119757) | Switchgrass rhizosphere microbial communities from Kellogg Biological Station, Michigan, USA - S3-5 metaG | ecosystem: Host-associated > Plants > Roots > Rhizosphere > Soil | place: USA...
GCGATTCTCAAAATTATGGAGTCGCATTCCGACTGACGACCGTCCGTCTCGTCTCCTTCGAGCCGGTTGCATTCCAGCAGCCCCCAGTGGACAATGCATGAAACGGTAGAATCAAATAGAGCCTGTCGGGGCGTGGCGCAGCCCGGTAGCGTACTCGCTTGGGGTGCGAGTGGTCGGCCGTTCAAATCGGCTCGCCCCGACCAAAATTTAATTTATCGTGCTGAGGACTGAGACGAATAGGATAGTCGGGTACTCGATTCTCAACACTCAGCACTGAAACAAGAGCTGCCGCAGGCAGCTTTTTTTTTCCAGACGAACCTATGCGCATTCTGGTCACCAACGATGATGGGATTCACTCGCCTGGTTTGACGGCGCTCGCCAAGGCTTTGTCGCGAGTGGGAGACGTGTGGGTCGTCGCGCCGGATCGCGAGCGGACTGCGGTGGCGCACGCCGTGACATTGCATAAACCGCTGCGAGTACATCAGCTTGGTACACGGATCTACGCGGTCAACGGAACTCCGGTCGATTGTGTGAATCTCGCCGTACTGAAAATCATGGCGGCACCGCCCGATCTCCTTGTGTCAGGAATCAATAAAGGGGTGAATCTCGGCGACGATGTGTTGTATTCCGGAACGGTCTCGGCAGCGATGGAAGGAACGATCCTCGGTGTCCCTTCCATGGCTGTGTCACAGGAGGGGCGGGAACATTTTTATTTCGAAGCCGGGGCTCGATATGCCGTTCGTATCGCTCGTTTGATTCTGAACGAAGGTTTGCCGGACGAAACGCTCGTGAATCTCAATATTCCGAATCGGCCGTTCAGGTCGATCACCGGAGTCCGAGTCACCTGTCTCAGCCGCAGGCGTTTCGACAATCCGATCATTGAAAAGGTCGATCCGCATGGCCGGACCTACTATTGGATTGCCGGGATCCGTGTATCGTGGAGCCGGAGCAAGGATGCCGACCATGAGGCGCTTGAACAAGGGGCGGTTTCACTCACCCCCATTCACCTCGATACGACGAATCATGGGGCATTAGATCGTTTCCGGAAATGGGAAACGGTGCGTCGACCCAGTGCACGTCGGGCGGCTGCGTCGTCGAAACCAAAGGGCAAACAGCGGAGTTAGCGTGCTGTGGGGAATCTGATCGAAGCGATTATTACAGAGCTTAGCCGATTTGTTGTATCGACGATCTCGACATTCGGCTACACCGGTATTTTTATCACCATGGCCATCGAGAGCGCCTGCATCCCATTACCCAGCGAAATCATCATGCCCTTTTCAGGATATCTTGTGACGACGGGGCAGTTCACGATGCTGGGTGTGACAATGGCCGGCGCTCTCGGGAACGTCGCTGGGTCGGTTGTGGCCTACTACGCCGGCGTGTGGGGAGGACGGCCTTTCGTCGAGCGATACGGACCCTATGTGCTGGTGTCACGAAAAGATCTCGAGCTGGCGGATCGATGGTTCGCGAAATATGGCGATGCAGCGGTATTTTTCAGCCGGATGCTTCCGGTCGTCCGGACCTTCATTTCCTTGCCGGCCGGCATCGCCAGAGTGAATATTTACCGGTTCATGCTCTACACATTTCTCGGTTCATTGCCCTGGTGTTATCTTCTGGCCTATATCGGCGTGAAGATGGGAGAGCAGTGGGAGCAGCTGAGAGACTATTTCCATCAGTTCGATATCGCGATTGGCGTCTGCCTGACGCTTGCCGTGGGCTATTTTCTCTGGTCCCATTGGCCGAGGCGCCGCATCACTCCGGAGTTATAACCAGCCCATGCTCTCGATCTACAACACGCTCACGGGGAAAAAGGAGCCGTTCCACTCGCTCCAGCCGAAGACCGTTCGGATGTATGTCTGCGGCGTGACGGTCTATGACTATTGCCATATCGGCCATGCGCGCAGTGCGCTCGTGTTCGATGTGATCCGGCGCTATCTGGAATTCAACGACTATAAGGTTGAATTCGCCAAGAACTTCACCGACGTGGATGACAAGATCATCAAGCGGGCGAATGAGCAGGGCGTGAGCTGCGACACGATCACGGCGAAATATATCCAAGCCTACTACGAAGATATGGGGAGACTGGGCATTCGCCAAGCTTCCATCGAGCCCAAGGCCACAGAACACATGACCGACATCATCCATTTGACAGAGACTTTGGTGAAGAAGGGATTGGCCTATCAAATCGATGGAGACGTGTATTTTGAAGTGGCCAAGTATTCTGCATATGGCCGTCTCTCAAAGCGGCGATTGGACGACATGCAGGCAGGCGCACGGGTGGACGTGGATGAACGAAAGCGTCACCCGATGGATTTTGCTCTTTGGAAGATCAGTAAACCGGGTGAGCCGTCATGGGAGAGTCCCTGGGGTCCAGGACGCCCAGGCTGGCATATCGAATGCTCGGCTATGTCCATGAAACATCTTGGTGAAACCTTCGACATTCATGGCGGAGGGATGGATCTAATTTTCCCGCACCACGAAAATGAAATCGCACAGTCATGTGGGGCGACGGGAAAAGAGTTCGCGCGCTACTGGATTCACAACGGTTTCGTGCAGATCAATCAGGAAAAGATGTCCAAGTCGTTGGGGAACTTCTTTACGATTCGAGAGATCTTTGAGAAATTCAAATGGCCTGAGGCGGAAACCGGAGAGATGTTGCGGTATTTTCTGCAGGGGACCCATTACCGCAGCCCGCTTGATTTTTCAGACCAAAGCTTATTGGAAGCCAAGAATGCAGTGGATGGGTTCTACGATCTGTTTATGCGGCTGCAAGAATCTGAAGAGAAAGCCACGGCTGACAAGGGGCTGATGGAATCCATTGAACGATGCAGGGTCGCGTTTCGTCTGGCGATGGACGATGACTTCAACACATCAGTGGCCATTGCGGAACTGCAGCGATTGAAAGGCGACATCAATAAATTGCTGAGCCAAGGTCTTTCGACTAAGGCGAGGGCGATTGCCAGAGAGGAGTTTCGTTCGCTGGGGAACTGCTTGGGATTGTTTCAATTGGATGAGTGGCGATTCCATCCTGCGAAGATCGGGCTTGCCGGACATGCGACCATATCTATATCTGTAAGAGCGGACCTAACACTTGGAACGAATCTGACAGATTCTGAGATCGAAGGGAAAGTATCCGAGCGCAATGAAGCCAGAAAACAGAAAGATTTCAAGAAGGCCGACGAGATTCGTCAGTTCCTCGCCTCCCGCGGCATCGTCATCGAGGACAAGCCCGACGGCACCAGCCGGTGGAAGCGATAGTCAGCCGGAACTGATCTATGGGTTGCATGCCGTGCGTGAGGCTTTGCGCGCCGGCTCACGTCCGCTGCAACGGCTGCTCTTACTGCGAGCCGACCGGCAATTTGCCGATCTCGCGCAGCTGGCGAAGGCGCAGCGAGTCCCCGTTCACATCGAACCTCCGCCTGCCTTCGATCGATTGGTGCCTGTTGGAAACCACCAAGGCGTCATCGCCTTTATCGCCGCAAAATCCTACGACTCGACGGAACAAATTCTCGAGCGGGCGAAGACGCGAGGTGAGAAGCCATTTCTCGTACTCCTTGATGGGGTCGAAGACCCACACAACTTGGGCGCAATCTTGCGGACGGCCGAAGCGGCTGGTGTTCATGGGGTGTTTATCCCGGAACGCCGCGCAGTCGGTTTGACATCGGTGGTGGCGAAAGTATCGGCCGGAGCGCTCGATCATATCTCCGTCGGGCGCGTGGGCAATCTGATTCGTCTGATTCAAGATCTCAAAGAGGCCGGCCTGTGGATCTATGGTGTAGACCCACAGGCGGCGAAGCTCCATACCGACATCGACATGACCGGGCCGATTGCGCTGGTGCTTGGTGGGGAGGGAGAAGGCCTTCGCCCTGGGGTGTTAAAGGAGTGCGACGACCGCATCAAGATTCCGATGCAGGGCCGCATCCAGTCGTTGAATGTCTCGGCTGCAGCAGCCGTCACGCTGTTCGAAGCGGTGCGCCAACGTCGCAAGGGTATCGTGACTCAGGCGCAGTCTACCTAATCTTGATTGTCCCGTCTTGGATCGCGGTTTTGAGCAGCTGAGCCGTGTTCGACACCCGCATCTTTTTCATCATGTTGGCCCGATGCGCCTCGACGGTCTTGACGCTGATCTTGAGTCGTTGACCGATCTCCTTGTTTTTGAACCCGGCCCAAATCAGCTCAAGGATCTCTTTCTCCCGACTGGTGAGCGATTCAGGTCGCTTCTTGCGGGGTGGCGGTGTCAGATTGGCCAACGAAGGTTTGGTTTTCGTCTTTGCAGTCCGTGCCATTATTTGATTCTCCTTTAACGAATAAAGTAGTACGGTATCATTTCCCGTGATGGAGTAATGCCAAGAACAAACCCTCGCCCAGCAGGCTGTGATTATAAGAACTCTCTGGTCATAAGTAAACTAGAGGAAATCCGATCCAGTGAAGCTACCTAATTCATTTCATTTGGCAAACAAAGCGACCAGGGTGTACGGAGCCGGAGTCTGCTTCCGAGTCGATTATGCATGAGTGGACCCTTTATCTTGTTGTTGGAATCCTCGGCGCGCTGATCGGCAGTTTTCTCAACGTCTGCATCTACAGACTGCCCAGAGGCGAATCGATCGTCTGGCCCGGCTCCCATTGTCCCTCGTGCGACCATCCGATCGCGTTCTACGACAATATCCCTCTGCTGGGCTATCTCTGGCTCGGCGGACGTTGCCGGGCTTGTCGCGTACCAATTTCGATACGTTACCCACTCGTCGAAGCCACCAATGCCATCGGCTATCTCACCATTCTATGGTACTTCGGTCCAACCTGGACGGCAGCGCTCTATGCCTTGTTATTCTCGGCGTTGGTTGTGGTGACAGGAACAGATCTCACCCATAAGATGATCCCCAATGTCATTACTCTTCCGGGAATGGTGGTCGGACTTCTGGGCGCAGTGACCGTGTTGCCGGTGGGTGTGATCAATTCTGTGGTTGGTCTTACCGTAGGAGGTGGCATCCTCTGGCTTCTCGCCTGGCTGAGCCCCTATCTCTTCGGTAAGGAGGGAATGGGAGGTGGCGATATCAAGTTGCTGGCGATGATCGGTGCGTTTCTTGGCTGGAAGCCTGCACTCCTTACTATCATGATTGGCTCGCTTACTGGTTCTATCATCGGCATCAGCTTAATCGCTCTACGCGTCACTAAGCGTGATGACTATATTCCCTTTGGCCCCTTCCTTGTGTTGGGTGCCCTCCTCTCCCTGTTTTTTGCTCAACCGCTCCTCGATTGGTATCAAGGTTTTCTTGACCCTGCCTTCTAGATCCTTTGTTGTATCTCTTCTGGCGAAGCCCTGTATCTAAATAGTGAAATACTTTTCTGGTTTTCTCTCTCTGTCTAGGCCGGTGCGCAGACCGGCTCTGCCTCCTGCTACTTCGTGACAACGCAAAACCGCGCGAACTTGCGGAGTATTCCGCTCCTGTTTCTCACGAAGCATTCAGTCATCTGGGTGTGGACTAACATGGGCACGGGTCTTGGAGAGCACGCTCGTCTCCGTAAGGTGAACTCCTCTGCGAGAGTGGGTCATGCCGAGAAAATCACAGAGCCAGGAACAAGGCTGGAGTCTGACAGAACTCCTCATCGTACTGTCGATCATGGGTATCATGGCTGCATTGGCTGGGCCGAGTTATCAGACCTTGGTCGCAAGAGTCCAGGCGCGTAGCGTCACCATAGAGATTGCTTCGGAACTCCGGCTCGCAAGACAACTGGCGATGGCCAGACGAGAGCGCTTGCGAGTCATATTCGATCAAGAGGGGCGTACGATTACGCTTCGACGTGCGGATGCCGAGGGCATCCTGCACGTCTATCAGTATGCGGACAAGGGGGTTGTTGTAGAGGAACCAACCGCTGGACCCGAACTTCTGTTTCAGCCCAGCGGCCGGTCGGTAACCCCGACAACCATTCGTGTGCGAGACAGTCAAGGTAGGGAAACCACGTTCACGATGAGTATCACAGGAAGAGTGTCTGTCTCATGACGCGGGATCGATTTTTTCTTGCAGAGCGTGGGGTCAGTTTTGCCGAAGTGCTTGTGGCTATGGCACTAACATTGACCGGGTTGGTCAGTGCGATAGGGGCGTTTCAGGCAGCAGAACGGAGTTTTCGAACGGGGACATTGGCGACGCGGGCCCTGGCGATGGCGGAATCGCGGATTGAAGCGAAACGAGCCGCGCGATGGGATCGGCTCTTTCTGGACGATCTGGATCATGACGGCGTCCCGGATCTTGTCATGCATGATGATGGAGCAGGCGGCGATGCAATGGCCGGTGATGGGGTGTATTCCGGTCGTTGGGACCAGGATGGAGTCCAACTGGTCTGGACGGTGACGCCGAGCCATTCCGGTTCGCTGTCGGCCTCAGGGCATGTTCTGATTGAGGCTCTGGCAGTCTACAAAGTTGGTGAGAATCAGCGCGAAGTACGAGTCGGCACCCTACGGGCCAACCCCGTGTTTACTGGGAGCCAGTAACGTATCGCTATTCGGAGTAGACAGGATGCTGACAGGACGGCATACAAGAGGCTTCTACCATAGAATACGGATGGAGACAGGGACCAGCCTGACTGAGCTGATGTTTGCCATGGCAGCTGGTTTGGTCGTATTGGGCGCCACGCTTCAAACCCTGTCCTATTTCCAGCAACAGTTTATGAGGCAACAGCGTGAGGTTGCGCAACAGCAAGATCTTCGCCTTGGGTTAGAAGTTCTTGAGCAAGAATTGCGGTTGGCAGGGTCCAGTTCTCTCACCACAACGGCTTCGGACTCAGTGGGGTTTTTGGCGAATCTGCAAGGTCTCTCGACGACGATCACGGCAGCAGCAGCGATCGGCCATACGACTCTATCGGTCGAAGACGGGCGGGGATGGGAGGGCCAGAAAACCATTGTGGCCTGTTGGGTCAAGGGCTGCGAGACTCTTGCCCTGGCTCGTGATGGACAACGTCACCTGCTTACGGTGACGCAGCCGCTGACCATGGCGATTCCATCCGGAGCCTCTGTCTCCATCCTGAATCGTGTCCGCTACTACAGCCGTCGTGATGACCAGGGTGTTCTGAGGCTGTTACGGCAGGTCGATGGCGGCGCAAGTGTCTTGGTCGGAGATATCAGGGAGGCGCGGTTTTCCTACTGGGATGAGAACGGGCAGATTGTGACAGAACCGGCAAGGGTTAGGCTAGTCGTTGTTGAGGTCACAATGTCTGACCAAGGGATTCGCGCGGTTCGAGAAATGAGCCTCAGGACATAACTGTGGCGCCTTTACGAAACCTATAGGTAAGGACAGGAAGATGAAAGAACTGCGCGCATCAGAACCCATGAATCTGTGCGACAGGGGTCATGTGCTTCTCGTGGCACTCATGCTGATTTCTCTGCTTGGAGTCGCTGGTATGACGTCTCTCTATCTGGCCGGTCAGGATGGATCGGGCGTCAGCGCCATGAAAGAGGACAACACCGCGCAACAGTTAGCCGACGGTGCGGCGGATGTCGTAATAAGCTGGTTTCATGATCCGAGTGTTACACCGACATCCATTGCTGGACTGCTCGTGAAGCGCCAGGGGGATCCCTCGATTGGGCCGTCGTTCTTCGACGTAGCCGGGCGTTCACAGTTTGTCGGGACCGCTGACCGTCCCGACGTACTCCTCGATGCGGCGAACCAGGCGGACAACCAGATGCTCAACGATTTGCCCAATGGCGTATCTCATACCCTGGGAGGCCTTGGCCGAATTCTTAAATTGAAAGTGTATGGCCCTCTGCAGCCAGGCTTGCTGAACACGGTTGAGGTAACGGCTACGACGGTCGATCACCGGCCAATCGCACGAACGGTTCAGCTCCAATTGGGAGCTGTATCGATCCCTGCGGTTCGTGCGGCGGTGCAAGTAGGACAGACTCTCGGCGTCATGCAGCCAGGCGGTGAGTCTCCCGTCATGGTCCATTGGGGAGATCAACGGGTATTGGGCGATCTCACGGTGCAGCGAGTCGAAGATCTGGTCTTCAAGAGCGCTGCGGCCTCAATTACTGGTCAGTCGTATGACCAGATGTTGTCCGCTCAGGATCGCTGGACGGAGTATTGGATTGGAGGGATTGTCTCCGTCATCTCTCCTCCACCAGGCCAAGATGCGAATCCTCCGTTTCCTGAAAACGTGCATCTGCACCAATATCCGACGCCTGGGGTGAGGCTTGATCAGTGGGACTATGACTCGCTCAAGAAGATCGCGCTGCGCTGGGGGACCTATTATCGACTCGATCGTGTAGGACAGCTTCACCCGCAGGGGGTCCAGGACGTGGATCAGGGAATCACGCCTGCAGACGCACTGGAATCTCACACCATCGGAGATCATCGTGGATTGGTTTTCGTCGACACAGTCGATGGGCAAGCGCCGCGTGTCGATAACATGGGAACGCTCGTGCTGGATGCGGACTATTTTGAAGGGGTTCTGGTCGTACAAGGTCATATCGTGCTCAGGCCTCGTGCAGCAGGAAAGTCTGTTCTGGCCCTCAGTCCATCTTCTCCGGAGACACAGTCGCTGGGGGCAAGGGTACCGGTGCAATTATCCGGCATCCACGTCAACGGCCTGCTGTATGCGGCGGGCGCGATCAGGATTGAACGGTCCGCGCACCTGTATGGGGCGATGATGGTGGGACAGAGCGTGACATCGGTCGGAACCGGTACCGGAATCGAGGTCTGGTACAACGCCGATCTGGCGCAAGGACTGTTTCGAGGGATTCCGGTTGTGTATCGAGCGCCGGGAACCTGGTTAGTCAAGTACTAGCTGACTGCTGAAAACGTCCGCCAGCAGTATTCCCTGTTTACCATGCCGGGCATGACACAGGCAGGTCGCCTCGTTCCCAGAAACCTTGAAATATAAGGCGTGAAACGTGACGAGAAGCAGCCGCGGAGCCGCGGCCTTGCTTGGGACAAGGCCTGTCCCAGGGCGAATAGGCCGTCTTGGCAGACTCAGGGCAGGAAGATGAAGTACACGCCAAGGTTGAGAGGGGCGGAGTTGGCCTCTTTGAACAGCCTGCGGAATTTGCTGAAGCCGTCCGTGACGTGGCCCTATATTTTCCAGAGTCAAAAATAGTTTTCCAACACACTATTTGCGGGAAGGTGCGAGCGAAAGGCATTGCTCATGACAGTCGAGACGGACGTAGTGCCTGGTGGAACCGGAGGGAAAAAAGGCAGCCGCACGTCGAAACCCTCCCGTTGCGCTATCGAACAAAACGTCCTTGATAGCTTGGTCTATCGCGGCATTATCAGTCTTTCCGACGTGCTGGCGGCGGTCGACGATTCGAAAGACGGCAGCTTCGATCTCGAAACAGTCCTCCTCGACCGCTATCATGTCACGAAGGACGCTTTAGGGTCCGCGCTGAGCGACTTTTATCAATGTCCCTATCTGCCGTATGACGAACGAACAGTCATCGATGCCGACCTGCTCAAAACGCTAAATCTCGACTATCTCAGGAAGAATCTTTGGCTGCCGATCACACGTCGCGGCTCACTCATCGACGTGCTCACCAGCGATCCGCACGATCTCGATAAGGGTTGGGACGTGCGGCGCACATTTCCTGGGATGACGATTCGCTACGCCGTGGGTCTGCGTCGGGACATCGAGCAATTTCTCAATCTGGCCAGAGGTCAGGGAACCAGCGGGTCCATCGGCGCCATTCTTGGTGAGTTGGTCAACGAGATCCATCTTGAGTCTGTCATCGACCCCATATCATCAGGCGGGATCGACGAGAACGACTCAGCGATTGTGCGGCTGACCAATCAAGTGATCGTCGAAGCCGACCGCCTCGGCGCATCGGACATTCACATCGAACCATACGCGGATCGTAAAGACGTGGCTGTGCGCCTGCGCATCGACGGTATTTGCTCGACATTCATGAAGATTCCGGCGACCTATCGGCGCGCGTTTGTATCCCGCATCAAGGTCATGGCCAATCTTGACATCGCGGAACGCCGCAAACCGCAAGACGGCAAGATCCGATACCGGTTGGCGAAGGACCGAGAAGTCGAATTGCGTGTTGCAACCTTGCCCACCTCAGGACAGGACGAAGACGTCGTGTTGCGTCTCCTGACAGCCAAACAGCCGATGCCGCTCGACGTGATGGAATTTGCTCCTGCCACGTTGCAGGCCATTCAAGCCATCGCAGAGAAACCGCACGGGATCATCTTGTGTGTCGGACCGACTGGGTCCGGAAAAACAACGACCTTGCACGCGATTCTCAAGCACATCAACACCGACGAACGAAAGATTTGGACGGCCGAAGATCCCATTGAAATCACCCAGGATGGTCTCCGCCAAGTCCAGGTCCATCCGAAGATCGGCCTTACCTTCGCGACCGCGATGCGGGCGTTCCTGCGTGCTGACCCTGACGTCATCATGATCGGCGAGATGCGGGACAAAGAAACCGCTGAC
>Ga0157380_10003771_pt1 | contig 10421 bp, 10 predicted proteins | sample S35metaG_FD_119757 | JGI IMG/M metagenome (GOLD analysis project Ga0157380, IMG submission 119757) | Switchgrass rhizosphere microbial communities from Kellogg Biological Station, Michigan, USA - S3-5 metaG | ecosystem: Host-associated > Plants > Roots > Rhizosphere > Soil | place: USA...
CGCCGAGCAGGCCGAGGCCGACGACGAGGAGGCCCGTGATGGCCCCGCCGCGGAAGGCGACCTGGAGCGCGGGGTTGAGGCCGACGCTCGCCGCGTGGGCGGTGCGGACGTTGGCGCGCACCGAGACGTTCATGCCGATGTAGCCGGCCGCGCCGGAGAGCACCGCGCCGAGGGCGAAGCCGACGGCCGTGTACCAGTCGAGCGCAAGGCCGAGCACGACGAACAGCAGCACCCCGACGATCGAGATGGTCGTGTACTGCCGGTTCAGGTAGGCGCCGGCACCCTGCTGGATGGCTGCCGCGATCTCCTGCATGCGGGCGTTGCCCGCGGGCTGTGCGAGGATCCAGCGCGCCATGAAGACGCCGTACAGGATCGCGACCGCGCTGGCCCCGATCGCGAGCCAGAGCGCATTCTGCATCAACATGAAATGACTCCCCTGGAAACCCTGAATTATACCGTGAAAACCGTGCTGAGCCGCCTGCGCACCCGGGCGCCCTTCAGCGTCGCGTAGGCCGGGATGCCTTTTTCATACGGCGGGTAGGACTCGCCGCCGATCAGCGGCTCGAGGTAGCGGCGCGCGGCGGCCGTGATCCCGAAGCCGTCGGCCGTGATGAACTCGCGCGGCACCATCTTTTCCTTGTTGGCGACCGCCTCGATCGCGACCGAGGAAATGTCCCAGCGGTACGGCTTCGACGAGCGGCGGCGGATGACGGGCATGACCGCGTTCCTGCCCGCGAGCGCGAGCTCGACGGCCGCCTTGCCGACCGCGTAGGCCTGCTCGACGTCCACCTTCGAGGCGACATGGCGCGCGGCGCGCTGCAGGTAGTCGGCGAGCGCCCAGTGGTACTTGTAGCCGTGAGCCTGCTTGATCATCTGCGCGAGCGTCGGCGCGACGCCGCCGAGCTGCACGTGCCCGAAGGCGTCCTTCGTGCCCATGTCGGACAGGAACTTGCCGTCTGCGTCGCGCACGCCTTCCGAAGCGACGACGACGCAGAAACCCTTCGCGTCCACGGTCTGCTTCACGCGCGCGAGGAACTTCTCGCGGTCGAAGGCAATTTCCGGGAACAGGATGACGTGCGGCGGGTCGCCGGCCTTGCGCGCGGCGAGCCCGCCGGCGGCCGCGATCCAGCCCGCGTGGCGTCCCATGACCTCGAGGACGAAGACGCGCGTCGAGGTGCGCGCCATCGAGGCCACGTCCAGCGAGGCCTCGAGCGTCGATACGGCGACGTACTTCGCGACCGAGCCGAACCCCGGGCAGCAGTCGGTGACCGGCAGGTCGTTGTCGACCGTCTTCGGGATGCCGATGCAGGCGACGGGGTAACCGGTCTGCGCGCCGAGCTGGCTGAGCTTCAGCGCCGTGTCCATCGAGTCGTTGCCGCCGTTGTAGAAGAAATAGCCGATGTCGTGCGCGCGGAACACCTCGATCAGGCGCTCGTACTTGGCGCGGTCGCGCTCGAGGTCCTTCAGCTTGTAGCGCGCCGAGCCGAACGCGCCCGCGGGCGTGTGCTTCAGCGCGCGGATCGTCGCCGCGCTCTCGCGCCCCGTGTCGATGAGGTCCTCGGTCAGGGCGCCGACGATGCCGTCGCGGCCGGCGTACAGGTTGCCGATGCGGCCCTTGTGCCTGCGGCAGGCCTCGATGACGCCCGCGGCGGTCGCGTTGATGACGGCGGTCACGCCGCCCGACTGCGCATACAGCGCGTTGCGCGGCCCCGGCCTCGTGCTCCTGCGTCCAGCCATTGTCAAATCCGTTTTCCGGGCGCCGACCGGCCCGTTGGGGGGCGAAGCATAGCCGATCCCCGCGGTTTGACGCGACCTGCGGCCGCGGGCAGGATGGGCGCCCGAGACGGGCCCAAGCCCGCGAAGCCAAAGGTTTTTTCATGCGGCTAGTCCTGCTCGGCGCACCCGGCTCGGGAAAGGGCACGCAGGCGCAGCGCCTGCAGGCGCGCCGCGGCGTCCCACAGGTGTCCACCGGCGATCTCCTGCGCGAGGCGGTCGCTGCCGGCACCGGGCTCGGCCGCGCGGCCAAGGCGGTGATGGACGCCGGACAGCTCGTCGACGACCGAACGATGCTCGGCATCATCCGCGAGCGCCTCGGCAAGCCCGACGCGAAGCGCGGCTTCATCCTCGACGGCTTCCCGCGCACGATCGTCCAGGCGGACGGCCTCGCCGAGCTCCTGGCCGGGATCGGGCAGCCGCTCGACGCGGTCGTGCTCTTCGACATCGATCCCGAGGTGCTGCTCGCGCGCCTCGCCGGCCGGCGCAGTTGCCGCCGCTGCGGCCGCGTCTTCCACGTCGTCTCGAACCCGCCCGCCGCGGGCGACCGCTGCACGGACGGCGGGCCGCACGACCTGTTCCAGAGGCCCGACGACAACGAGGGAACGGTGCGCGAGCGGCTCGCGGTCTACCGCGATCGCACGCAGCCGCTCATCGACTACTACGCGAAGAAAGGCCTGCTGCGCCGCATCGACGCCGACGGCAGCCTCGATGAGGTCGACGCCCGCCTCGAATCTGCGCTCGCCTAGATCGCCGCCGCCAGCCTCTCTCCGACCACTTCCCGCCGCCACCCCCGCATCGCCGGCACGTCGCGTTCGCCACGCGCGAGCGCGGCGAGCTCGCGCCGGGTCGCGAGGACTTCGGGCTGGATGACGAGCTCCGCCGCGATCTCCGCGAGCCGTTTCTGCAGCGCCTTCTGCAGGCGCAGCTGGTCCGGCCCGGGCCGCCCCGCGCCCTCGTCCCGTGCCGGGGAGCCTTCCACGGGCGCCGCGATCGCCGCGAGCAGCTCTTCCGCGGCGCGCGCGGCGGTGCCGGGCGGGACCTCGGCGACGCGCGCGAGCGCATCGCGGGATTGCGGCCGTGCCGCGGCCAGCTCGAGGATGGCGGCGTCGGGCAGCACCCAGCCGCGCGGCAGGTCGCGCGCCATCGCGCGCCGCTCGCGCCAGGCGGCGAGCGAGCGAGCAACCGCCAGCGCCGGCATATCGAGCCGCTCGAGGCCCTTGAGTCGGCGCCAGGCCTCGTCCGGTTCGACGCGATAGAGCGAGAGCTCGCGCAGCGCCGCCGACTCCTCGTCCAGCCAGGCGCGGCGGCCGGCCGCATCGAGCCGCTCCTCGAGCGCCGCCGCGAGCGCGGGGAGGTAGCGCACGTCGTCCGCCGCGTAGGCGAGCTGTTCACGCGTCAGCGGGCGGCGCGCCCAGTCGGTTCGCGCATGCCCCTTCGCGAGCTCGACGCCGAGCAGCTGCCGCACGAGCTCCGCGTAGCCCACTTGCGCGGGAAATCCGAGCAGCGCGGCCGCCTGCTGCGTGTCGAATACGGGCGCGAGCGGCTCGCGCGTGAGCGGCAGCAGCGCCTCGATGTCCTGGCGCGCTGCGTGCACGAGCTTGCGGCGCCCGCCGTCCGCAAGCTCGCGCGCCAGCGCGCCGCCGTCCGGGATCGCCAGCGCATCCAGGAGCAGGATCTCGCCGCCCAGGGCGGCCTGTACGAGGCAGAGCCGCGGGTAGTAGGTCCGCTCGCGCACGAACTCGGTGTCGAGCGCGAGCGGCACGCCGGCGGGCCATGCGGCGACGCGCGCCTCGAGCGCCGAGGGGTCGCGGATTGGAGTTTCGTCGCCGGTCGACACCACCTTATTATGCGCATGCCGCCTGCGCGGCCCAAGGCGACACCCTGCGCATGACACGCCTGCTGAGCGAATTCGTCCAGATCGCCACGCTGCGAAAGACCCCGGCCGGCCTGCCGTATACCTGGGCGTCGGCCGCCGTCTTCGTGCTGCTCTACGCGGCGGTCGACGTCATGATCATCCTGCTCGACGACGGCTACCGCGTCGCGGCGCGCACGTTGCTGGACGTCGCTTTCTCCCTGGCTTTCGTGGGCTTGCTGCTCGCGGTCACGGGACGCCTGCCCCGCATGCCCCAGACGCTGATCGCCCTGTTCGGCGCCTACGTGCTGCTGTCGCCGGCGATGGCGGCGCTGCTGCTCGCGCAGGCGCCCGCGAAGGCGAACGCGGGCATCGCGCTGTTCGCGACCGCCGGGTCGGTGCTGCTCGTGGTCTGGTACCTGCTGATCGTCGGCCACGTGCTGCGCTCGGCGCTCGACACGGGCCTCGTGACCGGTTTCGCGATTGCCGTCGCCTGGACGCTGGCGAGCGTCGCCCTGTCCCAGGCGCTGTTCGGCAGCGCGGCCTGATGCACCTGCACATCCTCGGCATCTGCGGCACGTTCATGGGCGGCATTGCCGCGCTCGCGCGCGCGGCCGGCCATCGCGTCACCGGCTCGGACGCCAACGTCTACCCGCCGATGAGCACGCAGCTCGAGGCGCTCGGCATCTCCCTGATCGAGGGCTACGACCCGGCACAGCTCGACCTCGCGCCCGACGTCGTGGTCGTCGGCAACGTCATGAGCCGCGGCAAGCCCGTCATCGAACGGCTGCTCGACAGCGGCCTGCCGTACACCTCGGGCCCCCAGTGGCTGGCGGAGAACTTCCTGCGCGGGCGGGAAGTCGCCGCAGTCGCCGGTACGCACGGCAAGACGACGACGTCCTCGATGCTCGCCTGGATCCTGCAGGACGCGGGCCGCGAGCCCGGCTTCCTGATCGGCGGGGTGCCGGCGAACTTCGGCGCGACCGCGAGTGCCGGCAGCGGCCCGTTCGTGATCGAGGCGGACGAGTACGACACCGCGTTCTTCGACAAGCGCGCGAAGTTCGTGCACTACCGGCCGCGGCACCTGCTGCTGACCAACCTCGAGTATGACCACGCCGACATCTATCCCGACCTCGCCTCGATCCAGCGCCAGTTCCACCACCTGGTGCGCACCGTGCCTCCCTCGGGACGCATCGCCTGGAATTCCGGCGACGCCAACCTGCGCTCGACCCTCGCCCTGGGTTCCTGGACGCCGCTCGTCGAATACGCGCGCGAGTCGGCGGCGGAATGGCGCGCGCGCCTCGCCGCCCCGGACGGCAGCGCGTTCGAGGTGCTGCACCGCGACGCGCCGGTCGGCATCGTGCGCTGGCCCCTCATCGGCATGCACAACGTCGAGAATGGCCTCGCGGCCGTCGCCTGCGCGGCCGGGATGGGCGTGCTGCCGGCAGCGGCCGCGGCGGCGCTCGCGCGCTTCGCCGGCGTCAAGCGGCGGCTCGAGCTGCGCGGCGAGGTGGGCGGCATCCGCGTCTACGACGACTTCGCGCATCACCCGACGGCGATTTCCGTGACGATCGACGGGCTGCGACGCCAGGGGGAGGGCGGGCGGATCGTCGCCGTGCTCGAGCCGCGCTCGAACACGATGCGGCTCGGCGTGCACCGCGAGGAGCTTTCCGGTGCGCTCGCTGGCGCGGACCGCGTCTGGCTCTACCGGCCCGCGGGGCTCGACTGGGACCTCGACGGCATCGCGGCCTCGCTCGGCGGCAAGGCGCGCGTGCTGCCCGACGTGCCGGCGCTGGTCGCGGCGCTCGCTTCGGAGCTCGAGGCGGGCGACCGCGTGCTGGTGATGAGCAACGGCGGGTTCGGCGGCCTGCACGGGAGGCTGCTGGACGCGCTGCGGTCGCGGGCGCCGTGAACGCCGAAGTGCGGGAGCTGCCGCTCTTTCCCCTGCGCGCCGTGCTGTTCCCGGGCGGCCCGATGCCGCTCCGGATCTTCGAGCCGCGCTACCTCGACATGGTCAGCCGCTGCCTGCGCGAGCAGTCGGGGTTCGCCGTGGTGCTGCTCGGCGAGGGCGAGGAGGCCGAGGGCGCGACCAGTTTCGCGGCGACCGGCACGGAGGCGCGCATCGTGGACTTCGACCGTCTCGAGGGCGGCCTGCTCGGGATCAGCTGCATCGGCGGCGGGCGCGTGCGCGTCGTCGAGGCCTGGCGCGAGCCGGATGGCCTCAATCGCGGGCGCGTGCTCGACATCGCGGCCGATCCCGTCGTGCCCGTGCCGCCGGACCAGGCCTGGCTGGCGGACGTGGTGCTGCAGGTGCTGCCTGACGCAGAGGACACGTATCGCCACGTGGAGCGACGCGACGACGCGGCATGGGTCGGCAACCGGCTAGCGGAATTGCTGCCGCTCTCGCTGACCGACCGCCAGGCGCTGCTCGAGCTGTCCGATCCGCTCGAGCGTCTCGCCATGCTCGAGCCGGCGGTCGCCCGCAGCCGCGACTAGCGCGCCGCGCCGCGCGCCGGCCCGAGCCAGCCGCGCCGGCCGGCGAGCGCGACCAGCAACAGCCCCCAGCCCGCGACCAGCCAGCCGGTATAGCCGTCGAATGGCCCGACCAGGAACGACGCGGCGGAATCCGCGTTCACGAGCGTCAGGTCCTTGGTCGCCTTGATGACGCAGACCCAGCCCGCGTGCAGGCCGATGCAGGCGGCGATCGCACCGGTGCGCCAGCGCACGCCGGCGAGCAGCAGTCCGACCAGCACCAGCGTCAGGAACGAATCCAGCACCGGCAGCGGGTGCGAGAAATGCTGGAGCACACCGCCGAGCAGGCGGAATCCGCTGTCCCAGGCGACTTCGTCGGCCGGGATCTTCACGCGCGCGAAGAAGTGGATCGCGGCATAGACGAGCGTCGTGAGCCACGCGGCGGTCCAATGCCCGGACTCGCGCGATACGGCCCGGTACATCAGGCCGCGGAAAAACGTCTCCTCGACGAATGCGACCGTGAGGCCCATGAGCGTGCCCACCACGAGCGCCACGAGTATGGCCGCCGCGTCGATTCCGGGCCGCGGCGTGAGGATATCGAGCGCCAGCATCGCGAGCGTCATGGGCAGCATCGTCGCGAGGCCGAGCCCGAGGCCCACGCCCGCCTGGCGGAGGAAGGCGGGTCGCCCAAGCGCATAGCCCCAGTCGGCCAGTCCGGACAGGGCGAGGCGCCGGAATGCAAGCAGCAGGCCGAGCAGCACCAGGAGCTGCCAGAACCGGCTGATGACCCGGTGGAACGGCCAGTCCGGTTCCAGCGGGTGGGCGAACTGCCAGACCGGCCAGGCGAGCAGCGCCGCGAGCAGCAGCGTCCCGGCAATCGCGCCGAGGAACCAGGTGAACGCGCGCATCAGCCGTCCCGCGCGAGCGCCGCGAACACGCGGCCCGCGGCCTCGACGGTCGCGTCGATCTCGGCATTGCCGTGCGCCGCGGAGACGAACCCGGCCTCGTAGGGCGAGGGCGCGAGGTAGACACCCGCGTCCAGCATGCCGTGGAAGAACCGGCGGAAGCGCGCGGCGTCGCTCGCCATCACCTCGCGGTAGTTGGTGACCGGGCCGGCGTTGAAGAACAGGCTGAACATCCCGCAGACGCGGTTGGTCGCGACCGGCACGCCGGCCGCGCGGGCGGCGCCGGCGAGACCGTCGACGATCCGCGAGGTCGCGGCCGTGAGTCGCGCGTGGAACCCGGGCTTCGCCACGGCCTCGAGCGTCGCGAGGCCCGCCGCCATCGCGACCGGGTTCCCGGACAGCGTGCCGGCCTGGTATACGGGCCCGAGCGGCGCCAGCCGCTCCATGATCTCCCGGCGCCCGCCGAAGGCACCGACCGGCATGCCGCCGCCCACGATCTTGCCGAGCGTGGTGAGGTCCGGCACTACGCCGTACAGCTCCTGCGCGCCGCCCAGCGCGACGCGGAAACCGGTCATGACCTCGTCGAACACGAGCACGGCGCCGTGGCGCGTGCAGAGCTCGCGTAGCAGGGGCAGGAATCCGGGCGCCGGCGGCACGCAGCCCATGTTGCCCGCCACCGGCTCGACGATCACGCAGGCGATTTCGCCCCCCGCCGCCGCGAAGCACCGCTCGAGCGCTCCCGCGTCGTTGTAGGGCAGCGTCGTCGTCGCTGCCGCGACCGCGGGCGGCACGCCGGCGGAATCCGGCACGCCGAGCGTCAGCGCGCCCGACCCCGCCTTGACCAGCAGCGCGTCCGAGTGGCCGTGGTAGCAGCCCTCGAACTTCACGATCCGCTCGCGCCCGGTGAAGCCGCGCGCGAGCCGGATCGCGCTCATCGTCGCCTCGGTGCCGGAGCTCACCATGCGCAGGAGCTCGATCGAGGGCACGAGCGTCGCGATCGTGCGCGCGAGCGCGGTCTCGATCAGCGTCGGCGCGCCGAACGACAGGCCGTCGGCCGCGCGCCGCGTGACGGCGGCGATCACGTCCGGGTCGGCATGGCCGAGGATCATCGGGCCCCAGGAGCCGACGTAGTCGATGAGGCGCCGGCCGTCCTCGGTCTCGACGTGCGCCCCGCGCGCCCTGCGGATGAACGGCGGCTCGCCGCCGACGCCGCGGAACGCGCGAACCGGCGAGTTCACGCCGCCGGCGATGTAGCGCGAGGCTTCCTCGAAGTGCGACATGCAGCCTTCAGCGCCGCTCGACCTTGAAGCCGCGCCCGCGGAGCAGGGCGGGCAGGCCGCGTTTGCCGACGAGGTGCATGGCGCCGACGACCAGCAGCACGTCCTCGTCGCCGTCCAGCATCTCCTCGACTTGCCCGGCCCAGCGCTCGTTGCGGCGGTAGATCAGGGTTTCCGCGAGCTCCGGGTAGTCGCCGAAATCCTCCGCGAGGCTGTCCTCGAGGCCCGCCTCGTCGCCCGCCTGCCAGGCGCTGACCATCGGTGCGACCTGCTCGTCGATGTCCGCGGCTTCCTCGATCGCCTGCAGCAGGATCTCGGCCTGCAGCTCCGGCGACAGCGAGTCGAGCATCTCGAGCTGGCCGTCGAGCGTCTCGAGGCCGCAGCCCGGCTTGCCGGCCTGGCGTGCGGCAGCCTGGATGACCTGCTCGACGCCGTGCTGCACGTCGTAACCGTGCGACTGCAGGGCCAGCACCGACACGGTGATGCCGGCGAACCAGGGCTCGAACATCGCCAGCGCCTCGATCGGCACGCCCGCGCCGTCGGCGGCCTTGCGCACGCGGTCCGCTTCCGGCCCGAGCAGCTCGAACAGGTCGCGGCCGTCGGGGTCCACGGCGCGGCCCAGCGTGACCGTCGCCTCGGTGGCCTCGTCCGTGGCGTCGGTGTCGATTTCCAGGCACACGCGGTCCGCGCCCTCGATCGCATCCTGGAGCCGGCCCGCGACGGCGAAGCCACCTTCCGGGAGCAGGTGCACGGAGCCGAACAGCCAGACGGTGCGCTCGCCCGCGCTCACGCGCCACAGCGCCGGCTCGGCCTGCGCCGCGGCGGCCGCGCACAACGCGAAGGCCGCGAGCGCAGCACGGGCGCAGGCGCCCCGGCGAGGCTCACGCATGCTCGGCCACCCACTCGATGCCGGTCTCGATGCCGCCGTCCCCACCGAGCTCGAGCCAGCGGTAGGCCGGGGGGCGGTGGTCGACCTCGAACTCGTCGGCGTCCTGCGCGAACTGCATGCAGGTCGAAGGCGTGCCCATGAGGCGGATCCGGCCGTGCATGCCTTCGAACGACTGGTGCGTGTGGCCCCAGGCGAGCCCGCGCACGCCGGGGTGGCGGGCGAGCACGGCGAAGAAACCGGCGGCGTTGTCGAGCATCAGCGCGTCGAGCCAGGCGCTGCCGTGTGGCACCGGGTGGTGGTGCAGGCAGACGAGCGCATGCGCGTCCGGTTCGTCGGCCAGCACCGCGTCGAGCCGCGCCAGCTGTTCCTGGCCGAGGTGGCCCCCGTGCTCGCCGGCAATCGTGCTGTCCAGCATCACGAACAGCCAGTTGCCGTAGCGGCGCGCGAAGTCGTGCACGAACGGCGGGCCGTCGAGGCCTGCCGCGACGTCCGGCGGGTGATCATGGTTGCCGGGCAGGCAGTGCACGGGCGCGCCGGCGTCGGCAAAGGCGGCGCGCAGCGCCGCGTAGCCGCGCGGGTCGTCGTGCACCAGGTCGCCCGTCAGGACCACCGCGTCCGGCTGCGGGTGCCGGCGCTTCGCATGCGCGATGCAGCGCGCGAGGGTCGCCGCGGTCGCGACGCCACGGACCCGCATGTCCGGCGATCCGGTCAGGTGCGGGTCCGTGAACTGCAGTACTCGCACTACGCCTCAGTAACGGTAGTGGTCGGGCTTGAACGGCCCGGCCGCCGGGATGCCGAGGTAGCGCTCCTGCTCCGGCGTCATCTTCGTGAGCTTTGCGCCGATCCGGTCGAGGTGCAGCCGCGCGACCTTCTCGTCGAGCGATTTCGGCAGCACGTACACGCGATGCTCGTACTTCTCGCCCTGCGCGAACAGCTCGATCTGCGCCAGCACCTGGTTCGTGAACGAATTCGACATCACGAAGGACGGGTGGCCGGTCCCGCAGCCGAGGTTCACGAGCCGGCCCTCGGCGAGCACGATGATGCGCTTGCCGTCGGGGAAGATCACGTGGTCGACCTGCGGCTTGATGTTCTCCCACTTGTACTGCCGGAGCGAGGCGATGTCGATCTCGCTGTCGAAGTGGCCGATGTTGCAGACGATCGCCTGGTGCTTCATGCGGCGCATGTGGTCGTGGCTGATCACGTTCACGTTGCCGGTCGCGGAGACGAAGATGTCGGCCTTGTCGCAGGCC
>Ga0157380_10003772_pt1 | contig 10420 bp, 5 predicted proteins | sample S35metaG_FD_119757 | JGI IMG/M metagenome (GOLD analysis project Ga0157380, IMG submission 119757) | Switchgrass rhizosphere microbial communities from Kellogg Biological Station, Michigan, USA - S3-5 metaG | ecosystem: Host-associated > Plants > Roots > Rhizosphere > Soil | place: USA: Michigan...
CGGTTGGTTCAAGCCGGGAATCCCGGTCAGGAAGATCGCCACGAGATCGTTGCGTGGCGCTGGTGGTGAATCGACGTTGAAGATCAGCTTCAACAGCTTCGGCACCTCCGGGTCGGTCACGCGGTCGAGCGCCACAGAATCGCTCGTCGGCTCGATGCCGTTGAAGGCGTCCTTGCGCGCGAGGTCGATCACCGCTTCGTTGACCAGCGGATTGCCAAGGCGCGACACCTGGACGAGTGCGCCGCTATGCTGCTGCGCGCCGGCGGAGAGGGTCCGCGTCGCAAAACGGCTGGCCGTCGACCACACGCCGATGATCGCGCTGGGATCCGAGGCGTTCGTGGGTGTCGAGCCGCCACGGGCAAGAGCGGACTTCGGCACGCGAATGGCGAGGCTGCTCACGTTGAAGCCGGCCGTGCTGTCCTCGACCGCCCCTGAACCGACGCCGAGCAAGTCGAAGATGCCGAGATCGACGTAAAAGCCCTCGTCACGCTGCCCCGCGAAGACCGTGATGTTGCCGGGAAGGGACTGGATGCCGCCACCCAGCGCTCCGTAGTTCGGCGTCGAGCGAGGGCCGATGTTCGGCGGCGGCACCGGCAGGCGGCCCGAGAGTTCGATGACCGTGCCCGTGCGTCGCGGACCATCAATGCGCGTCAACCGGTAGAACTGCCGCACGTTCAGGTCCGGATCGTCGAGCGAAGTCACCGTGCCGGTGTTGTAGAGGAATGTTGAGGTGTTTCGCACTTCCGTCGTGAAGCGCCATTGATACGTGACGTCCTCCACCGCATCGCCGTTGTTGTCGATGTGGATCTCGTAGACGACGTTGGGATCGAACGAATAGAAATTCGGTCCGCCATCGGGCTTCTGGAACGGAATGAAGTTGGCGATGAGCGTGACCGTGTCTGGAGCATCCGGTGAAACAAACGCGTAAACGTCGGTGTTGTCCGCCATCGGGTCTTGCGCGAGCAGTGGCGCCTCGCGGTGACTCGATGCCTCTCCTGGCATCAGCGCCAGGGCAACAACGAAGATCGCCGACACACCCAGGATCTGTGTTCGCATGCTGTGGTCCTCGATTCGCAAAAAACCGGCCCCCTTTTGGCCGCTGGGGGTTTAACCCCGGTGCGGCGCCGGGTATTCCCGGTGCGAATGTCGGCGCTAATCCGCGCGGAACACGCGACGTGACAGCGTTGTCACGCCAAACGCGGCAAGGATGAACAGCAGGGCGTCGGCGGGCAGGCGATAACGGTCCTGAGGACTTTGTGCGACCGCCGGGAGGAAGGTGAAATACGCGGCCGTCAGCACGAGCAACAGTGCCGGAAGCACGGCGTCGCTTGCAAGGCCGAGGCACGCGACTGCCCCGAGCGCCGCAAGTGCCGACACCAAATGCATCGGAATCCGGCCGTGCCTGAAGTAGGCGACGACCCACGGCCGAACCGGTTGATGCGCAGAGCGCGGCCGGTTGAGAAACGGCTCCCGCGCATAACCGATGGTGCGAATGCTGCACACATACGGCCCGTCGGGCGAGGCGCAGATCGCATCGTCGCCGAGCGGCCCGCCCAGTTGACGCCACCACTGGCGCATCGAACCACGCGCGAAGTCGATCGGCCTGTCGGAAACCGCCTCGACCGCCGATCGATACATGAGCTCGTCGGACTGCGCCGCCGAATAATGGCGTCTCCGCAATTCATCACGCACGTAGGTGGCGGGCGAATACTGCGTCGCGCGGCCGTACGCCAGGATCTCAAGGATTTCCGGGTAGCGCGTATCCGCGGGAGGATCGAAGCGCTCGATCTCAAAGGTGCGCACGAACAATCCCAGACCGCGGCCGAGCGCGACACCGAAGAATCCAAATTCGCGCTGGTTGAGCGATGCCCACGGCAAGAGGAACACCGCATAGATCCCGATCATGACTGCAGCGACTTTCGCCCGCTGCCGCCACCCGGTCGCTGCGATCATCGCGAGTGAGAATGGGATGACGACGAAGTACTCGGCGATCGGCCGCGTCATCGTCATCACCACGCACGCCAGGGCCGCCGCCATCGCCCTGGGCACCGAGGGCTTGCGGATCAGTTCGAGCGTGATCCACAAACTGAGCGCCAGCACGCACCCGAAAAAGGCTTCGGACAGGATGCTGTTTTCGTAGAACAGCTGCGCGGTGTGGACCACGAAGACGAGCGATCCCGCCAGGGCGATGCGCGTGCCGAACGCGCGGCGGCCGGCGGCAAAGAATGCAACTGCCGCGATCACTCCAAGAACGTGCTGCGCCCCGACAATCACCTGGTCCATCGGTGGTTCGCCGCTCCACATCAGGAATGCGGTCAGGAAATATGGATAGAGCAACGTGCGAAACGGATCGTGTTGGAGGAAGTGGCCGTCGCGGATGTAGCCAAAGCTTTCGATGAAGACGTCGGAGTCACCCCACAGGATCGCGTTTGATCCAAGCATCATGAAGATGCGCATGGCGACGGCGACGACGACCAGGATTGTCACCGCGACCCCTGGACGATCGAGGAGCGGCAAGACTGGCCGCGACAGCCATGACGGCGGACCGCGTCGCGCGAGCACGTGCGACGCCGCGACCCACAGCAGCACGGCGATGATCGCCCCGACGATCGGTATCAAGCGTCGGACTCGATACCAGGCGTAGGTGATCGGGTCCGGCAGTAGCTTCGATGAAGGGACAGGAGCGAGGCGATCGTTTCCACGCGCGTAATTCAATGCGAGCGCAAATCCCCCGCCGGTTTGCTCGTAGCGCAATCGAACGGGATGAATGCCGGCGGCGAGCGTGATCCGCCCGTTCGCTTCCTGTGGACCATGACGCCCGCCGTTCTGGACGACGAGCTCGTCATCCACCTCCAGTTCAGACCCATCGTCGGAAATCGTCGAGAACGCGTAAATGCCCGGCTCGTCGATCACGATCGCGCCGGTCCATTCAGCTGAAAACGCAGGCCAGACGCCGGCGGTACCGTTATCGAGCGTGTCGGTCGAGATCGACTCGTCGACGATCACGGCGACAGGCTCGCCGCTGCGCGTAAGGTTGGTGAAGTAATGCCCGCGGAGGCCGGTTCGCGGCAACGCCAGCCGGCCGATCGCCGCGCCGCCCGACGCGATGAGGATCCAGACGGCCACCGTCAGGAGCCGTTGCACAGCGCGACTATACGCCGTTCCTGGACTACGGATTGATCGATCCGAAGAGAACCAGCCGCGCAGCTTCGCGAAGGCCGCGGGCCGTGAACGGCTTCTCGAGAAACGCCGCGCCCTCTTCGAGCTCGCTGCGGTTCTCGAACAACCTGTCGCTGAAGCCGGTCTGATAGAGCACCTTGACCGCGGGAAAACGGCGCCGCACGTGCTGGGCGAGCTCGCAGCCGTGCATCTCGGGCATCGCGTAATCGGTGACGAGGAGGTCGACGTCGCCGCTGTGCTGTGCGAGCTTTTCGATGATCTCGGGGCCGCCGCGCGCCATTATGAGTTCGAAATTCTCGCGCTGGAGGATGCGGGCAAGCACATCGAGCATCATTGGATCATCGTCGACGACGCAGACCGTCTTCTTGACGGTCAACGGTTTCAACTCGGCCTGCGGCGGGGTCCTGCGCGAATCAGCGCGCGCTGTCAGTGGATTGTTCGTCAGCGAAATGTCGGGGATGTCCATCGGTTCCTGCGCGGCGACAACCTTCTGCGGCCGTGGAGCTTCGACGACGCGCGGCGGCGCGGACGGCAAGTCGACGTTGTACGCGTGGGGCAATTCGCCGTGACCAACGGCAGCCCAGAGTTGGTTCAGCAAGTGTTGAGGCAGGCCGATGTCAACACCCGCGACAAGCACGCCCGTGCAGAGGGCTTCGAGTTCGCGGATGCGAGCGCGCAGCTCGTCCTGGTCCTGCTGGTTCGACACACATTTGCCGGCCGACCAGACCCGGGCTCCTGCCTCGTCCTGTTCGCCGAAGAAAATCACGGCCATACTACCCTGCTTCCGCGCACACTCGGATAGACGGGCGCGCGCCGCAGGACTCTCACGCTGCACAACATGACAAAGATTCACAGTTTCGTCTCATCGCGCTTGTGTTGTGCGTAGCGCCTACTGATAATCGGTCGAGTCTCGCGGCACATTCTTCGTGGATTATCAACGGCTGCTCCTCGACCACCTCGACATCGTCGATCAGATCGTGCGGACCATTGGCCGGCGGCGCCACTTGTCGTCGACCGAGCGCGACGACTTCGCCAGTTTCGTCCACCTTCGGCTGGTCGAGGACGACTACGCCATTCTGCGCAAGTTTCAAAACCGCAGCACGCTGTGGACCTATCTGGCGACGGTGATCGAGCACCTGGCGCTCGACTTTTACGCCCAAAAGTGGGGGCGCTGGCGTCCCTCCGCGGTGGCGAACCGGCTGGGACCGGTGGCCGTGCTGCTCGAGCGGCTCGTCACGCGGGACTCGCACACGATCGAAGAAGCGATGGAGATCGTGCGCACCAATCATGGGGTCGCATCCGGCGACGCGGAGCTGAGGACCATGTGGGATCAGCTTCCCGTCCGCGTTCGGACCACTGAAGTTGGGGAGGAAGCGGCCGCGGCAATTGGCGGCGGTGAAAACTCCGAAAGCATCGTCGAGGATGCCGACCGCTTGCGCGGCATCGCGCGGCTCCAGCGCGCACTCGCCGCGGCGTTCGACCAACTCGCCGTGCAGGATCGCGTGCTGATTGCGTTACGCTTTGACCAGGACCTGTCGGTCGTGGAGATCGCGAAATTGACCGGCAGTTCGGTGCCGACACTTCACCGGCGGCTCGACAAAAGCGTGAAGCAACTGCGTTTGGCGCTCATCAATGCGGGGTTCGACTCGCAGGAGATCGCCAACCTCATCGGGCACCACTCCGTCACTCTCTCGCCCCTGCTGCGGGTCGAGGTTGAGAGGTTTCTGGGGCCTGTCCGTCTATCCAAACGAGATGGTTAGTCCACACACCAACGGTTGTCCGGAACCGGAGGTCCTGGCCGCATACGTCGACCGGGGACTGAGCTTGTCGGAACGCGCCCGCGTGGATGCCCATCTCGCCTCGTGCCCCCAGTGCATCGCGCTGGTGGCCGGGGTCGCTCGAACGGTTGAGGCATTGTCAGTGCTCAGGCCGAACGCCGCAGTCACTGCGGAGGCAACTCCGCTCATGACCCGGCGGGCTTTCGGCGGCGCGCTGGCGGCCGCGGCCGCCGTGATCGCGGTCCTGGCAACACCCGCCCTTGTGCGGCCGTGGCTGGGACGCGATTCGGGACTCGTGAATCTTGTCGACAGCGTCGGTGAACAACGATCGGTTCTCGGCCGGTTAACCGGGGGGTTCCCGCATGCCCCCCTGGGTGCGCCATCTGCTGGGGGGCAAGGTGGCCGGCCCGCCGGGGGCGACCGTGTTCAGTTGACGGCCGGCAAGGTTCGCGAGTCATTCGGCGATCGAGAAACGCCGTCGCAGATGCATGCGGTCGGAGTGTCGCAACTCCTGGCAGGCCGCTACGACGATGCCGCGCAGTCGCTGCTGGCGGCCTCGCGCGAACAACCTGCGAATGCCCGATATCTGAGCGATGTCGCCGCCGTGCAGCTCGAACGCGCGCGGCTGGGCCTGCGTCCGGACGACCTGCCGCGCGCCCTTGCCGCCGCGGATCGGGCGCGCCGGCTGGACCCCTCGTTGAAGGAAGCATGGTTCAACCGTGCGCTTGCTGCGTCGGCATTGTCGTTAAACGCTGAAGCGACAACGGCGTGGACCGAATACCTGAAGCGCGACAAGGTGTCGCCCTGGGCGAGCGAGGCGCGGTCGCGGCTCGACGAATTATCGAAACCCACGCGCGCCGCTGCCTGGACGGCGATGGAAGGCCGGCTGCAATCGCGGTTTGATTTAGGGACCGCGGACGAAGCGGTGCGAACGCAGACGACCGAGGCGAGAAACTTTACTGAGGGCCTGTTTAACAACTGGGCAAGCGCCGTGCTGAGTGGAGGCGGCGGCTCGGCCGAACTCGATCGGGTTCGCATCATGGCTCAGGCGATGCTGCGAGTCGCAGGCGATGCGATCTATGCCGACGCGGTCGCGGTGATCGATCGTGCTGGCTCCTCCAATCGCCTGCTCGCGCAGGCCCATCGCGATTATGCGACGGCGACTTCGGTGTTCAACGACGATCGATTCGGTGCGTCGTTGCCTGGTTTCAAGTTAGCGCGCGCGGAATTCGGAAATAGCCCGTTCGCTGTGCTGGCGGCCATTCATGAAGGAGCCGTCGCGTACGTGAGCGGGCGCTACGACGAAGCCGAAGCAACGCTCAACGGCACGCTGGCGACCGCGCGTAACAGAGGCTTCGAATACGCCTCGGGCCGTTCGAGCTGGTTGCTTGGCGTGATCGCCATGGGTCGGAGCCAATTCGGAAACGGACAGGCGCGATACGAAGAAGCCATCGATACGTTTACCCGGATGGGTGACACCGAACAAGCTGGCACGATGCACAATCTGCTCGCCGCGCTCCACGACTACCTGGGCGACGCAAAGAGCGCCTGGGAGCATCGCCTGATCGCGCTCGAAGCCCTTTCCGTTTCGCGTTCATCAAGGTTCAAAGCGCAAATCCTCTCGACGGCAGTGCCGTCGATTCGAGTCGACAGCCCCGAAACCGCCTTGGTCGTCCAGGATGCGGCTCTGGAGGTGGCGCGTGAGAGTGGCCGGGAAGCCCTCATTGCTGAAATGTTGGCGCAGCGCGCTTCATTGCTCGCCAGCCTGAGTCGGATGTCGGAAGCAGCGGCCGGCGCCGACGAAGCACGTCAACATCTCGCGCGGGTGGCTGATGCTGCCTTCAGGAGCCGCATCGAAGTCTCGGTGCTGGCGACGGAAAGCGACCTGAAACGGCAAAGCGATCCAGCGGCGGCAGCGGAGGCCGCCTCGCAGGCTATTCAAATCGTGCAACAGCGTGGAGATCGATTGCGGATCGCGCAGCTCAGCCTGCGATTGACCCAAGCCAATATTGCGGGGGGACGGACCGCGGAGGCCCGCGCTGCCCTGAATCGAGGTCTTGAAGCCTTCAATGAGGAACGGGCGGCCAGCACCGAACAGCGGCCGATTTCGGCGCTCGACGACTCGTGGCAGTTATTCGACGCTGCGATCCATCTCTCGTTGAAGGAAAAGGATTACGAACGGGCATTCGCCCTGGCGGAGGGGGCGCGGGCGCGATCGGCGAGCGAAACCAAGAGGTTCGGTGCGACCAGCCTGGCTTCGGTGCAGGCCGCATTGGGTCCGGACGAGGCGATCATCGCACTCAACCAGTTCGATGATGAGGTTGCGGTGTGGCTAATCCGGCCGCGCAACGTCACCGTAACGATGCGCGCGATGTCTCGCAAGACTTCGCAGCAACTCGTCGCGCGTCAGCAGCATGAGATTTGGAGTTCGGCGGCGGCGACGCCCGCCGGCCGCGATTTGTACAACGAGATCGTCAGACCGGTCTCACAGCGGTTGACAGGCGTGTCGCGGCTGATCGTCGTACCGGATGACACGTTCCGCGATGTGTCCTTCGCGGCCCTATATGACTCATCCCGTGGTCGGTTCCTCATCGAGGAACTGATGGTGCGCATGTCGCCGAGCGCTGCGGCATTTGCGATCGCGGCAACGGCATCGGCACGCGGCACCATCGCTGAACCGCTGATCTTCAACGGACCTGAGGCGACCGACGCCGAGCCGATTGCGGCCAACTACCGCACCAGCCGGCTGCGCGTCGGAGATGAGGCCACGCCACGTCAGTTCTTTGCCGATGCGGCCGGCCGCCGTGTCGTTCACGTCAGCGCGCGGACTGCCGCCAACGCCAGTTACCCGCTCTTGTCGCGACTCGTGGTTGCGGACGAGCCCGGTGTGAAGCACTCCGGCGCGATCCTGGGGAGTGACATCGCGCAACGCATGTTGCCCAACACCGGCCTCGTAGTCATCGACGAGGCCGGAAAGGCATCCAACAATCGAGGCGAGGGCACGTCGAGCCTGGCCCGCGCGTTCATGGCCGCCGGAGTACCGGCCGTCGTAGGAACGCTGCCGGGCGCCGACGAGGGCGCCGCTCGCGATCTGATGATCGGCTTGCACCGCGAGCTCGCCAGTGGCGTGTCCGCGGAACAGGCCCTCTCACGAGTCCAACGCAACGCAATTGAGCAGAACGGCCGTCGACTTGGCGCCTGGAGTGCGTTGGTGCTGTACGGCTCCGATCGATAGCCCCCCAACTGCAGGAGCACAAATGAAGCGTCGTGATTTTGTCAGTCGAGTTTCGCTCGGCGCTGCTGTCGCGTGTACGGGTTTCGGGAGACCCGCCCAGGCCGCCGCAGCCAGCCAACCAGTCAACGTACGTTTTGTTGGCATGATGACCTTCCTGGAGCGGGCGGATCGATCATTCCTCGTCGCCACTCCTGGTCAGCACGCGCTGCACCACATGGTACACGTGCCGTTCCTGATGGCGCGTGCAGGCTCACCGATTGCGAAAGCATTCGACATGAAGCCGGCCAGCGGCGTCGTGCCGGCGGCGTTCGACACGGCGCTCGTCGGAACCAACCCGAGCGAATTCGTGTATCGCAACCTGGCGAATACATCGCTCGATATCCTGTCGGGTTCAGCCGACGCCGTGACCAACCACGCCGACGAAATGGCGTTGATGAACCGCATCGCTCCGAACAAGCGCGTGCGCGGCAATGTCGAAAAATGGGCATCGTCCACGGTGTCGCTCCGGGGCGGTCGGATTGAAAACTCAGAGGGCCATCCCGACGCTCACAAGGTGTGGACCTTCGGCTCCTACAAGCAGCGGCTGACCGACGCCGTGAACTACTACGGCGACGGCGCGACCACCATCCGCCTCACGAGTGGCGCCGAAGCCGTCACGTTCACGGGCTCGGCGAGCGAGACGAACGAGCTCTGGGTGTTCAGCGCCGCAATGCCAGGCGAATCCGTCGGCGAGCCGACGATGCTGGAGCACTCAGAAGTGCTGTTCGATTACCTTGTCGACGCGACGCCGGTGGTGGCCACCTGCCCGGAGGCGACCGGAAGAATCGCGCCGGCCACCGAGATGCCGTTCGGACTTCCAACCAGCGCCAGTAACGGGATCATCGCCAGTGCGGCGACTGTTCCGCCATGGTCGGAGATCTGCTTCGTTGCATCAATTCTGTTTGGCAGCGCGAAGTAACTGACGAGAAGGCCGGGGTTACTTGGCCCCGGCCTTCATCTTTTCCCATACCGTCAGGAGCGGCTCGATCGCCGCAGTTGTCTTCTTCCATTCCTCCATCACCAGGGGCATCGGCGCCGCGTCGGCGGCTTCGACGGCGCCGAATAACTGGCCGAGCGGCGCGCTGGCGCGCGACAGGCGCTGTTCGAGATCGGTGCCCTGCGGAGTCTTCGCGGCGGCGCGAATCTCTTGAAGGGCGGCGGAGGTGCGTCGCAACATCGCATCGATGGCGCGCGAAGTGTCGTATTGCAATTTCAGCTCGCCCGCATTCGCTTTCACGCGAGGATCCATCTTCACGACGAGCGGCTGCGTCTGCGACTTACCGTCAACGGTTAATCGAACCGTGTACTTGCCGGGCACGGCCCACGACCCATTCGGAGTGCGCGGTGTATTCGCGAATGTCGCCGAGATCGGATAGTTGAAGCCGTTCACGGCAGGCCGTTCGTGATGCATGTCCCACACGAACCGATGCAGGCCCGCCGCTGCAGACAACACCCGCGACGGGCGGATCCAGTAATCAGGCGTGTTGCGGCCTTCGACGAGCGGTTCGGGCGGATCGTCGCTGGTGTGCTTGCGAACGACACCGCCCTGCGCGTCGAGGATTTCGATCGACACGGTCTTGGCCGGCCCCTTCAGGGAGTAGTGCAGGATGGCGCCGTCAGGCGGGTTCTGCCCGGCCGGTTCGTCCGGCGGCAGAGGGGTGTCGGTGTTCTTGTTCCAGCGAAAGCGAATCGCTTCTTGCGGCGCGAATAAATGAAGATCAGTGGTCGCGACCGCGGCAGTGACCTGTCGCAGCGGCGTGATGTCGTCAAGGATGTAGAAGGATCGACCATGGGTGCCAACCACGAGATCATCATCCTTGATGACCAGGTCGCGAACGGACGTCGCGGGCATGTTGTTGCGCAGCGAGTGCCAGTGCTCGCCCTCATCGAACGAGACGTAGACGGCCTGTTCCGTACCGGCAAACAGCAAGCCGCGCCGTTTGGGGTCCTCGCGCACGACGTTGACGATGCCGCCGTCGGGGATGCCGCTGGTGATGTGGGCCCACGACTTGCCTCCGTCACGTGTGCGGTAGATGTGCGGGCGGAGATCGTCGAGACGGAAGGTGTTGATGGCCGCGTAGGCGGTGTTCGCATCGAAATGCGACGCGTCCATGATCGAGACCTTCGCCCACGGCGTCAGCGCCGCAGGGGTCACGTCGTTCCAGGTCTTGCCGCCGTCACGCGTGAC
>Ga0157380_10003773_pt1 | contig 10418 bp, 10 predicted proteins | sample S35metaG_FD_119757 | JGI IMG/M metagenome (GOLD analysis project Ga0157380, IMG submission 119757) | Switchgrass rhizosphere microbial communities from Kellogg Biological Station, Michigan, USA - S3-5 metaG | ecosystem: Host-associated > Plants > Roots > Rhizosphere > Soil | place: USA...
GACGTCGTTGTCTTCTCGTCTGCGATCCGGGCGACCAACCCGGAGATTGTCGCAGCGCGCGCGCGCAACATTCCAGTAGTCCCGAGGGCCGAGATGCTGGCCGAGCTGATGCGCCTGCGCTTCTCGATCGCCGTCGCGGGTTCGCATGGCAAGACGACGACGACCTCGATGATCGCGCTCGTGCTCGAACACGCGGGCCTGGATCCGACGGCGGTCATCGGCGGCCGGCTCAGCGCGTTCGGCAGCAATGCCCGTCTCGGGCGCGGCGACTACCTGGTGGCCGAAGCCGACGAGAGCGACCGGTCGTTTCTCCTGCTGTGGCCGTCGATGGCGGTCGTGACCAACATCGACGACGAGCACATGGAGAGCTACGGGAGTCTGGCTGCTTTGCAGGATGCCTTCGTCGAGTTCGTGAACAAGGTGCCGTTCTATGGCGCGACCGTTGCCTGCGCCGACGACGCGAACCTGCGCGCGATCTTCCCGCGCGTGACGCGCCGCCTGCTCACCTATGGACTCGATCATGCCGAGGCGCACGTGATCGCCACCGACGTCGAACTCGGGCCCTTCGGTGGCCGCTGCCTCGTGCATCGCCGTGGAGCGAACGGCATCGAGACCCTCGGTCGCATGGAGCTGTCGGTGCCGGGGCGTCACAACCTGCAGAACGCACTCGCCGCGGTTGCCGTCGGCGAGGGTGTCGGGCTCGACTTTGACCGCGTTGCCTCTGCGCTCGCGAGCTTTCATGGCGCCGAGCGCCGCTTCGAGCGTCACGGCGAAGTCAACGGTGTCCTCGTGATCGATGACTACGGTCACCACCCGACCGAGATCGCGGCCGTGATGGCAGCGGCGCGCGCCACGCTCGACCGGCGGCTCGTGATCGCGTTTCAGCCGCACCGGCACTCCCGGACGGCGCATCTGTTGGACGCCTTCGGTCCGGCGCTGCGTGACGCCGACGAGATCGTGCTGGCGGACATCTACGCGGCGGGCGAAGAACCGATTCCAGGCGTGACGGTCGATCGCCTGGCGGAGTCGATTCGAAAGGGATCCGGACGTCCGGTACACGTCGCGCGAACGCTCGACGACGTGGTGTCGACGCTGCAGCGGATCGTGCAGCCGGGCGATGCGGTGGTCACGCTCGGTGCCGGCTCGATCGGCACGCTGCCGAAGCGGCTGCTGAAGGCGCTCGATGTGCGGGGAGCTGCGTCATGACGCCGGTTTCGGCTCCGGCGGACAAGCGATTCCGTCGCTCTCGCGTCAGCCCGGCGCGCAAGCGCCAATGGTGGAAGCCCTCATGGTGGACTGTCGCACGGGTTGGCGGTGCATCCCTCGTCGTGGCTTTTGCGCTCTACCACACGATCGGTTTCGTGTTGGCCTCGGACGCACTGACGGTGATGCGCATCACGGTGCAAGGCAATCAGCGGATGTCGCGGGGCGAAGTGCTCGGGTTGCTCGACGGGCTGTCGGGCACGAGCATCGTGCTGACCGATCTCGAGAGCTGGCGGCAGAGGCTGCTCATGTCGCCGTGGGTGGCTGATGCATCGATCCGCAGGATGTTTCCAGGCACGCTGGCCGTAGTGATCGAAGAGCGTCAGCCGATCGGCATTGGACGCATCAAAGGCACGCTGTATCTGATCGACAAGACCGGTACGGTGATCGACGAGTTCGGTCCCAACTACTCCGATCTCGATCTGCCGATCGTCGACGGATTGTCCACGAAAGGCGAAGGGGCTCAGTCGGACGAGGCCCGCGCTGCCTTGGCCGGCCGCCTCATGAGCGAGCTCGCGAGTCGCCCCGCGCTTGCCGGACGGGTCTCACAGATCGACGTCACCGACTCTCACAACGCCATTATTCTGCTCAAGGGGGACACGGCGTTGCTGCGCGTTGGCGACGAGCGCTTCACGGAGCGGTTGCAGGCGTATCTCGACCTCATGCCCGCGCTTCGCGAGCGTGTACCGGATATCGACTACGTCGATTTGCGCTTCGATGAGCGTGTGTACGTCAGACCACAGGGAAGCAGTAGCAAGCGAACGCCGGCACGGCACGGCCGCTAGGAGCGGAAGGAGATCAGGTGGCTCGGAGAGAGCAGTACATCGTAGGGCTCGACGTCGGCACATCGACGGTGGCCTGCGTCGTCGGCGAAAGCCTCGAAGACGCCAGCCTCAATGTTGTCGGCATCGGCGTCTCTGAGTCGCGGGGCATCAAGCGCGGTGTCGTCGTCAATCTCGAGGCTGCGGTCGAATCGATCAAGAAGGCAATCGAAGAAGCCGAGCTGATGGCCGGGATCGAGATCGACCTGGTGCACCTCGCCCTGTCGGGTCCACACATCAAAGGATTCAACAGCCGTGGTGTCGTCGCTGTGGCCGGCAAGAATCGTGAAATCACTCGCGACGATGTGAGGCGGGCGATCGATGCCGCTAAGGCGGTGGCGTTGCCGACCGGGCGCGAGATCCTTCACGTGCTCCCACAGGACTTCGTCGTCGACGAGCAGGACGGCATTGGTGCGCCGGAAGGGATGACCGGTGCCCGGCTCGAGGTCAACGTGCACGTCGTCACGGGTGCTGCGTCGTCGTCGCAGAACATCGTGTCCTGCGTCAATCGCGCCGGCGTCCAGGTGGTGGACACGGTGATCGAGCAACTCGCGGCTGCGGAGGCCGTGCTGACGCCGGATGAAAAAGAGCTCGGAGTCGCACTCGTCGACATCGGTGGCGGCACCGTCGACCTGGCCATCTACGAGAGAGGGCACCTCTGGCACACGGCGGTCGTCGCCGTTGGTGGCGATCACTTCACGAGCGACATCGCCGTGGGGCTTCGCACGCCGATACCCGACGCGGAAAAGGTGAAACGCAAGTCGGGGTGCGCGCTCTCGTCGATGGTTGACGAAGACGCCACCATCGAGGTGGCGAGCGTTGGCGGCCGCAAGCCGCGTCTCATGGCACGGCGGATTCTGTCGGAGATTCTGCAGCCGCGCGCCGAAGAGATCTTTCATCTCGTGTGGGACGAGATCAGGCGTGCCGGCTACGAGAAGTCGCTCAACTCGGGAATCGTGCTCACCGGTGGCGGCGCCATCCTCGAGGGCATGCCGGAGATCGCCGAGCAGATCTTCGATCTGCCGATTCGGCGAGGGATCCCGATCGGCGTTGGCGGTCTCGCCGATCACATCGGCAGCCCGGTCTTTGCCACACCGGTTGGTGTCGCGCTCTACGCGCATCGGAATCGAGTCACAGAACCACGGGGCACCGGCGGCGCTTTCAGCCGCGTCGTGTCGCAGCTCAGGTCGATATTCAAAGAGTTTTTCTAGATGGGACGTTCGAACTTCGGGAGGTCTGACATGAAAGATCACAACGGGCGCAAAGGCCCCGAGAATCGCGACGCAGATACGCTCCGACTGACGTTGGCGCCGGAGCACCGGAACGGCGCCAAGATCAAAGTCGTCGGCGTGGGCGGCGGCGGAAGCAACGCCGTCGACCGCATGGTGGAAGTCGGCCTCGGCGGTGTCGAGTTCATCGTGGTCAACACCGACGTGCAGGCGCTCGACCACAACAATGCAAACGTGAAGATCCAGATCGGCCGCTAGCTGACCAAAGGATTGGGTGCTGGCGCCGACCCGAACATCGGACGCAACGCCGCTCTCGAAGACACGGACGCGATCATTCAGCAGCTCTCGGGCGCCGACATGATCTTCGTGACGACCGGACTCGGCGGCGGGACCGGGACGGGCGCGGCGCCGGTGATCGCCAGCCTTGCGAGCGAGCTGGGCGCGCTCACGATCGCCGTCGTGACCAAGCCGTTCCGCTTCGAAGGCAAGAAGCGCCTGATGCAGGCCGAAGCCGGGCTCGAAGCCCTGCGCGAGTGCGTCGATACGGTCATCACCATCCCGAACGAGCGGCTGCTCTCGATCATCGATCGCAAGACACCGCTGACCGACGCGTTCACGCTGGCCGACGACGTCCTTCGCCAGGCGATTCAGGGCATCTCGGACCTGATTCTGGTGCCGGGTCTGATCAATCTCGACTTCGCTGACGTGAAGACGATCATGTCCGGCATGGGCGTCGCGATGATGGGCACGGGGACGTCAGAAGGCGACGGCCGGGCGATGCAGGCGGCGCAGCGCGCGATTTCGAGCCCGCTGCTCGAGGACAGCTCCGTTCACGGTGCGCGGGGCGTCATCATCAACGTGACCGGCGGGCCCGATCTGTCTCTGGTCGAAGTGAACGAGGCGTCGTGCGTGATTCAAGAGGCCGCGCACGAGGACGCGAACATCATCTTCGGCGCGGTCGTCGATCCGCAGCTCGTCGGAAAGGTGAAGATCACCGTGATCGCGACCGGCTTCGATCGCAAGGTCGTCGCACGGCCGGCGCCGCAGGCGGCTCCAGTCACGCCAGTGGATCTGAATGTCTACTCAGCTCACCTGAGCCAGCCGGCCGAGGTGCCGCAGCAGGTCGCGGCCGCCGGCGGTGCGAGGGCACGCAGCGGGGCGAGCATGAGTGAATTGACCCTTCAATCGGGCGCGCCTCCAACCGTGGGCGTGAGCCGCCGTCCGCTCGTGGAACTGTCGCTCTCGAGTCTCGGCACGAGCACGCCGGGAGTGTCAGCGGGCGAGAACGTGTTCGAGGCGAGCTCGCCTCTCGACGTGCCGGCCTTCCTGCGACGACAGACGTAGCGAGGCGCTGCTTCAGACGCCTCGCCAGTCTGCGCTATGGTTTGCCCGCTTTGCGGGCGGGTCGTCTCGACCGGGGACGACTGGACCCCTCTGCCACGCATCGAAGTGGTCAGGACGGCGAGGTGCGGATAGGCAGTCGGCGGCCGGTGGTACACTGAGTAGACCCACGGAAGGCGGGAGCGTCGGCGGCTGAGCCGCAGCTCTCGCGTCAGTGATCGCTCGAATTCGGGCTCAGTGTCCCGTTCCATGCCGCAATCCTCTCCACCCCACCGCGCGAAAGACACGCGCCGGTGGTCGCAGCGCGAACGCGCCCGCGACCTCCTGGCCAAGGAGGTCGGGTACGTGCGGAAGCCGCACGGCGGCCGACTGCGCGTCGCACTTGCCTTCCCGAACACCTACTTCGTCGGGATGTCCAACCTTGGGTTCCAGACGGTGTATTCGCTCTTCAACGCCGAAGAGGGCATCGTCTGTGAGCGGACGTTCCTGCCGCCCAAGACAGAGCTCGAGGAATTGCGTGCGTCGAAGGCAGCACTGGTGACGCTCGAGTCCCAGACCCTCGTGCGCGAGTTCGACATCTTCGCGTTGTCGGTCTCGTTCGAGTGGGACTACACGAACGTGCTCACGATGCTGCGCCTGGCCGGCATTCCGCTGCGAGCGGCGGATCGCACAGCGCACGATCCCATCGTGATGATTGGCGGGGCCGTGACGTTCGTGAACCCCGAGCCGCTCGCGCTGTTTGCCGACATCATTGCGGCCGGCGAGGGCGAGGTGCTCATTCCGCCACTCGTGAAGGCGTTTCGCGAAGCGAGCGACCGAGACGATCTGTTGCGGAGACTCGTCGCTGAACGCGGCTTCTACGTCCCCTCCTTCTACGATGTGAAGTACGCGGACAACGGCACGATCGAGCGTTTTGTCGTCAAGGAAGGAACGACGGCGCCTGCGACTGTGAAGAAGGCGGCGCTGCGCACCGCCGACGCCGCGGAGCCGCCTGCCACAAAGATCTTCACCCCCGAGACAGAGTTCGGCTCGCGGTTCCTGATCGAGATCGTGCGCGGGTGCGCGAATCTCTGTCGCTTCTGCTGGGCGGGTTACAACTACCTTCCCGTCCGCGCATTTCCCAAGGACCGCATCCTCGAGCTCGCGAGGCAGGCGAAGTCCCATTCGAATCGGGCCGGTCTGGTATCGATCGCGTTGTGCGATCACCCCGACATCGAGGAGATCCTGACCAGCCTCGTCGAGATGGGCTACAGCATCAGCCCGGCATCGCTGCGTCTGGACGACCTGACGCCTACGATCCTGCGCCTGCTGCGCGCAAGCGGCGAGCGGACCATCACGATCGCGCCCGAGACGGGATCCGATCGGCTTCGTCGTGTGATCAACAAGACGATGACCAACGACGAGATCCTGGCGGCGGCGGACCTGATCTTCTCGACCGGCTTCGACAACCTGAAGCTGTATTTCATGATCGGGATCCCGACCGAGATCGACGAGGACCTGGTTGCCATTCGCGACCTGACGATGCAGCTGCGCGACATCATGCTCACGCATGCCCGTCCGCGCGGGCAGGTCGGTCGCATAGTGGGCAGCGTCAATCCGCTCGTGCCCAAGCCGGGGACGGCGTATCAGTGGCTGCCGATGGAAGACGATACGTCGATCGAACGGAAGATCAGGCGGATGCACAGCCTGATGGCCGACATCGACAACGTCTACTTCAACATCAAGTCCGAGCGACATTCGTTCTACCAGGCGCTGCTCTCCCTCGGAGATCGGCGCGTGGCTCCTGCGATCGAAGCGGCCGAACGCAATGGCGGTAACTGGCGCGCCGCCGTGAAGGAAGCCGGCATCGATGCCGACTTCTACGTCTTCCGCGACCGGTCCGGAGACGGTGTGTTGCCGTGGGACATCATCGACGGCGGCATGAAAGACAGCTTCTTCCGTGCCGAAGCCGACAAGGCGATGAAAGCCGAGTGGACGCTTCCGCCGAAACGGCAGCAGGAGAACGCGCGGCTCCTCGCAATGTTGCACGAGAACTAGTCGGTCCGCGAATCCGGCTCCCGGACCCCGGGCCCCGGATCCCCAGTCCCGGTTCTCTACGATTCGCTGTCAGCGCCTTCCATAAATGCGGCGTACGCCTGAAGGACCATCTCCCGTATGCGGTCCTGCTTTGTCGCGTCGCCATTGGTCGGCCGAAGCAACGCGAACGTCCGGCGCTCGCCGTTGACCGAGTACTGACGCGCGGGAAAAGTTACGTTGCGTCCACCGCCGGTTCGGCGCTCCCAGACCGCAAACCCGATTAACTTCATCCCTTCGAGCTCGCCTTCGGTGAAATGGACCTCCGCGTCGGCAAGTTTGCCGGGCGGGTTGTTCTTGTCATTTGGGGTGATTCGTACGACCACGGCGTTCCTCCGTCTGTGGCGGCTTTCGCGCGAGACGTGCGAAAGCGCTGCGCTGGCACTGAGGAGAACGGCAAACGCTAGGCCGCGCGGCCGATGGAGACGCGTCGATGCAATCTGCAGAGCGGGGAAGGGTTACGACGAGGTGAGATGCGAGCGCGTGGCGCGCTGGAAGAAGGTGTTGACTGCAGTTGTCGAGGGGTCAGTCCTGCAGCAGCATCACGTGAGCGATCGCGAGTTCCTTTGAATGGGTGAGCGTAAGCAGCGACTTCGTCCCGCCGATCTTTTCAAATCGCTTGGCGGCGCCGCCGTGGAACTGCAGCATCGGCGGCCCGCCGCGGCGGACGACCTCGATTCCGGTCCAGAAGACGCCTTGAGACTGTCCGGTGCCGAGCGCCTTCATCGCCGCTTCCTTCGCGGCAAAGCGCGCCGCAAACGAGGGGGCGAAGTCCTTCTTGCGGCGACAGTACGCGATTTCGCCTTCGGTGAACACCCGCCGGATGAAGCGGTCGCCATAGCGCTTGATCGCCTCCTCGATGCGATCGATCTCCGTGGCATCGAGCCCGGTTCCTATAATGTTCATGATGTCAGTTCGATCCTACACGAGCCTGCCGCAGGTCTCTGACGGTTTCGAGTGGACCGATGAGTCCTGGGGCGCGGCACTCCGCTGTCGTCCGCTTGCCGCAGTCGCGCCGCATCTGTTTACGACGAGGCAACTGGAGTTGTCGTCCGCCGACCACGTGCGTGATCTCGCCGAGGCCATCGGCGCGCACGACGTGGCGATGGTCAACCAGGTGCATGGCAGAGAGGTCGTCGTCCTTCGCCGCGGAACGCCCGTGCCTCACCCTCGCCCTGAAGCTGATGCGCTCGTCTCGGATGCGGTCGACGTGGCGGTTGCGGTGCGCGCTGCGGACTGCGTTCCTCTCCTGATGGCAGATCGCGCGCGCGGCGTCGTGGCTGCTGTGCATGCCGGGTGGCGCGGCACGGTCGCGCGTGTAGCCGTCGCCGCTGTCGATTCGATGGGCCGCGAGTTTGGGACACGTTCCCAGGATCTCATCGTGGCAGTGGGGCCGAACATCGGTGCGTGCTGCTATGAGGTCGGCAGCGAGCTCGTCGACGCATTCGCCGCAGCCGGGCATGAACGCTACCTAATCGATCGCTGGTTCCTCTCGCCCCCACCAGCGCGCGGCTCGCACGTCCGCTCCGGACTCACACTCGACGTTGCCCGCGCCAACGTCGATCAGCTGATTCTCGCGGGTGTGCCCGAGGAGCAGATCTTCGTCTCGGGGCTGTGCACCGCGATGCACCTCGACGTGCTCACGTCATATCGCAAGGAAAAGGAGAAGGCGGGCCGGATCGCCGGCGCCATCCGGGCGCGTTAGGCGGCAGTCAGGACAACTGGCGAACCGCGTGTAATCACCAGCGTGTGTTCGTAATGAGCAGACAGGCTGCCATCACGGGTGCGCAACGTCCAGCCGTCATCGTCCTCGACCACCTGCGTCGACCCGGCGCTGATTATCGGCTCAATCGTCAGGACGAGGCCTTCGGTCAGGACGTCCGCTTGAAACGGATCGTAGTAGTTGGGGACGGATGGCTCTTCGTGAATCGAGCGCCCGACGCCGTGGCCTGACAACCCTGCGATCACTGAGAAGCCACGGCGACGGACTTCGCGCTCGACAGCCCTGCCTATTTCGTTGACGCGCACACCGGCGCGCGCGACGGTCAGCGCTGCGTGAAACGCCGCTCGCGCGCAGATAACGAGATTGTGAGCAGTCGCGGAAGCTGGCTTGACCACGACGCTTCGCGCGGCATCGGCGATATACCCACCAGTCTCGACGGTGACATCGAGTTTGACGATGTCACCAGAGGTGATGCGGCGAGCGCCGGGAATTCCGTGAACGACCTCGTCGTTGACGCTGATGAGGACCGTGCGCGGGAACCCGTACGTGAACGCGGGTGCGGAACGAGCGCTGTGAGCCGCGAACAGTTGTGCCGCCGTCTCGTCCAACTCACCGGTCGTGACGCCTGGCCGCACCTGTTTCGCAAGCGTGTCGAGCGTGAGACGCGCAACGCGAGCCGCCGCCCTCAGACCTTCCCAGTCAGCGTGGGATTCGATCGACATTGTCCCGTCCTGTTAGTTGAACATGGCTGATGCACACGAGTCATGGTAGGGTAGTGGTATGAGGACTACCATTGATAAGGCAGGTCGAGTGGTAATCCCGGCAGGAATGCGCGATCGCACCGGCCTGACAGCCGGATCGGAGATCGAGATCACCGCAGACGAGTTCGGTATCCATATCGAGCGGGTTGCCGCCGGGCCGCGCCTAGTCAGAGTGGGTCGACGGCTGGTTGCGCGGCCGACGGTGTCCCGGGATGATCGTCCCGCGGTCGACATCCCTGCGCTCGTCGAAGACGAGCGGAACCGATGGCCGTGAGCGTGTTCCTGGACACCAGCGTCATTCTCGCGGGGCTGGTGGACTTCGGGCCGCAAAGCGCTCCGGCACAATCGCTGATGCATGCCATAGCCGAGAAGCGGGTCCCTTCTCCGGGCACGGCCTGGCACTGTTGCCTGGAGTTCTTCTCAGTCGCGACGCGACTCCCACCCGAGTTCAGGATTACGCCTGCGGATGCCGTTACTCTGCTCGAAGAAGAGGTCTTCGCGCGGATGGCCGTTCACGACCTGCCGGCAGCCGACCGGCTCGCGATGCTTCGCGGCGCAGCGCGTGATGCGATCGCCGGTGGTCGTATCTACGACTCTCACATTGCGGATGTGGCGCGTGCGTCGGGTGCGCGGGTGGTCGTCACCGACAATCGTCGGCACTTTCTCTCGGCGTTGCGCTACGACCTTCGTGTGGAAACCCCTGCCGAGTTCCTGGCACAGCTCGGCAAAGCCAAATCAGGCTGACGGTGCTGGCGGTTGCTCGTAACCGAGATCAGCGGGTAAGTCAGGGCTTGCCGCTGCGGCCACTGCGAGCTCGTCGCAGCGTTCGTTCTCGACGTGACCCGCGTGACCCCGGACCCACTCGAACCTCACGCGATGATGCTCGCAGAGCTCGAGCAGCCGACTCCACAACTCCCAGTTTGGGACGACCTTCGCGGATCGCCGCCAGCCTTTGGCGCGCCAACCTTTGGCCCATCCCTTCGTGATCCCGTTCACGACGTACTCGGAATCACTCACGACCGTGACCTCGCAACGCTCCTTGAGAGCGTCGAGCGCCATGATGACGGCCATCATCTCCATGCGATTGTTCGTCGTCCGCCGAAAGCCGCCGGACAGCTCGCGCCGATGCTCGCCGTACTCGAGGATGGCGCAGTAACCGCCGGGCCCGGGGTTTCCCTGGCAGGCTCCGTCTGTGTAAACCGTGACC
>Ga0157380_10003775_pt1 | contig 10412 bp, 8 predicted proteins | sample S35metaG_FD_119757 | JGI IMG/M metagenome (GOLD analysis project Ga0157380, IMG submission 119757) | Switchgrass rhizosphere microbial communities from Kellogg Biological Station, Michigan, USA - S3-5 metaG | ecosystem: Host-associated > Plants > Roots > Rhizosphere > Soil | place: USA: Michigan...
CCTATTCGTGATGCGCGCTGCGCTGCGCGAACGCGCTCTCATACAGGCACACGGATGCCGCGGTCGCGAGGTTCATCGATTCGGCGTGTCCGTAGATGGGAACCGTGACCACGCGATCGGCGAGCGCGAGCTGCTCCTCGGGCAGCCCGCGCGCCTCGTTGCCGAACAGCCACGCCGTCGGACGCTCGAGCACGCCCTCGGTGCGGGCGGCCAAGAGGTCCTCGCCCTTCACGTCGGCCGCGAGCACCGTGAGGCCGGCGGCCCGGGCGCGCTCGAGCACGTCCTCGAGGTGGCCACCGACGGCGACCGGGAGGTGGAAGATCGATCCGGTCGAGCTGCGCACGACCTTGGGGTTGTAGAGGTCCACGGTGCGCCCGGTGAAGACCACGGCGTCGGCGCCCGCGGCATCCGCAGCCCTGACGATGGTGCCCGCGTTGCCGGGGTCGCGCACCTCCTCGAGGATCGCGATCAGGCGCGGCCCGGCCGCGAACACGTCCTTCACGGCGGTCGGGAACTGGTGGCAGACGGCGACGAAGCCCTGCGGCGTGACCGTGTCGGCCATCGCGTCGAGGACCTCCTCGGTCACGAACTCGACGTCGACGCCCGCGTCGACGGCCGTCTGCGCGATGTCGGTGTAGCGCTCGAGGGCCGTGGGCGTCGCGTAGAGCTCGACGACGAGCTGCGGGCGGAAGGTGAGCGCCTCGGCGACGGCCTGCGGGCCCTCGAGCAGGAACAGCCCGCTCTCGACGCGAGCCGGCTTCTTCGCGAGCTTCGCGACGGCGCGGACGCGCGGCGACCTCGGGTTCTCGAGCATGCAGCCAGTCTAGGGACGACGGATGCCCCGGCGGACATGCGGAACGGCCCGGCACCCCGGGGATCGGGGGTGCCGGGCCGTCAGGGCCGAAGCAGTGGCTACGCCGCGGTCTTCGGGGCCGAGGTGTCGGCCGGGAGGGCCTGCTTGGCGCTCTCGACGAGCGCCGCGAAGGTCGCGGGCTCGTTCACGGCGAGCTCGGCGAGGATGCGACGGTCGACCTCGATGCCCGCGAGGCCGAGGCCCTGGATGAAGCGGTTGTAGGTGAGGCCGTTCTGACGCGAGGCCGCGTTGATCCGCTGGATCCAGAGGCGACGGAAGTCGCCCTTCTTCTTGCGGCGGTCGTTGTAGGAGTAGACGAGCGAGTGGGTGACCTGCTCCTTCGCCTTGCGGTAGAGGCGCGACCGCTGACCGCGGTAGCCCTCGGCGCGCTCCAGGATGACCCGACGCTTCTTGTGGGCGTTGACCGCCCTCTTCACTCTTGCCATTGCTCTGTTTCTTCCTTACGGGTCTCGCGGCTCAGCGGCCGAGAAGCTTCTTGACGACCTTGGTGTCGGGGGCCGACAGGACCTTGTCCGCGTTGAGGCGGCGGGTGCGCACCGAGGACTTGCCCTCGAGGTTGTGGCGCATGCCGGCCTGCTGCTTCTTGAGCTTCCCGGTACCGGTGATCTTGAAGCGCTTCTTGGACCCGGAGTGGGTCTTCTGCTTCGGCATCTCGTGTTTCTCCTTGGTTCTGCCGCCACCGGAGTGGCGGACGGGGGTGCTAGGCCTGATCCTCGGTGGACTCGGCCGCCTGCGTGTCGGGCTCGCCCGCGGCATCCGCCGCCGGTCGCGCCTTCGCCGCAGCACGCTGTGCATTCGCCTCGGCCTTGGCCTCGGACTTGTTCTTCAGAGGAGCGATGACCATGACCATGTTGCGGCCGTCGATCGTGGGGTTGTGCTCGACGGTGCCGAACTCCACCACGTCTTCCGCGAAGCGCTGCAGGAGGCGGACGCCCATCTCGGGACGCGACTGCTCGCGGCCTCGGAACAGGATCATCGCCTTGACCTTGTCGCCGGCCTTCAGGAAGCCGACGGCGCGCTTCATCTTGGTCTCGTAGTCGTGCTTGTCGATCTTGAGGCGGAACCGGACCTCCTTGAGGATCGTGTTCGCCTGGTTGCGCCGAGCCTCCTTGGCCTTCTGCGCAGCCTCGTACTTGTACTTGCCGTAGTCCATGATCTTGACGACCGGCGGACGCGAGTTGGGTGCGACCTCGACGAGATCGAGGTCGGCCTCCTGCGCGAGCCGCAGGGCCACCTCGATCTTCACGACGCCGACCTGCTCCCCGCCAGGTCCCACGAGGCGGACCTCGGGAACGCGGATACGGTCATTGGTACGCGGATCGCTGATGCGTGTTCTCCTCTACTCAAGCTGTGCTCGAACGGGAGGCGGATGCCGCCCGTCGACGAGAGCGGAAGATCCACGCAGGCTCGCATGGAATCACACCATGCGGCACTACGGCACCCTGTCTACTTCCTGCCTGAGCCGGTGGCTCGGTGGCGTGGAAGCGGAGTGCAATCGACCCGGTAACCTTGATGAAGCGGTATGCGCGGGTGGGAGAATCTCCACTTTCGTACCGGGGACTGGCCCCGGGCCCGCAGTAGTCTAACAGAGGATGTCTGTGAGCAACAGTTCAGACGAGTCCAACGTCGCCGACGCCACCCGCGATATCGCCGAGGTCCCCGCCGTGGAGGTCATCACGACCGCGGCCGTGCACCTCATGAGCGCCGCCGCGGTGAAGGTGGGCCTCGCCGACGACCCCGAGTCGCAGGTCGACCTCGACGAGGCGCGCAAGCTCATCAACGCGCTCGCCGGGCTCATCACGGCTGGCGCGCCCGAGATCAGCGACATGCACGCGCGCTCCCTGCGCGACGGACTGCGCTCGCTCCAGCTCGCGTTCCGCGAGGCCTCGCCGATCCCCGACGCCATCGGCCAGGGCCCCGGCGAGAAGTGGACCGGCCCGGTCACCTAGGCCTGGCAGCTCGGGCACCACCAGGTGTCGCGGAGCTCGACGTCGTTGCGGCCCAGCCGGCCGTGCTCGATCGTCGTGCCGCACCGACGGCACGGCTCGCCGCCGCGCCCGTAGACCCAGAGCCGCTCGCCGCGTCGGTCGTTGCCCGTGGTCGTGCGTGCGATCCGGTCGCGGTTCGCGACGATCATGCGTCGCGCGACGTCGACCAGCGGCGGCACGTCGACCGTGCCGGTCGCGCGATCGGGTCGGATGCCGCGCACGAAGCACGCCTCGTTGACGTACACGTTGCCGAGGCCGGCGAGGTTGCGCTGCTCGCCGAGGGCGACCGCGATCGGCACGTCGGGCCGCGACGCGATCCGCGCGATCGCCTCGGCGGCGTCCCAGTCGGGTCCGAGCAGGTCGGGCCCGAGGTACGCCATGCGGTCGGCCTCCTCGCTCGCCGGGAACACCTCGAGCACCCCGAGGTCGAATCCGACCGCCACCGCGCCGGGCACCTGGACGACCGCGCGCGCCTGGAAGCCCGGGCGCGTCCACCGCTGCCCGGGGCGGTAGACGCGCCACTCCCCTTCCATCTTCAGGTGCGAGTGCACGACCTGGTCGCCGATCCGCATGAGCAGGTGCTTGCCGCGGCTGCCCACCGAGTGCACGGGCTGCCCGGCGAGGTCGACGGTGGCGTAGGCCGGCACGCGGAAGTCGGTGCGCTCCACGGTGCGGCCCGTGAGCGCCTGGTCGAGCCGACGGGCCGCCTGGTAGACGGTGTCACCCTCGGGCATCGAACCTCAGTCCCCTGGGCGTCTCGCGGAAGCCGGCCGCGCGCAGCGCGGGGTCGAGCACCGAGCCGTAGACGTTGTCGCCGTTGACGGTCTCGACGCGCAGGCGCTCGGCTCGCGCGCGGCGGAGCGCGTCGGCCAGCGCGGTCGCGGAGGCGCCGAGCACCTCCGCATCGTCGGTGAACGCGAGAGCGGTGCGCCCGCCGCGCTCGAGGTAGAGCGTCGCCTCGCCGTCGACCATGGTGACGAAGGCGCCTGCCTTGCGGGCCGGCCGGTGCGAGCCGTCGCCGGGCGGCTCGGGCCAGTCGAGGGCGGCGCCGAACGGGTTGGCGGGGTCGGTGGCCGCGAGCGCGATCGCTCCGCTTGCCTGCTGGGCACGGAGCCGGTCGACCGCGGCGGTCGTCGCGAACTGCGCGCCGCCCAAGCCGTCGACGAAGTACCCGCGGCGAACGCGTCCGGAGTCCTCGAACGCGGAGAGCGACCGGTACGCGAGGGCGAACCCGCCCACGATCCCCTCGGCCACGACGGACCCTCGCGTGACGACGCCGTAGCGTTCGAGCAACGTCTCGCCGAGGGCCTGGGCGCGCGGCGTCGCGGCCGAGGTCGCGAGGGGCACGACCGACCATCGTCCGGCGGCATGTGCGGGGTTCGCGGCGGCGCGGGCCGCGCGATCCGACGTGACGGACGCCGCGAGCGCCCGGCGGGTCAGCGATCGGCCGCGCATCCTGGCCCGCGGCGCGGGCGCGCGGGTCTTGTGCGCGCCGCCGCCGGCGAGCAGGCCGCGCACCGGGGCGAACGTGTCGTTCGTCACGAGTCCGGCCCAGACGAGCCGCCAGAGCGCCTCGATGACCGCGCGGTCGTCGTCGGCGCCGACGGCCTCGACGAGCTGGCGGAAGAAGTAGCCGCCGCCACCGCCGAGCACGGCGAGCAGCTCGGCCTCGAGCGGGTCGAGCGGGCCCGCCTCGGGCGGCGGCAGGGTGAGCGCGGCGGTCTCGGCGAGGTGCAGGCTGATCCAGCCGTCGTCGCCGGCGAGCGTGCCCGCCCCGGCCCAGAGCACCTCGCCCGATGCCGTGAGCTCGTCGAGCATGCCGGGTCGGTAGTCGTCGACGCGCGCGGGCAGCACGAACGCCTCCCACGCCGACGCGGGGATGCGGACTCCTTCGAGTTGCTCGACCACGGCGGCGACCCCGTCGACGCCGTGCAGGCGGCCGCCGACGTGCTGCCACTCGGGGAGGAAACGGGCGAGCTGGCGGGGCTCGACGGGCTCGACCTCCTCACGCAGGGCGGCGAGCGAGCGACGGCGGATGCGCCGGAGGACCCCCGAGTCGCACCATTCGAGCCCCGCTCCGCCCGGCAGGAACTCGCCCTCGACGAGGCGCCGCTCGGCGGCGAGGCGCCCGAGCGACGCGCGGGCGACGGCCTGGCCGATGCCGAAGCGCTCGGCGACCTGCTGCGTGGTGAACGGGCCGTGCGTCCGGGCGAAGCGGCTCACGAGGTCGCCGAGCGGATCGCGCACCGACTCCTCGAACGCCTCGGGCAGTCCGGGCGGGATCGGCACGCCGAGCGCGTCGCGCAGGCGCGAGACGTCCTCGACGGCGACGATCCAGTCGCGGCCCGCGAAGCGCACGCGGGCCGCACGGCGTGCGGCCACGAGCGCGTCGATCGCCGCCGCGGCATCGGTCTCGGCGTCGACGCGCTCGGCGATCTCGTCGGCGGTGATCGGCCCGAGCCCCTGGAGCAGGTCGGCGACGCCCTCGTCGCCCCGGGCTCGGCGTTCGGGATCGAGGCCCTGCAGCATCCGCTCGGTCTCGACCACCACCTCGGGGTCGAGGAGCTCGCGCAGCTCGACGGTGCCGAGCAGCTCGGCCAGGAGTGCCGGATCGAGGGACAGGGCCGCGGCGCGGCGCTCGGCGAGCGGGGCGTCGCCCTCGTACATGAACGCGCCGACGTAGCCGAACAGGAGGCTCGCCGCGAAGGGGCTCGGCGACTCCGTGCTCACCTCGACGAAGCGCAGCTGGCGTCGCTCGATGCGCTCGGCGATGCGGGTGAGCGCGGGCAGGTCGTAGACGTCTTGCAGGCACTCGCGCACGGCCTCGAGCAGGATCGGGAAGTCGGGGTAGTCGCGCGCGACCTCGAGGAGCTGCGACGCCCGCTGGCGCTGCTGCCAGAGCGGCGAGCGGCGGCCGGGGTTGGTCTTCGGCAGGATGAGCGCCCGCGCCGCGCACTCGCGGAACCGCGACGCGAACAGGGCGGACCCGCCGACGTGCTGCGTGACGATCTGGGCGAGCTCGGCGGGCTCGAACGTGAACAGCTCGGCCCCGGGCGGCTCGTCGCCGGTGTCGGGCATGCGCAGCACGATGCCGTCGTCGCTCGCGACGGCGTTCGCGTCGACGCCGAGCTCCTCCTGCACGCGCGCGCCGATCGCGAGCGCCCACGGGGCGTGCACGCGCATGCCGTAGGGCGAGTGCAGCACGATGCGCCAGTCGCCGAGCTCGTCGCGGAAGCGCTCGACCACGAGGTTGGCGCCGTCGGGCACGACGGTGGTGGCCGCGCGCTGGTCGTCGATGAACGCGACGAGGTTCTTCGCGGCGCGCTCGTCGAGCCCGGCCGCGCGGCTGCGCACGAGCGCGTCGGCCGTGGGCGCACTCGCGAGTTCGGTGATGAACCCGCCGATCGCCTCGCCGAGCTCGGCCGGACGCCCGATGCCGTCGCCCTTCCAGAACGGGAGCCGGCCCGGCTCGCCCGCGGCGGGCGCGACGAGCACCCGGTCGTGCGTGATCTCCTGGATGCGCCAGCTCGTGGCGCCGAGGGCGAAGACGTCGCCCACGCGGGACTCGTAGACCATCTCCTCGTCGAGCTCGCCCACCCGGCGGCCCGGTCCGGCCTCGCCGATCATGAACACCCCGAACATGCCGCGGTCGGGGATCGTGCCGCCGCTCGTGACCGCGAGCCGCTGGGCACCCCGGCGGCCGACGATCGTGCCGGCGTCCCGGTCCCAGACGATGCGCGGTCGCAGCTCGCCGAACCGATCGGACGGGTAGCGGCCCGCGAGCAGGTCGAGGGTCGCGTCGAAGGCCGATCGGGGCAGGGCCCCGAACGGCGCGGCGCGCCGCACGAGCTCGAACCAGTCCTCGACGTCCCACTCGTCGAGCGCGGCGGCGGCGATGGTCTGCTGCGCGAGCACGTCGAGCGGGTTCGCCGGGATGCGCAGCTCCTCGATCGCCCCGGCGATCATGCGCTCGGCGGCGACGGCGGAGTGCAGCACGTCGGCCCGGTGCTTCGGGTAGATGAGCCCCTTCGACACCTCGCCGACCTGGTGGCCCGCGCGCCCGATGCGCTGCAGGCCGCTCGCGACCGACGGCGGCGACTCGACCTGCATGACGAGGTCGACGGCGCCCATGTCGATGCCGAGCTCGAGGCTCGAGGTGGCGACGACGCACCGGAGGCGCCCGCCCTTGAGGTCGGCCTCGACGAGCGCGCGCTCCTCCTTGCTCACCGACCCGTGGTGGGAGCGGGCGATGATCGGCTCGGCGCCGCCCGTGAGCCCCGAGGCGCCGGCCAGCTCGGCGGGCGGTCGGCCGGGTCGGCCGGCGGCGGGCCAGCCCACGGATGCCGCGGCCTCGACGGCCTCGACGGGCGCGTTGCGCTCCTCCCAGAGCTCGTTGAGCCGCGCGGTGAGGCGCTCGGCGAGCCGGCGCGAGTTGGCGAACACGATGGTGGACCGGTGCGCGAGCACCTCGTCGAGGATCGCCTCCTCGACGTGCGGCCACACCGTGCCCGAGCCCGTCTCGCCGGCGAGGTCGGAGAGGTCGTCGACGGGCACGCGCACCGCGAGGTCGAACTTCTTGCCCGACGGCGGAGCCACGATCGCGACGGGGCGCGTGCCGGCGAGGAACCGCGCCACCTCTTCGTGCGGGCGCACGGTCGCCGAGAGCCCGACCCGCTGCACGGGCCCGCCGACGAGGGCGTCGAGCCGCTCGAGCGAGAGCGCGAGGTGCGAGCCGCGCTTGGTCCCCGCCATGGCGTGGATCTCGTCGACGATGACCGTCTCGACGCCGCGCAGCGTCTCGCGCGCAGCCGACGTGAGCATGAGGAAGAGCGACTCGGGCGTGGTGATGAGGATGTCGGGCGGGTTCGTCACGAGCGTGCGGCGCTCGGCCGGCGGGGTGTCGCCCGATCGCACGCCCACCGTGACCTCGGGCACCTCGACCTCGAGCGCGGCCGCCGTGCGGGCGATGCCCACGAGCGGCGCCCGGAGGTTGCGCTCGACGTCGACCCCCAGTGCCTTCAGCGGCGAGAGGTAGACCACGCGAGTGCCGTGCGACGCCACGGGCTCCTCGAGTCGCTCGTGGTGGAGCCGGTCGATCGCCCACAGGAACGCCGCGAGGGTCTTGCCGGAGCCCGTCGGCGCGACCACGAGCGCGTGGTCGCCGCGCGCGATCGCCTGCCACGCCCCACGCTGCACCTCGGTGGGGGCGGCGAAGGATTCGGTGAACCACGCCCGCGTCGCGGGCGAGAACGCCTCGAGCGCCTCGGCCATCCCTCCATTCAACCGGATGCCACCGACACCTCGGCTGGGAACCGATCGACTGGTGCGCGAGGCGCGCCGGACCTACCCGCCGGCGCGCACCGCGGCGAGCGCCCGCTCGACGGCGTCGACCGTGCGTCGGACCTGCGCGGCATCCGTCTGCCAGTTGCTCACCGAGAAGCGCACGACCGCCCGGTCGTGCCACCGCGACGTCATGGCGAGCACCTCGCCCTCGTCCCACAGGCGTTCGCTGAGCGCCTCGGTCGCGGCGTCGTCCTCGAGCGCGATGCAGACCTGAGTGAACACCACGTCGTTGAGCACCTCGACCCCGGGCAGCCGGCCCACGCCCTCGGCGATGCCGCTCGCGGCATCCGACAGCTGCTCGACCAGCGCCGCGACGCCGGTGCGACCGAGCGTGCGCAGCACTGCCCAGGTCGGCACGCCGCGCGCGCGCCGCGAGAGCTCGGGCGCCTTCTCGTGCGGATCGGCGCCGACGTCGGTCGCCTGGAGGTAGCTCGCGTGCATGCTCATGGCGCGGTGCATGGCGTTCGAGTCGCGCACGATGGCGAGGCCGCAGTCGTACGGGACGCTCAGCGTCTTGTGCGCGTCGGACGACCAGGAATCGGCCCCGTCCATGCCCGCGACGAGGTGCTGCAGTTTCGGCGACGCCGCGGCCCACAGGCCGAATGCGCCGTCGATGTGCACCCACGCGCCGGCGTCGTGCGCGACGCGGATCGCCGCGGTGAAGTCGTCGTAGGCGCCGGAGTGGATGTTGCCCGCCTGCAGCAGCACGATCGCGGGTCCGGTGCCCTCGGCGAGGGTGCGCTCCAGCTCGTCGACCCGGATGCGGCCCTGCTCGTCGCTCGGCACGATGATCGGGCTGCCGAGGCCGAGGTAGCGCGCGGCGAGGTCGTTCGTGCCGTGCCGCTCCTCCCCCGCGATGAACCGCACCTTCGGGCCGCCGGCCATGCCCTGGGTCTCGACGTCCCAGCCGGCGCGGCGCAGCACCTCGTCGCGTCCGGCGGCCATGCAGGTGAACTGCGCCATGGTGGCGCCCGTCACGAAGCCGACCTCGCTGCCGGCGGGGAGCCCGAGCAGGTCGACGAGCCACTCGCCGGCGAGCTCCTCCACCGCCACGACCGCCGGGGTGACCACGCGCAGGCCCGTGTTCTGGTCCCAGGCGGAGACGATCCAGTCCGCGGCGAGCGCGACGGGCTGCGTGCCGCCGATGACCCAGCCGTAGAAGCGCGGCGACCCCATGGCCATGAGGCCGGGCTCGGATGCCTCGGCGAGCAGGTCGAGCACCTCGGTGGCCGGCTCCCCCGACTCGGGGAGGTCGCGACCGAGCCGCTCCTTCACCTCGTCGGTGCCGAGCCGCGGCGGGATCGGCCGCTCCCGGATGCCCGAGACCCAGGCCCGGGCGTGCCGTTCTGCGACGTCGAGCACCTCGTCGTACGGCGAGGGCTCGGCGGGCGAGGATGCTGCGAGCGAGGGCTCTGCGATGCGACCGGAGTCGCCGGGCTCGACCATGAGACACCTGTCCTCCGCGCGCCTGGCGCGCGCCTTTCGATTCTGCTCCGACGCCCGAGGACGGTCAACGACCCGGACCGGGGGCACCCGGCGACGCGCTCAGCAGGTCACGTCGCCCGGCGGCACCACGCCGTCGACGAGGTACGACTCCACCGTGGCATCCACGCACGCGTTGCCCTTGTTGTAGGCCGTGTGGCCGTCGCCGTTGCGGGTCACGAGGATGCCGCTCTCGAGCTGCGTCGCGACCGCCACCGCCCACGCGTACGGCGTCGACGGATCGTTGGTCGTGCCGAGCACGAGGATGGGCGCGGCGCCGGGCGCCGCAATCGCGGCCCGCGGCTGCTCGGCGTGGTACGGCCAGGTCAGGCACGACAGGTCGCCGAACGTCAGGTAGATGCCGAGGTACGGCGCGAGGGTGTTGAGCTCGCGAGCCTGCTCCTTCATCTGCGCGACGTTGTTCTGGTACTCGAAGTCGAGGCAGTTGACGGCCCGCAGCGCCTCCATCTGGTTGGTCGCGTACGCCCCGTCGGCCGTGCGTCCGTAGTAGCCGTCGACGACGGCGAGCGCGGTGTCCGCCTGCATCGCGAGCACGGTCGCGAACACCGAGTCGAGCACCGGCCAGGTGGTCGCGTTGTAGAGCGGCGCGGCGATCGCGATCAGCAGGGTCTCGGCCGTCAGCACGCGGCCGTCGCTGGACGGGATCGGGTTCTTCCTGACGGCGTCGAGGATGCCCCGCACCGCCGCCATCGCGTCGTCGACCG
>Ga0157380_10003776_pt1 | contig 10412 bp, 10 predicted proteins | sample S35metaG_FD_119757 | JGI IMG/M metagenome (GOLD analysis project Ga0157380, IMG submission 119757) | Switchgrass rhizosphere microbial communities from Kellogg Biological Station, Michigan, USA - S3-5 metaG | ecosystem: Host-associated > Plants > Roots > Rhizosphere > Soil | place: USA...
CGACCTTCGCGATTCTCTGTATAGCCTGCATCCACGAGTGTCGATTGATTGCCATGATAATCGCGTGTTTGCCGGGCTTCAGCACACGGTGGATCTCGGCGAGCATTCGCTCTGGATGCGGAGTGAACTGCAGCACCGTATGGCAGTAGACGAGGTCGAAGTGATCATCGGGGAAGGCGAGGCGCTCGCCGTCCATGACATGAAACGCGCCAGCCAAATTGCGCTGTTGAAAATTTCGCGTCGCTAGCTCGATCGAACGTGGTGCAAGATCGATTCCCGTGACACGAGCTCCGCCGCGAGCGAAACGAGAGGTGTCGTTGCCGACGCCGCAACCGACGTCGAGCACACTCTGCTCGGCATAGCCGGCGTAGTTGACCACTCTCGGTAGGTAGTGCAGCTTTTCGAACCGGTAGTCTTCGATCTCGCGGAAAAACTCGGCGCTGCCGGGTTTGTTTCGCGCGACTTTCCAATCGTCGACGTGCTCGTTCCAGAATGTGCGCACTGCTTCCAGCGCAGTGTCGTTATTGTTGTTCACCACACGAATTCTATCCCCGAGGTTGTTTGCCATGCTAATTCTGCGGGGCTAGAGTACCGCTCTAATCGAGAGTGGCGAGTTATGTTCACAATGGTGCCCTCCCATGGGCGTTGATGCGCTGGCGAGTGAGCTTGCCGATCGCGTCGTCGAAATCGCAGCTCGTGTGTTCGAGCTCGACGCACAAGGGCTCTCCATGAGCGATTCGCCACAAACGATCGAGCGCTGGGATTCGCTGAATCACTTGAAGCTAATCACCGCGATCGAGAGTGAATTCAGTATCCGCCTCCGGATGCAGACTGTGCTCAAGATTAACGACATCGCCGCGCTGGTCGCGGCCGTGCAGAGCCACCGAGAGGAATGAAACTCGGGCGCTTCCTCGTTCCGCGCTCGTTGCTGTCGCTATTAGCGCTCATGAAATGGGGTTGCCGAGTCAGCCCACGTGCGGAGTGCGAATGGTCGCGCCATCTGCGACTCGGGCGCGGAGTGACGATAAGCTCGTTCTGCAAAATCAAGAGCTCGGACGGGCCGCTCTCGATCGGTGCTGGTACCCAAGTGGCGCCATTTTGCTTCATCACGTCTCATGCCGGCGGCGTCGAGATTGGTAACGACTGCCTCATCGGTCCGAGCGCCACGCTCGCCGGCAATAGCTACCGTTACGACGACCTCGCTGTGCCGATGCGACTCCAGGATCAGGTTTCGCGCGGGATCCGCATCGGGGACAACGTGTGGATCTCTGCCGGATGCGTCGTGCTCGATGGAGCAGACATCGGCAGCGGAACGATTGTGACCCCGAACACGGTGGTGTCGGGCCGCGTCCCGCCGAACTCCGTGTTGCAGGGAAACCCGGCCAAGATCATCTTCACGCGCCGTTAGTTACAGCGACCCATGGATTTGCTCGCCAGCATTGCCCGCGCGTTCCGCGAATACCCCGACCGTCCGGCCCTTGTAGCCGCCGATGGAGCGTGCACGTACGGCGCGCTCGAAGGCATCGTCGGCGGCATCGCGGCGGAGCTGCGGGCGCGCCGTGTCGGTGGACGAATCGGCATCCTGACGGGCGACGACCTCGGAACCTACGCTTCGATTCTCGCCGTACTCGCAATCGGCGCGGCATACGTGCCGTTGAACCGCAAGAATCCACCGGCGCGGAACAGCTTGATCGTCGCTCAAGCGGAGCTGGATCTGGTTCTGGCCACCCGCCCGAGCAAGGCGCTGGAGGACCTTCAGCGTGCAGTCGGTCGGCCGATCGACACGTTATATACGGCAGACGTTGCGCAGCGGGCGCCGCTACAGTGGGCATCGCCCGCGCCGGATGACATCGCGTATCTGTTCTTCACGTCGGGGACCACGGGTGTGCCGAAAGGCGTTCCGATCCGGCATCGCAATTTGAACGCTTTCGCGACGGCCGTCTTGGACGATCCGTCGTACCGTTTCGTGGCAGAAGATCGGTTTCTGCAGATGTTCGAGCTCACGTTCGATCTCTCGGTGATGTCTTTGCTTGGGCCGCTGGCGGTGGGCGCGAGTTGCCACGTGTTGCCGGATGTGGGGATCGCCAGTCTCCAGATCGCACGGCTGCTCGAGGAACGCGCCATTACGGTGGCTCTCATGGTGCCTTCGGTTCTGAGCTACCTTCGCCGGTATTTCGACGAGCTGCATTTCCCGGCGCTCCGGCAGAGCCTTTTCTGCGGTGAGGCTTTATCACACTCGCTCACGGAGGCGTGGTCGCGCTGCCTGCCGGCGGCGCAAATTCGCAACGTGTACGGACCCACGGAGGCGACGATCTTCTGCACCGAGTTCAAGTGGGATGCTCAATCCTCCGCGGAGCAGAGCATCAACGACGTCGTGCCGATCGGGCGCCCACTACCCGGGACCGAAGTCCGTGTCCTGGACGATGGAGGTATGGCCGTCCCGGCAGATACGCAAGGCGAGCTATGCCTAATGGGTGCGCAAGTGGCGACGGGGTACTGGAGGGATCCCATACGAACGCGAGCCGCGTTCATGGAGCAGGGAAGCGAGGGTGTCGCTTATCGCACCGGTGATCTCGCGATGATCAATGCCCATGGTAACTACTTGTTCTGTGGCAGGGCTGACGCTCAGATTCAGGTGGATGGTCATCGTGTGGAGCTTGGCGAGGTGGAGCACCATCTTCGCGCGTTCTTGGATGGCGCGGCGGCTGCGGCAGCGCCCGTTAGAACGGCGGACGGCCGCCAAGAGTTTGTCGTCTTCATCGAGAAGGCCACCGATGGAGAGGCGCTCGCGCTCGAGTACTTGCGGACCAAGCTACCGGACTACATGCTGCCCCGGCGTGTCATTAGCGTTCCCGAGTTTCCTCTCAATCTGAACGGCAAAGTCGACCGGCGTGCATTGTTGGACCGGTACCTCAAGTGAGGCGCTGCCCCACCCGGAGGTCGAGGCCGGCGACGGCGTCCGCTACGCTAACCGTCTCGTCGGGTTGCAACATCACGGCGGAAAACGCCAAGAGACGGTCAGCGCACGCCACGATCAACTGCTGATCCGCGGCGACGATCTCGCCGGGCTCGTAGTGGCTGTTCTCGCCGAGGGCGTGCACCTCGTTCACGAGCAAACTACCCCGCGGACAATTCAAACGAACATACGTGAAGGGATTTGGGAACGGTCGAAAGTCCGTGGCCCGTAGCAAACGGCCGATGTGCGCAGCCGTCGATCTCGGATTCAGCACGCCTCCATCCGGAAGATCGGCGCGGCGGTAGTGCTTCGCGTCCGCGATCGCGGGCGCGCGGGTTCGATCCCCGGCGAGAATGCTCCCGAGGTGCCGCTTGAACGCGTTAACGCCGACGCGAATGCATTCCAGCGTGAGCGACAACGCCGTTTCCGTGCCGGCTAGAGCAAACCGGTCTTCAGCGGCAATGGCGCCAGCGTCGACCGAGCGTTCCATGTAGTGCCAAGTGATCCCATGTTCCTTCTCATCGTTGAAGATGGCCCACGATGGTGCGTGCACTCCGCGATAACGTTCGATAGGCCCGTTGTGAAAATTGATGCAGCCCGAACGTGCGAGGCCGAGGAGGGCGCTGCCGAAAATTTGGAAGTTGTCGATGCTGAAAATGAAGTCCGGGCGCCGCGCGGCGATGGCCGCGAGCACTGCGTCGGCGCCGATACCGGTGTCCGGTTGCAGCAGCGGAAGCTCCGCCGCTTGGCAAAAACGGGCCAACCGCAACTGGGCCCCGTCGTTGCGTCGCTCCGCGACGACGAGCTCAACCGTCGCCGCGGAATTCGCCAGCAAGATCTCGCAGCACAGCTGCGCCATGCGGCCATTGCCGACGACTACGACGCGTTGGGGTGCCATGACATGTTATGTTGAGCTTAAGACGCCATAGCGGAGATCGGCTGAGTATACTTGGCGCTGGTGCCGTCTCTCGCGAGACGTAGAGTCGCCACAGGACGGCGTGCTGTTGCCGAGCGATAAGAACAATAAAGGATGATTGACGACCGCTCCAATATTCCCTCGCCGACTCGGCTTTCGGTGGTTGTGCCGCTGTTCAACGAGGAAGACAGCGTCGAACCGCTGTACAGCGCGATCACCTCGGCACTCGAGTCGTTCTCGGGTCGTTACGAGATCGTGCTCGTCGACGACGGAAGCTCCGACAAGACGTTCGAGATCGTCGCGGCGCTCGCGGCGAACGATCCCCGCCTGCGCGTCATCAAGTTTCGCGCTAATTTCGGCCAGACACCTGCCATGGCGGCGGGCATCGATCATGCGATTGGCGACGTCATCGTCACCATGGATGGAGATCTGCAGAACGATCCCAGCGACATTCTGATGCTCGTCAAAGAGCTCGAGCGGGGCTATGACCTCGTGGTCGGTTGGCGATTCAATCGCCAGGACAAGCTGGTAACCCGCAAAATTCCCTCGATGATCGCCAACCGGTTGATCGGTCGCGTGACGGGTGTGCCAATCAAAGACAATGGCTGCTCTCTCAAGGCGTTCCGGGCAAGCGTAATCAAAAACATTTCGCTCTACTCCGACATGCACCGGTTCATTCCGGCGATGGCGTCGGTGGTCGGACCGCGGATCGCCGAAGTGAAGGTGCGCCATCACGCGCGTCGTTTTGGTCAGTCGAAGTACGGCCTGTCTAGAATCTATCGAGTCCTCGGCGACTTGCTGATCGTGAAAACGGTGACGTCTTTCGCCGAGCGCCCGTTGCTTTGGTTCGCGCTGCTCGCAGTGCCCGCGCTGGCCGCGGGGCTCGTGTTGCTGCTCGCGGGCGTTGCGCCGCTGTTCGCCGCTGGCGGCGCATTGTCGTTGCCGGTCGCTGGCTCTGGGCTCTTGTTGCTCTCTCTGGCTGCAACGCTACTGTGCGCTGGCGCATTCGGCGAGCTCGTGTTCGCGACGGGTGACCTTCGGCCTCACCAGTTTGCGGCGCTCACTCGCAAACGATTTCCCGCTAATGATGTTCCTCCGACGGGGGAGCAGGAGAACTTGGTGCAATGACCGCGACTTCCGTGCAGCTCAGCGTGATAGTCCCCGTCGGTTCGCGTTATGACGACGTGTCTTCGGTCTTGGATGCCTATCAGACAGTGCTCGATGGTCTCGATGTGGACTACGAGCTGATCTATGTGCTCGACGGGCCGCAACCCGATGTGCTCGAGATTCTGCGCCTGGAACAAACGCGCCACGAGAGGTTGGAGATTCTGCAGCTTGCCAGATCGTTCGGTGAGGCGACCGCGATCGCGGCTGGCTTCGAGGTCAGCAGCGGAGCACTGATCCTTACGTTGCCGGCGTACTTTCAGGTGGACGCGTCCGAGCTCGGCCGCTTGCTAGAAGACAAGGACGACTACCACATGGTGGTGGCGCACCGGTGGCCGCGGGCTGGCGGGTCGTTCGAGAAGATACGGAGATCCGTGTTTCACGGCATGCTGCGTCTGATCACCGGACAGTCCTTCCGAGACCTGGGCTGCGGCGTGCGCCTGTTCGATCGTGCGGTCCTCGAGGAAATTAGCATCTACGGCGACCAGCTGCGGTTCTTGCCCCTGCTGGCCCAACGCAACGGCTTCCGCGTTCTGGAGCGCGATATGCGCCAGTCCTCGCGCGATGAATATCGCGGCCGCTACGGCGTTCGCGAGTACTTGCGCAAGGGGCTCGACATACTCACGGTATTTTTCCTCATTAGGTTTACGAAGAAACCGCTCCGCTTTTTCGGAATGATCGGCACCGTGTTGTTCGGGCTGGGTGCGTTGGGCTTGATCGTTGTCGTGGTAGAGCGGCTCCTGTTTGGACAAGCTCTTGCGGATCGACCGGCAATGCTGCTGAGCGCGCTGCTATTGGTCCTGGGGGTACAGATCGGCGCCCTCGGTTTGCTGGGCGAGCTCATCATTTTCACCCACGCACGGTCGCTGAAGGAGTATCGCGTCGAACGCATCGTGAACCCGGCTGTCGTGGCGTCCGACGCGTCAGCAGCTGAGGGGTAAAGGGTAGCGTGTGTGGAATAGCTGGAATCGTCTCCGCGACGCGGGGCGATCGTATCGAGCCCATGACGCGCGCACTGGCGCATCGCGGGCCTGACGGGGAGGGATACTATCGGGATTCCAGCATCGCACTCGGACATCGCCGGCTGAGCATCGTCGACATCGAAGGCGGCCGACAGCCGATTACGAACGAGGACGAGACGCTCGTCCTGATCTGCAACGGCGAAATCTACAACAGCCCGGGTCTTCGCGCCGACCTCCTAAAGGCCGGCCACCGATTCAAGACGGCGACCGACGTCGAGGTGATTCTGCATCTTTACGAAGAGCACGGTGCCGCTTGCGTTCCGATGCTGCGTGGAATGTTCGCGTTCGCGATCTGGGACCCGCGCAAGCGCACGTTGTTGCTCGCGCGGGATCAAATGGGCCAGAAACCGTTGTTCTACGCCGAGAACAATGGCGATTTCGTTTTCGCCTCGGAGCCGAAGGGCGTGCTGGCGTCGGGGCTCGTTACGCGCGAAATCGATCTCGACGGTCTGTGGCACTACGTTTCGCTGAGGTATTTGCCGGAACGGCGAACGCTGTTCCGCGGCGTGCATAAGCTGCCAGCCGCCTCGACTCTCATTTGGCGGGATGGGCACGTTGAGATCAACCAATATTGGCAGCCCGACTTCCGCCGCAAGACAACGTTGTCCGAGCCGGCCATCGTCGAGCAGCTCGATGCGCTTCTTCGCGAGACGGTGGCTATGCACACGTTGAGCGACGTAGAGGTGGGCGCTTTCCTGAGCGGCGGAATCGACTCCAGCACTGTAGCGGCGATCATGGCGTCGCAGGCCGATACGCCGATCTCGACGTTCTCCATTGGAGTGAAAGAGCAAGGGTTCGACTAGCTGCCGTTCGCGAAAATGGTTGCAGATCGCTATGGCATGAAGGCGCACACGGAAGTGGTGCACGCCGACCTCATCCGTCTGGTGCCCCAGATGATCTACCACATGGACGAGCCAGCGGATCCGTTCGCTGCAGGTGTCTTTCTGGCATCGCGGCTGGCAGCGAAGCACGTGAAGGTCGTATTGAGCGGTGATGGGGGCGACGAGAATTTCGCCGGCTACGATCGCTACCGAGGTCAGCGCCTCATCGACATCTATAGTCTCTTGCCGCGTTGGCTGCGGGCCAGCGTTCTCAAACGGCTCGCCGACGCCATTCCCGAATCGTTTGGCTATAACAGCGTGGCACAGAAGGCACGTTGGCTCAGCGACTTGTCGCTTTGTAAGCCCTCGGAGCGATACGCAGAGAGCTTCAGTTACCTCCGATTTCGGCCCAAGCACAAGGAAGAGCTGTTCTCGGCCGCATCGCGCGCGAGACTCGAGGATGCGGACTCGACTGGCAAGATACTGGAGCTGTTCGATTCCGAGCGAGCCGAGGATATCGTCGATCGCATGTTGTTCACCGACCTCATGACGCGCATGCCGGACCACTTGCTGGCTATCGGCGACCGGATGTCGATGGCGCATTCGGTGGAAGCGCGGCCGGTGTTGTCGGACGCAAAGATAGTCGAGTTCGCCGCGAGTATTCCCGCCCACCTCAAGCTCAAGAATGGCGAGCTCAAGCACATGCTAAAAGCGGTTGCCAGTCGATACTTGCCGAAGCAGGTGCTTGCACGCCCGAAGCAAGGTTTTACCTTTCCGCTGGGTCGCTGGATGCGTACTGAGTTGCGCTCGTTTCTTACGACCTTGGCGGAACGTTCCAGATTCGTCGAGCACGGCATATTTAGCGCCGAATATGTGCGGCGGATCACGAACGAACATCTGACCGGACGCGCCGACCACAACTACCGGCTCTGGATTCTGATCAACCTGGAATTCTGGTACCGATCGTTCATGGACGCAGAGAGTCTCGAGAGTCAGCACGAGCACATAAACGCTCTCGTGCAATGAGCAGAATCGTAGCGGCAGGATGAGCGTATTCGAGTCTCATCGCTGGCTCGGTTACGCGCTGCGGCTCGGAGTTTCTGCTTTGTTGATTGCATGGATGCTCGGACGCGCCGAGCTGAGCCGTGTTGGCGACGTCTTGCGGGCCGCCAACGCGATGCTCATTGCACTCGCGTTTGCGAGTTACTTCGTCGGCTACGCAGTCAGCGTCGCTCGTTGGCGCGTACTGCTCGCTGTTCAGGGCATCAGGCCGCGATTTAGTTACCTGTATTGGTCGTTCATGATCGGCGTGTTTTTCAACCAGCTGCTACCGACCACTATCGGGGGCGACGTAGCGCGCTATCAGTACACGGCAGCCGGGGGTCGCGGCGCGGCGTTGAGCGCCGTGCTCCTCGATCGCGTGTTCGGCACGGTGTCCCTGATGGTGTTCGCCATGGTGGGGCTGGTGTTGGTGCACGACAACGAGACATTGCCGCGGGAACTGCTGAGACCTGTCGCAGCGCTGCTGGTCGTCGGTTTGCTGATACTTGTATGCGCATTCCTGCTACCCGGGGCGGCGTCGAGCCTGTTGCGGCGGGCGGTGCTCATGCTGCCGCGGCGCGGGCGTGCGCCATTCGAGAAACTACTCGGTGCTTTTGCCGCCTTTCGCGGTCGGCACTACGTAGCATTCGCCGCCCTGGGGTGGTCGCTCGTTTTGCAGTGCGTTGTCGTCGGGCACTACTACCTCGCGGGACTCGCGTTGGGGATCGACGTGCCGCTCGCCGCGTATGCGTTCATCGTGCCCCTAGCGACGGTGGTGACGGCGTTACCGATCTCGATCAACGGTATCGGCGTGCGCGAAGGCATCCTCGGCTACCTGCTCGGGCTGTACAGCGTAGACCCGAGCACGAGCCTCGTATTCGCGTGGGTTCTCTACGCGATGTTGCTCGGACAAGGGCTGTTGGGCGGGGTGGTGTTCGCGTTGCTGAAGTCCTGGCGGCGCGAGCAAGTCGAGACGGTCGCACGCGACGAGACCAAACTTTAGTCGCCGATGTTCGATGCCGCGCCGGCGTGTACCCAATTGACGTTCGCGCTAACCATCCAACCGATTGGGCGGCTCGTCGATCCTTATGGCGGCACGTTCGGCGAGAGCCCGCCAGCAGCGGGTTGAGGCCGAGGTGCGAGGATCTCCGAGAGCGCATTCGCCATGAGGCGATCGGGACGAAGGTAAGCCAAATAGTACAGGCGGTTGGCCTTCGCGATCGCGGTGCGCTGCGCGCTCGATTCCATGAGCTCACCGACGCGCTCGACACACTCGGAAGCGTTCCTGAACGGCAGGAAATTCCGGCCCGGCAGCAAGTTGGGCACGTCGTGCTGGAGCTCCTCGCAGACGATGGCACGCGAGCTTGCGATGTACTCGGCTAGCTTCCACCCATTCGACCGATGCAGTCCGAGCGTCGCGACGCAGATCGGTATCGAGCGCATCAGTTGCACGTACCGCCGGCGCTCAGTGATCGACGGATCGGTAACGACGGCCTGCGGATAGTGAGCCAGTGCGTGCGCCGACGGAGAAAAGCCGGCGATGCAGCGATCTCCGAATGCCTTACGGAGCGCGGTGATGCACTCGGCCCGGCTGTCGTTGATTAGCGCTCGCGCGGCACTTGCGGGGCCGCGTTCCGGTTCGGGCTCCCATGTGCGGCAGAGGAACAGCACGCGGGGCTCGCCATTCGGCACATCGGCCTCGAAGTCGGACACCGTTAGTTGCCGACGCCCGAAGTATCTCGCCGCCTGCTTCCATCCTGCCATTCTGAAGCGCCGCTCGAGCTCGAAAAAATCGAAGCCGTCCGCGAACACGCGATAATTCAATCCGAGCGGGCGAACTTTCGCGCTCATCGGCTCGCGTGCGTAACTGCGCTTCAAATACACGTCGCAGGACTCGAGCGCTTCCGCGTCGATCTCGTGGGTATCGCACACGTCGATGCAGTAACGAAGCCCGTTCGATTCGACCGTGCAGAGCCCGGTCTTGGCGTCCACGAGATGTGGCGGGCACTGGGGATCGGCGTTCAGCGGCGGTGGCGGAGAGACCTTCTGCTGGAGCTCGATTTCACCCGCGCGATGCAGCATCGCGAGCCCCGTGTACACCTGCGAGAGATGCGGTTGGTCGCTCCAGCAGTCGAGCGTGACCTTCATCGATGTCTCTCACCCGCCGAGCAGCATGCGTAAGTGATGGACCGTGCAATCCGCAAGCGTGGGCGAGTAGCGATTGCGCGAATCTCCATGACTACGGGCATTCGTCCTTGGCCCTGTGGTTTTCTGCGGCACGGCATGCGGGGCGAAATTATACCTTCGACCGCAAACACGCACATTCGCGTTTTGTCACGTTGATGGGCCGCAGCCGCGCCCTTGCTGCTCGAGCGCGTTGCCGCGGTGCCGAATACGTTAGAATCGAGATTGGGCCGATCGCTTCGTAGCGGATGCCGGCGCCGGTAGAGATCAGGAGTCGTCGCGCGTCATGGGTCTGCGGTCCAGTCTTC
>Ga0157380_10003778_pt1 | contig 10410 bp, 8 predicted proteins | sample S35metaG_FD_119757 | JGI IMG/M metagenome (GOLD analysis project Ga0157380, IMG submission 119757) | Switchgrass rhizosphere microbial communities from Kellogg Biological Station, Michigan, USA - S3-5 metaG | ecosystem: Host-associated > Plants > Roots > Rhizosphere > Soil | place: USA: Michigan...
ATGTGTCGACATCTACCATATGCTAAAGGAAAGTGAGCCCCCCTCGTCCATCCTAAAAACAAAAGGGTACGTAATTTATTGCGAGGTGGCTGAGAAAGAAGGCAGAACACCTCCAGGTGTACAAGGCGATGATTTCAGACCTTACTTTAGGGCTTTAAAACAAGTTGGCTACAACGATAAGATTATGATCGAATGTCGTTGGGAAAATGTAGCGGCTCAAGGGGAAATGGCCTTTCAAAAACTTCGAACTCAAATACAAGACGTGTACGGAAAAAATTGAAAGTTCCGAAACCGTTGCTATCCGCTCGCCCTTATCATAGAAGGAAAACGTCAACATAAATTACTTTGACTGCTTGCCCGATTCGAACCACCGAAAAAGTTGCACTTTTCATTGTCGTATCGTTGGCCGTTGCTTCTCTGAATGTTGACACCCCACCCATTTCCTGCATTCTTTCGTGCAGCGTAAATGAAGCTGCGGCAATTGGGGTCCTTAGCTGGGCCGCGATTATTGCCAGGGATTAAGTTCTTCTCTAGACAGGATCCATAGTCTGCGACCATAAAAAAGAAGGCAAGTCTAGGCCGCAAACATAACTTAATTGATTTTAGTTATGTCTTTTAGAAGTCACGGACTTCACGGACCGGTATTTCAACGTTATTTCTTAGAACCTGCAACCCACAGGTATAAATTATGTTTGATGATTATGTTTTGAATACTACTTTTAAACACTACAAAAACAACCTTATGCTCAAAAGTAAAAACACGTTCATGATTATGGCTATCGGGATTTCAGCCCTACTTGCCATGTCGTGTCAGAAGTCATCCCAAGATTCAGCAACGGCTGAAACTGAAACGGCTGACACCTCCATTGCTGCAAGCTCTGCTTCCGGAGAAAACACACTAACGGAAGAAGAAAAAGCCGCCGGCTGGGAGTTGCTATTTGACGGCACCACCTTAAATGGATGGAAGCGTTATAATCACGATTCAATCGGTCCGTTGTGGACCGTTGACAACGGTGCCATAAAATGTGATGGTCAAGGTCTAACGGAAGGCACCGCCAACATTGGTGGTTCCTTGATAACCGTCAAGCCATATGAAAATTTCGAACTTACGGCTGAATGGAAAGTGTCTCCCGGAGGAAATAGCGGTATTCACTATCATGTAGTGGAGAAACCGGAGTACACACATGAATATGATACCGGTCCGGAGTTTCAGGTAATGGACGATGGAGGATGGAAGGGTGACCCGCTAAAGCCGGCACAGAAAGCCGGAAGCAACTATGATATGTATGCGGCTCCTGACACAAAAAAACTAAATCCAGTGGGTGAATGGAATTCCGCTAAGCTCATTTATAACAAAGGACATGTTGAGCACTGGCTGAACGGTGAAAAGGTTGTGGAATTTGAAGAGGGAAGTGCGGACTTTAAGGAGCGCTACAAAAAGAGTAAGTGGACTGAATACCCAGGGTGGAACAAATACAAGAGTGGATCAATCGCCCTGCAAGATCACGGCGCTCCAGTTTATTTTAGGAACATTAAGATTCGAACACTGTAGTTCGAGGTTTGAAGTTTGAGGTTCGAAGTTGCGGCAGTAGCCAGGGGCGAATCGTTATGCTAGAGCGTAACTTCGAACCTCAAACTTCGAACTTCAAACTTTTATGTGGGCCCAATTTTCGCCGGTCTTGATCCGATGGACTTGCATATCGGTGATTCCAAATTGCGTGGCGATTTTTTTAAGGGTGGATTTACCAGCGATTAATTTCTTCTTTATAGCGACTACCTGGCTTTCCTTCAGTTTTTGATTCCCAATACGCTTTCTATTCGGGTTGAGGGTAGCGTGCTTGAATTTATCTTCGTGCGTCACCCATTTCAAGTTTTTATAAAAGTTATCGTCTTTGATATAATTGAGGTGGATAACAAATTTGTGCTTGGTGCTGGGTTGTTTTACAAAGTATTTTGCCACCAGCCGGTGGATCAAAAATGTATAGCTTTTGTCTTTAGACCGAACCGCGATCCCAGGGTAATGAGAAATTGATCCGTGCTTTAAAAAGTGTCCTTCTTCCGGCTTTGTGGTGTAACTAATGACCCGTCCGTAGTTGGTTAGGGCATAAGCGTTTCCTTTGGGCGATTTCCGAATTGGAAGGAGAACGAATTTTTCTTTGGGATGAAGCTTCAACTTTTTTGTTACTGCCATAGTCTTTTGAAATACGAAGATGAAATAAATATTTAGTGCCTATTGGTGTCCACCATCACAGTCAAACAGCTTACACAACATAATGTTTCAGGAGCTCATATAAATATTTCTTATGCCCGAGCATACGAGAAATATCACAACAATGAATAATGGGATCTTACAACGTTTGACTAAGCGTAGAAGGGAAACACCTCATCAGGAAATAACAGCGGCTGCAGAACGGTGAATTGAATTTTCCTTTTGCACAAAGTCAAGATCAGAAAAATGTTTTAAATATTCCCGAACCTCCATAAGGGCAAACCCTAATAAATTAAGGCCATTCCAGGCATATGGGTTTTTGAGAAACTTCGAATCCGGCGTCAAACCAATCCCCCACACTTCGTCCACTGGGTTGGTTTCGACTAAAATAGCATCCATTGTGTTCAACAAGTAAGCCCTTAATTTCTTATGCTGATTGAACTTATGGAAATTTCCTTCCTTTACAATCTCATACCGCCACTCGACCCATTTCAATTCGTCAAAGCCTTTGATATTTTGGCTTAATGCTCTCACGTCTTCAGGTCTGTCGGCATTGAGAATTTTTTTAAAGGTGTCGCGGTCACCGAACAGCAGGGCTTTTCGCCCCATCATCCAATGTGCGGATGTTTTATACACAATTCCGCTTACCGCAAATGGAGCAGGGTACCATTGACTAAGAACAAATTCACCTACAGGTCGCGAAGCTTTGTTGGTATGTCCCCAAAAGAAAATGTAGTTCAGGGATTCGGTCTCACCTTTGTCAAACTTTTCAGTCAACCAACTGAGATGGTAGCGCATGGACAGGAACAATTATGGTCGAAGGTAATCCATAAAATGCTAAATCCTTAATGAGTTATGATATAAATCTTGAAGGACCTGCTAACCTTCCTGCAGGGCGAAGCCGTTATCGATTGCACGACCTGGATTTCTATTTTCCCTTCTTTTTTAACCCCACGTCTTTATAGGCGGTATCTAATGCATCCAGCATCAACTCTTTGGGCACATGTTTTAATTCAAAAGTGGTCCACCCCTGAGCCCCCCATTTATTGGGTACCGCATACACAGCTTTCTTATCGAACAAACAAAACACGGATTGGTCGACAGGCGATAGTTTCAAATTGGCCGTTCTGCTTTTTTCATGAAGCGTTGCAAAGATTCTTCGCCCTGTAACTTTAAATGCTCTCCGGTCAAAATGAGGGTTCTCCTCGGTACCTGGGAAGGATAGTGCCATCGTTGCGAATTCCTGGTTACTCATAGTATGAGGCTCAAATATGTTTTCTTCGTTTGGCAGGTTCAGCGCCTTTGTTCATTTGATTGTGAAATATCAAAATTAAGGTAGGTATTAACAAAAAGACTACCACTATAAATTTTTGCTGAATCGAAGGTCCCGTCGTTCTCCCGTCGCTACGGAATTCGGAGCGGATAACCATTGCGAGAAATAAATAATGAGGGAAAGTATTTCCCTTACTTGCTTAAAAGAGTTACTTCCATTAATGCAACACCGTACTTGGGCTTTCTTCCTCGATTTCAACTCGCTGTCCAATCCTCTTTCGCCCGAACACCAGGATACAAAAGGCAATAAATGAAGTGCCGCTCATAACAGCTGCCACTGGAATGCTATCGGTTGTGTTGAAAAATCCGATTCCCGCCGAAGCAAATCCGGCTACACCGATTTGCAAAAAACCCAACAATGCAGAGGCGCTTCCTACATTTTTAGAAAACGGTGCGAGGGCTAACGCAGTAGCATTCGGATTGGTGAGTCCTAAGCACGTTAACGCAATAAAAAACAGAACAATGGTGGCTTCGAGCCCATACCAGTTGTTCCACGCTCCCAGCAAAAAAACAGTAGTGGTAACGACTAACGTGTATAACGATACTTGGAAAATCTGCTCGCTCGAGTACTTCCTGTTAAGAAAAATATTTAATTGACTTCCACCAATAAAACCTACAGAAAGGAACGCAAATATCCCACCGTACATTTGGGGACTAACTTGAAAAATCTCCATGAATATGACCGGAGACCCGGCAACGTAGATAAACAACGTGGAAAAGGCAAACGCACCTGACAGGCTATACGTATAAAATTGGGGATTCTTCAATATGGAAAAGAAGGTAAGCAACATGGGTTTTGCCTTCAATGAAACGCTGGTATCAGGTTTATGTCCTTCCGGAAGGAAAAAAACCGTAAGCATTAAAATCAGAAAAACAATCAGGGCAAGGACGATAAATACCCATCGCCACCCCAAACCAGTGGCAATAAAACCGCCAAGGGTCGGCGCAAGCAATGGCGAAAGTCCTATCACGAGTATTAGCAATGAAAACACTCTTGCGCTTTGCTCTACTGGAAAGAAATCACGAACCATGGCGAGTGCAGCAACCCATGCAACGCAGCCGCCTAGCGCCTGCAAAAACCGAAGTGCAACAAGCGTTTCTGTAGTCTGTGCCTGCATACACCCAACGCACGTAAAAAGAAAAATCGTGAGGCCAACATATAATGGCCTTTTTCGCCCATAGCGATCCAACAAGGGGCCATAAATCATCTGGCCAATAGCCAGTCCGATAAAATAGCTGGTTACAGAAAATGAAATACGAGCCGGCGTTGTACCGAAATCCTCGGCTATCTGTGAAAACGCGGGTAAATACATATCGATCGAAAATGGACTTACCGTAGCGAGCGCACCTAAAATAAGGATGATCACCGTACTGTTATGGCGTGGATGTTTCATTAATTGTTCGAGGTTCGAAGTTCCAGGTTCGCAGTATTCAAGTCGTGAGGTCTTGCGTTTTTGAACCGGAGATCTTCATGGAAATTTTTGTAATTAAAACAAAAAGCACAGGGACAACAAAGATTGCCAGAGAACTCGCAGCAATCATCCCTCCCGCCACCGTCCAGCCAATTGTTTTGCGGGCTTCGGCGCCTGCTCCTTGTGAAAACGCGAGGGGCATTACACCAAGAATAAATGCCAGCGACGTCATGATGATGGGACGCAAACGAAGTTGAACCGCCTCGAGTGTCGCCTTTATCACATCCATACCTCGATCCACACGTTCTTTGGCGAATTCGACAATCAAGATTGCATTTTTCGCAGCCAGACCAATAAGCGTTATCAATCCGATCTGAGCGTAAATATTGTTGGTCAAATTTGGAAGGAACGTCAGCGTAAGGATGGAACCAAAGGCCCCAATTGGAACAGCAAATAAAACTGAAAATGGCACGGACCAGCTTTCATATAAGGCCGCTAAAAACAAGAACACGAACACCACCGAGATCATAAAAATCAAGAGCGTGCTGCTCCCTGCCTTTACTTCTTCGCGGCTCATCCCGCCAAATTCATAGCTATAGCCAAAAGGTAATGTCTCTGCGGCCACTTCGCGCAACGCTTCAATAGCTTGACCGCTGCTGTATCCCGGCTTTGCTGCACCCATAATTTCCGCAGAACGGTATAAATTAAAATGAGAAACCAGTGGTGGTGTTTCAATTACAGTCGATGTGATGAGGGCGCTAAGAGGCACCATGCTACCCATGCTGTTCCGTACATGGTACCGCCCGACATCTTCAATACTTTTTCGAAACGCTGTATCCGCTTGTGCTACCACACGAAAATTTCTTCCATAAAGATTAAAATCGTTCACGTACGTGCTTCCCAACAAAGTTGATAAAGTTCCATACGCTTCTGCGACCGACACACCCAGATTCTTGGCTTTCTCACGATCTATGTCGACACGATAACCAGGTGTGCGCGCGGTGAAAAAAGAATATGCCATGGCTATTTCAGGTCTTTGGTTCGCGGCGGCGAGAAATTTTCGCACAACGCCTTCGAATGTCACGATGTCATCGGTGCTGGTGGTTTGCTGAAGTTCAAATGTAAATCCGGAGGACTGTCCAATACCCGGAATGGCAGGAGGTGAAACAACTAAGATCCGGGCTTCTTTTATGTCGGCCGTTCGCTTTCTTATCTCGTCCATTACCTGTGGAACGCTTTCCGTATCGAGATCGCGCTCGTCCCATGTTTTAAGATTTACGAACATGGTACCTGCATTCGGTTTACTGGAGAAAGTGAGGATATTAAGACCTGCCAACCCGCCCGCTGCATACACGGCAGGAATATCTTTAATTCGCCTTTGAAGTTCAAGAAGCAACTCGATGCTGCGCGTGGTTGATGTTCCCTCGGGCATTTCGTAAGTCACCATCAATCTCTTTTCGTCTTCAGTGGGAATAAAACCGGTAGGTTTATTTTTGAATAAAAAGAAGAGACCCACGAATAAACAAGCCATCATCACAAGCACATAGGGCGTCTTTGCAATCCATTTATTAACGCCTCCGGTATATGACGTTGTGACTTTTCCAAACCATCCGTTGAACCGGTGAAAAAATTTGTCCAGAAAATTTCTACTGCCATTTTCTTTCGTTGGTTTTAGCATTAGCATGCTGAGCGCGGGCGTTAATGAGAGGGCGACGAACGCTGATATCATCACCGATACCGCAATGGTAATGGCAAACTGTTGGTATAGTTTTCCCACAATTCCCGGAACAAATCCAACAGGCACAAAGACCGCAGCAAGAATCAGTGCAATCGCTATTACCGGAGCAGAGATATCTTTCATGGCCTTTATCGTGGCATCTTTGGGAGAGAGTTTCTCATGATCCATATTGTGTTGAATGGCTTCAACGACAACGATCGCATCGTCAACAACAATACCAATTGACAACACAAAGGCAAATAATGTCAGCGTATTAATGGTAAAGCCGAATGGAATGAAGAAGATAAAGGTTCCGATCAACGATACAGGAATCGCCAACACCGGGATTAAAGTCGCACGCCAGTTTTGCAAGAATAAGAACACGACAATCACTACTAATGCCAAGGCCTCTACCAACGTTATGATTACTTCTTTAATTGAAGCCTCCACCACCGTGGTGGTTTCGAGTGGAACAATATACTCGACATCCTTAGGAAAGCTTTTTTTCAGCTCGTTCAGCGCTTTCGTTACGCCTTCATTGGTCTCCAGCGCATTTGCACCGGGTGCTAGGTAAAGGAGCATAAATGCACTTCGCTTACCCAAGACAAAAGGATTGTTGCCGTAGTTGAACTTAGCCAACTCCACCCGCGCAATGTCCTTTAGGTACACCATGTTGCCCAACTGCGGGTTGGTGCGAACAACAATATTTTCAAAGTCTTCCACCTTGTTGATCCTGCTATTCGTCAGCACATTGTATTCAAACGTCTGGACCTTGGGTTGTGGATTTCCACCGATGGAACCCGCTGCCATCTGCAAATTTTGCTCTGTCAATGCTCCCATTACTTCCGCAGGGGATATTCCAAGACTTGCCAGCTTTTCCGGGTTTAACCAGATACGCATTCCAAAATCATCACCTATTGAAACAATGTCGCCGACACCCTTTACACGGAGCAACGGGTCTTTCAGGTAGATGTTGGCGAAGTTTCCAAGAAACGTTGCATCGTGCGTATCGTTCGGTGAGTAAAGCGCAAGCGCTAAGAAAATACTGGGATTTCGTTTACGAACGGTAACCCCCAAACGCCTTACAATCTCTGGCAAGACAGGCTCTGCAATACTGACGCGGTTCTGTACATCGAGGGTGGCGATGTTAACGTCTGTACCAATATCGAATGTCACCGTAACGGTGCTCACACCACTTCCTGTGCTGTTGCTCGACATAAAAGCCATGCCAGGCGAACCGTTCACCTGTGTTTCAAGGGTAGTCGTGGTCGTCTGCTCAACGGTCTGGGCATCCGCCCCAATATAATTGCTGTTGATTACAACAGTAGGTGGGGTTATGTCAGGATACTGTGATATTGGCAAAGTGCTCATGGCAATCAATCCAACCAAGACAATCACGATGGATATGACCATGGCGGTGACGGGCCTTTTTATGAAAACATCTGCAATCATGTTCTTCTAAGTAGCGTTTCTTTTAAATTCTTTTTCATTTTGATGCAGGTGGTGCGACACTTATCGCCGACCCTTCACGTAAATTTTGTACTCCTTCCGTGACAATGGTCTCTCCCACCTTCAAACCGTCCTTGACGATGATATTCCTATTTACTTGCTTCCCCAACAAGACTTTTCGCTGTGACACTTTCGCACTGTCGACAACATAGACAAAAAACTCACCTAGCTGCTCCGTAACCGACTTGAATGGAATCAGAACAGATTTTTCAGTTGATGATGACTCCACAAGGAGTGTTCCGCTCATCCCGGCCCGTAAAGTATGGTCTGGATTTGGAAACGAGATGCGCATTTTGATCGTGCCTGTCTGAGCATCAACCGCCCGATCAATAACGCTGATGGTTCCGGGATGCGAATAGACCTGGCTACCAAAGGAAAGGCGAAATGTTGAATCACCTTTTGACGGCTTTCTCATCAGCAACTGCGTAAACTTATAAATTTCACGCTGATCGACGCTAATATCAACGGCGATCGGATCATCTGATGAAATCGTATTGAGCAACGTCTGGCCTGGTGTAACGGACGCCCCGAGACGCACCAAAGAAATGCCGATGGTCCCGTCAAATGGCGCTATAATCGTGCTGTATCGAACATTGGTCTGAACACTTCGTACCGTCGCCTTGGCTGCTTCCACCAGTTTTTGAGCTGACGAATAGTTTGCTTCAGCATAATCTACCTGCTGCTTGGCGATGGCATCCTGCTTCTCAAGTTCACGGTATCGTTCCACGTCTTTTTGCGCCCTTACTAAGTTGGTCTCCTGTACGGAGAGGTTGGCTATGGCCTGCCGATACGCCGCTTCCGATTGTTGTTGATCAATAGAATACAATTTTTGCCCCTTCTTTACTTTTTCACCCTCTTTAAAATGCATCGCCGTAATGTATCCGTTTACCTGGGCACGAAGCTCAACTTCATTTAGTGCGCGCACGATGGCAGGATATTCATCGTAATAAGCGGCATCGGAACTATTGACCTTGTGCGTGACAACAGCCACAGCCGGCGGCCCTTGGGCAGCCTGCTGATTTTTGTTTCCACAAGCCACTGCAAAAACTAACAATCCGATGCTTGTATAACTATAGAAATTGATTGATGACATATTTTAAATGACGTATTTTTTTTTTAATAATTTATTTGTCCCAGCGCGCGTTGAACATCCATTTTGCTTGCTAATGCATGGTACAAGGCATTGAAATAGTTAATCCGTGTGGTACGTAAATCAGATTCCGCTATAGTTACATCCAGATAAGGCCGGACACCGTTGACATACTGCAGGTTGATTACCTGGTAAACCTCCTCGGCCAGTGCCACGTTATCTTTTTGAGTCAGGTACGCCGCCAGATTGCTTTTGTATGCAGCGAGAGCGCGCGAATATTCAGCGCCGAGATTATTCCGCAAATCGGCAAGACTTAAATCCAGGCGTCTGCCCCTTAGCTTTTCTTCCTTAATTCTTGCTGTTCGCTTTCCCCCCTGAAAAATCGGAAACGCCAACGTGGCGCCTACATACGAATATGGATATTCGGTTTGGTACAACTCACCAAATTCATCATTTTGAAAATTCAAAATATAGGAACCAAACGCGCTCAACGACGGAAGAAATCCCCAGTAGCTGTACTGGATATTGGAGTTTTGCAATTCGCGTTGTGAATATAAAATTTGATAGTCAATGTGTTCGGTATAGTTCATTTGCTGAACCGTGTCCATCATCACTTCGTTTTCCATTTGAATAGTGTCATATTCGATGGGAAGATCACGACCCAACGGATAGCCCATCAGCGTTTTCAGAAATTGCTGTTTAAACACCAGGGCTTCGCTATTAGCTTTGCGCTCAACTTTTGCATTGCCTAGTAAAATAGTGGCGCGTTTATAATCCGTTTTGTCTGCAACGCCAGATGTATACCGACTATAGGCGTTTTTGAGGCTTTTTTCCAACCGTTCAATCGACTGATCACTAACTTTTACCTGTTGTGCGGTTGCCAGGACATCGTAAAATGCTTTGGTGATATCGACTACCACATCAACTTTAGCCCTGTTCGTATTTTGACTTGCCAGTATTCTTACTTTCGACGCTGAACTGCTTGCCAGCAATGCGTCCCTGTTGAAAATATTCTGGGTGGCATTAAGTTGAAGGGCGGAAATATTGAAGACTCCCAATCTAACATTCTGACCTGCAAAGACTGCCGTCTGCTTGTCAAGCACCCGTTGATAGTTGTACGCAAAATTGATTTGAGGGAACC
>Ga0157380_10003779_pt1 | contig 10409 bp, 8 predicted proteins | sample S35metaG_FD_119757 | JGI IMG/M metagenome (GOLD analysis project Ga0157380, IMG submission 119757) | Switchgrass rhizosphere microbial communities from Kellogg Biological Station, Michigan, USA - S3-5 metaG | ecosystem: Host-associated > Plants > Roots > Rhizosphere > Soil | place: USA: Michigan...
CGACCTGCGGGTTATGAATCCGTCGCTCGTATTACCAACGAAGCGTAGGTCCACATCGGATCCTGCGAGCTCTTTCGCGATCAATCGCGCTTAAGCGAACTCTTCTGTATAGCTGTCTGGATTGCTAGGTTACCGCCCCGCCTGCGCTATGGGGTGACTTCGCAAAATTCGAGGTACTCCTCATCGTCGAGCTTAAAGCCAGCGGGGAGCCTTCGTGAACACACGACTGAGCAGCGCCGTTTCGGCGAGCGCCAGCGGAAGCTCGTCTTCTTGCGTTCGCTGAGTAGGCGTCTCCGTCCTACGGCCTGAATTCCGAAGGGCCATATTCCGCAGTGCAGGAGTCGCATTTCGGACTAGTTGTCATGCTGCGTGCGGCGAGCTTAGCTGGCTGGGACACAATCGAGTTGCATGCCGAAGTTTTGCGGAAAATCTGTGCGATACCGTTCGGTTTGGTCTGCGGCGCAATTCGCGCAAAGGGCCGACAAGCACCGTTCGCGGCGTTTTACGCGAGGAACCCGTTCTTCTCGAACGGTAACCCCGGTGTTGGGAGTCGAAGGCTATCGCCCCACCACCTTTGTGCAACAGGTTCTCCTGTAGCACCCAGTTGTAGAGGTTTACCAATGAATCGCGGCGCGCGGAGTCCGGCGCGATCTTCAGCCTCCTGGTCTATCCGCGACCATGATCGCATAGGCGTTCCGATCTTCGAGGTTCATGCTGAGTCTTTCGAATAGATGGTCCAAGCACCGCTCGAATCCTTTGTCCTTGTCATCTGCCGTGCGAGCAGTGTCATTGCAGATCACGATAGACTGCCTACGCGTCAGTGAGGCTCATTCAGTCGCTGCGTGACTTCGTCGTCCGTGGGGAGTCGGCCGTCCGGGGTGAGCTCGTCCACGGCCGCCGGCAGTTCCCCACTGAGCTTCGCTAGCAGCTGGTCGCGCGCCATGCCGGTCTCTTCGACAAGCCAGTTGATCCGCTCCTCGCCGAGCACATGCTCGAGCTCGTCCGGCTCAATCGAGTGATTTGCTCCGGTCGAGACCCAGCTCTGCGCTTTCTGCTCCTGACCCGTTTGCCTGAAGCGGTCTATCAACTCCTTGAGACCGCCGCTGAGCGCGCCGCCGCCGAGCAGCCCGCCCAATCCTCCGGCCGTACCGCCCACCCCCGCGAGCCGTCCCTTGCCCTTGAAGGTGCGGTACGCGAGTAAACCGAGCACCGCCATCTGTACCGGGGACATAGCGCTGCCACCCGTCCGACCTCGTCTGCTGCCGAGCACATCGATAAGAGCCATGTTCGTCTCCTGGTGTTAGCCGTGACCGCTTGGGCCTAGCAAGCAACGTGCCAACGGGCTGATTCGTCTGGTCTTGCAGTATGGGCGCACGTCCACCAGTCAATCGCGAGAATCGTTTGATGTGTGGGGGTCGTCTGTTCCCGAAGTTTGCGAGAGCAGACTTAGAGCCCATTCGCGCTCTTCCCCTGCGACTTCGTGATCAACGAAGGGTGTTCATCGCGGGCCACTTCGACGCGTTAATCGCTGTACTCGTCCGATCCCTGAATCCACATGAACGATTGAATGTCGATCATGTCTCTCGGACGAAGGTCACTGAGATCGCGGCGGATGGTTGCCGCGAACTGCAGAAACCGACGATAGGCTTCCCACGACGGCCGCGACTGATAGCGAAGATCGAAGTCATATAGGAGCGCGGCCGCGCGCGTGACTTTGGGTTTCAGCAGAATGTGCACGTCCGGCTGAGCAATAAAGCCAAAGACCGTGACGAGCGGCCACGTTAGTACGCGGGTTTGTTTGCGCGGTAGCTCGGCGACCGTCGCCGTCCATCGTTCAAACCTGCGAGAGAGTGCCGCTCGGCCATGAAGCAAATCATACAAACCTTCGGCGAACAGGCGCGCGCCCCGCGCGGAACTTACGGCGTCGCGAAGCGCCATCTTCTCGAACGAGAAGATCATGCTATAGCGCGAGCGTTGCTCGACGCGCATTGCCCGCGCCGCGATTTCCGCGAATTGCTTATCGCGCAATAGTCGCCGGAATTGAGTTCGCGGGAGGGTTTCCTCCCAGTTCAGATGAGTTTCCCATTTGTATTCTCGTTCGAGCTCAATGTAATCAGCGTCGCAAAACCCGTTCGGGAACAATTGCAAGAATTTTCGCCGGCAGGCGCGAGCGGGAGGTAGTGTCCGACGCGGCCGGAGCGGAAGACGCCGCACCAAGCCAGACGGCTTGGAGGCAACGCCGTCGTCGAAGCGTGGTTGCCGTTCGCTCACTCGCGTTCTCCACGCGCGACCGTGCATGTGCCTTTCATGGCGTTAGCCCCGCGTGGCTTTTTCCGGCCGGCTCATGTGTGCTAGTGGTGTGCAATGAACGATCTGGGTGCATATCGCGTGCCAAAGCTGCGGGAACGGCCGTGCAGCGACAGGCTCCAATCGAGACCGTGCACGTATATGACATCAATGCCGAAGCACCACGCGACGCCCGGCGGGTGCGAGCACGGTGCCTGACGCAGTAAGTCGATCCTGGGTGCGAATGTCGTCGGACTGTCGAACGTCGTGAGAGCACGTGGGCTGTTCGGGAGTGCCCCGCCTCGAGGGCATCCAGCGTCTCGATGACCAGCGTGGGGCTGCCGACCGTTGCTCCCCGCGATCTCATGCTTGCTCGCCCTCGAGCGCGAGATCGACGATGAGCGGCTGGTTTAAGATCAGGTTGGAAACCTTAGCTGCTCTTTAGCTATCGATGCCGCGGCGTTATAGACAGGGATCAGCCGAAAGGTGCTCCACGTAGATCTTCCGCACCTGCACAGCGAACGTAACGGTGCTTCATTCCCGGACGGTGGGAGGGTGGCGCCTCGGCGCGGCGCCCCGCACACTCGTTTGCGTGGAGCAACGCCTTTCAGCAGGAGTGGTCGTCGTTCGTGAGAGCGCCGATGGCGCGCGTTTTCTCCTGCTCCGCGCCTATCGCAACTGGGATTTCCCGAAGGGACTCGTCGAGCCCGGGGAAGACCCGCTCACGGCGGCCATACGCGAGGCACACGAGGAGGCCGGGCTCACCGACCTCGTGCTCGAGTGGGGTGCCGAGTTCATCGAGACCGAGCCTTACGCCCGCAACAAGATCGCGCGTTACTATCTCGCACGAACCCGCACGGAGCGCGTCATCTTGAAGGTCAACCCGGAACTCGGCCGGCCGGAGCATCACGAGTACCGGTGGGTCGATCTCACCGAAGCGTTCAACCTTACGGTGCAGCGCCTTCAGCGAGTGATCGCATGGGCGGCGAGCAGGGTCGTACGCCCGGCGCAGCTCGCCTAAGCCGAGACGCGCGTGCAGCAGAAAACAGGCGGCGTCGCGACGAGGCGCAGAATAGCGTTGCTCGCGCTCGTGGCCGTCATGGTCGTCTGGGGCAGCACGTTCGTCGTGACCAAAGCCGCGATGCGGGAGTTCCCCCCGTTCACGCTCGCGTTCCTGCGATTCGCGATCGCAACGATGGTCCTCGCGCCGCTGTTGCGGCGCGGTGCGCTCGTCGAGCTGCGACGCGCGGTGTCCACTGGGCGCTTATTGTTCCTCGCCTTCACGGGGATCGCTCTGTTCACGGCTGCGTTCAACTTCGCGCTCGTATACGGTTCCGCGGCGCAAGGAGCCTTGCTCTATGCGACGATTCCCGCCGTCGTCGCGATCTGCGCAGTGCTATTCCTGAAGGAGCGCTTGAGTCGGCGGCGCATGTTCGGCATCGCATTGTCGATGGCCGGGGCGGCTTTGATCGTGGCGACCGGCGAACCACGTATCGGCGACGCGCCCGCGCCGCTGCTGGGCGCCGCGCTAATGCTTTTTACCGTCGTGCTCTGGGGCGCCTACACCGTCGTCGCAAAACCGATTGCGGCCGCGGACCAGATCGCGGTCACCTTCGCGCTGTCTGCATTCGGCGCGCTGTTCCTGTTGCCGCCGAGCGCGTTGGAGATCGCCGCATTGGGCTGGCCCGCCGCAACGGCACAGGGTTGGTTCGGCGTGCTCTATCTGGCGGTGTTCGCGTCCGCCGGTGCGTACGCGCTTTACAACTTCGCGCTGCGCGAGCTCGATGCGAGCACGGTAGGTGCACTCACCAACATTGATCCGCTCGTTGGCGTCATGACTGCATTCCTCTTTCTCGGCGAGACGCTATCGCCGGTGCAGTCGGGCGGAGCTGCGATCGTCATCGTCGGTATGTGGTTTGCGTCGACCGACGCGCGGCCGCGCGCACCGAGTCGACGCCACAATTCGAGGGCCACCTAGTGCAACATCGGCCGGTGACCGGGTATGTACTTGCGGCGAAAACCCACGGCATGGAGCAACCGCAAACGCTCGCCACAGGCCGCCGCGCTGGTAGCACAGCGCGGTCGGCTGACGAGAAACGTGGTGAATAAGATGCGCGGCGCGCGGCGCTCTATATAGGGATAGGCGCGGCAGCGTAGGAGTACGAGTAAGTTCGTGCGGCAGGCTGGCAAAAGCGAGAGCTGGTGCGGCTTGCAGCGACGACTTTTAAGTCGCTCCCTCCATTGGCCACCCCGACCGACAGTGTCGTGAAGGAGGGGTAGGTGACGTTACCCACGTGCTTACCCACTAGCGGCGGGGGCAGCGCGTCTCTATGACGACACTCCTTCGCGCGCCGGCCTGCGCCGTCGCGGATGTGGACGCTCACGGACGGCTATGCCGCGTTGGCTGACCAGTACATACGGCGCGGCTCCCCGCGCCAGAACGCTATACTCGCGCGTGTCAGGACCTCCAGGAATCGTTCATACGCGCCAGGAAAAAGCTGCAAGGCGATAACCCCGCCGCACGACGACGACATTTCATTGTCTAAGGGGCCTTTCCTTCGGTTGAAAAGGATCAAAGTGTCCAGCCAAGTCCACGCAGAACGCGAAAATACCGACGAAAGCCTACGCGCAGAACGAGAGAAGACCGATCAAGCCTTGGTAGACAGGCAAGCTGTCGTCGACGAGAACGCTGACCAAACTGTCGAGCAAGCACGATCAGTGGCCGATGCAGTCGTCGCCACGGCCCGCGTCACGGCCGACGAGTTGCTGCTCACCGGCGATGTCGAGCATGGTCCGCGGTACGCGGCGCTCGCCGAACAGCGGGCAGCGGAGGACCACAAACTCCAGGGCGCGCGCGCCGACGCGGACGAGGCGTTGCGCCAGCAACGCGAAGAGAATGCCCGCGTTCTCGCAGCGCTGCTGCCACTGGAGAGACAAAAAACGGACCGGTATTTGCTAACCGAGCGCGCCCGCGCGGACGACGCGGTCGCGCATCGCGACGACTTCTTAGGGATAGTTACTCACGATTTGCGCGATTTGCTTTCCGGAATCGTGCTGAGTGCGGCGCTGCTGCCCGATAGCGCGTCCGAGCCGAACGGAACGAAGCAGCGAATTCAACGCTACGCCGCGCGTATGAACCGACTCATTGGCGACCTCCTCGATGTCGCCTCCATCGACGCTGGCCAACTTAGAGTCGTGCCCGCGCTCGGGGATTGGTCCGCGCTGATAGAGGAAGTGGCAGCGCTATTCCAGCCCTCGGCATCGGCACAGGGCATCACGCTCGAAATTGCGTTACCCGGACGATCTCTCGCGATGCGTTTCGATCACGATCGCATGCTGCAAGTGCTCGCTAACCTTATCGCCAATTCGCTCAAGTTCACCGCACGTGGCGGAAAAATACGCGTGGAGGCCGAGCGCGGAACAGACGAGCTACGCTGCGCCGTGCACGACACAGGCTCGGGGATACCGGCCCGCATGCTGGAGGCCATCTTCGAACGCTTTTGGCAGGAGAGGAGCAACGATCGACGAGGCGTTGGGCTTGGCCTCTACATCACTCGATGCATCGTAGAGGCTCACCGGGGACGGATCTGGGCGGAAAGCACGCAAGGCGTCGGAAGCACGCTGCGCTTCACTCTACCGATCGTTTAGCTCGCGTCCCTGAAACTTGTCGGACACCCAAGCACTGACCACTCTTGGGTTAACCGATTACACCCTTAATCACTCGAGGATGCGCCCCAAGCACGCCCGTAATATCGCGAACCGGGAGCTCATAGCAGAGTAGGGTGCGCACCATCGCGGTGGCTTGGGGGCCTCGCGCTGCCCGTCCGTTCGGCCGGTCGAGGAAACCTCGAGCACGCTTTGGCCCTGAAGGTCTCAGAAGTTGTCGCACGCGGGCTTTTAGCTGGCAGTCGCAGCAGTGGAAGGCAAACATCAGTGCGTGCTTTCGGCTTCTATCGGGATGAATCGCCCTCAAGCGAGATCCTCTGACGGTAGAAGTGACGGTAAAAAACTCTGCGCTGCCGTGAACAAATCGAAGAAACAATTAGTTGGACGACTTGGAGACAATTGAGTGGGAGTGACTGGGAACAACGTCCACTCGGAAAGCTTCACGTAAGCGTGAAAGGTGCAATCCTCCGGGATCGCCTGCCCCGAGAATGCTCAACTCGCGTCCGTACTGCTTTTTCTGACTGGGACGATTCGGGTCGTATGGCCGAACCAGCCCGCGACTGTGGATTTGTTGCGGCGGCTAATCGGAATCTTCAGGTCGTTGGATAGCAGGCAGTACCATTGATGGCCGTTCTTGACGATTTTCACGATGGCGCGTCGCGCCACCCAGTGGGCTCGATGGACGCGCAAGCCGGCTTCCCCCATGGAATCCGCGGCCTCCTGCAGAGAACCGAGAATCATGCAGCGCCCGAGGTCCGTGTAGACATGCAGATAGTGAAGATCGGAAGAAATCGCAATGACGTTGGTCCCCAGTGATTCTGGCAACCGGCTGATGAACTCAGCCCGGGCGGTTTCGGCGTAGCGACCCGCTTCCGCCTTGTCGAGATCGACCGGTTTGGTCGGGCTGGTACCGTCAGGGTCTCGCGTACCGTCGAACGATCGGCGGTGCGCGAAGAACGGCAGATTGATGATCATCCAGAAGCCCAACGTTGCCGGTGCAAGCTGGAGAAACTCCGCCGCGAGGGCTTGCCACCAACCGCGGCTGGCGAAGACAGTTAGCCACTCGTCCTCATCCTCGAGAGCGCTCAGCGACGGCGGCAGCGCCTGTTCCACCAGGTAGCTCACCGGCGTGACAAGTAACGCACCACCGGTCCCAGCGACTAGCAATACGAGCCACGCCGGCCAGGACTTCATCATGTGCGGCAGAACGAGCCAGCTTGCGGCGTAGAGGGATACAAGTCCGAGTCCCACGTGAATCACCCAGAAGGCCGTTCTTGCCACTACGCCCAAACCCCGGCTGGCCTCTGGCTCGATCACCACGAAGGTAATGACGAGAAGAGCTCCGACGACCGCGATGGAGTGCCCCAGCGCCCAGGCTCCGAAAACGGTTCCGTTACTGACTACGGCGTTGCGATTCATATGGAGCGCCTCAAGGAGCTACCAGGAGTATTCGAAGGTGAGTCCCAACAGCGGCAAAGTTTCCTCGTCTTCTTTGATCGACTCCCCGGTCAGTATGTTGAACTCGTCGGGCAAACCGGCCGGTCCGCCATTCAAGTTCAGAACGTCCAAGAACAGAACTAGGTCCAGTCGGCCTAGCGGGCGCCGGTAGTCGACCCGAAAATCCAGCGCGTTAAACGCCTCGCCGCGACCGACGTTCGTTTCAGTGATCTCCTTCGAGAACCGCACGGGCAGGTCGGGTGCCAGGACATCATCATGCGTGATGAACCGCTCTCCGGGTTGTCCCGATCCGTATCTCCAGCGTGCCGCCATCTGCCAGCGCTCGTTGAGTTCCCAGCGGCCGCCGACAGCGGCGAAATGAACGCGATTGAAATCCCAGTCGTACTCGCCCCGACCGTCATTGTCATCGACGCGATACTGATTCCAGGAATACACGAAATCGGCAGCGAAACCACCGACAAATGCGCGCGTAAGCACGAGGTCGACGCCGCGGTTGCTGCCTTTGCCATCGTTGCTGATCTCGCCGGATACCCGGCTGCCTTCCACGAGGCGTTTGTCGATGCGCTGGGAGTATGCGTCCACCAGCAGATTCAGATTCTCGCCGATTCGAAAATCCAGTCCCGCGCCGATATGAGTGAGCTTCTCGTTCTTCAGGCCGAAGTTAGCCGGATCGAGAGCGCGGGCGAGATTTCTCGGCGATTCGTAGAACACGCCGGTCGTCGCTGAAAAGCGAAACGACGGCGAAAACTCATAGTTGAACGCGATCCGCGGCGACAAGAGATTTTCGTCGCTGAACCCATCGTAGTCGTGGCGCAAGCCTGTTCGAAGACTGGCTCGTCCCCAGTCGAACACCTGTTCTCCGTAGAGCGCATAGTTCGTCTCGCTCTGGAGGTACAGCGAATTGATCTCGGCCGGTTGCAGGACTATGTAGTTCGCGCCGGGCGGGCGAGGGTCGTTCGATTCGTAGATGAACCGAATCCAGTCTTCGCGCAACGTGGTCGAGTAATCGAGATCGATGTTCACGAGGTTCAAGCCGGCGGAGAAGCGGCCCAGAGCGTTGCCAACCGTGATGTCGCTGCGCCAGCCGAACTCCGAGTCCTTCTCGGTCACCGTCAGCAGGCGTTCCCGCACCGGCACCTGATCGGCGGGGGTCCCATCCGGCACGACGTCGTGATTCGCTTCGCCTTCCGAGGACACCTTGTCGCTGTCACGGAAGTACATTCGGTTCGTCCATTCGCCGTCATCGCCGAATCGCCGCCGCCAGGTAACTCCCGTCAGCATCAGATCCTGCTCGTCGTTCTGCAACGCTAGATCGTCGGCTCCTTCTCCCTTCTCTTTCGCAGCGAGGATGTTGTCGACGGTCCGTTCGTATGTTTCCGGCGCGACAATGGCCAAGAACTCGATGTCGTCGTTCTTTAGACGCGTTTTCGTCTTGAAGATCAGGTCACTGGACACCGGCGAACCCAAATCCTCCTCGCCAATGGTCTCGAAGAACTGGCCGAAGTCGAAGCGCCGTGCCTGCACAAACAGCGACGTATTGTCGTGAAAGCCGCTCGGCCCTTCGTACAGGGTCTCGACCCCTGCGAGGTCCAACCGCAAGCGGCCCACCGGCGTCGGCGCACCGTCCGCGACCTCGAACTGAAGCAGCGACGCCTTACGGCCGCCAAATTCGGCGCTCCACCCGCCGGGTGAAAACTCGGCGCCGGTCACGGCGTTCGGGGCAAATATCGAGTAACGGCCTCCGTTCACGATCTCGGTCTGCTCACCGAGCGTCTGCTCGAAATGCGCGACCTGCTGGAACGGGAAACCGTCGATGAAGATGAGATTGTTCTTCGGCCCGTGGCCGCGCACCGAAAAGCTCGCGAATTCCCCGCTCGACACGACGCCTGGCAGACCCACCAGCGCGCGCATCACGTCACTGCCGCTGCCGGGTGCGTTGCGCAATTCCTCTCGAGTCAGAAAACGGTCCGCCGACGATCCGGCGGGATCAGCTGTTCGGGCGCGGCCCACGACGACGACCTCATCGACGGAAGCCGCTTGCGACCGCAGTTCGAAACGAAGCCGCTCCGTCCGGCGATCGATGATCCGAACGGCCGGTTCTAGACCCGGAACGTAACCGCCCGCTTCAGCGCGGAACTCGTAGAAGCCGTCGGCCAGATCCTCGAAGTAAGCGGATCCGTCAGAACCCGTTGCCACATTCCTCGACTCACCGCTCCTGGATTCGGCAGTCACCATCGCACCTGCCAGCGGCCTGCTAGTCACTGCGTCGACAACGTCGATCGAAATAGCGCCCGCGTATGCGACACCGGCTGGCACGACGAAGAGCAGCGTTAGCCAACTGCAATGCTGGAGGGAACGAATCATTCCACGACGAAACATGCGCTGAGCACCTTTTGATGCGCCTGAGAGGGTCAGGCATCGTACGCGCGGCGGTGGGGGAATGACGCTCCGTTGAATTAGCGGTGCGAAAACTGCATCAGCGGTTTCACTGACCGGCTAATGGCATGAGCGGTCGATCGAGAATGCGCTGTGAGTCCCGAAAACCCGTGACGGCTGCCGAATTGCAACGCGCGACGGCCGGCAGAAGCTCACCGGACTGCTGGTGAACTCGCCCGACGCGGCGAGCGTTGGCAGGGGCTGGCGAGAGCTTCGATGGTCGTCGCCAGCATCGCGTTTCGCGCCGGGCTCGTCGACGCGAAGCTGTTTTCCGCGCTGCTGGTTAGGGGTATCGTCACCACGACGATCACGCCGGTACTGCTCAAGCGTTGGATGCGAAGCTCGAGCTTCGCGGCGCCTTCCTAATGGCGGATTTGGTTGACTCCGCGATGTCTTCGTAGGCCTCGCAGTTGCCGCAGCGCAAGGGACAGTGACGACTGGGGCTCGTGCCTGGTAGAACCTATAAGAAGTACTGCCACGGACCTGTTTGAAGACCGGGGGCTTTGGTTAAATCGGCGAAGAGTGGGGTGTCGCATGGGCGACACGCGTTGAGATTCGGACAG
>Ga0157380_10003782_pt1 | contig 10406 bp, 16 predicted proteins | sample S35metaG_FD_119757 | JGI IMG/M metagenome (GOLD analysis project Ga0157380, IMG submission 119757) | Switchgrass rhizosphere microbial communities from Kellogg Biological Station, Michigan, USA - S3-5 metaG | ecosystem: Host-associated > Plants > Roots > Rhizosphere > Soil | place: USA...
CTTCTACCACGAGATGATCGAGTCGGGCGTCATCGACCCGAAGGAACTCTCGAACTCGAAGGTCGCGATGGTGTACGGCCAGATGAACGAGCCGCCGGGCAACCGCCTGCGCGTCGCTCTCACCGGCCTCACCATGGCCGAATACTTCCGTGACGAAACCCAGGCGTCCGGCAAGGGCCGCGACGTGCTGTTCTTCGTCGACAACATCTACCGTTACACGCTGGCGGGCACCGAAGTGTCGGCGCTGCTGGGACGCATGCCTTCGGCGGTGGGTTACCAGCCGACGCTGGCCGAAGAAATGGGCGTGCTGCAGGAGCGCATCACCTCGACCAAGAAGGGTTCGATCACGTCCATCCAGGCCGTGTACGTTCCGGCCGACGACCTGACCGACCCGTCACCCGCCACCACCTTCGCGCATCTCGACGCGACCATCGTGCTGTCGCGCCAGGTCGCGGCGCTGGGCATCTACCCGGCCGTCGACCCGCTCGACTCCACCAGCCGCCAGCTCGACCCGCTGGTCGTCGGCGAGGAGCACTACAACACCGCGCGCGGCGTGCAGCAGGTGCTGCAGCGCTACAAGGAACTGCAGGACATCATCGCCATCCTCGGCATGGACGAGCTCAGCGAAGAAGACAAGCAGATCGTGTTTCGCGCCCGCAAGGTGCGCAACTTCCTGTCGCAGCCCTTCAACGTCGCCAAGGTGTTCACCGGCCAGGACGGCAAGATCGTTCCGCTGGCCGACACCATCCGCGGTTTCAAGGGCATCCTCGCCGGCGAGTACGACCACCTGCCAGAGCAGGCGTTCTACATGGTTGGCTCCATCGAAGAGGCCATCGAAAAGGCCAAGACCCTCAACTAATTAGTTAGAGCACCCATGGCAACCCAGAACACGATTCACGTCGACATCGTCAGCGCCGAGGGCGAGATCTTCTCGGGCACGGCGTCCATGGTGTTCGCGCCCGGATCCCAGGGCGAGCTGGGTATTGCGCCGCGGCACGCGCCCCTGCTGACGCTGCTCAAGGCCGGTGAAGTGCGCGTGCAGACGCCGGATGGCGCCGAACAGCATTTCTTCGTGGGCGGCGGTGCGCTGGAAGTGCAGCCGACCCGGGTGACGGTGCTGGCCGATACGGCGCTGCGTGCCAAGGACCTCGAGGAAAACGCGGCGCTGGCCGCCAAGCAGCGCGCGGAAGAAATGCTGGCCAAGGCGACGGACAAGATCGAGCAGGCGGAAGCGATGAAGGAAATCGTCCGCATGGCCGAACAGGTCAAGATGATCCAGCGGCTCCGCAAGGGAAAATAGCCGCCCTCTCAGCGATTCTTCTAAGGGCCGTCGTGCGACGGCCCTCCCAATTCAATTCATTCAAGGAAGCTGCGGATGCAATCGCTGGCTCCGCGGAGCACACTCGCGGGAAAACGCGGTACGGGAATCATGAAAGGCCTGGAGCAGATAGGTACCCGAGCCTACTTTCGACCGACAGGCGTGTTGACCCTCGCCCAGGGCCTCGCGCTGGTTGCAGCCGCGATCCGTGCTGCGCGCGACCTCGGCGTTGCGGACATGCTGGTAGACACCACGGGCGCCAGCGGATTTGCTTCGCCGAATGCCTTCGAACGCTACGAGCTGGGAACGTCCTGGGCCGACGCCGCTGGACCGCACCTTGCCGTGGCGTTCGTGATCAGGCCTGAAATGATCGATCCGCAGAAGCTCGGCGCGGTGGTCGCGCAAAACCGCAACGCAATAGTCGACGTCTTCGGCAGCGAAGCCGAAGCACTGGCGTGGCTGGATGCACGCGTGCGGCCGGTTCATCACAACCGCCGCCAGCGAAACCGCCTGGATGGGGACTGAGCGGCGATGCATTCCGAGTCTCAACGCCAGCTACCCGGCAAAAATGGATACCCCATGAAAGTGATGGAACACTTCGAACAGGTTGGAACACGCGGCTTCTACCGGCCCATCGCGCAATGCACCTTCGAGCAGGCCGTCGACATGGTTGCGCAGGCCATCCAGACCGCGCGCGAAATGGGCCTCGCGGATCTGCTCGTCAATACCACTGGCCTCACGGGATTCCCGCTGCCCAGCGTGTTCGCGCGTTACTCCATGGCCACACGCTGGGCGGAGTCCGCCGGCGCAGCGCTGCGTGTCGCGATGGTGGCACGGCCCGAGCTCATCGACCCGCAGAAGATCGGCGTATTGATGATGCAGAACCGCGGCGGCAACGGCGACGTGTTCACCAACGAGGCCGACGCGCTCGTCTGGATGGAGGCGCGGCTCGGCCCGGGACAACGCACGCCGAGTTTCCTCAACCGCGGCCGCGCCGACGACTGAGTCCGCGCGGCGCCTTGCCGTTGAGTCGCCGCGTTGCGCATGACCTCGCGAAGCGCGAGCATGCACCGGTGAGCTCTACCGCCCCTTCCGACACGCATGCGCTGCCCGCCGGCGATTTCTCCGCCTGGCTGCGCGACATGCGGCGCGCGCTGGCCGGCGGCCCGGGCATGGATGTCGCCTGCGGAACCTGCGTGGGCTGTTGTACATCGTCGTACTACATCAAGGTTCGGCCGCACGAGAGCGAAGCGCTGCGCCACATCCCGCCGGAGCACCGCAGCGCGGCGCAGGGCGAACCCGAGGGCACCTGGCTCATGGGGTACGACGCGCAGGGCCATTGCCCGATGTTCGGCGCCGGCGGATGCTCTATCTACCCGCACCGCCCCGAGACCTGTCGTATCTACGACTGCCGCGTGTTCACCGCCGCCGGCATGAATGCCGGCGCCGGCAGGAGCGTGATCAATGAACGCGTTGCACGCTGGCGCTTCGAATATCCGACGGAGGAAGCGCGCCTGGAACATCGCGCCGTGACCGCGGCCGCCGCCTTCCTGCGCCAGCACCCGGTGCGTTTCCCGGGAGGGCACATTCCCTCGCGTCCTGCCGACATCGCGGTGCGGGCGGTCAAGTCGTACACCGTGTTCATGCAGCCGCCCGCGAACGACGCCGAGGCCGCCGCCGGCATCGTCACCGCCTGCCGCGAGTTCGATCGCGCAAGGGCGGGCTGAATGCCGCCCATCAGCCTTGCGGCCATTGCGATCGCCTTCGCGAGCGAATGGCTGGCCGATTTCGTGATCGCGCGGGCGTTGTTCGTCATGTTCGCGCAGGGCCTGCTGACCGACGGCATGACCGAGGCCGACTTCGTGCGCGTATACAAGGAAGTGGTCGAGACCACGGCGTTCATTCCGTGGGCCATGGTGCTCGGCAGCGCGACCACGGTCGCAGGCGGTTACCTTGCCGCACGAATCGCCAAGCGCGTTCCTTACTACCACGGGCTCGCCATGGGCATCGTCGGCGTGGTGTACATACTCGCGTTGTGGGAGGCGGGTGGCGGCGCAATCCAGTACTTCGGGTTGCTCTCCACCATCCCGTTGTCGATCCTGGGCGCCCACTTCGCGCGCAAATCCATTTCACCGGATCAATGATGCCGCGTTACGTCGCGCTGTTCCGCGGGATCAACGTCGGCAAGGCCAAGCGCATCGCGATGGCGGACCTGCGCTCGCTGCTCGGCAAGCTGGGCTACACCGACGTGAAGACATTGCTGAACAGCGGCAACGCCGTGTTCACGGCGCGTGCGGGCTCGCCGGAGAAGATGGCGGCGCGCATTCGCGGCGCGGTGGCCGACGACCTGGGCGTCGATGCCATGGTGATCGTGAAATCCGACCAGGATGTCGCCGCCATGATCGCGGGCAATGCGTTCGGCAAGATCGCGTCCGATTCGTCGCGACTGCTGGTCGCCATGTGCGGCGGGGACAAGGCGCTGGCCGCACTCGCGCCATTGGCTGGCAAGGACTGGGGACGGGAGCGTGTACACGTGGGCAAACACGCCGCCTACATCTGGTGCGCCGATGGCATCCTCGAAAGCACGGCGCTCGGGGCGCTGATGAAGGAGCTGGCCGGCGGCGGAACCACGCGCAACTGGGCCACGCTGGGCAAAATCCACGCGCTGATGACCGGCGGTAGCTAGCGCCCGACGGCCGGCCAGGCTTCCGACGAACGGCCGCCTGTAGCCGACAGCAGACATCCCCGCGCCGGAAGACGGGGGGTATATTGCCTTTCCATGAGCTCCGGAAAGGACAACAATTTGGACTGGACCGCGCATGGCACCCCGAGCGGGGAGCGTGTGGGTCCGGGGCTGTCGGGTCGCCACAAGCAACCGGCCCCGGCGCCGGCCAGGACCGCGCATACACGCAGCAGCGTCATGGACACGCTGCTGGGCGAAAACAAGCTCGCGGCCTTCGACGCTTCGGGCAACGATCCATACAACACCACGGGCAAGTTCGTCCGCCGCTGAGCGCTGCTTCACGGATCGCTGGGCGACACCCTGCGGGCGGATAACGCCCCGGCGCCGCAAACCGCTAGACTTGCGGCCCCATGAAACTCGCCGTCGTCATCCTCGCTGCCGGTCAGGGCAAGCGAATGAAATCCGCACTTCCAAAGGTCCTCCAGCCGCTCGCCGGTCAGCCGCTGCTGCGCCATGTGCTGAACCGCGCGCGGCAGTTGCAGCCGGATTCGGTCCACGTGGTGTATGGCCACGGGGGCGAACAGGTTCGCGCCGCCATCGGCGACGGAGATCTGCAGTGGTCCCTGCAGGCCGAACAGCTCGGCACGGGCCATGCCCTGATGCAGGCGATGCCGGGCATCGGCGACGACTCGCTGGTGCTGGTGTTGTACGGCGACGTGCCGCTCATCGATCCTGAAACGCTCCGGCGGCTCATTGCGCTCGCCAGTCCGAAAGTCATGAGCCTGCTCACGGTCATGCTCGACGATCCGACCGGTTATGGGCGCATCGTGCGCAATACGCGCGGCGCCATCCTGAAGATCGTGGAGCAGAAGGACGCGAACAAGGCGCAGTTGCGCATCCGCGAAGGCAACAGCGGCATCCTGGCCGCGCCCGCCAAACTACTGCGCCGCTGGTTGTCCAGGCTCGGCAACAGCAACGCGCAGGGCGAGTACTACCTGACCGACGTCATCGCGATGGCGGTCCGCGAGAAACTCAAGGTGGCGCCGCTCATCGCGCCGCGCCTGGCGGAGGTGCTGGGCGTCAACGACAAGGTCCAGCTGGCGGAGCTGGAGTCATTGCATCGCGCCGAGCGCGCACGCGAGCTCATGCTGGCGGGCGCGACGCTGGCGGATCCGGCGCGCATCGACGTGCGCGGCGAAGTCACCGTCGGTCGCGACGTGTTCATCGACGCCAACGTGCTGCTCGAAGGCAAGGTCTCCATTGGCGATGGCGCGCGGATCGGGCCCAACGTCGTGTTGCGCAATGTCAGCGTGGACGCGGGCACCGTGATCCATCCCAACTGCGTGATCGAGCAGAGCAGCGTGGGCCCCGACAACTCGATCGGGCCGTTCGCGCGCTTCCGCCCGGATTCAAAGACGGGGCGCGAGGTCCATATCGGCAATTTCGTGGAGCTCAAGAAGACCGAGATCGCCGATGGCAGCAAGGCCAACCACCTCACCTACCTGGGCGACTCGCTCATCGGCAGGAAGGTCAACATCGGTGCGGGCACCATCACGGCCAACTACGACGGCGCCAACAAGTGGCAGACCATCATCGAGGACGGCGTGCACATCGGCTCCGACAACGTGCTGGTGGCGCCCATTCGCATCGGCAAGGACGCGACGACGGCCGCGGGCAGCACCATCACCAAGGATGCGCCCGAAGGTCAGCTCACGCTGGCACGAGCCAAGCAGGTGACCATCCCGGGCTGGAAGCGTCCGGTGAAGAAGCCGAAGGCCTAGCTTGGTAAACGAGTGCCCCTCGCGCGCTTCGTCAATTTCCACGAGACACCCGAACCTGGAGGCGGCCACCTCCCGGCGCCGGCTTTTGCAGTGATGATCGCGCGCAGCCGCGATGGCGCCGTGCTGGTGTTCAACCGCTTCCGGCAGGTGTGGGAACTGCCCGGCGGATTCATCGATCCCGGCGAGTCGCCGCGCCAATGCGCCCAACGGGAGCTGGAGGAGGAGGCGGGCTGTACTGCACGCGACACCCGGTGGCTCGGCATGGTGGAGGTGAACGACGGCCGGACGCATTTCGGTGCGGTATTCCGCTGCAGCGTCGACACGGTACCGGCGCAATTCGAGAACGTGGAGTCCGCGGGCCTCAGCCGCTGGCGTCGCGGACAGGCACCCGCGCCGCTGGGGCATTCGGACGCAGCATTGCTCGAGAGATTCGGCTGAAGGTGTATCGCCCGGCCGCGGCGCCGGCTGGCACAATCGCCTCCATGGAATCCACCTTCGAAGCGCTGGCCGCGTTTCCGGCGGCCCTCGAGAAACATTACGCATTGTTTCCGGCGGCATCGGTGCACTGGAAGCCGGCATCCTGGGACGGAGTCCCGAGCGAGGCCTTCACCGCCATCGAACAGGTCTGCCACGTGCGCGACATCGAGATCGAGGGTTACCAGGTGCGCTTCCGCCGCACGCTGGCGGAGGACCGGCCGCTCCTGGCCTCCATCGACAGCGAGAGCCTCGCGCTGCAAAGGGACTATGCGCACAGCGACGCCGGAATTGCGCTGCAGCGGTTCCGCGCTGCACGTGCGCAGACCCTCGAGCTGCTGCGCGGCGTCGACGACTCCCAATGGCGCAGGCCGGCGGAATTCGCAGGCTACGGACCCGTGACGCTGCGCGCACTGGTCCATTACCTTTGCAGCCACGACCAGCAGCATCTCGCAGGGCTGCAATGGTTGTTAGGCAAGCTCGACGTGGCGCGCGCGTGAGCCCGGCGCGGCTACTGGCCTGTGGCGCCTTGCTGGTATTGTCGGCAGGCGTCTCCGCCAGCGCAGGCTGGTGCCTGGGCCTGGGTTCGCTGGGACCGGTTCGCACCGGAATGAAGGTCGAGCAGGTGCTGCTGCTGGCCGATTTCTCCGGCATGGAGCGCCAGCGGCCCGCGGGCGACTGCTGGTACCTGCGTTACCACGCCGCCGGCCGCGACTTCGATCTCATGATCCTTGGCGGCGTCGTGGCGCGCATCGAGCTGCGCAATGCTTCGACTCTGCAGACCTACTCCGGGGCGAAGGTGGGCAGCAGCGAGCAGGACCTGGCGAAGCTGTACGGTGCGCGCCTCGATTCGCAGCCCCACAAGTACGATCCGGAGGGCCGCACGCTGACGTTCCGGTCATCCGATGGCAGCCTCGGGCTGCGCTTCGAGACCTCGCGCGGCCGCGTGACCGCGATACAGTCCGGGCCCTGGGAGCACCTCCACTATGTCGAAGGCTGCGGCTAACTACCTCGGGATCATCGCCGGCCTGCTGCTGGCCGCCCAGGCCGGCGCGGCCGGTGGCGCGCCCATCGTCAGCGAAGAATTGCGCGTGGCCTCCGATCCAGGCATCGAGCTGCACCTGCGCAACAAGCACATCAAGGCGGACGGGTTTACGGCCGAACACGTGGTGCTGTTCGTGCACGGCGCGACCTTCCCCGCCAGCAGTACCTTCGACGTCGATCTGCCGGGCGGCAGCTGGCTCGACTACGTCGCCCGGCGAGGCTACGACGTGTACGCGCTGGACATCCGTGGCTACGGGGGTTCGACGCGGCCGCCGGCCATGTCGCAGCCGGCCGAAGCCAACCCGCCCTTTGCCGGCGTGCGCGAAGCAGCCCGTGATATCGGCGCGGCCGTGGACTTCATCCTGAAACGGCGAGGCATCAGTCGACTCACACTCATCGGCTGGTCCTGGGGCACCACGACCGCCGCGACTTTCGCGGCAGAGCAGCCCGCCAAGGTGGGCCGGCTGGTGCTGTTTGCGCCGGTGTGGCTCGGAGTGCAGCCGCCGCCTTTCCAGGGTGCGTATCGCACCAGCACGAAGGAAGCGGCGCGCGCCTTCGCCGTACGCGGTATTCCGCCGGCGCGCATCGACGAGATCTCGCCGTCCGCGAACTTCGACAGGTGGTGGGCTGCGACGCTGGCCACCGATGCCGAGGGCGCACGGCGCTCGCCACCGGTGGTGCGTGCGCCTAACGGCGCACTCGACGATTTCGCGCGGCTGTGGGCCGCGAACAAGCCTCCGTATGATCCCGCGAACATCCGCGCGCCGACGCTGCTGATCGTCGGCGACTGGGACCAGGTCACGCCGCCGGCCATGGCGCAGGGCCTGTACGAGCGGCTCGCCAATGCGTCCGAGCGGCGCCTCGTACTGCTGTCCGAGGGCACGCATTTCCTGGTCATCGAAACGCATCGCCTGCGCCTGCTGCGCGAGGTCCAGAATTTCCTCGAGGAAAGATGAGGAGCGAACATGCTGCAACTGCGCCCCAACTGCGAATGCTGTAACACCGATCTCGCGGGTGATTCCGACGCCGCGTACATCTGCTCCTTCGAGTGCACGTTCTGCGCGCGCTGCGCGAACGAAACGCTGGAGTGCCGCTGCCCGAATTGCGGTGGCGAGCTGCTGCGCCGCCCGCGACGTGCCCCGGAGAAACTGCAGAAGTACCCGGCCTCGGCCGAACGCGTCCACAAGCCGGAAGGCTGCGGCAAACGTGTCGCCTGACACCGCGCTCATCTGCCGCGTACCGGAGGCGGAGCGTTATATCGCGCGCTACCGCGAACGGTACGACCCGCCCGCGCGCCGCAACGTGCCGGCGCACGTGACCATCCTCTATCCCTTCATGCCGCCGACGGACATCGATGCGCACGTGCTTGCGGAACTCGCCGCGATCGCCGCCGGTGTACGCGCGTTCGAATTCCGCCTGGCGGAAACCAGGCGTTTTCCGGTGTCGTTGTACCTGGCGCCGCAGCCGGACGATTCCTTCGCGGCGCTGACCTCGGGCGTGTACCGTGCCTTTCCCGAATACCCGCCGTTCGCCGGCAAGTTCACCACCGTCGTTCCGCATGTCACGGTGGCGCATGCCGACGAGCCGCAGCTCTGCGAAATCGAAGTGGAACTGCGCATCGCCATGGCCTCGGGCGGCGCCGTGACGGCGCGGTGCCACGAGATGGTGCTCATCGAGAATTCCAGCGGACGCTGGGAAGAGATGCAGAGCTTCAGGCTCGGCGCGTCATAACAATCCCACAGTGGTCGCGGTTTCCGGACGGCAGCGCCGGGCGCGCGCCCGTGCTCAACTCCGCCGCATGATTCGCAAGTTGAGCACTGGCAAGTATCGCCTGTATTCGCGCAAGCCGGATCCGAAGACCGGACGCCGGCGCAATCTCGGTACCTTCGCGACACGCGCCGCAGCCGAGAAACACGAACGTGCGGTGCAGTACTTCAAGCGCCACTGACTAACGACCTGCGCGTCTGCCCGCGTGTAGACTCGCGCCATGAGAATTGACATCACCGAACGTCCGGCGGTCAGGGTTGCGTACCTGCGCTACACCGGCCCCTTCGGTGAACCGCTGGGCCGCTTCTGGCGCGGCACCGTGGCGCCCTGGCTCGGCGATCACGGACTCGTCGATTGCCCACGTTACGGCGTGGCGCTGGATGATCCCGACCAGACTGCTCCGGAGTTGTGCCGCTACGACGCCTGCGTCGAACTACCGCCCGGATTGTCGCTGCCGGACGCCCCCGAGAAGACACTTGCGGGCGGCCGCTATGCGGTCACGCATTTCAAGGGCGCAGGTGCCGACATCGGCCGCGCCTGGGACGAGTTCATGCGGGAAGCCCTGGCCAATCCCATGAACCGCGCGGATGCCACGCGTCCGCCGTTCGAGCACTACCCGCGCGGCGCAGTCTACGATGCGCGTACCGGGGTGTTCGCCTGCGAGCTGTGCCTGCCACTGGAAAGTTAGGGATGGAAGGATCCGACCTGCGCGTGGAACGTGCGGCGCCGGAAGATGCCGCCCACATCCTCGGGTTGCAGAGACTTGCCTACCAATCCGAAGCGCGCCTGTATGACGACTGGAACCTGCCGCCACTCGTGCAGACGCTGGAATCGTTGCAGGCGGAGTTTGCGAATTCCGTCATCCTGAAAGCCCTCGATCGCGGGCAGCTCGCCGGATCCGTGCGCGCACGCGAAGCGCATGGCACCTGCCACATCGGGCGACTGGTGGTTTCACCTCCAGCACAGGGACGCGGGATCGGCACGCGGCTCATGCAGGAAATCGAGGCGTCGTTTCCTTTGGTGCGGCGTTTCGAACTGTTCACCGGCAGCCGCAGCGAAGGAAATCTGCGCCTCTACCGGCGGCTGGGTTACCTGCCCTGCCGCGAGCAATCGACGCCCAATGGCGTCACGCTGGTTTTCCTGGAGAAATCACGGTGACGATCCGTATCGTGCGTCTCGGATCGCCGCGTGCGGCGAACGAAGGCACTCGGCTCGGCACCGTGCGCCGTCCGCCCCGCGGCGTCCCCAAGGCCGACTTCTCGCGCCGCAACTGGTACGACGTGTGGTACCCGCTGCTGGCGCCGAGCGTGGCCACCATGAAACTCGGCCTCGGCGCGGA
>Ga0157380_10003783_pt1 | contig 10406 bp, 11 predicted proteins | sample S35metaG_FD_119757 | JGI IMG/M metagenome (GOLD analysis project Ga0157380, IMG submission 119757) | Switchgrass rhizosphere microbial communities from Kellogg Biological Station, Michigan, USA - S3-5 metaG | ecosystem: Host-associated > Plants > Roots > Rhizosphere > Soil | place: USA...
ATAAGCCAAATAATGCACCCAGTAGAGCACTCACCCCTCCCTTTGGATCCCCTACTTCCACATTCCAGAATTTCTTCCGCATCTTATGTCCCGCGACAACTGTAAGCAACATGAGGATAAAAAGAAAAATGCAGATCACTGAGCCATCGATCCGCATCAACAAGGGCTTTTCCATTTCGCTACATTTTTATGTTTACGCAATATATTTGATTAATCACAGAACGTTCAAAAATCCAACGATACTTTTTCGTTGCAAGGTTCAGGGCCTCAACAATTAAAACTTTTTCATGATTGGATTGGCGGAATGCCAAATCTAAGTAATTCGATTGATCAAGGTAAGACGGGTGTTCCTTATTGTTCTTACTTTTGCATAAACACACCCTTCTATGAAATGGATCACGAGAGAACGCCCGAAGATCGATCGCATCGCCTGCCCGTGGCTGATCAGTAGATTTATAGATGGAGAAGCGGAGATAATTTACGTTCCCTTTGAAAACGTAAAATCCAGGGCAGAAGAATTAAATGCAATTCCATTTGACATACCCGATGTCGAGTATACCCATTATGGCGATGAATGCACATTTGATTACTTCGTGAAAAAGCACAAGGTTGGTGATCCGGCGATCAAAACAATTTCTGCTATAGTGCGCGGCGCCGATACTGACCGTCATGATATTGCTCCTCAGGCATCCGGGCTTTGGGCTATTTCCTCGGGCCTTTCCGAAAATATTAAAAATGATCACGAGCTTTTGGAAAAAGGAATGATCATTTATGACGCGTTGTATACGTGGGCAAAGGACTTACAAAAAATAAAGCATACGCAAAATCCAATCGAGAATCTCTTATTGGATGTATATAAGAAGTTTATCAAACAAAAATCCCAGACGAAGAAAATACCATCCTGGGCTAAGGAGTTAAAGGAAATTATTCAGGACCAGATTGACACAAATTTGAGTTTAAGCCTAAAAGAGATATCGCAAAGCCTGCATGTTCATCCAAGCTATTTATCACGCGAATTCTCGAAGTACTTCGATGATCTTTCATTCGGTGATTACATCCGAAAACTGCGCATTGAAAAAGCAATTCACCTGTTGAGTGAACCTGAACACTCCCTTGCAGAGATTGCCTACCTGACTGGATTTTCGGACCAAAGCCACTTCAACCGGATTTTCAAAAAAACGACGGGAAAAAATCCTTCCGCGTTTAGAAAAAAGTTGAATAAAAGGTAAAGCTGATCCAAAACGTAATTTTTATACAATCTTAATATTGTACCGTTTCATAGCATTGCTGTTTAATATATTATTGTTATTGTCTCCTTTTATAGCTTTTGATATATGAAATCTACTTCGTTTAAATTTTTGTTCGTTTGTTTTGTTTTCGGTCTGTGCATTGAGACTTCGGCTCAGGCACCGGACAAAACCATTCATAACCGTGAGCAACTGTGGCTGGGATATTTCAATCAAACCAGATTCAGCAACAAATTCGGATTTTGGATTGATGTTCATTATCGACAGACGGACCACTTTATTGATCGTCCTTTTCAATTTTTATTTCGACCCGCGTTGACCTATTTCATTAAAGATAATTTGCGCGTGAATGTCGGGTATGCACTGGTGAAACATTTTCCTGCGGAGGGAATGAATACGACCAGGACGGAACATCGTGCCTGGCAGCAAATCTGGTGGAATCAAAAATATTCTGGATTTTCCACCCTGCAGTGGTTGCGACTGGAACAACGTTTTAATCAAAAGGTTGTCGATGACGAAAAGCAGGAGGGATACAATTACAATTTTCGGGTACGTTATAATTTCTCCTTCTTCATTCCCTTAAAAGGAAAAGAAATTGTTGCCAAGACACCATTTGTGGCTGTGATGGACGAAATTTTTCTGAATTTCGGAGGCAAAATTGTTTACAATACATTTGATCAAAACAGATTCTTTGTGGGCATGGGTTACCAATTTACGTCTCACCTGAACGCCCAGCTGGGTTACATGAATGTCTACCAACAAGAAGCGTCAGGCTCGAGTTATTACTCGACTCATGCGATCCGGCTTTTTGTATTCCATACCCTTGACCTGAGGAAAGAGAAATCAAAATAACTTTATATGAAATGGATTACGCGCGAACGTCCGAAGATTGACAGGATAGCCTGTCCGTGGCTTATTCGGAATTTTGTTGATAAACAAGCCGAATTCATCTATGTTCCGAAGGACAAAGTATTTGAAAAAGCCAGAGAGCTCGATGCTATTCCCTATGATTTGCCTGGTGCGGAGTACACGCACGAAGGTAAATATTGCACATTTGATTACATTGTTAAGAAACATAACATAACGGATGAAGCCGTTTTGCAGATCGCTGAAATCGTAAGGGGTGCCGATACGGATAGCTTTCACCTGGCCCCACAAGCTGCGGGGCTATGGGCGATTTCGGCCGGGCTATCGTACAACCATAGAGACGATCATGAAATGCTAGCCATAGGCATGAAGATTTACGAAGCCCTCTATAGCTGGGCCAAATATGTACAAAGTGAAAAACACACTTGGTCTCCAGCCTGAGCAATGCATTAAAATGGAAAGCACCGATCCAAAATATTCTTTTCGTGAGCTTATCGTCTATTTTCTCAAACTGGGTACCTGGGGCTTTGGAGGTCCGGTAGCGTTGGTTGGATACATGCATCGCGACCTTGTTGAAAACAAGAAATGGATTACGGAAGACGATTATAAAGAAGGGCTCGCGCTTTCGCAGTTGGCGCCTGGGCCGTTAGCGGCACAGCTCTCTATCTATTTAGGTTATGTACATTATAAGATCTTAGGAGCCACACTTGTTGGAATTGCCTTTGTTTTGCCGTCCTTTCTCATGGTTCTCGTACTTGGGTACACGTATGTGCAATACGGAGGTCTACCCTGGATGCAAGCAATCTTCTATGGAGTAGGGTCGGCTGTGATTGGTATCATCGCTATTGGCAGTTATAAGCTTACCATCAAAAGCATTCGTACCGACAAATTGCTGTGGATTATATTTTTCGTGTTGGGGGTTACAACATTTGTGACGGAAGAAGAGATTTTATGGGTGATACTATTAGCTGGAATTGTTGTTTGGTTTGTTAAGGCGCCACCGAAATGGATAAACTCGGCGGCCCATGGAATTTTACCTACGATCTTACTACAGCTTCCCGCTGTTACGACTGAGACAAAGCTATGGCAGATCGCCTGGTTCTTTACTAAAGCAGGGGCCTTTGTTTTTGGGAGTGGATTGGCGATCGTTCCGTTCCTGTACGGCGGAGTTGTCAAGGAATACGCGTGGCTTAATGAACAGCAGTTTCTTGATGCTGTTGCCGTCGCCATGATAACGCCAGGTCCGGTTGTCATCACCGTGGGATTCATTGGCTATCTCGTGGCTGGCGTCTGGGGTGCCGTGGTCGCGGCACTTGCAACATTTCTACCATGTTACCTTTTTACAGTAATTCCCGCGCCCTATTTTAAGAAGTACGGCAAGCACCCGGGCATAAAGGCCTTTGTCGATGGTGTGACCGCAGCGGCTATTGGAGCAATTGCTGGAGCGGTTTTAGTTCTTGCAAAACGAACACTGACCGACATCCCCACGCTTCTGATGGCAATCACGACGGCGGCTATTCTTTTTAAATTCAAAAAACTTCAGGAACCTTTTATTATTTTGGCAGCTGCTTTACTGGGAATTTCCATCAAGTTAATTTTTCGGTAAGATTACATTAACGAATTTCGCTCATGCTGCCGACTCCAACTATCCTGAAGAAAGTATTTCTGTATGCACTAATTGTGAATTCTGGTGTGATTCATGCGCAGCAAAATTTAACCTTATGGTATAAACAGCCAGCGCGTAGCTGGAATGAGGCCTTGCCCATTGGCAACGGTAGGCTAGGCGCAATGGTCTTTGGCCATGCAACTGAAGAACTTATTCAATTGAACGAAGAGACCCTTTGGTCGGGGGGACCGGTTAATACGGATCCTAATCCCCAAGCGCCCCAATACCTGGACGAAATAAGGCAAGCATTGTTTAATCACGAATATCAGAAGGCGGAAGCGTTATCAAAAAAAATGCAAGGCCTTTTTACAGAATCCTACGAGCCGCTTGGAGACCTGATGTTAAAATATAAACTGAATGGCGAGCCGACAGATTATTATCGTGACCTAAACATCTCGACGGCGGTGGCGACGACCCGTTTCAAGGTCAACGGTGTTGAGTACAATCGCGAACTTTTTGTCTCACAACCACAGCAAGTTATGATCATACGTCTGACAGCCAGTCAGAAAGGTGCTTTAAATTTTGACGTAACAACATCCAGCCCTTTGTATTTTAAAAACAAGGTTGTTGGCGATTCGGAAATTGCCATGCAAGGAAAGGCTCCTTCCCATACGGATCCCAGTTACATGCAGACCATGGAGCAAGCAGTGGTTTACAACGATCCAACTGGATGTAGGGGTATGCGGTTTGATTTGCGCGTGCGTGCAAAAAATACCGACGGTATAATACAAAGTTCAGATTCCGGCTTACACATCAGTGACGCAACCGAAGTTTTATTGTTTATCTCGGCGGCAACCAGTTATAATGGATATGACAAATGTCCTGACAACGACGGCAAGGACGAAGTCAAGTTGGTAGAGCAACATCTCAATGAATCATGGCCCCTGAGCTTCGAGCAGTTGATGAAAAATCACCAGGCAGACTATCAACAATATTTCAACCGCGTAAGCCTTGCTTTAAATGGGAATCCGAAAATCGATCTTCCCACTGACGAACGATTAATGAGGTACACAAAAGGTGATTCTGATACCGGCCTCGAAGCATTGTACTTTCAATTTGGCCGCTATCTTTTGATTTCAAGTTCGCGTCCAGGGGGGATTCCCGCCAACTTACAAGGCATTTGGAATCATCATGTCCGCCCACCGTGGAGCAGCAACTTCACTACAAACATCAATACGGAAATGAATTATTGGATGGTGGAATCCTGTAACTTGTCTGAGTTACATACTCCGCTATTAGACCTTATACAGCGACTCGCGTTCACAGGAAAAGAAACCGCGAAAAATTTCTATAACGCCAAAGGCTGGACGTTGCATCATAACACCGACATCTGGGCCACAACAAATCCCGTAAGTGGAAGCCCGATGTGGGCGAACTGGCCACTGGGTGGCGCCTGGCTTTGCCAGCATTTATGGGAACACTATCAATTTACAGGAGACGTTTCATTTTTGAAGGATACAGCCTATCCGTTGATGAAGGAGGCGGGATCTTTTTGCCTGGATTGGGTGGTTGAAGATAAAAATGGCATGCTGGTAACTGCTCCTTCGACGTCGCCCGAGAATGAATTCATCACGGATTCCGGATATAAGGGTACCGTTTCCGTTGCGACGACAATGGATATGTCAATCATTCGTGACTTATTTTCAAACCTTATTGCGGCATCCGAAAAACTTGGCATCGACGACGACTTCCGGCAAACCTTAAAGGACAAAAGAAGTAAACTCTATCCCCTTAAGATTGGGAAGAAAGGGAATTTGCAAGAATGGTATCTGGATTGGGAAGATGCCGATCCACAACATCGCCATATCTCCCATCTCTTCGGATTGTTCCCAGGAAGCGAAATCACGCCCTTGAGAACTCCCGATTTTGCATCTGCCGCACGGAAATCGCTTGAGCTTCGCGGGGATGGTGGAACGGGGTGGTCTAAAGGATGGAAAATAAATGTTTGGGCGCGTTTGCTGGATGGCAATCACGCGTATAAATTAATTCGTGAGCAACTGCGGCTTACAGGGCTTGAAGGAACAGATTACGCGAATGGAGGTGGAACGTATCCAAACCTTTTTGACGCACATCCGCCTTTTCAAATCGATGGAAATTTTGGAGGAACATCCGGAATGACAGAGATGCTTTTACAAAGCCACTTACAAGAATTGCATTTGTTACCGGCTATACCCGACGAATGGAAAGCGGGGGAGGTAAAGGGATTGAAAGCACGTGGTGGCTTTGAAGTAAATCTGGCATGGTCGTCTGGCAAGATCACCGCCGGAACCATTAAATCATTAAATGGTGAATCGTGTACGCTCCGCACAGCAACGCCCATAAAGATCAAAGGGATAACAGGAACCTCAAAAAAGACGGATCATGGATATACCACAACATTCCAGACCCAAAAGGGAAAGGTATACGAACTAAAATCCACGAAGTAAAATAAGGAAATGCACTAGCACAGCGGAAGTCGCGGAGGACAACATTTTGATTGCGCAGCAACGTGCCTGAAACTGTCGTGCCTATAGCACTCCATTCCCCATGACATTTTCTTCTACCAAACTGTCGCCCCTATCGGGGCTTTCACACAATCGTAGTATGACCAGTTCAACAGTGAACCATATATTTTTCAGTCCCATAGGGACGACAGTTTGTTCGCGTGAGTTATCCTTATTTAGTAGACACCCGGTGTTTCGCGTCAGGTTACCCATATTTAATTCCCCACACAATTGTCGAGTCCATTCCAATCTTCAATCATTCAATTTTTTAATTTTCCAATCTTCCAATTTCCCATTCGTTCTATTTACCGATGTCCGCGAAAACAAATTATCAATCCCGTAGGGACGGCAGTTTGGTAGAAGCACCAAACATGCAACGTTGGAGTCCCATCGGGACGCCAGTTTGAAGTGTGTCTATCGAATTTCAATGTTCATTTCGCTCATAAGGCGAGTTCTCGTTATTTTGTCTCAATCAAATTTCGCGAAGGTTCCATCGGAACACCTTGTCTCCCATGAAAAAAAATATTTAATCTTTCACAACCTCGATGAAACATTTATCGTAATATTACGATAAATAGATATGGGATTAACAAAGACTGAAGAATTTACGCGGGCACAAAATGAACTTGCCAGCATCACAAAGGCATTGGGACATCCTGCCCGAATTGCTATTCTTCAATTCTTGATTAAATCGAAAATGTGTTTTTGTGGTGACATCGTTGATGAATTACCATTGTCACAGTCGACGGTGTCACAACATTTATCTGAACTTAAGAAGGCTGGACTAATTAAAGGCGATATCGATGGTCCGAGCGTATGTTACTGCATCGATGAAAAGGCATGGACTAAAGCTGCGAAGTTGATTGAAGGATTATTTGAAAGCTTTAAAGCCTCTGATTGCTGCTGATCTATTTTTTTAACCAAATTAATCGCAATATTACGATAACAATATATTATGAAAACTGAAACTGCGACTTATCAAAAAGAACTTGTTAAAGAAAAGTATTCACAGATTGCGGAGCAAGATAATGACGCAAGCAAGGCATGCTGTTGTGGCACAACGGCATGTGACACCATTGATTGTAACATAATGGCCGATGATTACACCACGTTGAAAGGATATGTGGCAGGCGCCGACTTAGGATTGGGCTGTGGCCTGCCCACCGAATTTGCTAAAATTAAACAAGGCGACACCGTGGTGGATCTTGGTTCAGGCGCCGGTAATGATTGTTTTGTTGCGCGGTCTATTGCAGGAGATTCTGGTAAAATTTTTGGAATTGATTTTACCGAAAAGATGATTGAGCGAGCAAAGGCGAATGCAGAGAAGCTTAATTATAAAAACGTCGAGTTTCGATATGGTGATATTGAAAACATTCCCCTTGCCGGAGGAATAGCAGACGTGGTGGTTAGTAATTGTGTTCTTAATCTTGTGCCCGATAAGAATCAAGCCTTTACAGAAATATTTCGCATTTTAAAAAAAGGTGGGCATTTCAGTGTTTCTGATATTGTGCTGGAAGGCGATCTCCCCGAAGGATTACAAAAGTCGGCGGAGATGTATGTGGGATGTGTTTCGGGAGCGATACAAAAAGGCAGCTATTTATCCATTATTGAAAGTGCCGGATTTCGCAGTATCCGTGTTCAAAAAGAAAAACGAATCTCGCTTCCGGAAGAAACTATAAATCAGTATTTGACAGCAGACCAGGCTACAGAATTCAATAAAGGTAAGACGGGGATCTACAGTATAACCGTTTATGCCGAAAAGCCTGAAAGCTGTTGCGCAACTGGCTGTTGTGACTAAATAAAAATTTTTCAAACTTGATATCGTGCCCATGCAATTTCCCGCTGAAAGATCGATGCTTTATACGCCTCTGGCAAAGAATATTGAAGACTGCATTAATGCGTTCGGCAAAATTCCCGAAGAGCGAAAAAAAATACTAAGAAATTTATCTCGATTTATTGAAAAAAAAATTGGAGAAGGTAAAAGAGCCGACCTGGTTTTTATTTGCACCCATAATTCACGCAGAAGCCACATGGCGCAATTATGGGCGCAAGCCTCGGCTGCCTATTATGGTATCCACGACGTTGTCGCTTACTCAGGCGGAATGGAGGTCACCTCGTTTAACACAAGAGCAGCCAAAACGATGGAAGAATTGGGCTACAAAATTAGTCCGATCACGAAAAACAAAAATTCTGTTTATGAAATTCGGTTTTCTAGTGATCTCCCGCCGATCAAGGGATTTTCAAAAAAGTACGATGATCCAGAAAATCCTACGCGTGACTTTGGAGCCATCATGACGTGCTCACATGCAGATGAGAATTGCCCCTTCGTAAATGGAGCTGAAATGCGCATGACTATTTCCTTTGATGATCCAAAGGATTTTGACGGGACGCCGGACGAAGCCAAAATGTATAAAGAACGAGCTTACGAGATTGGCCGCGAAATCCTATATTCATTTTCGCAAATTCGAATTCCCAGTTCCTAATAATTATTAAAGCACAATACAATGACGATTCAACCGCTAACCCGTGACCATTATCCTTCAATTAAGAAAATTTACGAGCAGGGGATCGCTACTGGTAACGCTACGTTCCAGACAACAGCCCCGGAATGGACAGAATGGGATCAGAGCCACTTGGCACATAGTCGTATCGTGGCAATCGAAAACAAAGAAGTAGTAGGGTGGGCGGCGCTTACGCCCGTGTCTGGCCGGTGTGTGTACGCAGGGGTAGCAGAAATCAGCGTTTATATCGACGAAGGCTACCGGGGTAGAGGGATTGGAAAAATTTTACTTCAGCAGCTGATCTCCGAAAGCGAATCCCACAACATCTGGACGTTACAGGCCGGAATATTCCCCGAAAATATTTCCAGTTTGAAAATTCATGAATCGCTTGGATTCAGAAAAGTTGGCTATAGAGAAAAAATCGGACAATTTAAAGGCGTCTGGCGTGATACTGTTCTATTGGAAAAACGGAGTCCATTATTTTAGAAATTTGAAGCACGTGAAGGCCGACAGGATTCCTTCTGGACAACAAATTTAGTTGTTGCCATCCGACAATGGTATCAACGTGATGGTGCCGTGAGTTTCTGATAACCAACTATGGGAGTTGAACTGTTGCGCGTATCCTGACAGGAGTGAAACGCCATTGTGGCGAAAGTCTGCGCCTGTCTCAACTTCAGAAATACATTTCTCCTGATTCGCAAAACATTTGTTTGCTATTGCTTTCTGTAATCCCGGAGGTCGACGATAGCCCTTACATTATGTTCAAGGGTGATCAGCCCTCGCCGCGGTTTGTCAAGGTCTATGATAAAAAATATCACCACAGATGGTCAGCAGACAAAATCCGATGGCCATCCACCAATCGAAAAGTCCCTTACCAACGGATGTATGACCTGCCACAAAAGCTGTTGATACCGATAGGATTAACAGCATCGTCAGGATTGCTTCTGGTGTACGATTATATTCCGCTCGAAACTGTGAGTTGCTAAGCTCAAACATTTGGGTAAGAGCCAACAACATTTGATTTGATGCCAGCTGGTTGGCGTTTATTTTCGAGTGTTCTACCGCCAGGCTCCAAAGTGCGTCGCCATGAACACTGGCTTCCTTCAGCGTGTTTTGGATCCTTAGTGTATCGGCATTTCCCTGGTAATAATCAATGCGTGCATCGAGGTATCGATCGAAGGATTTTTGAAACTGCGGTTGAACAGAATCGGGGTAAAGTCGAAGGCGTAGCCTGACAGTGCTGATAGCATTCGCTTCGTCCACAACCAGATGTTTGCGTTCCTTAAACCTTTCCCCGGACATACCAAAGGTAAAAGCGAGCAGCAATCCCAGCAAACCGTAAAGGGACGCGGTAATGGCTGTGGTTCCGGGATTTTCTGTGTATGCTTGAGAGCGGTTCTTGGCGAACCATCTACCGCACCAGATGGCTGCCAGCATTTGGAGAAATAGAATGCAGCTAACCATCCATGTGGCAAGCTCGAAGAGATATGAGAGTTTCATGATTTATATATCAAGTTTTGATTAGAGTCTACCTGGAAGACATGGCTTTTATACGAAGCATGCTTTCGTGCTGCGATAAACTAACAAGGTGCTGACGACCACTTCGTCGAAGATCAGCTTTATAAAGTAAACAAAATTCTTG
>Ga0157380_10003786_pt1 | contig 10402 bp, 9 predicted proteins | sample S35metaG_FD_119757 | JGI IMG/M metagenome (GOLD analysis project Ga0157380, IMG submission 119757) | Switchgrass rhizosphere microbial communities from Kellogg Biological Station, Michigan, USA - S3-5 metaG | ecosystem: Host-associated > Plants > Roots > Rhizosphere > Soil | place: USA: Michigan...
AGACGTTCTTGTAGGTGTTGACCAGGATGTCGCTGATGGTCGGGTCCCGGAGCAGCGGCTCGAGCGGCCCGAGTCCGAACACCTCGTCGACGATGTCGCTGAGGATGACCTCGCGCTCGGTCATGCTGAGCGGCGTGCCTTCCTCCGAGATGAGCTCGAACACGACCGTCCGAATCTCGGATTCCGCGCGCGACCGGTCCGCGGAGGCCAGCGTCTCGAGGTTCAGCCGGTTGAGCAGCTTGCGGTGGACGTTGGCTTTCAACTCCAGGTACTGCGGGCGCGGCGCGTCGACACGTGGCCGCGGTGGAGACGCCGGTGAGGGTAATGACACGCTCATGAAGGTGACCCCGATTTACAGAAGACCGAGAAACGCGCGTTTTTTCTCCGGCTCGGGCTTCGCAGGCGCGTGCTGCCCCAGAATCTGCCGGGTGAAGCTGTCGAACTGCGCCGAGAGCTCCGTGTGGTTCGCGGAGGCGAGCGGCACGCCGGAGTTCAGCGCGGTCGACACCGTCCGGTAGTCGCTCGAGAACGTGTGGTAGATCCCGTAGCCCAGCGCCGTCTCGATCTGGGTGGGCGAAATCAGGTGCTGATCCGACGTGCGGTTCAGCAGAATCTTGACCCGCTCGCTGCCGGCGCCGAGCTGACGCACCCGGTCGACCAGCCGCTGCGCGTTGCGGATCGACGGGACGTCCGGGTTGGTGATGAGGAACACCGTCTCGGCGGCATACAACGCGGCGACCGCGCACGCGTTGATCATGTTGCCGACGTCGATGACGATGTACTCGTACATCCGCGCGAGGACGCGCAGGAGCTCTTCGATGGCGCCCGCGTCCTGGGCATTCGGACGGTCGAACTGCTCGGAGGCCGCCAGGATGTCGAGCCCCGACTTGTGCTTCGAGACCAGCTCTTTCAGGAAGTCCTTGTCGAGGCGATGGAGGTTCTCGATCGCGTCGAGCACCGTGAACCGGGGACGGACGCCGAGAAACAGCGCGACTTCTCCCAGACACGGCTTCAAGTCGACGATGACCGTCGGCCGCTTCGAGAGCCGCGCCAGCTCCACCGCGCAGTTCACCGCCACCGTCGTCGTGCCGGCGCCGCCCTTGGCGCCGAGGAACACGTGCGTCACGCACGGCTGCTTGCTGCCGGCCGAGGCCGCTTCGCGCCGCGCGCCCGTCCGGCGCACCGCGCCGTGGAACGATTCCTCCATCGCGCGCGAGGCGTTCGTCTCGCCCCCCGGCGTCCACGGGAAGAACTCGTTGGCGCCGGCGCGCATGGCCTGGAGAATCAGATCCGGCTCCGCCGAGGCCGCGATCGCGAAGATGGCCACGCTGCCGTGGGCCGCGCGCAGCCGCTCGATGGCCGCCATCCCCGACGACGCGTCGGCGCGGATGTCTACGACGAAGACGTCGGGGGCGGTCCCTTCGGCCCGCCCCTCGATGATCGCAACGGGAACACCGCCGGCACGCAGCAACCGCGAGACCTGCCGTTTGAACTCTTCGTCGTGACTGACAATCGATGCTGCAAGCTGTGCCATGGATCCCTTACTTCTTACCCTTGGCGAGCTCAGCCTGGTATTCGGCCTGCGCCTGCTTCAGCCGCGCAGCCGCGTCGGTCAGCGCCTTCTCGCGTTTCGCGTCGTCCTCGGCCTTCTTCCGTGCGGCCTCGGAGTCGCGCCTCGCGATTTCGGCGTCGCGGACCTCCTGCTCCTTCTGGAGCCTCGCGGCCACCGCGCGCGCCGCGGTGTCCTTGCGCGCCTGCTCGGCGTCGACCTTCGCCTGCTCGACCTTGCGCTTCTCGTCGATCTTCGCCTCTGCCGCGCGCTGATCGGCGTCGCGCTTGTCCTGGGCCTTCTTCAGCACGTCGGCCTTGCGCGCGTCTTCGCGCGCCTGCTCGAGCGCCTTCTGCTGCGCTTTGGTCGGCGGCGGGACGTTCGCGGGCTCGGGCACGTCCACGAGCGGCGCCTGAGACTGAATCGGCCGGCTGGTCACGGGTTCGTTCTGCGACGGCGTGGCCATCTGGTTCGTCACCGGCTCAGCGGCCGGCTGCTGCTTGGACGCATCCGCCGAGCCGCGCCGCGCGGGCGGCGGCGGGACGAATCGCGGCGAGCCCACGTACGGGGCGGGCGTCGGAGACGTCTTCGGCGGCGCGCCGATGTACGGCTCGATGAGCTGCGGCAGCCCTTCCGAGACGCCCGTCGCTCCGCGCTTCATGATGACCGGCGTGATCATGACCACGAGCTCGGTCAGGTTCTTCTGGTGCGCCTTGCTCTGAAACAGCTTGCCGAGAATCGGGATGTCGCCGATGCCGGGAATCTTGGACAGCGAGGTGGTCAGCGTGTTGTTCAGGAGACCCGCGATGGCGAACGTCTGGCCGTCGCGCAGCTCCACTTCGGTTTCCGTGCGCCGCGTGGTGAGGGCGGGGATGCGGAAGCCGTCGAGGACGATGGCGTTCGCGAAGTCGAGCGAGCTCACTTCGGGCTTGACCTTGATGCGAACCAGGTCGCCGCCGAGCACGGTCGGCGTGAAGCTCAGGCGCACGCCGAACTCCTTGAACATGATCGTCACGGAGTTCGAACCGGACCCGGACTGCACGATCGGAATCGGGAACTCGCCGCCGGCGAGGAAGCTGGCTTCCTTGCCGTCAATCGCCACGAGGTTGGGTTCGGCGAGGCTCTGGAACAGCCCCTTGGTCTGCAGCGCCTGAACGGCGGCGCCAAGGCCGGACTTCCCGTTGAACACGAAGAGATTCAGGAAATCGCTGAACACCAGGCCGCCCTGTTTGTCGAAGTCGGGCGCGGGCACCCCCGGAGGAGCCACGCGGCCCGCCCAGTTGGTCTTGTTGAGGAAGTAGCTCGCCCCGAGCTCCTGCACCGCGCTGCGGCTCACTTCGGCGAAGCGGACGCGGAGCATCACCTGGTTGGACGCGACGCCCTCCTGCTGCTTCAGCAGGTTGACGACGTTCTCCTTCTTCTCGAAGTAGCCGCCGGCGACGTTGGCCGCCTTCTCGATGACGTAGGCGGCCGAGACGGTGCCGGACAGGACGACGTCCTTGCCGCTGCCGACAGCCACGATCGGCTCACCCGGGAAGAGCTGTTTCAGCTGGGCCGTCAAGGCGGTGAGGTCGCGGCGAACCTTGACCTCGAACGTCTTGATCGAGCCGGCGCGATCCCACACGAAGAGCGAGATCGTCCCGGGCTGCTTGCCGTGAATCAGCAGCTGGCTGGGCGCCGTGACCATCGCGTCGGCGATGTCCGGCACGGTCAACGACACGCGGGCGATGGTCGAGCCCACGTTGACGATGGTGGACCGTCCGACCAGCAGGTCGATGTCCGTCGCCACGTCGGGCAGCGGCGCCGACGCCGCCGTCCACGCTCCGGCCGAGGCCGGGGTGAAGGCGGGTTGCGTCTGCTGCGCCATCGGCGCGGCGATCAGGATGATGATGATGAACGCGACCAGGGCCGCCGTCGTGTTGAAGCCGGCGGCGGAAGTGCTGGTCGCACGCCGCAAGCGGCGGAGCTGAGTCGTGTATGCCGCAGTCATGAAAAACCTCCGAAAATGTCAGGCTGATTGCTACTTGATGACTTCTGTCGCGCGTTTGTCGCCGCGAATTATTTCCACGGTCGGGACCGCGCTCGAGTTCGAGAGCCCCGTCGTCACCGGCAGCGCCACGGGGCGCGACCGGCCGGTGGTCGACCGTTCGACCGGCGCTTTCACGTTGCCCATGAGTCCCGCGGTCTTGATCCCGGGGGTCTCGGGGGCGCCCTGATCGAGCGGATTGCGAAGCGCGAGCTGAATCTTGCCTTCCGTGCTCGCGAGCGCGAGGCGCTCCGACTGTTCGGGGAACACGAGCAGCGTCACCACGGTGACCTGCACGGGCTTGGTGTTCTCCACGTCCTGTTCCATGCGCGTGCCGGCGGTGAGCACCTGCACGTTGGAGAGGATGTCTTTCGTGGTCACGTCGGCGCGGCGGTCGCTCGGGTTGGCGGTGGCCAGCACGTCGACGCGGTTGCCCGGCAGGACGTAGCCGGCGACGCCGACCACCTCGTCGACGCGCACCGAGACGGCGCGCATGCCCTCCGGAATCACCGGCGGCAGCCCCGAGCCGGCTTCCTTCGACGCCAGCTTGGCCGCCAGGATCGGCTCGTTCTTCACGACCGGCACGATGAGGCCGCGTCCGACGATTTCGGACGGCAGCGCGAACGTGCCCTCGGGAGCCTTTCCTTTCGGGAACCCGATGACCAGGAGGTCGCCCTCTTTCAGCTCGGCGCCGAGCTGAAGGTTCGCCGCCGCCACCACGACCGGCTGCGTCGCCGTCGCGGCCGCTGCGGGCGGCGCCTGGTTGTTCACCATGTTGTACGTGCCGTACGCGAGCGCTCCTCCGGCGAGGACGGCTACGGCGAGAACGGCAAAAATTCGGCTGCGCATTGTCTTGTCCCCTAATAACTTTCGTTCTGCATGAGCGCGACGTGATCCCGGACGCTATCCAATGAGGCCTGCGAGCACACTGCCGATCGCGATGGCCGGCCCGTAGGCAAAGCGTCGTGCGGGCGTGGCCGATTGGATTTCCTGGTGCGCGCCGGCAGGCGCGGCGATCATCCGGCCGGTGCCCGCGAGCGTGGCGCCGAGCCGCTGCCTCTGGGCCGCGACCGCCAGGGCCAGCACGCCGCCCGCAATCGCGGTGAAGAGAAAGGCGGTGACGACCATGCCGGGCCCGACGACCGCGCCGACGGCGCCCATGAACTTCACGTCGCCGGCGCCGGTGGCGCCGAGCGCGTGGCCGGGCATCATCAGCGCGAGACCGAGCGCGAGACCGGCGACGGAGGCGCCGACCGACACGCCGCTGACCCCGCTCGCGGCGAGGCCGACACCGAGGCCCGCCATCGAGGCCGTCAGCGCGTTCGGGATCCGGCGCGTGCGAAGGTCGATGACGGTCGCTACGAACGCACCGGCCACGAGGGCCACGAACGCCGGGCTAGAAATTGATGGCAATGACCTGCCAGAAAACCGTGTTGATGGTGTTGCCGACGGCCGTGACCGCGCCGATGGCGATACAAGCGATGAGCGCACAGAGCAGTCCGTACTCGAGCAGATCCTGGCCGTCTTCCGAGCGGCGGATTCCTGCGAGACGCCTCAGTACTGCGATGACGACTGATGACTGCATGACGGCTGCTCCTCCCTTGATGTCCGAAACACGAATGCCAAGACGAGTGGTGCGCGGTGCCCGCCGCCGTTCCCGACGGCGTGCACCGCCTGGTCTTCTCGAAGAGCTACGACGCGGTCGTCAGCGAGCCGGCGACCGAGGTGAAGATCGTGCTGACCGATTTGCCTGCCAGTCCGACGGCGCCGATCGCGATGAGCGCGATGAGCGCGACGAGCAGCGCGTACTCGAGCAGGTCCTGGCCTTCTTCGTTGCGACCAAACCACTTGACGAAGTTCACAAGCTGAATCATTGAATCCTCCGGGATAAGCGCACCGTGCCTCCGGTGCTATTACGCGGCGCTAGCCGCCAGTTTTCGTAAAGTGGGCGGCGCCGGCAGCGCCCGCGCCCCCCCAACACAACGGCTCTATCAACGGAGTGCTCACCGCATACGGCGCCGCGCACCCCCAGTTCGTCCGAGCGACTACGATGCGGTCGTCAGCGAGCCCGCGATCGACGTGAAGATCGTGCTGACCGACTTGCCGGCCAGGCCGACGGCACCGATCGCGATGAGCGCGATGAGCGCGACGAGGAGCGCGTACTCGAGAAGGTCCTGGCCCTCTTCGTTGCGACCAAACCACTTGATGAGATTCACAAGCTGAGACATGTAATCCTCCCGGGATAATGGCACCGCGTCTGCGATGCGTTTTGCGGCGCAGCCGCCTTGTTTGATTAAATGGGCGGCGACTTGCCGCGCCACGGACGGACTATCCGCAACGGCTGTGCCACGGGTGCTTCGACCCACCTCGACAGAGCTCGCAAGTCGTTCTCAACGCAGCGATTCAGCCTCGCGCAAGAGGTGCCCCAGGAGCGGGAGAATGGGGCCCCGCACACGGCGCTGATGTGCAGTTTCGTAAGCCACGGCGCGTTTTTGGTCCCTCTCCGGAAACCACCACACAAAGTAAGGACCGGGCGGGCCCGCAAGGCCCTTGTGTTTCCTGCCATTTAGGGCCGTCTGAGCCGCCAGGACGGCACGGCACACTGATTGCGGTCGTGCGGAACACCTATATGAGTCGTGGATTCAAGCAGGGCCTCGCGTCGGCGACGATCTTTGCGGGACTGGTGGGGTTCCTGGTCTGGGTCGATCCGCGGGTGCGGGAGCGGGTGACCCAGCTGGTGGCCCAGAACAGCGCCGACACGCTCGGCCACAAATTCACGGACCTCGGAACCACACTCCTCAGCGCGGCCAGGCATCAGAGCATCGAGAATGCTCCGCTCGTGATCTTCGCGGTGGTGGGAGCAATCCTGTTTCTGTTCATGTTGAAAACGTAGCCGGCTCGACGCTCGAGCTGTCCAGCCTGGGAAGACGCATATAAACGTGGCACTCGTACTAGCAATCGAACCGGACAGCCGGCAGGCGGCGATCCTGAAGCGCGTCGTCCGCGAACGCGTACACGCGGAGCTGGTCGTTGTCGATTCGCGCGACGCGGCCGTCGCCGCGCTCTCGGCGCGCGTCCCCGACGTGATCCTGATGACCGCCCTGCTCTCGCCGCGCGATGGCGACGAGCTGATTGCCCACCTGCGCACGCTCGCAGGCGCGGACCACGTGCAGACCCACACCATCCCGCAGCTGGCGTCGGCGAGCAGCGAGCAGGAGGCGCCGGCGGGCTCGGGCGGCCTGCTCGGCAAGTTCCGCAAGAAAAAGGCCGCCGCGCCGATCCACGGGTGCGACCCGATGTCGTTCGCCGACGAGATCACGACCTTTGTCGCGCGGGCCGAAGAGATGAAGGCGCACGCGACGCCGAAGATGGCGGGGGCGGGCCCGCGAGTGCCGGTGCGCGTGTCGGAATTCGCCAGGGACGTGGCGCCCACGCCGGTCGAGCCCGTAGACGAGCCGGAAGCGGATTCCGCCTGGGCGTCGCCGTTCGAATGGCGAAAGGCCGATGCGCCTGGCGATCGCCCGGCGGCCCGGCCGTCTCAGCCGCCGGAGGAGCGGTTGCCGCTGGTGTCGTCGGCGCCGCTCGCCGTTGTCGCCGAAGAGGAAGAGCTGAGGCTCGAGGAGGCGGCGCAGCGGCACGCGCAGTATCCGAACGAGCGCGAAGAGCTCCGGCTGGAAGCCGAAGCGGCCGCCAAGCAGCAGCGCGATCGCGCGCTGGCGGAAACGCAGGCCGTGGCGGAACGTGAGCGGCTGCGCCAGGAAGCCGAAGCGGCCGCCGAACGCGAGCACGCGCGCGCGGAAGCCGCCGCGGCGGCCGAGCGCGAACGGCTCCACCTCGAGGCTGAAGCGACGGCCTCGCGAGAGAGATACCGCCTCGAAGCCGAAGCGGCCGCCAAGAAAGAGGCGCTCCGCCTCGAGGCCGAAGCCGCGGCGAAGCGCGAGAAACTGCGCCTCGAAGCCGAAGCCGCCGCCAGGAAAGAAGCGCAGCGTCTCGAAGCCGCAGCCGCGGCCAAGCGCGAGAAGCTGCGGCTCGAAGCCGAAGCTGCCGCCAAGAAAGAGGCACTGCGCCTCGAGGCCGAAGCCGCGGCCAAGCGCGAGAAGCTCAGGCTCGAAGCCGAAGCCGCCGCCAAGAGAGAGGCACAGCGCCTCGCAGCCGAAGCCGCCGCCAGAAAAGAGGCGTTGCGCCTCGAGGCCGAGGCCGCCGCCAAGAAAGAGGCACTGCGCCTCGCGGCTGAAGCCGCCGCCAGGAAAGAGGCACTGCGCCTCGAGGCTGAAGCCGCCGCCAAAAAAGAGAAACTGCGCCTCGAAGCCGAAGCCGCCGCCAAGCGCGAGCGCCTGCGTCTCGAGGCCGAAGCCGCCGCCAAGAAAGAGGCACTGCGCCTCGCGGCTGAAGCCGCGGCCAAAAAAGAGAAATTGCGCCTCGAAGCCGAAGCCGCCGCCAAGCGCGAGCGCCTGCGTCTCGAGGCCGAAGCCGAACGCGAACGGCTCCGCGTGGAAGCCGCCGCCGCCGCCAAACGCGAGCGCGAACGTCTCGAGGCGGAAGCCGCGGAGCGCGAGCGCGTGCGGCTCGAGGCCGAGGCGGCCGCCAAGCGCGAGCGCATCCGGCAAGAGGCGGAAGCCGCCGCGCGGCGCGAGCGCCTGCGGGTGGAGATGGAAGCGGCCGCCGAACGCGAACGGCTGCGACTCGAGGCGGAGGCTGCCGCCAAACGCGAGCGCCAGCGGCTCGAGGCGGAAGCCGTCGTGGCGCGCGAACGGCTGCGAGTGGAAGCGGAGGCCGCTGCCAAGCGCGAGCGCGTCCGTCTCGAAGCCGAAGCGGCCGCCGAACGCGAGCGCCTGCGGCTGGCCGCGAAAGCCGCCGCCGAGCGGGAGCGTCTTCGCCTGGAAGCGGAAGCGGCGGCGGAGCGCGAGCGCCGGCGCATCGAGAAAGAAGAAGAAGCGGCCGAGATCGCCGCCGCGGCGTTCGCGGCGAGAGATCGATTCGAGGAGTTCCGCGTCGACGCCGAGGATCCGAATCACCTGCTGCGGCTCATGCCGCTCTCATTCTGGGCGCGGCGCGAAGAGCCCGTTCGCGCACCAGAGAACGCCGCCCCTCCCGATGAGCTCCGCGAGCTGATCGCAGGGCTTGCCGTGCCGCCCCAGGTGGCGGGCGTCAGCTACGCCAGCGGGTGCCGGATCCGCCGGGTCCGGGTCCCCGCGTCTGCTGCGCCGCGGATCAAGGGCGCACCGCCGGTGATCCTGTCCACGGAGACGCTCGCCAACAAGCGGCGATAGCCGTCTTCGCCGGCGCCGTGAGCACGCGACGAACGCATGGCGCGGAGCGATTCTTGCGAATCCACCGGACCAGGCGCGAATTTGGCTGCGAATCCACGCAATCGTGCGACGAAACTGTGATCGAATCAACAAAGACGCTGGATCCGGTGAAGCCGGCATGGGGCGGCCTCGTGCTGCTCTTTGCAACGACGCTGTTCCTCAGTTCGCTGCTGATGTTCGCCCTCGAGCCGATCGTGGCCAAGACCGTGCTGCCGATCCTCGGCGGCACGCCGATGGTCTGGAACACCTGCGTGCTGTTCTTCCAGATCCTGCTGCTCGGCGGATACGCGTACGCGCACGGCGTGACGACATGGGTGGGAGCACGGCGCTCCGCCGCCGCCTACGGGATCCTGCTGCTGCTCCCGTTCCTGACCTTGCCGTTCGCGCTCGCTCCTGACGCGCAGCCGCCGGCCGACAGCAATCCGATTGGCTGGCTGCTCCTCGTCCTGGCGAAGTCGATCGGGCTGCCGTTTTTCGCGCTCGCAGCCACCGCGCCGATCCTCCAGCGCTGGTTCGCCAACACCGATCATCCGTCCGCGAAGGATCCGTATTTTCTTTACGCCGCCAGCAACCTTGGCAGTCTCCTCGCGTTGGTGATGTATCCCGTCCTCATCGAGCCGGCGCTCCGGCTGCGGACGCAGAACCGGTTCTGGGCGGTTGGCTACGGCGTGTTCGTGCTCGCGGCAGGCCTCGCCGTCGCCGCCGGCTGGAAGCGCAAGGCGCGGGAGACGGGCGCACCGGCGCGAACCATCGACCACAGGGGCGAACCGGTGGCCGCGGCCCCGACGTGGGAACGCCGCGCGACATGGACTGCGCTCGCGTTCATCCCGTCGAGCCTGATGCTCGCAGTGACCACGTACTTTTCGACCGACATCGCGCCGGTACCGCTGTTCTGGATCGCGCCGCTGGCGCTGTATCTCCTCACGTTCATCGTGGCCTTCAGCGCGCAATCGGCCTCGCTGCGATCGACCGCCGATCGGTACATGCCGCTCCTGATTCTGCCGCTCGTGGTCCTGATGATCGCGGGCGCCGGCATCTCGCTGTGGATTGCGATTCCGCTGCATCTCGCGGCGTTCACCATGGCGGCCCTCGTCTGCCACGGCCGGCTCGCCGCCGATCGGCCCGCGCCGATCCATTTGACGGAGTTCTACTTCTGGCTGGCATTCGGCGGCATGCTCGGCGGTATGTTCAATACCCTGGCGGCACCCGTCCTCTTCAATAGCGTGATCGAGTACCCCCTGGTCCTCGTGCTCGCGCTGGCCGCCCGGAGCGGCCGGCCGAAGGCCGCGACGTCCTGGTCGGTGAACGATTTCGCCATCCCGGCCGCCGTGGGCGCGCTGAGCGCGGCCTTCATCGTGTGGCTGGAGCCCGGCCCGGACAGCACCCGAGTGTTCGTCGCGGGTCTGGGACTGCCCGCCTTCGTCGCGTTCACGCAGAAACGCGTACCGATGCGGTTTGCCGCGAGCGTCGCGACCATGCTCGCCGCGGGTTTGATCACAGCGGCCGCGCAGGGACAGG
>Ga0157380_10003788_pt1 | contig 10400 bp, 3 predicted proteins | sample S35metaG_FD_119757 | JGI IMG/M metagenome (GOLD analysis project Ga0157380, IMG submission 119757) | Switchgrass rhizosphere microbial communities from Kellogg Biological Station, Michigan, USA - S3-5 metaG | ecosystem: Host-associated > Plants > Roots > Rhizosphere > Soil | place: USA: Michigan...
CGCATCCGAAACTTGCCACAAACTCATCACCTGACTCTCGCTACCAGCCAGCACCAGTGCTCGGCGCAGTCCATATACTCCTTCACCGTTTTTCACCTCGCCGAGCCCGGTCTCGCACGCCGAAAGCACGACCAGTTTCGTGCCCCATAGATCAAGACTCGCCGCTTCCAGTGCCGTGAGTACGCCATCTTCTCCGGCGCCACTTAGACGTTGATTGACGCCGGCCAGCACTAGTCCTGAGCGCAGCAGCGGATTCTCAACACTTGATTCCGCTCCAATGCCGATGCCTCGGGCGCTGGCGGCCCCGGCCGGTCCGGGTTCAGCGGGGATCTGATCCGGCAAGAAGAATCCATGCGTGGCAATATGCAGAATGGCTGGGCCCGACACTTGTTTCAGCGCCAATTCGGTCGCTTCTGCTCCGCTCAAGATTTTTGCACTCGGTAGAATAGCGGCGAGCGCTTTGGCTTCTGCGGCAGTGCCTGGCAATGGGCTGAACTTTACGCTCCCCAAATCGGCTGATTGCTGATTGCTGATTGCTGACTGCTGATTGAATAAGGGGTTCGCAAAAATTATCGGGCCGGTCCTGGTGCCGGCGTGAACCTGAAGTCGTAACAGATCGCGTCCGCTCGTCAGGTAGGTGATGGAATAATTCTCAATTAAGTACCGGCCATTTTCCTCAACGAGGGCGCCGAAAGGCACGAGGTTGAGATCTCCATCCGGTGAGAAAAACAACGTACGAGTATTTCCGAGCAGCGGCAGGATGGGCTGCATTACCTTTTGATATAACTGCCGGCTCACTTGTTTGACGTTCGTAGCTCGCGGGCTCCTTAGTTCGTTGCGTAGTGCCATCACGTCGGCATTGATTTCCGAAGTGTCGCCCAGGTCCACCCACTTCGGCTCACCTGCTTTGCTTAAGACGTACGCGGCGTAGCGCGGTTTGCCATAGCGCTCTGATCTATTCTTCGCCAGTGTGTTGAATGGCTGATAGGAGGCGATCTCAATCAGCGCCGTACCTGCCGGCAGCGCTTGCTGAACGCTGTCTATGGTGACGGGTTGTGACTGGGCACGGAACTCGGCGCTGCGCGCGCTTACCGCCGCCTCGAGTCGTTGCGTCTCCGTCTCCAACCTGGCGATAGCAGCTTGGTAATCAGAATCAGAACTCTTTTCAGCGCCATTCAGCACAAGGTAAGCAAGCTTTGAACGGGCAGCATCCAGTTGTTCGAGTAGAGCACGATCTTGCGGATCCAAACGCCGCCGCAAAGCCGCCAACTGTTCAGTCATCGCGTCGAGTGCGCGGCCTTTACGTCGCAGAATAGTCGTCAGCGCGAGTCGGGCAGCGCTTACATCATTGGGCACAGAGTGAAGATGCAGGGAAATTGTGTAGTTGGTTTCGCTCGAGAGCGTTGCCAGGTAGCGGCGCTTCTGTTCCTCTGATCCGGACGTCAGGATCAGATCTGCGTTGTACTCTGAAATCTCAGTGCCGCGGGTCAGGTGTGAGATCGCCTTTGACATCTCGCCTTGCGCGGCTTTCATCAGCGCGAGATTTAGTACCACGTTGTTTAAATCCGGATGTTTTGGTCCAAGCTTCTTTTCATATATTGCCAAGGCCCTGAGGTACATTGTCTCGGCGCTCTTGTAGTCACCTCTTCTTTCCTTCAAAGCCGCCAGGTTGTTGAGGGCTATAGCAACATCAGGATGTTCGGAGCCGAGTGCTTTTTCTTTGATCGTTAGTACATTCTGGCTAACGAGCTCGGCTTTCTCATAATTGCCCTGATCGTAATACAACACGGAGAGGTTGCTGAGTAAGGTGGCGACATCGGGATGGTTTGGCCCAAGCGCCTTCTCCTTAATCGCAATCGCGCGCTCAAGCAGTGGCACTGCCCGCGCGTAGCTGCGCTGTTCACCAAACAAAACAGCCAGGTTACTGAGCGTAGTGGCGATCTCCGGATCGTCCGGCCTGAGCTCACGTTCCTTGATTGCGAGGACTCGTTTATAAAGAGCCTCTGCTCGTTCGTAGTCTCCCTTTGCCTGGTAAAGATTGCCAAGATTGTCGAACGGTACCGCTAGAGCCGGGCTTTCTGCGCCCCCCGCTTTCTCCAGGATCGCTATGGCCCTCTCATAAAGCTGCTCGGCTTTTACAAAGTCGCCCTGGTTCTTGTAGTGGAGCGCAAGATCGCTCAGCGAGGGAGCAAGAAAAGGACTATTCGGACCTACCAATTTCTCGAGACTCGTCACTACGCGCTGCAGTAGCGAACCTGCTTTAGCGTAATCACCCTTGACCTCATACAGTGACGCCAGACTTTTGAGACTTTGGATAATGAACAGCTCTTCGGCATGGTGCTTTTCACGTATGGTCAACGCCCGCTGTAGTAGCTGCTCTGCTGCTTCATAGTCTCCTTTGGTCTGGTAAATTACGCCGAGGTTCGTAACGGTTGTCGCAATCGCAGAGTCTTCCGGTCCCAGGGTCTTTTCCTGTATCTCGAGAGCCCGCTTGTATGAGGATTCGGCGCGCCTAAGGTCACCCTTCAAATCGTATACGCGACCGAGGCCGTTCATAAGAGTGGCGACGAATGACTTTTCCAAACCGGAATTGGGTTTCTCTGCAATAGCCAAAGCTCGCTGGTAGAACGATTCGGCCCGGTCATAGTCCTTCTTCTGATCAAGCAGTTGAGCGAGCGTCGCGAGTGAGAGGCCAACTGCCCCATGTTCAGGTCCAAGCTCCTTTTCTGACAATTTCAGCGCGCGTTCGGCCAGCGAGACAGCCTCATCAATCTTTCCTGCCGCAAATTTTTCGTGAGACTGAGTTAACAATCCGAGAACCTGATCGAAAGCCGAGCCTGTTGGGGATTGAGAGGCTGACACCGTCGGATTGTTTTCTGTGACTCTTTTTTCCTGCGCACGTATTTGAACGGCTGCTAATGTCAGTGCCGAACAAAAGAGGGCTGTGGCGAGAAGGAACCGCATTAACTTGAGCCGTGTGTTGCTAATAACTTTTACTGGTTTGTCGTCGGTTACCGTATCCTAAAGAAGAGAATGAGGGAGCACAAGTTTTGTACTTCAGAACTATCCGCCGATTTCGCATGTTTCACAGATGAAAGAACTGTTCTTGGTTCTTAGACCGGCTTTGCACGAAAAGTCACGAATCCCACCTGCGGAAGCAGGTGGATGGTTTCAATCACAGCCTAGCTTGAAGCCCTTGTGTGGTCTTTTGGAATCCCACCTGCGGGAGCAGGTGGATAATTCAAGTCCTGCCTTCCGTAAGAAATTGAGGATGAGGCTGCACTTGAAACATCCCTCAGCTGCCGCTGAGGGGATTCAAAGATTTAATTTCCGAACTCTTTTTGTGGGCCGTAATTGAAAACAACCGCCAGCTTCCGCAGGCGGGATTCGTGACTTTTCGTGCAAAGCCTCTTAGACCCTTAGACCTTTGTTTTCTGCTGAAGACTCGAGTTGCTGAAACCAAGGGCCATACAGGGCACAAACCAAAAACTAAGAACCAAATACCAAGAACGGTTCTAAATCTGCGTCATCTGCGGACAAAAGAGGGTGGTGGCCTAGTTTGGTTTCGTAACGCAAACTGTTAGTTTGCGGTTGCGTTGAATGCCATTCAATCCACGCAAACTAACAGTTTGCGTTACAACTTAGGCCACTACCCAAAAGAGGTGTTGATTTGCTTTCATACTGGCTGGGCAGAATGTGGCTCTGGTCATTTGGGTGGAAGATTCAGGGCGAGCCTTCCAGCTACCGGAAGTACGTTCTTATTGCAGCACCTCATACATCCAATTGGGATTTTCCATTCATGCTGGCAACGGCATGGGTGATGGGTGTCCGCATATCATGGTTTGGCAAACACACGCTATTCCTTCCTCCGTGGGGATGGTTCATGCGCAAACTCGGTGGGGTTGCCGTTGATAGGCGAGCGCCACATTCGCTCGTGAAGCAAATGGCGGAAAGATTTAGTGGCCGCAACGAACTTGTTTTAGCTGTCCCGCCCGAGGGAACCAGAAGTAAAGTAGGTTTCTGGAAGTCGGGTTTTTATCACATTGCGTGCGAGAGTGGAGTGCCGATTGGTCTCGGTTATCTTGATTACAAACGAAAGCTATGTGGACTAGGCATGTTTGTGATTCCGAGCGGAAATATTAATGACGACATGAGTAAGATCCGAAGTTTTTATCGAAACATCAGAGGTAAGTATCCCGACCTGGAGAGCGAGCCACGGCTCCGGGAAGAAACCAAAAGTGGCGATTTGCGACAGTCATCATAAGCAATCATGGGTCGGAACAAAGGGTCTTCTTCCACTTCCATCTCGAAATTGCGGCACACGACATCGATCTCGCAGCGCGAAGATGGAGTCCCGGCTGTGTGGCACGTGGGTGACGTCATCCTCAACCGCTACGAGGTAAGAAACGTCTTCTGGCCGGGGGCGAAGGGTCTTGTTTATCGCGTCCATCATCGCGAGTGGAATGTTGACCTGGCGGTCAAGAGTCCGCGCGAAACACCTTTTGAGACGGCGAAGGAAACAGAGGACTTCGTCGAGGCCGCAGATGCATGGGTCGGCCTCGGACTGTTTCCACACATTGTGAGTTGTTACTACGTGCGGATGCTGGGCGGCATTCCGCGACTCTTTTTAGAATTCGTCGAGGGTGGCAGTCTGCAAGAATCGATTCAGACTCGCCGTTTGTACGAAGGCGGCCCAGCCCAATCTTTCAAGAGGATTCTGGACATCGCGATCCAATTTGCCTGGGGACTGCAATATGCTCACGAACACGGTTTGATACATCAGGAAGTGAAGCCAGGCCACGTTCTGCTAACTGCCGACGGCGTCGCCAAAGTCAAAGGATTTGCGTCACCGCGCGGCAGCAACGGTCCAAACGCGGAACGAAACAATAATTCCATCGCGACAGCTTTCTCGGCGCCCGAACAATCCGGCGGCAGGGAGTTGTCGTGTCAGGTGAACATTTGGTCCTGGGCGGCGAGCGTGCTCGAGATGTTCACTGGAGAGCTGCGCTGGCGCGAGGGTGAGCTCTCGGACGTGGCTTTGGAAAACTACGTCGACCAAGGTGCGCAGGATGACAGCATCCCTCGAATGCCAGCTACAGTTGCTGAACTTCTCCAGGAATGCCTGCTCGGTGATCCGGCGAAACGTCCTTCCAGCATGGCCGAAGTAGCCGGCAGACTCAGACAGATCTGCGAAGAGGAAACAGGTTCAGACTATGCGCGCCGGCCGCCGTTTCAGGCGAGCATGGGCGCGGATAACCTGAACAACCGCGCTTTGAGTTTGTTAGATCTCGGCAGGGCTGATGAGGCCCTGTGGTTGTGGGACGAAGCGCTGGTGAAAAGCCCGCAGCACGTGGAGGCAACCTACAACAGTCAGCTTGTTCGGTGGCGCCTGGGCCGAGTCACTGACGATGCTGTGATCGCGACACTCAACGGCTTGAGAAACTCTGGAGCGGACGAAAACTTCCTCGACTATCTGCTCAGTAGGATTCACCTGGAGCGAGACGATCTCAAAGCCGCAACAGAAATCCTGGAAAACATTGAAGTCGCCTATGCCGATCAAACAGATGCAAGCGATGCATTAGCTCTGCGGAACAAAGGGCTGCAATCTGAGCGTCCCCTGACTGCTTTTTTTGACGATGAGATTTGTGGGCCAAACGCGTTCACGCCTGACGGAAAGTCGCTTTTGCTGACGGTCTCGGGTTTCAGCATAAGGATATTAGACTTCAACACGCCACGGTCACCAAGGTATCTCAATGGCCATACTCAAGCTATTTACGCTCTCACGATCAGTGCAGACAGCCGGTACGCTCTCACCAGCAGCGAAGACGGGACTATCAGACTTTGGGATCTATCAACTGCCAAATGCGTACGGACCATCACGGATGAAGGGTGGACTCACCCTAACATCCTCGCCTTGAGCGCCGGCGGCACGCACGCCGTGTTGAGATTCGATCCGTGGTCAGAAAAGTCGACTCTGCAATTGTGGGACATGAGATCGGAGCGCCGGATTCGCGATTTTGAAACTACCGTGAGTGAATATGGAGAACCACAGTCTATTCTCGCCGTGAGCATCAGTCCGGATGGCAGATACCTCCTGTCCGGCGGTAATTATGGAACCGTTCAATTGTGGGATGTGGGTACCGGAAAAGTTATCCGTGATCTGAAGGGGCTGTGGCGCTCAGTTGATTTCGTCCAATTCAGCCCTGATGGCAGACGGTGTTTCGCAGCGAACGAACGCGAAGTAAGGGAGTTCGATATTAACAGCGGCACATGTTTGGAAGTCGTGACCGTCGACAAGTCGGAGGGCGACAGTAAGACTTCACACGTTACGGTTAGCGCGAACGGAACTTATGCGCTCTTAGGCAGTTCCTACGGCGAGTTGAAATTATGGGAAGTCGGCACCGGCAGATGCGTGCGCACTTTTCAGGATTTGACCGGTCGGCCGTACTACGAAGTTCAGCGCCATGAAAGGATCGACTCAGTTAACCTCAGTCCCGACGGAAAATATTCATTGTCCGGCACCGAGGGCGGGGCGTGGAAGTTGTGGCGGTTCGATCCGGAATATCGCGCGTCGCTGATTCTCCGCCGGATTACTGCCACCGAGGAAGCGATCGACAACCAACTTGTTGCCGAAGAGAATCTGGCAAATGCGCGGCTGGCGATCGGTGAAAAACGCTTCGTTGATGCCGCCAACTATGTCAGGACCGCCCGGTCTGTCGCCGGATATGAGCGATCAGCTGAAGCCCTGGAGTTGTGGACCAGCCTTTATATCCATTTACCGCGCACTCATCTCAAAGCCAGTTGGCTGAGTCATGAAGTTAGCGGCCATAAGTTTGCTCGTTCGATTAGCTTCGACGCCGATGGCAAATATGTTTTGTTTGGAGGACTCGACATGGAGCTACAGGAAGTTGTCACCGGCAACCGTGTGCGGGTTTTTGATAGGGCCACTGGCGGGAAGGCAGCTTTAAGCGGCGACGCCCGGTTGGCGATGATCGGCGGGTATGAAAAATACGAGTTATGGGACACGATGAGCGGAAAACGCGTCGACCAAATCTGGACATTTCCCGAGGAGCATGTGAGGGATATTTGCATGAGTGTCGACGGGAAATTTGCCGCCTCTTGCAGTGACACAAAGTTCAACCTCTGGAAAATAACCGATGAGGGTCCGCGGTACATATCTTCAACTAAGACAGAGTGGGGCGAACTCAGCGCTGTGGCGATCAGTTCGGACAACAAATACTGTGTGGGTGGAACCGGCTTTTCGGCCGGTTTGAACGGTGTTCAGAGTGACTATGCGATCAGGCTCTGGGGACTTTCGTCCGGGGAATGCATTCGAACTTTCAAGGGATACGATCGCGGCACCTACGCACTCGTCTTCAGTCCGGACAATAAATATTTTCTGGGCGCTGGCTTTGACCACAAGCTAAGGCTTTGGGAGATCGCGACGGGAGAGTGCGTGCGAATGTTCGAAGGCCATTCGCAGAGTGTTTACTCAGTCGACATCAGCTCGGATGGCAACTATGCGGTTTCCGGAAGTACTGACCAGACGTTGAGACTTTGGGAAATGTCTACTGGTCAGTGCGTGCGAACCTGGGAAATCAAAACAGCCTGCCCCGTCCGGTTCACTTCTGATTGCAAGTACCTTCTGGTTGGAACTACGGGCGAGGTACTCAGAGTGGAAGTGTTGGACTGGGAGTTGGAAGATCGCGAGCCGTGCGACTGGGACGAACGAGCCAGACCCTACCTGCGAAACTTTCTGGCACGGCACGGAGCGGCGTGGTCGGAAAGTGATTTCAACGCATGTCTGCATCAGCTTGGTTGCGCAGGCTACGGTTGGTTGCAACAGAAAGGAATCAGGCGCGAATTGGAAAAGATGTCGGCAGGCTTGCCGGCCTCCTAAAGACTGATGAATGTGGAAATAAACTCATACCAGCTTATCTCTGAGTGCCTGAAAGAATATGGGAAGGGAGAACTCTTCTTTCGCGCGGACGGTTTGCAGTCTCAGGAAAGACGCGCCGAACTGCGCCGTGCCCACCTTGAAGCTCACCCGAACACGAAAGCGGAACATCGAGACGCAATCGCAAAAGCGGCCATCACGCCAGGCATGACGAAGTCAGAAGTCAACGCCGCGTGGGGATTGTTGGAGGAAGACACGCGAATGGTTTTTGGGCACCTGACCGATGACACGTTGGCGGTCTATGCGTGCTTTACCGGATTCGCTGTGGGCGAAAGCTATGCCCTGTATTTCAAGGATGACGTGGTTATCGGCGTTCGGCAAACGGAAGAGTTAGTGCCCTCGCACGAGCACGAGCTCGCCATGCGCCTGGCGGAAGAGTATCGAGGACTCTGTTATTTTCGCGATGAGGGCCGGAAAGAGGGCCTGATGGGCAACGCCATCGATCTGGATCACGCCGATTGGCAGAGAGAGTTTGATGAGTATTCTCAAATGGAGCCCATTCCGCTTTGTTCCCGGCAGATGATTGAAGAGCACGTGAAAGCCAAAGGACTGTTCCCGGAATATCTCGCCGCGCTAGAGCGCTTGGAAATCGACGGCGAAAATATTTGGGAATGCGCGCGTGCGGCCCTGGACATTCTTCCCTACCCGCCGCTTCAGCCGCGGCCGGACGAGTTGGGGATTGAAAGCTATCCGTTTCCGCCTCGCGGCATGCCGGAACTGCCTCCGGAAGAATGGTTCTGGTACGTGGGTTACGGCCGGCCGCGCCGGGCGATTTTTCCGGCCATCGATGGGAAAGACGAGTTGCTCGACGTGCAGTGGATTAAGGAACGACTGTTTCGAGTAAATCAGATACCGCTCCGGGTGAATGGAGTTTCGCAATTCGATCACATCGAAGTCGAGTGGATGAACGGGGACCCGACGCCACGATTCAAGCGAGTTGTGTGGAACCAGGGATACCGCACCATCAGAGTCGTCGTCGAGGGGAAGAGCGAAGGATACCTGAACGAGTTCGTGAGAAACTACGTCGCAAGGCCGCACCGCGGAAGTTACCGGTACGAGAATGAAGTGCTCGCCATCACCGCTTACGAGATCGGCTATGACGTTCAATCCCAGCTCGAATTGCTGGGAGTGAGTTGGATTTACACGGATACGCTGAATCAGCAATCGATTACTGATTAATGCAAGCCACGGAACTCCTCCAACAGCAACGCGACATCATGAGCCGCCTGGCAGCGGTGAGTCTGAACGAGGTGAAGGTCGACCGTCACGTCGTCGCCGGCGCGCTCGAGAAATTTCTGAAAGCTGTGAGGCGTCCGGTGTTACCGATCAGATGGGCCAGGGACGGACAGGAGGCCCATGCTCTGGTGGCGCGCGCTAAAGTCATTTCGGCAGTAGACGGTGTGAAAAGTAATCCAGGTACGTTTCGTGAGGGGTTCATTCGAAAAAATGAGACCTGGAGAAAAGTGTGCGATGAGACTCTGAAGCTTGCGCACAGCGACACCCTACATTTTGTGCGTGAGCTAATGCATGGCTACTCAGTCATTCGATCTGTTCCCTGGAGACTCTATCTGGGAAGAATGACGCCTGATCGGGCGAGCCGCATTGGGGCTGGTCACATTCCCGTCGGGTACGCCGCCGGCAACGCCCTCAACTTCGCCGCGCGCGCGGCTGCTGAATGTGCCTGGACCCGCGATGACAGCAGGTCCCGCGAGTACGACGATGGTGGTTTCGAGAAGGACTGGTTTCCGTTTGTTGATGCCTACGAAGCGGGCTTGTGGTTGTTCTGGCTTACTGATTCTGAGGTGATCGCTCTGTCTCGTCCAATGGTGCATTTGAATGGTGATCAGGTGCATGCAGAGGATGGCCCCGCCGTGTACTGGCCCGAAGGAGAGGAAAAGTATTTTGTTATCAATGGCGTTCCCGTTCCGCGATCGATCGGAGAAAAGCCGGCGAGTGAACTCAGCCCTCCTCTGATTCTGCATGCGAGTAACGATACCGTGCGCCGCCAGATCATCCGAAAAATAGGAATTGAGAGAATTTGCCGCGAGCTTGGAACCTGCATCGACAAACAAGGCGACTACGAATTGCTAATGCTCGAGCTCGAGGATGGCAAACCTCGTCCGTTTCTCAAGATGAAGAATCCGCGGACAGGTGATTGTCATATTGAAGGCGTGGCGCCGGAATGTCGAAGTGTCGCGTCGGCACTGACCTGGCGAAACCAAACGGCCGTGCCGCCAACCTGGCCGGGCAATCAGGAAGGAGAAAGTGCGTATCGCTGGTATCAACAAGGCGACGTCACGATCAAGCCGGTGCCCAAGATTCCTCACCGGGCAACTTTACTCAGCCATCGCGTGTTGGCCGAAGGCAAAGCGACCAGTCAGAAACATGTGGCGGAGGGCGAAGATGTACGCCTTTTCCAGCACGAGGAAGATTTGTTCATGCG
>Ga0157380_10003789_pt1 | contig 10399 bp, 8 predicted proteins | sample S35metaG_FD_119757 | JGI IMG/M metagenome (GOLD analysis project Ga0157380, IMG submission 119757) | Switchgrass rhizosphere microbial communities from Kellogg Biological Station, Michigan, USA - S3-5 metaG | ecosystem: Host-associated > Plants > Roots > Rhizosphere > Soil | place: USA: Michigan...
AAGCTCGTTTCGAAAAAGTGCACCAGCGGAAGGCGGCAGAGGAACAGCTCGATCTTCTCGATCTTCACGCCTACAAACTATACTCGGCGGCGCAGTGGCGTTTCACTATCTCGCGATCGAAGGGCCCATTGGCGTTGGCAAGACGCGCCTGGCCGAGCGGCTGGCGACGAAGCTCGAGGCGACGACGATTCTCGAGGACGCCGAGAACCCGTTTCTCGCGGACTTCTACGCGGATCGTCCGGGCTCGGCTTTGCAGGCACAGTTGTTCTACCTGCTCAACCGGCATCGCCAGTTGACCGGCAAGCGCCAGGCCGATCTGTTCCTGCAGACGACAATCTGCGACTACGTCTTCGACAAGGACAAGATCTTCGCGTATCTCAATCTCGACGACAACGAGCTGTTCATCTACCAGCGTCTGTTCGATCTGCTGGCGCGCGACGTGCCGCCGCCGGATCTCGTCGTGTACCTCCAGGCGCCGACCGAACTGCTGATGGAGCGGCTGAGGAAGCTCCCCGCCGATCCCGAGCGGGAACTGCCGTTGCCGACCGAAGAATACGTGCGGGAACTGAACGAGGCGTACCAGCATTTCTTCTTCCACTACACGTCCACGCCGCTCCTCGTCGTCGAAACCTCGGAGTTCGATCCCGAGTCCGACGATCAGGCGCTCGACGAACTGGTCAAACAGATCAAGAGCATGGGGAAGGGGACGCGCTACTACGTGGCCAGGAGGTAGTTGGCAGTTCACAGTTGACGGCTGGCAGTTGAGTTGAACGGTCTCAGTGACGGTGGCAGTTCCTGAACTGGAAACCGGCACTGAAACCCGGAACTGACCACTCGACTGTGAACTACTCACTTTCAACTGTGAACTACAGTAGTCTGTATGGATATGGCGTGGTTCAAGAAGGCGCGCAAGCCGATTGCGTCGCCCGCCAAGACCAGCCGGGTTCCCGAAGGCTTGTGGGTGAAGTGTCCGGAATGCGACACCGTCATCTACACCAAGGATCTCATCAAGAACCTTCACGTCTGCACCAAGTGCGCGCATCACTTCCGCATCAGCGCCACCGACCGGCTGAAGACGCTGTTCGACGGTGAGCGGTGGGAAGAGATTGCCCCGAACCTGGTCTCGAACGATCCGCTGAAGTTCACCGACACCAAGCCGTACAAGTCGCGCCTGGCCGCGACCCAGAAATTGACCGGCCAGAAGGATGCGGTGATTGTCGGCGTCGGCAAGATCAACGGCGCCGATGCCGTCGTCGCCTCGATGGAATACAGCTTCATCGGCGGCTCAATGGGCGTCGTGGTCGGTGAAAAGATCGTGCGCGGCATCGAGCTCGCCCTCGAGCGCCGCATGGCGATGATCATCGTGTCGTGCTCCGGCGGCGCCCGCATGATGGAGGGCGCCCTGTCGTTGATGCAGATGGCGAAGATCGCCGCGGCGCTGGCGCGGCTCGATCGGGCGCGGCTGCCCTACATCTCGATCCTGACCGATCCGACGACCGGCGGCGTCACCGCCAGCTTCGCGATGCTTGGCGATCTCAACATCGCCGAACCCAAGGCGCTGATCGGATTCGCCGGGCCGCGCGTCATCGAGCAGACGATCCGCCAGAAGCTGCCCGACGGCTTCCAGCGAAGCGAATTCCTGCTCGAGCGCGGCATGCTCGATCTCGTGATCGATCGCCGCGAATTGAAGGCGACGATCGGCCACGCGCTGCGCTTCATGGCCGACGACGCCGCCCCGGCCGACAGCGTTTCCTAATGAACGGCAATTGACTCCGCTCGAACGGCTTTTCGCGCTCGAACAATTCGGCATCAAGCTCGGGCTCGACAACATCCGCACCCTCCTCGCCGCGCTGGATCACCCCGAGCGCGCCTGGCCATCGATTCACATTGCCGGCACGAACGGCAAAGGCTCGGTCGCGGCGATGGTGGAGCGCGCCCTGCGCGCGGCCGGGCTCAAGACGGGCCGCTATACGTCGCCGCACCTCGATCGCATCGAGGAGCGCGTCGCCCTCGATGGACAACCGGTCGATTCCGCGACTTTCGAAGCGGTCACGGCGCACGTCTTTGACGCGGTCGATCGCCTTCGCGAGGGGAGCCTGCCGGGCCGAAGTCTTGGCGAAGGCCGGCCTACTTTTTTCGAGGTCTCGACGGCGATTGCGTTCGAGATTTTCAGGCGAGCGAAAGTCGATGTCGCCGTCGTCGAGGTCGGTCTCGGCGGCCGCTTCGACGCGACCAACGTCCTGACGCCGGTGATTACCGCGATTACCTCGATCGCGTTCGATCACGAGCGGCATCTTGGCCACACGCTGTCGGATATCGCTTTCGAAAAGGCCGGCATCGCGAAACCGGGGGTTCCGTTGGTGACTGGACGACTGCCGGACGAAGCCGCGGCGCGCATCGTCGAGGTCGCGCGCGACATCGGCGCGCCGCTGGTCGATGCCACGGCGACGACTGCCGATCGGACGTATCCGCCGTTGACGCTCGCGCTCCCCGGACGCCATCAGCTCGAGAACGCGGTGGTGGCGGTGGCGATCCTCGAGCAATGGTCAAAAGCCGTGAGCTACCTTCCGACCGACGCAATCGTCACCGGGTTGACGACGTGCGAGTGGCCGGCGCGTCTCGAATGGCTGCGCGTGCCCTTCGACCCGCAGTCCCATCGCCTCGCGACCGGACTGCTCGCTCAGGACAGGCCGCCATACGGGGAGCTGTTGATCGACGCCGCGCACAACCCGGCCGGCGCCGAGGCACTGGCGTCGTATCTGCGTGACATCGACTCCCAGCCGCTGCCAATCGTCTTCGCCGCCATGGCCGACAAGGACCTCCGCAAGATGGTCGCCGCGCTGGCTCCAGTCGCGGCCTCGTTCATCGCCACGACGGTGCCGCACAGCCGCGCGAGGACGGCGGATCAGCTGGCCGCGGAAATTCGCGCGCTCGCGTCCGTTCCGGTCGAGGCGGACGGGTCGCCTGTCGCCGCCGTCGCCCGCGCGCTCGCACAGCCTGGCCAGCGTAGCCTTAGCGGAGGTGGGTCGCGCCGGGCAGTGGCGTGCGGATCGATCTACATGGTCGGTCCGTTGCGTGCGCGTCTTCTCGAGTCTGGCGCGACTCGCATCTAGGCTGTTATTCTCGACGTGATTCTCGTGCGATTACGAATCCTCATCTTTACGGCCGCACTCGTCGCGTCATCGGCAGTGCGCGACGCCGCAGGCCAGGGCCTTCCGGGCTGGAATACGAAACAGTTTTCGTTCGAGCGGATTGACGCCGATCGCATCCGCTTGATGCGCGAGGCCGAAATCGAAGGCGCGGCCGGCACGCCCAACGAGGGCCAGAAGTTCTTCGCCGACGATCTCACGATGAACATCAAGACCGGCGAGCTCGTCGCCGAGGGCAACGTCGTCTTTCGGACACCGACCACGAGCATTGCCGCAGACAGCGTCGTGTTCAACACCAAGACCAGCATCGGCACGTTCAACAACGCGAACGGCATCGCGCAGCTCGGCGAGCGCGGCACCCGCAACCTGAGCATGTTCGGCGGCCTCGAGCCGGACGTGTACTTCTACGGACAGCAGATCGAAAAGGTCGGCCGCGACAAGTACCGCATCACGAAAGGCGGTTTCACAACCTGCGTGCAGCCAACGGCGCGATGGGAAATCGTCAGCGGCAGCGCCACGCTCAGGCTCGATCACTACGTCATGCTCAAGAACGCCGTCGTCGAGGTCAAGAACGTGCCGGTGTTCTACCTGCCGCTGATCTACTACCCGATCCAGGAGGACGATCGCGCGACCGGATTCCTGATGCCGGCATACGGCTCGTCGCTCGCGACCGGATCGTCCCTCAGCAACGCGTTTTTCTGGGCGATCAATCGCAGCCAGGACGCGACGTTCTTCCACGACTGGATGTTTTCGCGCGGCAGCGGCCTCGGCACCGAGTACCGCTACATGCTCGGCCCCCAGGCGCAGGGCGATTTCCGGTACTACTGGCTCGACGAGAACGAAACGGTCATCAACGGGCAGACTCGCCAGCCGCGGCAGAGCAAGACGATTCGCGGCGGCCTCAGCCAGAACCTACCGTTCGGACTGGCGGCGCGCGGGCGCGTCGACTACGTCACTGACGTGACGGTCCGCCAGACCTACGACCACAACTTCTACAACGCCTCGAACAGCACGCGGTCGTACGAGGGTGGCGTCTCGGGTGCGTGGCGCAACCTGTCGGTGAACGGCCGCTACGCCCAGGTCGAAACGTTTACCAATTCGGACTACTCGACGATCACCGGGCAGACGCCCGGTTTCACCGCGGCCTTGAGCGGCGTCCGCCTTGGGCGGCTGCCGATTTTCGGAACCGTTAACGCCGAGGCGGGCCACACCGTCTTCATCACGCGCTTCAACGCGCTCGAGCAGGATCTCAGCCTGAACAAGACCGACGTCACGCCGTCGATTCGCGCGCCGCTCAGCACCCTGCCCTACCTGCAGGTCAACGCGACGGCCACGTTTCGCTCGACTTACTACAGTGAGAGTCTGGCTAACGACAAGAAGACCCAGATCGAAGTGCCCATCACGCGCAACTACGGCGACTTTCGCGTCGACGTCATCGGCCCGGTCGTCTCGCGGGTGTTCAATCCGGACAACGCGATTGCCGATCGCATGAAGCACGTCATCGAGCCAATGTTCTCGGTGCAGCGGCGGACGGAGATCGCCAACCAGGACCGCATCCCCACGGCGACCGGCTACGACGTCATCGTCGGCGGCGTGACGCAAATGAGCTATGGCGTCACCAATCGGGTGATGGTGCGAAAAGACGTCGAGGGCCAGCCGCAGTCGGGCGCGCCGCGCGAACTGCTCAATTTTTCGCTGCGCCAGAGTCATTACACCGACGAGAACGCCAGCAAGTTCGACAGCTCGTACTCGTACGGTTTCAACCAGCGCGCGCCGAATGCGTTTTCGCCGATCTCACTGACGGCGCGCGCAACGCCGACCGCGCCGATGGCGATCGACTACCGGCTCGAGTACGACCCGCTCGCGACGACGACCAGCCCGAAGCTGCTCGGCATGAGCCTGAACGGCCTGCTGCGGTCGTCCGACGTCAACGTGACCGGCGGCTGGTCGCGGCAGGCATTCACGCAGACCACGGCGACCGGCGCCGTGGTCCTGGCCAGTAACATCGTCCAGTCAACCGCCGATTTCCGGATCAAACAGGGCCAGTACGGTGGCGCGGTGCAGTTCTACTATGACGTCACCAAATCGACGCTGATCAACCAGCGTTACGTCGCTTCATACAACGCGCAGTGCTGCGGCGTCTCGTTCGAGTATCAATCGTTCAACTATCCCAATACGAACCAGTTCCTGGTGCCGAAGGACCGACGCTTCAACATGTCGTTCACCCTGGCCGGCGTCGGGTCGTTCGCCAACTTCTTCGGGGCGTTCGGCGGCGGAACGTATTAGCCCCAGATAACGATCCACCGATTACTCGGGTACAATTGGTCTCTTGCATGAAGGGACTGATCCTTAGCGGGGGCAAGGGAACCCGCCTTCGCCCGCTGACCTATACCAGCGCCAAGCAGCTGGTCCCCGTCGCCAACAAACCGGTCCTCTTCTACGGCATCGAGGCGCTCGTCGGCGCCGGCATCAAGGACATCGGCATCGTCGTCGGCGACACGCAGGCGGAGATTCGCGCCGCCGTCGGAGACGGATCGGCGTGGGGCGCGACGGTCACCTACATCGAACAGGACGCCCCGCGTGGTCTCGCCCACGCCGTCAAGATCAGCGAGGATTTCATCGGCAGCGATCCGTTCGTGATGTACCTCGGCGACAACCTGCTCAATCGCGGCATCGTCGAGTTCGTCGATCAGTTCGTCAAGGACAAGCCGGCCGCGCAGATCCTGCTGACGCCGGTGCCCGACCCGCAGATGTTCGGCGTCGCCGAGCTCGATGGCGACAAGGTGCGCCGTCTCGTCGAAAAGCCGAAAGAACCGAAGTCGAACCTCGCGCTCGTCGGCGTCTACATGTTCGGCCCGGAGATCTTCAACTCGGTCAAGAACATCAAACCGAGTTTCCGCAACGAGCTGGAGATCACCGACGCGATCCAGGACCTGATCGACCGCGGGTTGCGCGTCACTCCACACCTCGTGTCGGGATGGTGGAAGGACACCGGCAAGCTCGAAGACATGCTCGAGGCCAACCGCCTGATCCTCGAAACGCTGACGACGCGCGTCGAGGGCAAGGTCGACAGCAACTCGCGCATCGAAGGCATCGTGGTGATTGAAAAGGGCGCGATCGTCGAGAATTCGGTCGTCCGCGGCCCCGCCGTGATCGGACCCGGCGCGAAGATCATCAGCGCCTACGTCGGGCCATTCACGTCAATCGGGCGCGATGTCGAAATCAACAAGTCCGAGATCGAGCACAGCATCGTCCTCGAAGGATCGCTGATCCACGATCTCGAAACGCGCGTCTGCGACAGCCTGATCGGGCGTGGCGTGAAGATCCACCGCCTGCCACTCAAGCCGGTCGCGCACCGCTTCATGCTCGGCGACAATTCCGAAGTGTGGATTAAATGGTGATCGACGGATCACACGGACTACACGGATGAAAGTACTCGTCACAGGCGGCGCCGGGTTCATCGGCAGCAACTTCGTCCGCTACGCGCTCACGACGCATCCGGACTGGCACGTCACCAATCTCGACAAGCTGACGTATGCGGGTCGCAGGGAAAACCTGCACGACGTGATGGACCACCCGCGCCACACGTTCGTGCACGGCGACATCTGCGACGCATCCGTCGCCGGTCCGCTCGTCGAGCAGTCCGATTACGTCGTCCACTTCGCCGCGGAAACGCACGTCGATCGCTCGATCATGGCCGCCGGCGATTTCATCAAGACCGACGTCGAGGGTTCGTTCGTGCTGCTCGAAGCGGCGCGCCGCAATCCGACGTTAAAGCGGTTCGTGCAGATTTCGACCGACGAGGTGTACGGCAGCGTGCCGGAGGGGTCGAGCGTCGAGACCGACGAGCTGAAGCCGCGCAATCCCTATGCGGCCAGCAAGGCCGGCGCCGATCGGCTCGCCTACAGCTATTGGGCGACGCATGACGTGCCGGTGATCGTGACGCGCGCGTCGAATAACTACGGGCCGTACCAGTTTCCGGAAAAAATCCTGCCGCTCTTCGTCACCAACCTGATGGACGACATCCCGGTGCCGCTTTACGGCGACGGCGGCAACATCCGCGACTGGCTGCACGTACTCGATCACTGCCGCGGCATCGACCTGCTGATGCACACCGCCACGAACGGCGAGGTCTACAACATCGGCGGCGGCAACGAGGTCAGGAACATCGACCTGACGCACAAGGTGCTGGAGCTGGCCGGCAAGGGACCTGAGCTCATCAAGCCGGTGCAGGACCGCAAGGGTCACGATCGCCGCTACAGCCTCAGCTCGGCGAAGCTGCGCGCGATGGGCTGGGCGCCCCAGGTCGATTTCGAAGAGGGTCTCAAGGACACCGTCGCCTGGTATCAGAAGAACGAGTGGTGGTGGCGGCCGGTCAAGGAACGCGACCCGGGTTACAAGGCTTACATCGAAGCGCAGTACGGCAAGCGCTAGCAATGACCACACTGATCACGGGCGCCGCCGGCTTTGTCGGCAGCCATCTGATCGAGCTTCTCGAGCAGGATTCGGCGCGGATTGTCGCCCTGTTGCGGCCGGGGACCGAACCGCTTGTCAGCGGCTCGCGCGTCATCTGGCACGCGGTTGAAATGCACGATCGCGACTCGGTCGCGAAGGCCATCGCCGCGTTCGCGCCGTCGGAGATTTACCATCTCGCCGGAGTGGCGCATGTCGGCGATTCGTGGTCGCACGTGCACGAGACCTTCGCTGGAAACGTGCTCGGCACGCATCACCTGTTCCACGCGCTGCGGCTGGCACGGCTGAAACCGCGGGTCCTCATCACGAGCACCGCATTCGTCTACGAGCCGCAGAATCGCGCGATCTCCGAAAGCGACACCATCAGGCCGAACAGTCCGTACGGCACCAGCAAGGTCGCGCAGGAAATGGTCGCGATGCGCGCGTGGCAGGACGATGGGATCCCGTCGCTCGTCGCGCGGGCCTTCAATCACATCGGCCCCAGACAGGCGCCGTCGTTCGTGGCGTCGAGCATCGCGAAACAGATCGCCGAGATCGAGGCGGGCCGGAGGCCCGCCTCGCTACAAATGGGCAATCTCGAATCCGAGCGCGACATCATGGACGTGCGCGACACCGTGCGCGCGTATCGGGCGATGATGGCTTCCGCAAAGCCGGGCGTTCCCTACAACGTCTGTTCGGGCGTTGCGGTTCGCATCCGCAGGCTGGTCGAGCTGCTGCAATCGAAAGCGAGTGTCCCGATCACGATCGAGCAGGATCCCGCGCGCTTCAGAGCGAACGACACGCCGGTCGTGCTCGGCGATCACCGGCGACTGACGTCAGACACAGGCTGGACGCCGCAGATTCCTCTCGATCAGACCGCCGAAGACCTGGTTTCTTACTGGCGCGGCCGGGTGGCTTGACGGGCGAATGAAAAGCGAAATAATAGGCGGATGGCGACCGTTCTGCCGCTATTCGACCTCGGTCGCGCCCCAACGACTCGCGACATCGCGCAGCTCGTGAAAGACGGCGGGCTCTCCGCTCTTCCCGATGCAAAACGCCGCGGCGACGCGGCGACCTACCAGGAAATCCGGTGTCGCTCTGCCCTCAACCGCTGCAAGGGCATGCCCTTCATGAAATGGACGCTGAATCCATATCGCGGCTGCACGCACGGCTGTCATTACTGCTTCGCGCGCAAGTACCAGCCGCACCTCGAGCTCGATGCCGACGATCAGTTCGCGTCGGTGATTTTCATCAAGACGAACTTCGTCGACGTGCTGCGGCGCGAGCTCGACAAGCCGTCGTGGGCGAAGGAGTCAATCGGCTTCGGTACCGCCACCGATCCGTATCAACCGATCGAGGGCACATACAAACTGTCGCGTGGCACGCTCGAAGCCCTGCGTGATGCCGCCAGTCCCGTCGGCATCGTCACCAAGGGACCGATGATCGTGCGCGACAAGGACGTTCTTCAGGATCTTTCGAAGCGGACGACCTGTCGCGTGCACATCAGCATCCCGACAGTCGATGAAGACGCATGGGAAAAGCTCGAGCCCGGCGTCGCGCATCCAAATCAGCGGCTGCGCGCCGTACGCGAGCTCGTCGATGCAGGCATCGACTGCGGCGTGCTGATGGCGCCGATCGTTCCCGGCTTCTCGACGCAACCCGCGAAGATGGAGCGGACCATCAAGGCGATCGCCGAATCAGGCGCGCGATCGGTCGGTGCAATGGTGATGCACCTCGAAGGCGGCACGCGCGAACACTTCATGATGATGTTGCAACGCGAGTATCCGGAGATGGTCGCGAAGTACACGCAACTATATGCAAGCAAGTACGTGCCGAAGGATTACGACAAGCGGGTGCAGGAAGTCGTGTCGCTGATGCGCGAGCGCTACGGAATCAAGTCGAGGAAGAAGGCAGATGGGCCGCGGGTCATGGGTGAGCTTGGACCACGGTCGCCTACGCCCTAAGGGGCGTGTAACAAACCCCGTGGCACGCGCGCGCGGCACGGTACAATTCGCGCGGTCAACGGACAACCCTATACATGCCTCTCGCCGCCGGCACCCGTCTGGGCCCCTACGAGATCGTCGCGCCCCTCGGCGTGGGCGGGATGGGCGAAGTCTACACCGCCCGCGACACGCGGCTCGATCGTACGGTCGCCGTCAAAGTGCTGCCGCCCGACCTGACGGCCAATCCGGAGCGGCGCGCGCGGTTCGAGCGCGAGGCCCGCGCCGTTGCCGCGCTCCAGCATCCGAATATCTGCACGATCCACGACGTCGGCGTCGCGACCCAGGGCGTTCCGTTCCTGGTCATGGAGCTGCTGTCCGGCGAAACGCTGCAGCGGCGTCTGGAGCGCGGGCCGCTGGACGACGGAGAATTCGTCGAGATCGCCGGCGCTCTGACCGCCGCGATCGACGCGGCACACGCGTCAGGCATCATCCACCGCGATCTCAAGCCGGCGAATATCTTTCTGACGGGCCACGGTCCGAAGATCCTCGACTTTGGACTCGCCAAGGCGCTGGTCCACCAGCCTGTGGCGGGTGAGTCGATGCAGTCGACGAAGCTCGCCGATCGCGGGCTCACCGAGCAGGGGCAGGTCATCGGCACAGTCGCGTACATGTCGCCCGAGCAGCTGCGTGGCGAAGACGTCGACGCCCGCACGGATCTGTTCTCGCTCGGGCTCGTGCTGTACGAGATGGCGACCGGCCGGCGTGCTTTTACCGGCACAACGAGCGCCATGATTTCGGCCGCGATCCTGCACGAGCAGCCGTCCGGGCCTCGACAGATCCGGCCGGCGCTGTCCG
>Ga0157380_10003791_pt1 | contig 10398 bp, 12 predicted proteins | sample S35metaG_FD_119757 | JGI IMG/M metagenome (GOLD analysis project Ga0157380, IMG submission 119757) | Switchgrass rhizosphere microbial communities from Kellogg Biological Station, Michigan, USA - S3-5 metaG | ecosystem: Host-associated > Plants > Roots > Rhizosphere > Soil | place: USA...
GACAGCAGCAGCCAGGCGCCGATCTTCACGGCCCGGGCGCTTTCATGGCCAGCCGGGTCGAGCGCGGAGAAGAAGGTCACCTGCTGCGACAGATAGATCGCGGCCAGGGCAGGCAGCATGCGCGCCCTCCGGCGGCTGAGATAGTCGGCCCGTTCCGCCGTGGTACGATCGGTCATCATAAGGTGTCTCTGCCTGAGTAACGCATAGGTTACATGTAACCTTCGTGTTACATCGCTGTCAAGCGTTGTTTCGCCGTAGCGGGGTTGCCCCGGGACTCTTGCGCTGGTTAAGGCAAAAAGGATGGATCCTTCCCCTTTCGACCATCCCTATCGCGGCGGGTTCGTCGGCGCGGAGCACCGCTTCGCGCTGACCGTCTATTTCGAGGACACCGACACCGCGGGGATCGTCTACTACGCCAACTATCTGAAGTTCATGGAGAGGGCCCGGTCCGACATGCTCCGAGCCGTCGGGATCGACCAGCAGGCGGCCAAGACGGCCGGCGAAGGCGTTTATGCGGTGGCGGAGGTCAACATCCGCTACCTGAAAACCGCGCAACTCGGCGACGATTTGCTGGTTGTATCGACAATCGATCAGGTGCGGGCGGCGTCGGTCTCCATTCATCAACGAGTCATGCGAGGAACGGAAACATTGGCGGATGCTCGCGTCATCGCTGCCTTTCTCGACCCCAGCAACCGGCCAAAGCGGCAGCCCCGCCCCTGGGTCGAAAAGTTCAAATCGATAAGCGAGAAATAATGCCAGAATTGCAAACCAGCGCCGACCTGATGAGCCCGCTCAACCTGTTCTTGCAGGCAGACGTGGTCGTCAAAGCGGTGATGCTCGGCCTGCTGCTGGCGAGCATCTGGACCTGGGCGATCATCTTCACCCATTCGATCCGCCTGAAGCGGATCAACCGCCAGACCGAGCGCTTCGAACGCGACTTCTGGGCGACCAGCGACATCGATGCCTTCCACGACAGCCGCGGCGAAGAAAGATTGCCGATCGCAGTAGTGATGGCGGCGGCGATGGACGAATGGCGCCGCTCGACCAAAACCGCGGTGGTCGACCGCGCCGGGACTCGCGAGCGGCTCGCCAGCCGGATGAACGCCGCCGTCGCCGCCGAGCTCGATCGGCTGGGCGATCGCCTCAACATATTGGCGACGGTCGGATCGGTGGCCCCGTTCGTCGGCCTGTTCGGCACCGTGTGGGGCATCATGCGCAGCTTCACCGCCATTGCTGGCGCCAACAACACCTCGCTGGCGGTCGTCGCCCCAGGCATCGCCGAGGCGCTGTTCGCTACCGCCATCGGCCTGTTCGCGGCGATTCCGGCAGTGATCGCCTACAACCGTTTGACCCACGGTCTCGACCGGCTTGAGGCGCGGCTCGGCCGCTTCGCCGACCGCTTCCACGCGACCTTGAGCCGCGAGCTCGAGGTGGAGGTCGCTGCGGGGCACTGATGGGCGCCAACCTTCCTTCCTCCTCCCGCCACGGGCGCCGCCGAGCGCCGATGTCGGAGATCAACGTGACGCCTCTGGTCGACGTCATGCTGGTGCTGCTGATCATCTTCATGGTGACCGCGCCGCTGCTGGTCGCAGGCGTTCCGGTCGACCTTCCCGAAAGCCGCGCCGGGGCGCTCGACCAGCAGGCCAAGCCGGTCCAGATCGCGATGGACCGCGACGGCCGGATCACCATCGATGACGTGGCCGTCGCCGAAGCCGAGCTACCGCGCACGCTGGCCAACATCGCCGCCCAGCCGCAGCCGCCCGAGGGCCGCCGCATCTACCTTCGTGCCGATCGTGCGCTCGACTATGGCCGGGTGATGCGGGTGATGGGCGAGCTCAATCGCGCTGGTCTCAACCGGGTTGCACTGGTCTCGGTCGGACCGGAGAACCGGTCATGAAAATGGACCGCGCCGAATGGACCGGAACGGGTGCGGCTCTGCTGTTTCACGTCGCCCTCATCGGCGCGATGTCGATGAGCCTGGCCCATATCGCGACCGTTCCGGAGCCGCCGGCGATGGACGTGGAATTCATCGAGGAGGTCGGCACTACCTCTGCCGCCCCGCAATCGATCGCGATCCCGCCTCCCGCCAGCCAGGCCCCCGAAATCGGCGAGGCCGAGCCGGCCGAACCCGCCCCCACCATCCAGCCCAAGCCACTGCCGAGCATCGTTCCCACGCCCGCCAGGCCGCGCCCGCCGGCCAAACCGGCGCCCCGCGTGGCACGGATCGGCGACGATTTCCTCAAGGGGATCGCCGACGACAATCTCGCGCCGCGGGCCGGTCCCGCCAGGCCGGCGGCGCCGACCTTCAGCGCCACGGCCCGGGCCAGCGTCGCTAGTGCCATCGCCCGGCAGGTTCAGCCTTGCGCTGATCGGCAACCATTCCTCGGCGAAGGTGCCGACGAAGTACAAATCTATGTAAAACTTTATCTCACGCGTGCAGGCCGTCTCTCGCGCCCTCCGGTGATCGCCTCAATGTCAGGGCCATCGGAAGCGAAAGCCAAATACGGTGAACTGCTTGACGATCAGGTACGGCGGATTTTCGCCGATTGTTCGCCATTCCGCCTTCCAGCCGAACTCTACGACACCGATGACGGCGGCTGGAAGGAGACCACACTCAGGTACAGGGTGAAGAAATGATCAAGAGCCTTGCGATCGTCTGCTTGTCGGCTGCGCTGTCCTCTGCCGCATACTCGCAGGTCCAGGAGGAGCCTCCTGAAGTTGTCGGGGGCAGTGTGCGGACCAGCACCGCCATCGCCGTCCCGGTGATGCCCGGCGACGTGATCGGGCGCCAAGTCGCGGAGGTGATCGCCTCCGACCTGCGCTCGACCGGCATGTTCACGCCGCTTGGGCCGAGCGGTCTGCCGTCCTATTCGGTCGAGGAGGCGGGCAGCCCGGCCTATCCCAGCTGGCGCAATGCCGGCGTCGCGGCCCTGGTCGCCGGCTATATCGAACCGCGCGCCGACGGCCGCATCACCCTTGCCTGCTACCTCCACGACGTCACCGCCGGGCGGGAGCTGGTGCATCAGGGGTTTGCAGTCACTTCATCCGACTGGCGCCGGGCCGCGCACAAGTGCGCCGACCTGGTCTATTCACGCCTGTCGGGGCAGCAGCCCTATCTCGACACCCGCGTGGTCTATGTCGCCGAGACCGGCCCCAAGAATAATCGCCAGAAGCGCGTGGTCATCATGGATTCCGACGGCAGTAACCACCGCTACCTGACCGTCGGCCGCAACACGGTGGTCACGCCCCGCTTCAGTCCCCGCGGCGACAAGCTGGTTTATACCGCCTACATCGGCCGCCGGCCGCGCGTTCTTCTGTACGACGTCGCCACCGGCCAGGAACGGCTGCTGATCCCCGGCAATTTGATCACCTTCGCCCCGCGCTTTTCGCCAGACGGGCGCGACGTGGTCTTCTCAATGGCCAATGGCGGCAATACCGACATTTACGTCGTCTCGACCGGCGGCGGACAGCCGCGCCGCCTGACGAGCACGCCGGGTGCCGACACCTCGCCCAGCTACTCGCCCGACGGCCGCCAGATCGTATTCGAAAGCGACCGATCGGGCACCCAGCAGCTCTACGTGATGAGCGCCGACGGCGGAGGACAGCGGCGGATCAGCTTCGGGGGCGGCCGCTATGCCTCGCCATCATGGAGCCCGACCGGCAACCTTATCGCCTTCACCAAGATCGCTGGACCGTTTCGGATCGGCGTCATGTCGGCTTCGGGTGGCGGCGAAAAGATCCTGACCGACGGCTGGCAAGACGAGGGCCCCAGCTGGGCGCCCAACGGTCAGTTCGTGATGTTCCACCGCACCCCGCAGGGCGCCGGCGCGGCCCGGCTCTATGCGGTTCATATCGACGGCGGCCCGGCGCGGCTGATGCCGACCCCGGTCGGCGGGTCCGACCCCAGCTGGTCGCCGTTGAACAATTGAAGCCAAATTCGACCTTCATCCCGAACTTAGAAACCCAAGGAGTGGATATGAACAAGACTGTCCTGATCGGCATGACCGCCCTGGCGCTGGCCATTGGCGGTTGCGCCAAGCGCACTCCGCCGCCGGCGGAAGTGACTCAGCCGCCGGTGACCCAGACCGATCCCAATTCGACCGATCCCAACAGCCTGGAAGTGGTCGAGCTTCCGGCGCTCCAGGCAGACCTGGTCGCCAAGGCAGGCTCCGATACCGTGTATTTCGGTACCGACGAATATTCGCTCGACCAGGCGACCCAGACGACTCTGGCGGCACAGGCGCGCTGGATGCTCGCCACGCCCAATGTCCGCGCCTCGATCGAGGGCCACTGTGACGAGCGTGGCACGCGCGAGTACAACCAGGCGCTGGGGGAGCGTCGTGCCAATGCCGTCCGCGACTATCTGGTGGCGCAGGGCGTGCCGACGTCGCGGCTGGTGGTGACCAGCTGGGGCAAGGAACGGCCGGTAGCAACCGGATCCAACGAAGAAGCTTGGGCGCAGAACCGCCGAGCGGTGACGGTGATTATCAGGTAGCTGAGCCGGAGACCCGGCACGCTTCACGCGTGCCGGGCATCGGCAGTTACGCCGCGTGCCTCTGGCCGCCACCATGGCCGAGCCAGGCGCGGGCCTGGCGTTGCGCTTCGGCGATCTCGCGCGCGGTCATCTCGATCGAGATTTCCGCCCGGCAGGCCTGGCTGCGCGTATCGCCCGACAGCGCGGCGAGGTTGAACCATTTGTGGGCTTCGATCAGGTCGACGGGAATCCCGCCGCGGCCGGTCGAATATGTGACGCCTAGTTCGTAGAGTGCTTCGACGCTGCCCGCCTCCGCGTCGGCCATCCGGCTGCGGAGAAAGAAGTCGGCACTCTTCTGACTGATCGCCATAAAAACGTCCCCTGTTCCTTGTCTGACAGCGAAATTCGCGCCGAAAGGACGAAGAAATGGTTAACGCCGTGATGACCTTGATCGTCAGACTGTGTCCGAAATGACACTTACATTGTCGATCAATCGAACCTTCCCGAGATAGGCCGCGGCAATTAGCCGGCCGCCTTGCTGGTAGCGATCGAGCGGCTCGAGGCTGTCCCCGTCGACATAGGCGACATAATCGATTGGCAAGAAGCCAGCCTGTTTGAGGCCCTGGCTTGCCCCCTCGATCGCTCGACCGGGATCGCCGCCGCCGCCGATCATGCTCGCAGCATCGCTGAGCAGCCGGAACATGGCCGGCGCGGCGTCGCGCTCTGTGGGATTCAGCAACACGTTGCGCGACGACATTGCCAAGCCGTCGCTCTCCCGGATTGTCGGATGGCCGGCGATCTCGACCGGCAGGCCCAGATCGGTCGCCATCCGGCGGATCACGGCCAGCTGCTGGAAGTCCTTTTCGCCGAAAATGGCGACATCGGGCATGGTGGCGATGAACAATTTGCTGACCACCGTGGCGACGCCGTCGAAATGGCCCGGCCGATGCTCTCCTTCCCAGCGGTCGCTGATCCCGCCGACCGTCACCGTCGTCGCGAAGCCGTCCGGATAAAATTGCTCGGCAGTTGGCAGCCACAGCAGGTCGCATCCCGCCTGCTCCAATTTGGCGGCGTCTTGCGCCTCCTGCCTGGGATATCGGTCCAGATCCTTGGGATCGTTGAACTGCAGCGGATTGACGAAAATCGAGGCAACCACCCGGTCGGCCCTGCCTTTCGCCGCGTCGATCAGCGCCATATGCCCGGCGTGGAGCGCGCCCATGGTCGGTACCAGCGCGATTTTTTCACCCGATTCCTGCCATCGCCGCAGAGCGGAGGCCAGATCGCCAATCGTTCGAATGATTTGCATGCGATTCCGGCCTTCGGTATCTCTATGGGCGGGGGCCGCGACATAATGACGCGGTTGTGGGTTTCACAAGGGGAATAGCAGGCCATGGGCCAGCCGCACTTCATCGTCTTCGCCAACGAAAAGGGCGGGACGGGCAAATCGACCACCGCGGTTCACACCGCCATTGCCCTGGCCGCGTCGGGCCATCGGGTCGGCGCGCTCGACCTCGATCAGCGCCAGCGGACCATGACCCGCTACCTCGAAAACCGCGACGCGACGATGCGCCGGCTCGACAAGCAATTGCCCTGCGCGGCCTATGAGGTGCTCGAGGACCAGACCGAGGCCGGGCTCGAGGCCGCCTTCGGCCGGCTCGGCGATGAGGCCGACGTAATTGTGATCGATACGCCGGGCCGCGACGATCCGATCGCCCGTGCCGCGATCCTCAAGGCCGACACGCTGGTCACGCCGATGAACGACAGTTTCGTTGACCTCGACCTGATCGGCCAGGTTCATCCCGAAAATTTCAAGGTGACCAAGCCCAGCTTCTATGCCGAACTGATCTGGAACAGCCGCACCCAGCGCGCCAAGGAAACCGGAAAGAGCGTCGATTGGGTCGTGCTGCGGAACCGTCTGCAGCACATCAGCTCGCACAATTTGCAACGCGTCGGCGCGGCGCTCGACGAGCTCGCCCGCCGGGTCGGCTATCGCGTTATCCCCGGCCTCGGTGAGCGGGTCATCTACCGCGAGCTGTTCCCCAAGGGGCTGACCCTGCTCGACCTCGGCGAACTTGGCGACGTCGGCTTGGGACATATTGCCGCCCGTCAGGAACTGCGCGAAATGATCGCAGGCCTCGCCGTTCCAGGCGAGGACGAGGTCAAGGTCGCTGCGGCCGGATAAGCCCTTCAATATATTGTTTCACGCAAAGGCACGAAGGAGCCTTGATGCCCGCGATTGCGTGAAATCTTTTCTTGGGCCTCGCAATCAAGCTTGAACTAAGTGCGCAATTGGAGTGTTCGGGGCGCCATGACTCATAGCTTCAATCGCACCATCCTGCGCGAGTATGACGTGCGGGGGATCGTCGGACAGACGCTTCATCCTCAAGACGCCTATGCGTTGGGGCGCAGCTATGCCGCCCTGGCTGTGTCGGAAGGCGCCACGAGGGTCGCTGTCGGACGCGACGGCCGCACCCATTCGCCCGAAATGGAAGCGGCGCTGGTGCGCGGCCTGACCGAGGGCGGGATCGATGTTGTGCGGGTCGGCATGGGACCTTCGCCGATGCTCTATTTCGCCGTATCGACGCTCGACGTCGCCGGCGGCGTCCAGGTTACCGGCAGCCACAACCCGGCCGACTATAATGGGTTCAAGATGCTGTTGAACGGCCGCTCGGTATTCGGCGCCGAGATCCAGGATTTGGGGCGCCGCGCCGCAGAAGGCGACTGGAGCGAGGGCCAGGGCAAGGTCGAAGAGGTCGACATTGTCGACGCCTATGTCGATGCGCTGGTCGAGGGATTCGACGGCAAAGCGTACCGCATCGGCTGGGACGCCGGAAATGGCGCCGGGGGCCCGATCCTCGACAAGCTGGCCCAGCGCCTGCCGGGCGAGCATCACACGCTTTATACCGAGGTCGACGGCCGCTTTCCCAATCACCACCCCGACCCGACGGTCGAGGCCAATTTGGCCGACCTCAAGAGGCTGGTCGCCGATAACGGCCTCGACTTCGGCATCGCCTTTGACGGTGACGCCGACCGAATCGGCGCGGTCGATGCGAAGGGCCGGGTCATCTGGGGCGATCAGTTGCTGATCATCCTCGCCGGTGCGGTGCTTAAGGAACTGCCCGGGGCGACGATCATCGCCGACGTCAAGGCCAGCCAGACCCTGTTCGACCGAATCGCCGAGATGGGCGGGACCCCCTTGATGTGGAAGACGGGGCACAGCCTGATCAAGTCGAAGATGAAGGAGACAAATGCACCGCTGGCCGGCGAGATGAGCGGCCACATCTTTTTCAAGCACCTCTGGTACGGCTTCGACGACGCGCTCTACGCCGCGGTTCGCCTGATCCGGGCGGTCTCGGCCAGCGGCAAGTCGCTGACTGAGCTCAAGGACGAAATGCCGGTGTCGGTGGCGACGCCGGAGCTTCGCTTCCAGGTCGACGAAAGCCGCAAATTCGCGGTGATCGACGAAGTGGCGGGGCGGCTCGCCGCCGAGGGCGCCGAGGTCAATTCGACCGACGGGGTCCGGGTGAAGACCGCCGACGGCTGGTGGCTGCTGCGCGCCTCCAACACCCAGGACGTTCTCGTCGCCCGCGCCGAAGCGAAGGATCAGGCCGGCCTCGACCGGCTGATGACGACGGTTAACGGGCAGCTCGAAAAGAGCGGCATTGCCGCGGTCGAGGCGGCGCACTGACTCCGGATCGCGAGCCTATTTTTGGAGAAGAGCGAAACTGGCTAGTTCCGGTAACAGTCCTGACGGCGACCGAGTTGATCGCCTGGCTGTTTGCCTGGACGAACGGGTTTGCTCCCGCACCGATGGTCGCGACCTATGTCGCGCTGGCCTTTGTGGCATTGGCGGTCGCGCTTGGCTTGCGCCCGCTGTGGCGCCGCGGCGAGCCGCGGGCCTCATGGCCGACCTTGCTGGCCGGGGCCTTGCTCATCGGGATCAGCGCCAGCCTGTTCATGGCGCTGAAGATGGCCATTCCATCCTTATCGCCCTTCTGGCTCGACCAGGCGCTGGCCGATGCCGAATCTTCCCTCTTCGGCTCCGATCCTTACCTGCTGCTCGACGCTTTGTTCGGCCGGGCGACGATCGTCGTCGATCGGATCTATGGCTTGTGGCTGCCCCTGCAGCTGGTTGTCCTGTTCAGCCTGTTGGCCGCCCCGCCGTCGCGCGCCAAGGCCCAGGCCTTGACCTCCTATGCCGCCGCCTGGTTCCTGATCGGTGTTGTCGGCGCGACCCTGTTATCCTCCGCCGGACCGATCTTCTTCGACCGGCTGTTCGGCGGCGACCGTTTCGCGGCGCTACACCAGATCCTCCAAGCCCGCGGCGCATGGATGGTGCTGCACACCTCCGACGCGATGTGGTCGGCGCAACTGAGCGGCCGTCCCGCCCTGGTCGCAGGGATCTCCGCCGCTCCATCGATGCATATCGCGGTAAGCCTGTGGATCCTGCTTGCGGCGCGCAGGCTCGCCCCGCGTGCCGTGCCGCTGTGCGCCGCCTATTTGGCATTCATCTGGATCGCGTCTGTCCAGCTCGGCTGGCATTATGCGAGCGACGGACTGGCCGGCGTCCTGGCAATGGCCGGTCTCTGGTGGCTGTCCGGACAATTGCCCTATCGATCGCATACGTCCTGATTTCGCTCCCGCTGACATTGCCGTGACTAGGGTGCAGCATTCCGGTAAGGCGATCGGATGCTGAACCAGCGCGCGGACGATCTAGGCGAGCATGAGCGGCTAGAACGGATGTTCGAGCGGGCGCCCGGATTCATGGCGCTGCTCGAAGGCCCCGATCACCGCTTTTCCTTCGCCAACCGGGCGTTTTGCGACCTGGTTGGACATGACGACCTCGCCGGCAAGACGGTGACCGAGGCGATGCCCGAATTCGCCGGCCAGGCCTTCGTCGACCTGCTCGACCGCGTTGCTCAGTCCGCCGAGCCACTGACCGGCCATGCCGTGGCAATGCAGGTGACCCGCCCCAGCGAATTGCCCGAAGAGATTTACGTCGATGTCCTGTTCCAACCGCTCCCTGCAAGCGGCGGCGGGCCGGCGGTCATCTTCGTCCAGGGGCATGAGGTCACGGGCGACAAGCGCAATGAAGCGGTCCGCGCAGCGCACAACCGGGTGCTCGAACTGGCGATCGGGGACAGCCCGCTGGAACAAACGTTGAGCGAGCTGATCGGAATCGTCGAATCTACGTCGCGGACCGGGGTGCTCGGCTCGATCCTGCTGCTCGATCCTGACGGCAAGCACCTTCGCCACGGCGCCGCGCCGAGCCTTCCGGAAGCTTATTGTCAGGCGATCGACGGCGCCGAGATCGGCCCCAGCGTGGGCTCCTGCGGGACCGCGGCATACACCGCCGAGCCGGTGTTCGTGTCCGACATCGCCAACGACCCGCTATGGGCCGATTTTCGGGAGCTGGCCGATACTCACGGGCTTCGCGCCTGCTGGTCGACCCCGATCATGACCGCCGGCCGCAAGGTCCTCGGCACGTTCGCCATGTATCACCGCGAGCCGCGCCAGCCGACCGTCCGCGACCTAGCATTAGTCGACCTCATCACCCAGACCGCCGCGCTGGTAATCGACCGCGACCGCGCCCAGAGCGCTCTTCGCAACATCGCCCGGATGACCGGCTAGCGACTCAATCGTTCTCGTCTTCGTAGCCGACCAGGTTCAGCTCCCGCGCCTTAATCTGGTGCAGCTGGCACCAGTGCATCAGCGCATCCTCGCGGCCGTGAGTGATCCACACTTCCTTCGGCGCGACCTCGCGGATGGTGCGGGTCAGCTCGTCCCAGTCGGCATGGTCGGAGATGATCAGCGGCAGCTCGACGTTGCGCTGCCGGGCGCGCTGGCGGATCCGCATCCAGCCCGAAGCCATCGCCGTGATCGGATCGGGCAGCCGCCGAGACCAGCGGTCGTTGAGCGCCGAC
>Ga0157380_10003793_pt1 | contig 10396 bp, 8 predicted proteins | sample S35metaG_FD_119757 | JGI IMG/M metagenome (GOLD analysis project Ga0157380, IMG submission 119757) | Switchgrass rhizosphere microbial communities from Kellogg Biological Station, Michigan, USA - S3-5 metaG | ecosystem: Host-associated > Plants > Roots > Rhizosphere > Soil | place: USA: Michigan...
CCTTTAACGCACACAGCGAAGATGAAGACTCCGCTGTTGATTACTCAGGGTGCAAATGGCCCGCGGGTGAACAAACGCGAATCAGATCAGATCGTGATCGCGCTTCGCGAGCGGAATTACCCGGTCGAGTATCTGCTTGCTCCCGATGAGGGACACGGCTATGCGCGACCTGTAAACAACATGGCGGTACTGGCGGCGGCGGAGAGATTCCTGTCGAAACATCTTGGCGGCCGTTTTCAAGAGTCAATGTCGCCAGAAGTGTCGGAACGATTGAAGGTGCTGACAGTTGATGTCAAAGAGGTCAGTATCCTGAAAAAGCCAACGCAGTAATTTGGCTTAATGGGAACAGATAGTCCGTCCCGAACGCGGTAGCGGATGTCCGATACACTTTAGTTTGTCGTGTTGTACCCTTGTTTCAACTGCTTTCAGAAACAACCTCACGATTCCTGAAAGCAGTTGAATACACCTAAGCACACGACAAACTAAAGTGTATCGGACATCCGCTACCGCGTTTCGGTTCTGATATTGGCCACACCGTAAGCTTGTCTCACCTCTATTCCGGTGGTTCCCAAAGCTCAACTCTATTACCATCAGGATCCATCACCCAGCCGAACTTTCCGAACTCCGATTCGTCCATTTTGTCATCGACTTGAACGCCTTCCGCACGCAGCTCCGTGAGAAGCGAAGCTAGATCTGCCACACGAAAGTTGATCATGAATGGGCTGTCGGATGGGTCCAAGTATTTCGTGCTGTCGGGAAATACAGACCATATCGTGGAACCACGCTCAGCCCGTGGATCGTCGCGCCACTGGAAGGCAAAGCCGTTCCAACCCTCCGCTTCAATGCCCAAATGCTTGCGGTACCATTCAACCAGTTGCTTTGGATCCTTCGACTTGAAAAATATGCCGCCTATTCCTGTTACTCGTTTCATTGATCGTCTCCTATTTGGTGTCACACATCGAGGGCGCGGTTTGTTGGGACGCGCAACTTACCACTCAAAAGCTAAACCAACTCAGAACGGGAGCGCAGCGACCGATTGGAATTAACAAGGCAGGCAACCCCACATTGAAATCGGTCGCTGCGCTCCCGTTCTGCGGTTGAGTTTTAACTGAAACCGGGCGATCTGTCGTCATACTTTAGAATGATATTGTGTGACGAGCTATCAATTGACACTTTAGGGTGACAAAACGACCATCCCATGGCTCCGACCATTGAGCATGATTCATTGAGCATGATTCATTGACTTGTTTGGTAATCAGGCATATCGTGCTCACGTTTTAAAACGCTCAACCGGGATTTGTACAGTTCCGTTCCTCGCTAACCCGTCAACAAGTCCCGAAGGTTAACCCACGGCGATCCAGTCGCCCCTTACGATTTCTTGAAAAAGGAATAACCTCATGTCCACGCAAAAGTGCCGAACAGGCTGTCTTCACACACTATTCTGTATCTTCCTTGGCTTGCTGCATCGGCTGCATCTCATTTCTACAAAGTTCTATCGTAAACATTGCTCGTGCGGCTTGAAGCTTGTGGCCATCTCTTTCAATCACAACACGACGTCGCTCACTGGCGATGCGATGAACATTAGAAAGAACTTCACGCAGACAGTTGCCGTTCCTGAATGGACCGCCGGTGAAACTCTCCCGACTGATTCTCCAGCAGCTTATGCGATAAAAGAGACAACGGGTAAAACCATAACAATAAAAGCCGAGTTCAGTGTCTCGTCGAACAACGTGACAAAAGCAGAAGTGCGAGCTCGCGGTGGTGGCGTTCTAGGTCCAATCGATGCACAAACCATCACGCTCGCAGGTGGTGTCTCAGTTCCGCAGTTCGTCTCCTTTGAATTACATCATCACTCGATTGGGGCCGGCGGAATCAAATTGGAAGACATCACCTGGAACTGGGAGTTCCGCTGTTGCGGTGGTTCAAAATGGGAACCACTCGCTACAACACGCCACCGGATCTATATCGTGCTGGAAGAGCCCAAACTGCCGTGGAAGCAACAACCGAATCCTGACACTCAGAATCCGTGGACTGACGCTCTGGATTACGCTTGTATTTGGGCCGCAGGTCAACAGAATCAAGTTGACGCCGCAACTGCAATCACGAAACAGATCAATGGAAGCATTGGCCTGGTTTACGACAACGCTTTCGGAGCCTCGGCATACCAGACATTCAACCTCGCGAAGTTTGAGCTGACGCAGTTTCTCGCTTACTTAACCAGTGGCACCGGTCTGGGAAATATTGTTAATTGTACGGACTGCGCGACATTTACCACGACCTTCTCGAATCTGATTGGCTGTGATCTCCATGCATCAAAGATGGGATCAAATTTTGGCTTCGACCTGACTCCCTTCAGAGGTATTGGGGCTGCTGGTTTTGGCTGTCCTGGCTTCGGCTGTGGATTCAGTTACCATGAAGTCGCCTGGACGGGCGCTCACGGAAATGCCGATCCACTGTACGACGCATGTTTGCGGGAAGACGGTGACAATAACCCCTGGTCTGCGCCCTATGCTGAGTTCTTTCCCGTGAATATTCCCTTCTCTACAAATCCGGCAGCGCCATTGCCTCTCGCAGTGCCGTTCAATGCGGTAAGTTACAAAGAAAGGTTATGTACCAACGACGCGGCCGGCATCGGGAGTTGTCTTCCGATTGGGCCGTGGCCAGCCAGCAGTAATGGAAGGAGGCCGGTGCAATGAGCGCGAACTTTTCTGACGAAGGATATAGAGACGCGGTGAAGCAGAATTACGATTTCTCCGAATGGGCGGGCCGCACAAAAGAAGGTACTCGAGATGTGCACCTTAGCGGTTTCGCTCTTCCGGCACGAGCCGAAACGCTGGAAGTAGCTGAAAGGGAGGATCAAACGCCAGCTTCCAGACAGAACCGAGTGACGCGCTACATCTGCGTTTCACCACCGGGGAGCCAGCGCCGAATCAAAACAACGATATTTGAATGCAAATCAGTCGACGATGCACATGAAACATTAATTGATGTCGTCATGACTTATATGGCGCGCAAACTACCGAGGTGTGAAACCACAGGACTGGCCATCGGTGATATCTGCTTCGGCAGCCACGGCGAGGTAAATTTGTCAGTGATCTTCGCACGCTTCAATATTCTGGTTGAGATCAAAAGCGCGACGCCTGGACCAACACCGGTCGATGAATTCGCGAGGAGGATCGACGCTCTGATTCTCAATCAATTCAGAGCGCAGGCCCCGGGTTAACGCAACTTCGTAGTAGTCGACAGCTTCAGTGTCTCCGTCGGCCGCTCTAAGCTCAGTCGAACTGGCTCGGAACGCTCGATCGGATCTCTCGGTCGCCCATCTCAGTCAACTCCGTGGCACACAGTCAGTCGCACGGCGCGGTGGTACTGACTGTGTTATCACAGGTAGACCCTCAACTATCTTCCGAAAACTATCAATATATGCTAAGAAGTGGAACCCCAAATCGGTACATAAACATCAGCACCAATGCATTGTCTCGGCATCGACGTCGGCACTGGAGGAACGCGCGCAGTTTTGATAGACGGCGCGGGACAGATCGTCGCGTCTGAAACAATCGAACATGTCCCTTTCGCTTCACCCCAAACGGGATGGGCCGAACAAGATCCTGATGATTGGTGGCGCGCAGCGGTTGCCGCGATTCGCGCAGTCTTGTCGCACGACAACATCACGCCCGACTCGATCTCTGCAGTTGGTCTATCAGGCCAGATGCACGGCGCCGTACTTTTGGACGCAGACGACAAACTACTGCGACCATCAATTATCTGGTGCGATCAACGTAGCGAGGCTCAATGTCAACAGCTCACTGAACAGATCGGCGCGTCTCGTCTGATCGAGTTGACGTGCAATCCTGCGCTTACCGGATTCACTCTGCCAAAGATTCTTTGGGTTAAAGACCATGAGCCCGAGCACTGGCGTCGCCTGCGATCCCTCTTGCTGCCAAAAGACTATGTTCGACTCCGTTTGACCGGTGACAAGGCGATAGACGTTGCTGATGCATCGGGAACTCTTTTGCTCGATGTGTCGGCTCGACAATGGTCCAGGGAGATGTTGGACGCGGCCGGCATCAACGACAATGTTCTGCCACGATTATTTGAATCGCCCGAGATCACCGGGTCGGTATCGCAGTCGGCGGCCGAGTTAACCGGACTCCGAGCCGGTACTCCCGTTGTTGCAGGCGCTGGCGATCAGGCTGCCGGCGCAGTGGGAATGGGAATTGTCAAACCCGGATCAGTTAGCGCGACAATTGGAACCTCTGGCGTAGTCTTTGCGGCTACAAACAATCCCGCTCTGGATCCGAAAGGAAGAGTGCACACATTTTGTCACGCGATTCCAAACCGCTGGCACGTGATGGGAGTGACTCAGGGAGCGGGGCTCTCCCTCCGCTGGTTTCGCGATCAATTCGGCTTAGCTCCTTATGATCAACTCACTGCCGAGGCCGCGGACGTTCCAGCCGGAGCAGACAATCTGCTTTGGGCTCCTTATTTAATGGGCGAACGAACTCCGCATCTGGATCCAAACGCTCGCGCTGCACTCGTTGGGTTAACCGCAAGTCATACGCGCGCACATGTCGTCCGGGCGATTCTCGAAGGCGTAGCTTTCAGCTTGCGCGACTCGCTGGAAATATTTAGAGACATGAACGTCCCGGTCGAGTCGATTCGTCTTGGCGGTGGTGGAGCGCGTTCGAAACTCTGGCGCCAGATTCAAGCGGACGTTTATGCACATGCGGTTGATATCGTTCAAGCGGAAGAAGGAGCTGCCTACGGCGCCGCTTTACTCGCAGGTGTTGGCGGTGGCCTGTGGAAGTCAGTGGACGATGCTTGCGCCGAAGTCGTGCGGGTTGTTGATCGAATCGAACCGGATGCCGCGGCGGTAAAAGTGTTGGAACCACTTTACCGATCCTATCGTGAGCTTTATCCTGCACTGCACAAGGTATTCAAGGTCTAATCTGTCTAACCCTTTAAGAACACCGAGGAACCTATGCGACTTCCAAAATCTGCGCTCGTTGTATCCATCGCTTCAGCCTTAGTAACGTTAACATTTCTGACCAGCTGTCAGCCGAAGACAAATGAGTCGAACTCAAACGCGACTCCAGCCAGCAAGAAATACAAACTCGCGTTCGTTACAAACAATGCATCCGATTTTTGGACGATAGCTCGCAAAGGTACTGAGAAAGCGGCGGCAGAAATCCCGGGAATCCAAGTTGAGTTCCGTATCAATGACAACACCGCTGCTGAACAACAACACATTGTCGAAGATCTACTTGCCAAAGGAATCGATGGTATCGCTATTAGCCCAATCGATCCGCAAAACCAGACACCGATGCTAAATCGAGCTGCGAGCCAGGCGCTTGTTGTCACACAAGATAGCGACGCTCCGAACAGCAATCGCTCCGTTTACATTGGAACCGACAATGTCGCAGCAGGACGACAGGCGGGCGAGATGATCAAAGAAGCGTTGCCCCAGGGTGGAAAGATCATGGTGTTTGTTGGCAGTCTCGATGCTGCCAATGCACAGCAACGTTTCCAGGGAATCAAAGAAGTGTTACAAGGATCGAGTATTCAAATCATCGATGTCCGCACAGATGGTGCCGATCGGGCACGTGCCAAGTCGAACGTCGCTGACACCCTTGTGAGTCAACCTGATGTTGCGTGTCTTGTTGGCTTATGGTCCTACAACGGGCCGGCGATTTTGGGGGCCGTCAAAGATGCGGGAAAAACGGGCAAGGTTCAGATCGTGGCGTTCGATGAAGAAGACGAGACGTTAGGCGGAATCAAAGATGGTGCAATATATGGGACCGTCGTGCAGCAGCCGTTTGAGTTTGGTTATCAATCAATGGCAGTCATGTCCAAAATACTTGGCGGCGACAAGTCTGTCATTCCGGCAAGCAAACAGATCATCGTACCCACGATTGCGATAAAGAAAGAGCAAGTCGAGGAATTCACCAAGAAGATCAATGGTCTGCGTGGCCGAGGTTAATGATTGTAGGGGTGGCCCTCCGTGGCCACCCGTGCGTCTCGCAATGATCAAACCAGAACAAATACGGGCGGCCAGGGACGGCCGCCCCTACAATTGTTGATGAGTACGAGTACCCCAATTCTCGAAATGACGGGGATCAGTAAACGATTCCCGGGCGTGGTCGCGTTGGACCAGGTGAGCTTGACCGTTGATAGCGCGGAAGTGGTAGCGCTGATCGGCGAAAATGGTGCAGGCAAATCCACGCTGATGAAGATCCTTGGCGGCGCGATCAACCCCGACTCTGGCCAAATTTGTATTGACGGAACTGAGGTTGATATTCGATCACCGCGTGAAGCCAGCGCATTTGGTATCGAGTTTATTCACCAGGAACTAAGCGTCCTCGACAATCTAGACGTCGCTGCCAACATTTTTCTTCGACGCGAACCAACTAAGGCCGGCTTTTTAAAACTTATCGACCGAAAGCGCATTCATCAAGAAGCTGATGAGTTGCTTCGTAAACTGGGTCTCGACATCTCGAGTCGGACGCCACTCGGCAGACTTCCGCTAGCGCATCAACAATTGGTCGAGATCGCGCGATCGCTTTCAGCAGGCGCGCGCATCATCATCATGGACGAGCCGACGTCGAGTTTGACGCTAACAGAAACCCGGCGTTTGTTGGAGATAGTCAGAGAGCTGAAGGGTGATGGGGTCAGTGTCATCTATATTTCACACCGCCTTCATGAAGTGGAAGAGATTGCCGACCGAACTGTAGTGCTTCGTGACGGCAAGAACGCCGGTACCATTGAACGCAGTGAGTTAACGCATGACGTGATGGTGCGGAAGATGGTTGGGCGCGATCTCAACGAAATGTTTAAGACTGAGACGACCCCGCCGCAGAAAACAACCGGAGACGGTTTCGTGGTCAATGGTCTTCGCACGCAGCGGTATCCACATCATTCGATTTCGTTCACTGTAGCGCGAGGCGAGGTGCTGGGTTTTGCTGGTCTGGTGGGGGCCGGCAGATCCGAAGTGGCTCGTTCGATCTTCGGTGTTGATGAGCCAATCGCAGCGTCTATTTCACTGGCCGGCAGAACGCTTCAGATAAAAACCTCAAAGGATGCAATCAGCCACGGCGTTTATTTAGTGCCCGAGGACCGGCGTGCCACCGGATTAATCGTCGACTTCAACGTGCGCGAAAATATCACGCTACCAAATCTGCTCAATTATTCCACCGGGAAGATCATCAGTTCGACTCGAGAAACAGCGGCAGCCGTTCAAGCCGTAAAGTCGATCAACATCAAGACACCATCGCCAGAGATGCGAGCAGCAAATCTCAGTGGGGGAAATCAGCAAAAAGTCGTTTTGGCGCGTTGGCTTGCGTGTACTCCGAAGGTTCTGATTTTCGACGAGCCAACGCGAGGCATCGATGTCGGCGCAAAGGCCGAGATCTACGGGCTGATTCGACGTCTTGCGAACGACGGCGTGTCAGTGATCGTCATCAGTAGTGAAATGGAAGAAGTCCTCGGCATCAGCGATCGAATCGCGGTGATGCATGAGGGGCGCATTACGGGAATTCTCGAACGTTCACAATTTACGGAAGAAGCTGTTATGTACCTGGCTACGGGTTCCGAAGGATAATCCGCGCATGAAAAAAGAGCTCGGCATCTTTGTCCTGCTAATTGTTCTCTGCGTCATCGTCTCAATTAAAGAGCCAAATTTTCTGCTCGCCATCAACTTGCAGAACCTCGCACGACAAATCGGGGCGTTTGGCATATTCAGTATTGGTCTCGGACTCGTGATCATCACGGGCGGAATTGAATTGTCGGTTGGATCGATGATGGCTTTGCTGGGTGTCCTGATGTCGATGATGTTGACCGAATGGCACATCGGTGTCGTGCCGGCAATTCTCCTCTGCATTCTCGTCGCAATGATGCTCTCGCTGACGCATGGGCTGCTGATTACGCGGATCAATATGCAGCCGTTTATTGTTACGTTGTGCGGCTTGTTGTTTTATAGAGGACTCGCGCGTTTCGTCAGCAATGATGAGACGAAGGGATTCGGTACTGTGGCTGGATTAGATTTTCTTCGCTTCCTCGCGAATGGAAATCTCTTCAAGATACCAATGCCTTTCGTCCTTCTGATCCTGATTAGCATCATTGCGTGGGTAGCCCTTCATCGATCGGTTTATGGACGATATCTATTCGCGGCGGGTCGAAATGTTGAAGCAGCGCGCTACGCCGGTATCAACACGCGCGCAATCATCACCACTGCGTACGTAGTTGCAGGCGCATTGACGGCTATTTCGGCGATCATCATCGCCTTCTACACTAACTCCGTATCTCCCGCCAACCACGGCAATGCGTATGAACTTTACGGAATTGCAGCTGCCGTTTTAGGCGGGTGCTCGCTGCGAGGTGGCGAAGGTTCCGTTGTTGGTATTCTGATCGGCACGGCACTGATTCAGGTACTCAGAAATCTTGTAAACCTACTTGGCATTCCGAGTTCTCTAGATCTCGCAGTCATGGGCGCGGTGATCCTGATCGGTGTTATGGCCGACCAAATTCTGACCGAGCGACGCAATCGCCGCCAAATCGCTTCGATGAGAGAGGCGACGGCAAGCGGGACTCCCGCAAGCAAATAGAACATTGACTTCAGCTTCAGGCACTGCCATCTGGGAAGAACGCTGGCACCCGCTTCGAGAAGAGTGGGTCATCGTTGCGGCGCACCGCCAGGATCGACCGTGGAGTGGTGAGACAGTTCCTCACGAACCTCAGAACTCTCCTGCTTATGTCGACGACTGTTACCTGTGTCCCGGAAATGCGCGCGTCGGTGGTGCGACCAATCCCCAGTACGACGGCGTGTTTATTTTTGATAACGACCATCCGTGTGTCGGCGTAACTGCTCCGGTCGATCTATCACCCGCAACCGGCATCAATCAGAATCGACCAGCACAGGGCATCGCGCGCGTGGTTTGTTACACACCCAGACACGATCTGTCTTTGGCCCAGCTCGAGCAAACGGAAATCGAGAATCTCCTTGGTGCCTGGCAGCGACAGTACACCGAGCTTGCGACACAACCGGGTGTCAAGCATGTTCTTGTCTTTGAAAACAAAGGCGAAGTTGTGGGCGTTTCAAATCCGCATCCACACTGTCAGATTTACGCCACGAATTTTGTTTTCAAGACAATCGAGATTGAAGCCGGAGCCAGCGCTCGGCATCTCCTGCAAACTGCCCGTCCACTCTTTCAGGACATCATTGCCGCTGAACAAAAGGATCGGAGTCGCATTATCGGCGAGAATGATTCGACGATCGCTTTTCTTCCCTACTTTGCACGTTATGCATATGAAGTTTATGTTGCGCCAAAACAAACGCATGCAAGTCTCGTAAGCCTCAGCGATGCCGAAGTGCAATCTTTTGCGGCTGTGTTAAGAGAGACGTTGGTCAGGTTGGATAACTTGTGGCAAATGCCTTTCCCTTACGTGATGGCACTTCATCAGGCGCCGACTGACAGCGGTGATCATCGTGGGTTTCACTTCCATATCGAAATTCATCCACCTTTAAGAAAACCGAATCTGCTGAAGTATCTTGCTGGGCCGGAGATCGGTGGAGGTAATTTCTTAAGCGACACTTCACCTGAGCAGAAAGCGGCGGAACTTCGCGAGGTTCCTCCTCTTCATTATTCGCTGTAATCGCAATGACGGAGAGTATTCAATCTCTAATTGGGCCACTGAAACAACTTCACCGGCAGATCCGGGAAGCAGTAGTTGAGTCGTGTGAGCGGTCGCGTCTGGAAGATCTTTCGGCCGTGGCTCGTGAAGAGGAAGGCGACACGATCTATGCAATCGATCGCGTGAGTGAGGAGTTGCTCGTCGAAGTTTTTGAACGCGAGATTGCGGTTAATGTTCCGCTCGTCCTGATTGCGGAGGGTTTGCCCGCCGGAAAGATCACGTTGCCCCGCGGCACTAGTGAAGACGATGCAGGCTGGCGGATCATTGTCGATCCGATCGACGGTACACGCGGATTGATGTATCAGAAACGCAGTGCATGGATTCTTACGGGTGTTGCGACCAACAAAGGACCAGCGACTTCGCTGAGTGATATTGAATTCGCGATCCAGACCGAGATCCCGCTCGTCAAACAACACTTATCTGACTCTGCCTGGGCCATAAAGGGCAACGGCGTCACTGCGGAACGATTCAATCGTTTGACTGGCACATCGGAGGCGCTAACGCTCAAGCCATCGTCTGCAAAGACAATCGCACATGGGTATGCACAGATTTCCCGGTTCTTTCCGGGCGCTCGTGACGAACTTGCTGCAATTGAAGAAGAAATTGTTCTTGCTGCACTCGGTCCGGTACAACCCGGTAAAGCACACTGCTTTGAAGATCAGTATGCATCGTCAGCCGGACAGTTATTTGAACTCATGAGTGGACACGA
>Ga0157380_10003794_pt1 | contig 10396 bp, 9 predicted proteins | sample S35metaG_FD_119757 | JGI IMG/M metagenome (GOLD analysis project Ga0157380, IMG submission 119757) | Switchgrass rhizosphere microbial communities from Kellogg Biological Station, Michigan, USA - S3-5 metaG | ecosystem: Host-associated > Plants > Roots > Rhizosphere > Soil | place: USA: Michigan...
AGTCAACTACTGGATTGAGAAAGGCGCGCAACCGACGAATACGGTAAGCCGTCTGATTAAAGCCACCAGTAAGGCAGCGGCCGCCGCAACCCCAGCGTCGTAATCATGCGCGAAGCAATCGAAATGATCGTGAAGTCGCTGGTTGATGAGCCTGACACTGTCGACATTCGCGAACTGGACCGCAATGGCACCATGCTCATTGAGGTGCGTGTAGCGCAGCAGGATGTAGGCAAGATCATCGGCAAGCAAGGCCGAACGATCCGCGCCTTACGTTCGTTGGCCCGCATTGCCGGAGCAAAGCACAACCGGCGCTATCTATTAGAAATCGTGGAATGAACAGCGCGCGTGAAGATCGCGACGAGGATTTGGTTGTTATTGCTCGCGCCGTTAGAACAAGAGGGTTGAAAGGGGAAATCGTCGCCGAGCTTTTAACCGACTTCCCCGAGCGCTTTGAAAGTGTGAAGAGACTGATTGCGGTATCACCTGGTGGTGACCAACGCGCAGTTGAGCTTGAAAATCACTGGTTTCAAAAAGACCGCGTGATTCTGAAGTTTGAAGGTATTGACACGATCGAATCAGCGAAGGAACTGATCGATCACAATCTGGCGGTGCCTGAGGCGAACGCCGTTTTACTTCCCGAGAGCCACTACTACGATTGGGAGCTTGAAGGTTGTAACGTTCGCACCACAACCGAACAAGCACTCGGTAGAGTTAAGAGTGTGATGCGAACAGGCGGTGTCGAACTGCTGGTTGTCGCGAACAAAGATGAAACGCGCGATTACCTTTTGCCTCTGGCCGACTCGATAGTTTTAGAAATCAATCCGGAGGAGAAATACATCGTAGTTGATCCTCCGGAAGGACTTCTCGACTTATAGATCTTTGACTGACGTTTGATGAGCTGGAAAATTCCGGCTCGATCAAACAAGTAAGAAGAAACGGTCCAACGATTATGCTGCGCATCGATGTCATAACAATTTTCCCTGACTTCTTTCAGGGTCCGATTGATTACGGCATCGTGAAAAGAGCGCGGGCGGCTGGCCTGGTTTCAATTACCGCTCACGATCTTCGAAGATGGACCACCGACAAGCACCACGTAGTTGATGATCGGCCATTCGGCGGTGGCGATGGAATGATCCTGAAGCCGGAACCAATCTTCGAAGCAGTCGAAGGGCTTACTGGAAAGTCTCGACGCGAAGACTTTTCAAAGGACACGCGAGTCGTTTTGCTGTCGCCTCAAGGTCGAGTGTTTTCGCAAGCCGTCGCGGAAGATCTTTCCACGAGTGCTCAGGTCGTATTGCTGTGCGGTCGGTATGAGGGCGTCGACGAGCGGGTTGCTGAAGCGCTCGTAACCGATGAGGTGTCGATCGGTGATTATGTGTTGTCGGGTGGAGAAGCGGCCGCGATGGTGATTATCGACGCGGTTGTTCGATTGATACCCGGAGCCCTCGGCAGCGAGACTTCGGCTCTAAATGAGTCGTTTTCAACGGACATGCTGGACTGCCCGCATTACACTCGACCACCGGAATTTCGAGGAATGAAAGTCCCAGAAGTGTTGTTGAGTGGTAACCACGCAGAGATCGAGCGCTGGCGCGAAACAGCGGCAACGGAAAAAACGCGGCGGATGCGACCGGATCTTTTAAAAAGAAAATAGTATAGAAGGGCGCGACGCGTGAACCGGTTGGTTAAGTATCGCTGCTCGTGATAAGGAGCAATCAATGAATAAACTGGACAAAATTGAAGAGACACAGCTGCGGAAGAACCTGCCAAAGTTCCAGCCGGGCGATACTGTTCGAGTTCACGTGCGGATCAAGGAATCAGAAACGAAAGAACGACTCCAGGTATTTGAAGGTGTTGTTATCGCACGAAAGCACGGCGGTGCGCGTGAGACCATCACTGTTAGAAAGACGAGTTTTGGTGTCGGCGTCGAAAGAATATTTCCGCTCCACGCCACGATCATCGACCACATCGATCTCGTGAAGAAGGGACGCGTTAGACGCGCGAAGTTGTATTACCTGCGTGAGCTACGTGGTAAAGCAGCGCGTATTCGTGAGCGCGATACGCGCGGGCAGCAAACGGACGAAGCCCAGGCGTCAGTTGCAGGGAAGACTAAATAACTTGTCGCACGAATGTGCAGGCCGAGCACATTCGCTGACTCTGAACGGAGATTTTCCGATTGCGTATCGCAATCGATGCTCATTCAATTGGGACCAGGCTTGGCGGCAACGAAACCTACGCCGCGAATCTTATTGAAGCGCTGGCGCGGGTCGACAGTGTAAATCACTACACGCTTTACGTAACCACCGCCGAAGCGTTCGATCGCTATCACCAGCGTTGGTCCAACTTTTCAGTCCGCTCTACTCGGCCACATACTCCACTAATTCGCATTCCACTCACCCTCAGTGCCGAACTGCGAAAAAACCCCGTCGACGTTTTGCACGTACAGTTTACGGCCCCGCCTTTTTGTCCCTGTCCGTGCGTTGTGAGCGTTCATGATCTATCTTTCGAGCACCTGCCGCACACCTTCCATCGTCGCAGCCGCACACAATTACGATTAACCGTTCGTCATTCTGTAAGACGCGCAGCGCGAGTGCTGACCTTATCTGAACATACGCGGAGCGACGTGATGGAAACGTATGGAATCGATGGACAAAACGTAGAGGTGATTCCGATTGCAGCTTCACCCCATTTTGCTCCGGTTTCAGACGAAAAGGAACTGCAACGCGTGCGACATACTTACCGGATAGAGCCGGATTACATCCTTTCCGTAGGATCAATTCAGCCGCGTAAAAATCTCGTCCGGCTGATCAAAGCATATAGTTTGTTGCGCGATAAACTGGGAGCGGATAAGCTGCCCAAACTGGTCTTCGTGGGTAAGCGTGCGTGGCTTTACGACGAAACGCTGCGCGCGCTTGCAGACGCAAACTTAGGCGATTCGGTGATTCTTACCGGATACGTGCCGGAATCGGACCTGCCGGCGTTGTACTCGGGCGCGACGTGTTTCGTTTATCCGTCGTTCTTTGAAGGATTCGGGCTACCACCTTTAGAGGCAATGCAGTGCGGCGCCCCTGTTATTATCGGTAACCGAACTAGTCTTCCCGAAGTGGTTGGTGACGCGGCCATGGCCGTTGATCCTTTTGACGTTCACGCGATTGCAGGGGCAATCGAAGAGCTGGTAAACAATCCAGCCCTTCGCGATGAGTTGCGCGTCAAAGGTTTTGCACGCGCAAAGATGTTCGATTGGAATGACACGGCACGAAGAACATTGAGAGTTTATGAGCAGGTCGCAAACGTAAATGCGGACCTGGACAAGTTACCGGCTAGATCGGCACGCTAACATCGACAACGCATAATGCGGATAGCAATACTTGGAACACGGGGTATTCCGGCCAGTTATGGCGGGTTTGAGACCTTCGCAGATCACCTCGCTACTCGTTTGGTAGCGCGTGGCCATCAAGTTACTGTCTATTGCCGCTCCCACTATGTTTCACCCCGGCAACTCGAGTATAACGGCGTAAATCTGCAGATCCTTCCAACCGTTCGTCACAAGTACTTCGATACGGTGGTCCATACCTTCCTCTCCGCACTTCATGCTGTTCCCCGACGTTTCGACGCTGCGCTTATTTGCAATGCGGCTAATGCGCCCTTTAGTACGATTCTCAGGTTAACTGGAACGCCAGTGGCCATTAATGTCGACGGCTTGGAGCACAAGCGAAAGAAGTGGGGTGCGCTTGGGCGCAAGTATTACCGCCTTGCCGAATACCTTTGCACGCTGCTGCCGAACGAGATGGTCACTGACGCACAAGTGATTCAGGATTACTACCTCGCTCAACACAACGCACCGTCGACAATGATCGCCTACGGTGGCGAAGTCGAACGACGACCTGACCGCGCGGCTGTTCGCAAATGGCGAGTAGAACCCAACCGCTACATCCTCTACGTGTCGCGCCTGGAACCGGAGAACAATGCGCACCTGGTAATCGAGGCGTTCAAGAAAGTGAGAACTGCCTTTCGATTGCTGATAGTGGGTGATGCGCCCTATGCCGAACAGTACATCAAGAATCTGAAGGCAAGAGCCAAAGGTGACAAGCGCATCATCTTCACCGGGTTCGTTTTTGGTCAGGATTATCGAACGCTACAGCAGAATGCCTACTGTTACGTTCACGCAACAGAGGTCGGTGGAACACATCCGGCTTTGCTTGAAGCAATGGGATACGGAAACTGCGTGCTTACGCTTGCGACTCCCGAGAATCTCGAAGCAGTTGGCGAGGCCGGCATTCCCTACAATGATGAATTCGATCTGGCTGAAAAACTACGACGAGTGCTGCGTGACGGATCTCTCGTTCAGTCATACCGGAACCGTGCGCAAATGCGCGTGCAGAAGTGGTACGACTGGGAAACTGTTGTCGATCAATATGAGCGCCTGTTCAGAAGAATGAGTGGCAGCCTGGCCGAAGAACCAGAAAGTCCGGATCTATCGGTGTTCAAGGAAGGCCTGGCGAAGGTTCGGGATTGAGTCGGTTTTTAGCCTAAAAGAGAGGGGCCCGCCGATTCGTAAGAACCGGCGGGCCAAAAACTTTACGGGTAGGTTCGGGCAAATCAGGGTGGCAGAGCTAAGAACCGAGAATCGTCGATGAAAAGACAATTCTGAAAAACAGGCGGTGCGTTTTGCGGGCTAAGATAAAGCCGTATTATTCAAGCGTGCACCCCTACCCCACCTAACCCTTGCAGTTAAAAAGAACTGCCAAGCATTTAGTTATTGCTCGGTCTTGTGTGAAATTATACCGACAGTTCGTGACCTGTCAAGGATATTATTAACTTTTTCGCAAAAACTTTGTAACAGTTGCGGGTTGAGTCGGAACTCGTGCGACGGAAAGCGCACAACTGCCACCTTTTAGTCGCCGGTGCGGACCCCTGCAAGTCGCAATGCCTGGCGTCTCACGGTTTCCGAAACATTGCGATTTTGAGAAAGGTTTTTGAGATCCTTGGTGCGAATTCGTTGAAGGATGTTCAAGACGGTGGGGATGGGTGTGCGCGGATTTCTCGCGAGGTTATGAATGATCGAATACGATCGTGCCCAAACGCGATTCATCGAGATAAGGCGCAGGATCTCGTCAGAAACCGTGCGCATTGCGGCGATATTTTCAACTTCCTGCTCCGTGATCTTTGGATTATTAATGACTCCAGTTGAAACGACGCGATTGGAATCTCGGACGAGGATCGTTCGTGCTTCACGGTCGCCTTTCATCGCGAGTTTCATGCGGTCACGCGTGTTCATGAGCATCAGCCTGCGAATCATCGAAACTCGCTCGCTCGATATGCTCCCGGTCTCTATTCGCTCACTCTCAACAATTCGCTGAACGGCGGCGGCTCTTTCCTCAGGCGTCTCCGCAAGAAGTTCTTCATAGTGCTCGGCCGGCAACCATGAATCGTCGATATCAGCGTCAGTTACTTCAATGTGCTCTGCGATCAACCACGCATCTTCGAGACTGAGTTTACCTCCGTCGTCGGTCGTCAGTTCGGCTGTTTCGAAGAACTCGGCGGCGGCAACTTTCCCCTGCGCGCGCAGCTCGGCAGCAATTTGTTGGGCGCCGCGCTCCTTTTCAAAAAACTCCTTCTTAGTTTCGCGCGCCCGCCGTTCTGCTTCAGAGCTTCGTGCTGGATTCGCAAGAATCGCCTCGATCAATTGCGGAGATCGAACCAGTCGTTCCTGGTTAAGCGCGATTAGCTCGAGCAATGAGCTTTCACTCGTCGACGTAGCGAAGTCTGCCAGCGCTTCATCGGGAGTGCTGCGATTCTGGATGGCAGCTTCGTAAAGTTCGCGCGGAGCACCTGCGCGCGAAGTTAAATAGCCAAGCACACGCGGCGACGTCGTATCGATCTTTGCAATAACCAGTAGAGCGTCGTTGTTTTCCGCCTCAAGCGTTTCGAGTGCCGCAGCGGCGATTTCCTGGTCGCCGCTTTGCCGAAGGAAGACCAGAACTTCTAACAAGTCGCTTTGAGGCAGAGGTAGCAGACCGCTGGCAGCAGCTAGCACGGCGTTCCGCGGAGCAGTGCCTTCAATCATTGCCTTTACGACGGGATTCGTTGAAGTGGTTTCAGTGGTCAGGACGAGGCTCCGCTTGGCGAGATCGGTCGACCTCCAACTTAGCGGATCTGCTGTAAGCTGTCTACAGTCGTTTCAATACAGGGATTAGTCAGGAGATCTTGGTCTTTGCATCAACCCAAACTTAAAACTCAGCCGGCAACGCCGTGGCATTTCTTGTATTTCTTCCCTGAGCCACACGGACAGGGTTCGTTGCGTCCCACCTTCGGCTGATCCCTGACGACAGTCTTTACTTTTCCGTCCTCTTCGCCAGCGGGCGCCGCGCCCTGGTTTGGTCCAGTGAAGGTCAACGACGCTGGCCGACGTGCCATCCGACGTTGCCGCAGCGTTTCAGGCGGTTGCTCCGCAACGACCTGTAGATTGAAGAGCGATCGGATCGTGGTTGTGTCGATACGATCAAGCATCTCCTGGAAGAGATCGAAACTCTGTTTCTTGTACTCGACGAGCGGATCCTTTTGTCCGTAACCGACAAGCCCGATGCCCTGTTTTAAGTGATCGAGCGATAACAGGTGGTCCTTCCACTGCGCGTCGATGATGTTGAGCATAATGATGCGCTCATACGTGCGCATCGCCTCCGGGCCGATCTGTTGTTCCTTGTGTGTGTACTTAACTTTTAGTCGTTCCCAGATCGCATCGACAACTTCCTGCGACGCCATATTCGAAATGTCGATGCGCTCACTGTCGACGTCGAGGTCGTAAATTGTCTTGATCTGAATCTTGTAGTTCGCGACGTCCCAGTCATCAACGGAGGTATCAGGATTCAAATACTGTTTGGTGATGTCAGACAGGAGATCGTAGGCCACACCTGCAGAGGGTGGATCCCCCAACAGGTATTCGCGCTGATCCGGTTCTTCCATCAATTGGCGCCGCAAGCCGTAGATCGTCTCGCGCTGCCTGTTCATCACGTCGTCGTATTCAAGCAGGTGTTTGCGAGCTTCAAAGTTGCGTCCTTCAACCGACTTCTGCGCAGCGGCGATTCGTTTCGATACCATCTTCGATTCGATCGCTACGCCCTTCTCCATGCCAAGCCGCTGCATTAACGCCTTCACCTTGTCGCCGGCGAAAATGCGCATTAGATCGTCTTCGAGTGACAGGAAGAAACGTGACGACCCCGGATCGCCCTGACGACCCGCGCGACCGCGAAGCTGGTTGTCGATGCGACGTGATTCGTGTCGTTCAGTGCCGACGATGTGCAACCCGCCGAGGCCAACTACTTCATTGTGTTCATCTTCGACGATACGCTTCGCTTGTAGAAAAGCCGTTTGCCACTGTTCTTCCGTAGCCTCATCAGGATCGACTTCGTCACGCTTCAGAAACTCACGCGCCATGAAGTCCGGATTGCCGCCGAGCAAAATGTCTGTACCGCGACCAGCCATGTTCGTGGCAATGGTCACAGATCCCTTGCGACCTGCCTGGGCAACGATCTCCGCCTCGCGTTCGTGATATTTGGCGTTCAGCACGTTGTGAGGTACAGACTCTTTTGTAAGACGGCGGGAAATTAATTCCGAATTCTCGACTGAAACCGTGCCTACCAGCGCCGGTTGTCCCTTCGTGTAGCACTCTTTGATCTCGTCGATTACTGCGTCCCACTTCTCCGGCAGTGTGCGGTAGATCACATCGGAGAAGTCTGTGCGAACCATCGGCATGTGCGTCGGAATGACGATGACGTCGAGTTTGTAAGTTGAAGCAAACTCCGCCGCCTCAGTTTCGGCAGTACCGGTCATGCCTGAAAGTTTTTCATACAAACGGAAGTAGTTTTGAAGGGTAATGGTGGCTAGAGTTTGATTCTCCTTTTCGATCTCGACGCCTTCTTTTGCTTCCACCGCCTGGTGTAGACCATCGGACCAGCGACGACCTTTCATAAGTCGACCCGTGAAGTCGTCAACAATGATCACTTCGCCATCCTGAACAACATACTGATGGTCCAACTTGTAAAGTGTATGAGCTTTGAGCGCCTGCTCTACGCAATGAAGCAGTTCCATGTTTGATGGATCGTATAGATTGCCGACACCCAACAGTCGTTCAGCTTTATCGACGCCTTCTTCCGTTAACACCGCGGTGTGGGCTTTTTCGTCGACGACGTAGTCGCCCGTTTTCTTTCCATCGACGTCTTCGCCCTTCTTCAAGTTCGGGATAATGGCGTCGGCGTTTTTGTATTTGTCGGTGGCCTCGTCAGACGGGCCAGAAATAATCAACGGAGTTCGCGCTTCATCAATTAGGATGGAGTCAACTTCGTCTACGATTGCGAAGTAATGGCCTCGCTGCACACAAGTAGCGAGATCAAACTTCATGTTGTCGCGCAGATAGTCGAAACCGAATTCGTTATTGGTGCCGTACGTGATATCTGCTGCGTAGGCCGCCTGCCTTTCGAAGTCGTCCATGTCGTTCTGAATACAGCCGACTTCAAGACCCAGGAAGCGATGGATTTGTCCCATCCATTCAGCGTCGCGAGAGGCGAGATAATCGTTAACAGTGACGACGTGGACGCCGCCGCGCCCCGTCAAGGCGTTCAGGTATGCGGGCAGGGTGGCGACGAGCGTTTTGCCTTCACCGGTTCGCATCTCTGCGATTTTTCCCTGATGCAAAACGATGCCACCAATCATCTGAACGTCGAAGTGACGCATTCCCGTCGTGCGGACGCTCGCCTCACGCACAACCGCAAAGGCTTCCGGCAAAATTTCGTCGAGCGCTTCTCTCTCGCGCACTTTTCGCTCGTCTTTATCTTGCGTGTCACCCACCACCTGCTGAACGCGTTCCCTGAACTCCGCGGTGCGCGCACGAAGCGCATCGTCTGAAAGCGCCTTCATTGCCGGCTCAAGCGCGTTGATCTTGTCGACAATCGGCTGAATGGTTTTCAGGAAACGTTGGTTGTTGCTGCCAAATATTTTTGTAAGTAACTTATCGAAACTCATAGTCAATAATAGATTGAAGCTCTGCTGTTATACGGTTAATTGCTCTTGCTTAGGCAATCTTGAATTCTAGATGAGCACAGCGGGACAGGCAAGCAGGTGATTACTCCCCCGGTTCAATGCTCCTTTTGATGAGATCCACAACACTCTGCCTTGGCATGGAGAAGTTGAGCACGACCTTTTTCCCGTCCGGTGTGGCATTTGTATTTCTCATGATAACTGCTTCATCTTTTCCCGCTCTGGATCCTGCACCAAAGACGAGGGCTGCATTCAATGCCTTCGCCAGCACACGAGCATTGTCGGGTGATGAAACCTCCGACTCCACCGTCGCCAATACGTCGCTCTCACCTTGCTTTATCGTGAACACGACCCTCGCCCCTGGATTGTCTTTGTTAATAGGTTTTAGGTAGACGAGAAATCCGCTATCGTTGAGTGCAGCCACAAATCGAGCAAATAGATCTACGAGATTCGGATCACCAGCTTTCTTCGTAAACCTTGGATTTTTCAGTTTGCCGTCTTCACCAAGTTCGGCTTCGATCACAATTTCAAAAGGTTGGTTGAGATCGAGCTTTCCTGATTTCTTCAAGTCGTTCGCGTAAGCCGCGAAGTCTTTTAATACTTGTTTGTTGACCTCGGCCTCAGCAGGTAGTTCGAGATTGTTCTCTTGCGCAGTTCGATCCAATGCAGTCTGCGCTTGTTCCGGAGTTAAACCTGCGCTGTTTTTGTTGGCGTTCGATGTCTCTGGATCAACTGCGACTACTGACGCAGATGGACTCGCGGCTGGCGAGGCACCAGGCGATGGGCTGGGCATTGGACTGGGTGATGGACTCGGTTCGGGTTTCTCATTTCTTGCTTCCGAGATTATGCGCGGCGCGAACGGATCAAAGGTCTCGATTCCCGGAGCGGTTTCCGTTGCATAGCCATTTTCGGTTGCGAAGTAGCCATCAGGGTACCGAAACTTCGCAAGTTCAAGCAGTTGGACTTCGTCGCCGATTTCCGTGCGGTTGTACGGTTTCTCTACAAACTTCGTACTTGCAATCATGGCAGCGATGTTCAAGGTGTCGCGCAGTGCTGGAACGTAAATCACAGCCCACATCATTGCGAGATGGATTACCAGCGAGCCAGCGGTCAGACGCAACAGCACACCGCTTCGCGACTCGCGATTGACCTCAACATTTTCGAATAACTCTGCCATTTACCCAGACTTAGACCTTTTAGCGTTCTTTTCAGCGGGTTAGACGCCCAGTAACTGTGACGCGTTGTGAGACAATTGTAACTTCCATCGATAGCATTAGCACTTCGCAGGCCACTGCCCGGCCGCTAGAATACGAGTCATGAGGCGGCGGGACGCACAACGACGGAGAAGTGGCCAAAATCGCGGCGA
>Ga0157380_10003796_pt1 | contig 10391 bp, 6 predicted proteins | sample S35metaG_FD_119757 | JGI IMG/M metagenome (GOLD analysis project Ga0157380, IMG submission 119757) | Switchgrass rhizosphere microbial communities from Kellogg Biological Station, Michigan, USA - S3-5 metaG | ecosystem: Host-associated > Plants > Roots > Rhizosphere > Soil | place: USA: Michigan...
AGCTTGATCGGGACGAGCCCGGCCTCCTCGGCCGCCGCGATGCCGGCCTCCATCTCCTCGAGCGACGCGAAGCGCATCAGCTTCTTGAGCCGCTCGGGATGGAGCGTGTCGACGTGGATGTTGAGGCGCTTCAGCCCCGCGTCGCGCAGCGGCTTCGCGAGCCGCGGCAGCAGGATCCCGTTCGTCGTCATCGCCAGGTCCTCGACGCCGGGAACCGCCGCGATCCGCTCCGTGATCTCGACGATCTCGGGCCGCAGCGTCGGCTCGCCCCCCGTGAGCCGGAACTTGTGGAACCCGACGGCGACCGCGGCGCGCACGACCGTCTCGATCTCCGCGGCCGTCAGCAGCTCGGGCGACGGGACGAAGCTCAGCCCGCGCAGCGGCATGCAGTAGACGCAGCGAAGGTTGCAGTGGTCGATCAGCGACAACCGCAGGTAGTTGATCTGCCGCCCGAACCGATCGCGAGGCACGCGGGAATCTCCGAAAGACCAGTCTACAGCGGACACCCCGCGCAAGAGGCAGGAGGCTGAGTCCGCGGCAAGTTGAGTGGTTATCGCTCAACTCGGGGCGCCCCGAGTCGACGACAGGACGAAATACTCCGTCCGGACAGAGTCGCACGAGACCCTGTTCGAGGTCTCGTTAGCCCCCGCTAACTGGCGGGATGAACACAACCTCGTCCCCGTCCGCGAGCTCCGTCTCGAACCCCGCGTAGACCCGGTTCACGGCGACGGCGAGGCTCGCGCGGCGCGGCGCGAGCTCTGGAAAGGCGCCCACGAGCGCCAGCCACGCGGCCTCGGCGGTCGCGCCTTTAGGCAGATCGAGCGACTCCTCCGCGCGGCCGGCCCGTTCGCGCAGCGATCCGAAGAGCCGCAGCCTCACCCGCACGCGCGCCGCCTCAGTCCTGGAGCCGATAGCCGACGCCGCGCACGGTCTGCAGCAGGCGGGGATCGCGCGCGTCCTCCTCGAGGTGGCGGCGCAACCGCATCACGAAGTTGTCGACCGCGCGCGTCTCCGTGTCGGGGTTGAGGTTCCAGACCTTCTCGAGGATCTCGGCCTTCGTCACCACCTGCCCGCGCTTCTCGACCAGCAGCTTCAGCAGCATCGCCTCGAGCAGCGTCAGCCGCACCAGCGAGTCGCCCTTGCGCAGCTCGAAGTTCGCGAAGTCCACGAGCGCCGGGCCGACGCGCACGGCGTCGACGGTCGAGCCGCGCGCCCAGTCGCGCCGGCGGATCAGGCCCTTGACGCGCGCGAGCAGCACCGGCAGGTCGAACGGCTTCGGCAGGTAGTCGTCGGCGCCGGCCTCGAGGCCGAAGGCCACATCCTCGGGCAGGCCTTTCGCCGTCAGCATCATCACCGGCGTGTAGTTGGCGGCCAGCCGCATGCGCTCGACGACCTCGAAGCCGTCGAGCCCGGGCAGCATCACGTCCAGCACCACCAGGTCGATGGACGGCCCGGCGGCGGCGCCGTCGGCGGGCGGCACCAGCCGCTCGAGCGCCCGCAGGCCGTCCGCGATCGTCTCCACCTCGTAGCCGTCGAGCTCGAGGTTGAAGCGGATGCCCTCGGCGAGGTGCTCCTCGTCTTCGACCAGCAGGATCCTAGGCACGCGCGGCCTCCGGGGCGCCGTCCGACTCGGCCTCCGCTTCGAGCAGGCCCGGCAGCGTGATGGTGAAGGTGGACCCGCGGTCGGGCCCGGGACTGTCCACCGCGATCGAGCCCTTGTGGCCCTTGACGATGGCGCGGACGATGAAGAGCCCGAGGCCGGTGCCGGTTCGGCTGCGCCGCACCTCGGCGCCGATCCGGTAGAAGCGCGTGAAGATGAACGGCAGGTGGGTGCGGCTCATGCCGATGCCGTGGTCGCGCACGCGCAGGTGCGCCTGGCCGTCCGCGTCGCCCCACACCTCGAGCTCGACCTGCACCTTCTCCTTCGAGTACTTGACGGCGTTGTCGAGCAGGTTGAGCAGCGCGGTCTCGAGCGCCTGGGCGTCGCCCGCGACGCGCAGGCTCTCCGGCCCGTCGTACTGGATCGCGCCCTTCGCGAGCTGGTGGCGCGTGAGCGTCAGCTCGGCCGCGCGCCGCGCGAGCCGCGCGAGGTCGAGCGGGCGCGGCGCGGCGACCGGCCGGTCGGTGTACATCGCCGCGTTCAGCACGTTGTTGATCGTCGTGTTCAACCGCTCGATGTCCTGGCGCATCGTCTTGTAGAACTCGCTGCGGCGCTCCTCCGGCACCTCGCGGTACTCGAGCGTCTCCAGGTAGAGCTTGAGCGAGGCGACCGGTGTCTTGAGCTCGTGCGTCACGGCGCTCACGAAGTTCGACTGCCGCTCGTTGAGCCGCACCTCGCGCAGCAGCAGCAGCACGATCAGCACCAGGCCCGCGATCAGCAGCAGGAACATCACGCTGCCGAAGAAGTACGCGACCACGCGGGCCGGCGCGACGGCGCGCGTGCCCGCGACCTCGGGCGCGGCCAGGATCCCCCAAGCGACCGTGAGCGAGATGGCGACGACGATCAGGCCGACGCCCACCAGCAGGTAGTGCCACTTGGGCCGCCGCGAGCGGGAGAGCTGGGGTACCTGGGACAAGGGGGGCCCGCTCAGAAGAGCTTGTCGAGGCCCATGGCGAGGCGCCCGATGCCGAATCGCCGCCAGAGCCGCCCGAAGCGCATCAGCCCGAGCTGGCCCGCGAGCCGGCGCGCCATGGACTTCGCGTAGAGGGCGGGTGCGACCCCCGCGATCAGCCGGCGATACTCGGCGTCGTAGGGATACCACCAAAGCGCGGGCTTCCTGCCACGGTCGAAGCTGACGTACTTCGGCTGGACCATCTCGCGCAGGCCCGCGCGCCCGTGGATGCGCCCGATCCCGCTCGCCTTCACCCCGCCCCACGGCGCCTGCGGCTCTGCGAAGCTCGAGGAGTGGTCGTTGATCGACACCACGCCGGCCACGAGCTCGCGCTGCAGCCGCGCGGCCGTCTCGGCGCTCCGCGTCCAGCCGCTCGCGGTGAGCCCGTACTCGCTGTCGTTCGCGAGCCGGATCGCCTCGTCGAGCGAGTCGACAGCCATCACGGGCAGCACGGGCCCGAACGTCTCCTCCCTCATCAGCGCCATGCCGTGGTCGACGTCCACCACGACCGTCGGCTGGTAATAGAGGCCGGGGCCGGACGGACGGTCGCCGCCCAGCAACACCCGCGCGCCCTTCGCCACCGCGTCCTTCACGTGCGCCTCGACGACCCGGCGCTGGCGCTCGAGCGTGAGCGGGCCGACCTCGCCTCCGCCCTGGGCGTCCTTGAGCCGCACGCGTCGCGCCTCGTCGAGCACTTTCGCGAGGAACTGCTCCGCCACGGGACGCTCGACGTAGACGCGCTCGACCGACGAGCAGGTCTGGCCCGCGTTCATGAAGGCGTTCCACACGATCCCGCGCGCGGCGATCTCGAGGTCGGCGTCGCGGCAGACGATCGCGGCGTCCTTGCCTCCGAGCTCCAGCACCACCGGCGTCAGGTTCTTCGCCGCCGCCGCCATCACCTTCTTGCCCGTCGCGACGCTGCCGGTGAAGACGATCTTGCCGACGCGCGGATCCTCGACGAGCGAGGCGGCGACGCCGTCGTCCACGGCGAGGACGCTCACGACCCCGTCCGGGAAGCCCGCCTTGCGGGCGAGCGCGCCCATCCGCAGGCCGACGAGCGTCGTGGCGGGCGCCGGCTTCAGCACCACCGTGTTCCCGGCAAAGATCGCCGCCGCGAGCACCGGCAGCGACTGGCCCCAGGGGTAGTTCCAGGGCTTGATCGCGAGGATCACGCCGTAGGGCGCGTAGACGAGCCGTGCGCGCTTGTGCGCGAGCAGCAGCTGTCCTGGCTCGAGCGGCTCGTCGCGCAGCAGGTCACAGCCGTGCTCGGAGAGGTGCTTGAGCGCCTCGAGCGACGGCAGCACCTCAGCGACCAAAGCTTCGGCCGCCGTCTTGCCCTGCTCCTGCTCGACGAGCCGCGCGATGTCGTCCGCTTCGTCGACGATGGCCTCGCGCCAGCGGTCGAGGAGCCGCGCCCGCTCGGCGAAGCTCGTGCGGCTCCACGCCGGGAACGCCGCGCGCGCCGCAGCGATCGCGTCGGCCGCCTGTGCCGCGTCGAGAAGGCTCGCCTGCCCGATCGCCTCACCCGTTGCCGGGTTCGTCGCCGTGCGGAGGCCCCCGCGGCCCTCGACCTCGCGGCCGCCGACCCAGGAGTGCTGCGTCGCGAGGCCGCTGCCGACCGCCGTCTCGGTCGCCATCAAACGATTCTACGCCGCACGATGGCGTGGCGGACGAACGGCCCGCCCCGGCCGGAGGCCGTGTGTATCATTCGTTTCGTGCTCACACGCCTTCAGTACGGAGTGAGCGGGCTCGAGGTCGACCTCCCCACCTCGAACCTGACGGTCCTCGAGCCGCGCTTCGTCCCGGGGCTGAAAGACGAGGCCGCCGCGTTCCGCGAGGCCGCCGCGCGGCCGATCGCCGGCCCTCCGCTCCGGGACGTCGTTCGCTCGACCGACCGCGTGGCCGTCGTGATCCCCGACATCACACGGCCGTTGCCCAGCGACCGGCTGCTCCCCTGGCTGTTCGCGGCGCTCGACCACGTGCCGGCCGAGCGCTTCGTGATCGTGAACGGCACGGGCTCGCACCGCGCCAACACCACGGACGAGCTGTGCGGGATGCTGGGAGCGGACGTGCTGGCCCGCTACCGGGTCGTGAATCACGACGCTCAGGATCCCGCGACGCTCGTCGCGGTCGGGGCCGGCCAGGACGGCCAGCCGGTGCGGATGAACCGCGAGTACGTGAACGCAGACCGGCGGATCGTGCTCGGCTTCGTCGAGCCGCACTTCATGGCCGGATTCTCGGGCGGCTACAAGGGCGTCTTCCCCGCCCTGGCCGACATCGCGGCCATCATGCGGTACCACGACGCGAAGACGATCGGCCATCCCCGCAGCACCTGGGGCGCGATCGACGGCAACCCCACACAGGCCATCGTCCGGGCGAACGGGGCGCTCTTGCCCGTCGACTTCTGCATCAACCTCACGCTGAATCGCGAGCGCGCGATCACGCGCTTCTTCTGCGGCGCAGTGCTCGCCGCGCACGACGCGGCGTGCGCCTTCTCGAAGCAGACGGCGATGGTCGCCTGCCCGCTGCCGTTCCCGGTCGTCGTGACCACGAACAGCGGCTATCCGCTCGACCAGAACCTCTACCAGGCCGTGAAGGGCCTCTCGGCCGCGGCGCAGGTCGTGAGCGAGGGCGGCTACATCGCAGCCGCCGCGCGCTGCAACGACGGCTTCCCCGCGCACGGCAACTTCCGGAAGCTGCTCTTCGAGGCCGACTCGCCGCGCGCGCTGCTCGACACGATCGAGGCGCCCGGCTTCTCGGTGTACGACCAGTGGGAGGCGCAGCTCTTGGCGCTCGTTCGCCTCAGGGCCCGCGTCGGCCTCTTCAGCGAGCTGCCGCCCGAGGACGTCCGGCGCGCGCACCTCGAGCCCGTGCCCGATCTGCGAACGGCGGTCGCGGCCGAGCTCGCCCGCATCGGAGAAGACGCGCCCGTGGCCGTGCTTCCCGAAGGGCCGATGACGATCCCGTACCTGCGAACGCCGGCCTAGCGCGAGGTCCGCGCTCGCGCGGGGATCGGCGGCCGCTTCGGCGCGGCCCGCGGGCTCTTCGCGAGCTCCGCCATCACGAGCGCGATCGCCTTCTCGAGCTGGGGGTCCTTGCCCGCGATCACGTCCGCCGGCGTCTGCTCCACCTCGACGTCGGGCGCCACGCCCTCGTTCTCCACGCCGAAGCCCGCCTCGGTCCAGAACGCGAGGTTGGGCGCCGTGACGGAGCCGCCGTCGAGCAGCACCGGGAAGCCCAGGATCCCGACGAGCCCGCCCCAGGTGCGCTTGCCGACGAGCGGCCCGAGCTGGAACTTGCGGAACATCCAGGGCAGCAGGTCTCCACCCGAGCCCGCGGTCTCGTCGATCAGCATCGCCTTCGGGCCGTGGATCCCGGCGATCGGCGTCTTGAGGTCGGCGCCGTAGCGCATCGCCCAGTAGCTCACGACCGGCCGGCGCAGGATGTCGATGTAGTAGTCGGCCACCTGCCCGCCGCCGTTGTGCCGCTCGTCCACGATGATCGCCTGGCGGTCTGCCTGCGGGTAGAAGTAGCGCTTGAAGTAGGTGTGCCCCAGGCCGGCGGTGTTCGGGACGTAGACGTACGCGACCTTCCCTTGCGTCGCCTCCGTGACGTGGCGCAGGTTGCCCTCGACCCAGTCGCGGTTGCGCAGCGCCGCCTCGCTCTCGATCGGCACCGCCTTGACGCTGCGCGAGCGCGTGCCGTCCGGGTTCGGCCCCACCGTCAGCTCGACGATGCGGCCCGCCGTGCGCTCGAAGCGCTCGTAGAGGTTGTCCGGGTAGCGCAACTCGCGGCCGTCCACCGCGAGCAGGTACTCGCCCGCCGCCACGTCCACGCCGGGCTCGGTGAGCGGCGCGCGCAGGTCGGGCGTCCAGTTGAGGCCGCCGAAGACCTTCTTGAAGCGGTAGCGCCCGTTCGCCACCTCGTAGTCCGCGCCGAGCAGCCCGCCCGGGATCGTCTCGGGCTCGAAGGCGCTGTCGCCGGGCGACTGGTAGGAGTGGCCGACGGCGAGCTCGCTCAGCATCCAGCGGATCACGCGGAAGAGGTCGTTGCGCGTCGCGAGGTCCGGCAGGAACGCCTGGTACTTCTTGCGCATCGCCGGCCAGTCGGCGCCGTGGTAGGCGGGGTCGTAGAAGTAGTCGCGGTTGATGCGCCACGCCTCGTCGAGCATCTGCGCCCACTCGGCCGCCGGATCGAGCTTCACCTGGATGCGCCCGACGTCGAGCTTGAACTTCGCGAGGTCGACCTTGTCCGCGACGTCGACGATGTACCAGTCCTCCTTCATCCGCAGCAGCGCGCGCTTGCCGTCCGCGCTCAGCGCGAAGCCGTCGGCCTTCTCGACGAGCGTGTCCTCCTTGCGCTTCTCGAGGTCGTAGCGGTAGAGCGCGCCGTCGACGTCGGGATCGGTCGACGCGTAGCGCCGGTAGAAGATCTGGTTCGCCGCACCCGCCGCGAGGTCGTCGTAGGGGCCCGCCTTCATCGGCAGCGCCAGGATCCGCTGCGAGAGCCCCTCGGGATCGAACCTCACCTCCGCCGGCTTCTCGGGCTTCTTCTCGTCCTTCTTCGCGCCGTCCTTCGCGCCGTCCTTCGCTTCGTCCGGCTTCTCGCCGGGCTTCGCGTCGGCCTTCGCGAGCGGCTCGGGCTTGTCCTCCTTCGCCTTGTCCTCCTTCCCCTTCTCCTCGTCGCTCTCCTTCATGAGCGGCGAGGGGACGCCCTTCGCGAGCACCGCCAGGTACACGCGCTGCACCTCGCGCATGTCGGCGTTCGCCTGCGAGAACCAGTCGTTCACCGGCCCGGCGTCGGTGGACACGAGGAAGTAGAGGTACTTGCCCGAGGCGTCGAACACCGGGCTCGTGGCGTCGGCGAGTCCGTCGCTCACGGGGTACGAGCGGTCCTCGGCGGCCGAGTACAGGAACACGCGGTTGAAGTAGGTCGCGGTGTTGCGGGTGTAGGCGAGGTAGCGCGAGTCGGGCGACCACGAGTGGTGCAGCACGACGGTCGGGCCGTAGATCGGCTCGCTCGAGACGCGCGTCTGCTTGCCGCTCGCGACGTCGAGCACGTAGAGCGCGAGCGAGTTGTCGGCGAAGCTCAGCTTCTTCGAGTCGGGCGACCAGCGCGGCCGCGCGTAGAAGCCCGCGCCCGTGAGCGGGATCCGGCGCGGCGTGCCCTTGCCGTCCTGCGCCTCGAGCACGAGGCCGTACTCCCCGCCCGCGTCCGAGAAGTAGGCGATCCACTTGCCGTCCGGCGACCAGGCGGGCGAGCGCTCGTGGACGCCCGGCGTCTGCGTGAGGTTGCGGTCGTCGCCCTTCTCGCGCGGCAGCGTCACGACCTCGCCCCGGAACTCGAGCGCCACACGCGCGCCGGAGGGCGAGAGGCTCGCCGAGCGGATCCACTTCGCGCCCTTCGCCCAGCGCGGCCGCAGCTCGACGAGGTCGGCGGCGACCCCGAGCTCGAGCCGCCGCGAAGCGCCCGTGGCCGGGTCGAGCAGGTGCACGTAGCCCGCCTGCTCGTACGCGATGCGCCCGCCCCCGGCCGTGGCGTAGAGCACCGGGAACTCGCGCGACGTGGTCAGCCGCGTCACGGCCTTCGTGGCGCGGTCGAAGGCGTAGAGGTCGAACTCGCCGTCGCGGTCCGACCGGAAGTAGAGCTTGTCGCCGATCCACATCGGGTCGGTGTCGTTCGAGCGAGAGGCGGGCTGGGGGACCTGTTCGACGGCGAGGGTCGCGTTGTCGAACAGCAGGATGCGCGAGACCTGGCCGCCGCGGTAGTGCTTCCACTGCGCGAACGGCTCGCCGAGCGGCACGTACGCGGTCGTGCGGCCGTCGGGCGAGATCGCCGCCTTGCTCGCGTTCGGGATCTTGAGCTTCGTCGGGAAGCCGCCCTCGACCGGGACGCTGAAGAGCTGCGTGTAGCGCGTGGTGTAGACCTCGCGCGGCGACGAGAACAGCACCGACTGGCCGTCCGGCGTGAAGCCGAGCGCCACGTCGTTGCCCGGGTGGTACGTGAGGCGGCGCGGCACGCCGCCGGCCGCGGCGACCACGTAGACGTCGGTGTTGCCTTCGTAGCGCCCCGTGAAGGCGACGAGGCGGCCGTCCGGCGAGAAGCGCGGGCCCCACTCGGCGCCGGGATGCGACGTCAGCCGCCGGACGCCGCTGCCGTCGCTCCCGGCCACCCAGACGTCGTTCGCGTAGGCGAACGCCACGAGCGAGCCGCTCGTAGCGGGATCAGCGACGAGGCGGGTGTCGGCGAGATCGACGGCGCTCGCCCAGGCGGGAGCGGCGAGAGCAAGCGCCAGGAACGCGGCGGGCGGACGGGGCATCCTCTTCCTCCAGGTGTCGGACCGGACGGAGGAGGGTGCCCGCGCCGCCGCGCGGCGTCAAGCGTGCAGCGCGGACCCGAACGGAAAGTCCTACGTCAACACCAGCCTGCCCCGCGACTCGTTGCCGTCCGCGGGCGAGCTGAGACGGTTGCGTCGGACTCGGGTCCAGTTTCGATGCCGCGCGACGGCTGCCAGGAAGCGCCCTGGCAGATCGGCGCCGTTGCCGTTGGTTTCGACGATCAAGGCCGGGTCGGACATGCCGTGGCCGTTCGCTTCCAGGACTCCCGGACACGCGCGCAGCAGCTCGACCCCCTCGCCGTCGGCCGCGATCGCCTTGCAGTGGCGATAGGCCTCCGTGACGAACTCGATGGCGTCCCGCTCGTCCTTCAGGGCCGCGAAGCTCTCCGGTCCCCCGGGCACGTAGACCGCGTCGAACACGACGGACGAAGCGGTCAGCAGGCTCTGCTCGACCTGCCATTCCCGACCGGTGGAGTCCGTGAGCGGTCCGAGCCGGGGCGCCACGATCTTGGGCACGGCGCCGGCCTCGTGAGCTGCGTTCATGAAGAGGGCCATCGCCGCCCCGTCGGCTCCGTCCGCGGCGAGGACCGCGATCTTCCGGGTGCGCGCCGTGTCCTTGATGGTGCCTTCCATGCTGAGCGCTTCCGAGCGGCCGAGCGTCGAGGCCGGCGGGCGCGGCTCGTAGCGCCGTGGATCGGCATCGGCGGGAACGCTGCGGTTCAAGGGCAGGACGACCTTCGGTACCGCCGAAAGGCCGAGCCCTTCCGCGACGCGCCGCGCCAGCTCCGCATCCACGTGCGTCAGCAGGCCCACCACCCGCTCCCGGATCGCAGAGCGCTCGAGCTTGCCGAGCTCGAACCGCAGGGCTTCGACGAGGTGGTCCTTTTCGGGCTCGGACTGGCTCCGCCAGAAGAGGGTCGCCTGGCTGAAGTGGTCGAAGAACTTCTCCGAGCGGGCCCGCACCTTCGCGCCCTCCAGATGCTCGGGGAAGCTCGCGAATCCCCCGGCCTGGGCGCTCGCCTGGTAGGGACAGCCGCCCCCGATCGAGTTGGGCTCGTACGCGGCCTTGCCGGGGTTGATGGCCTGGCGCATGTGGCCGTCGCGCTGGTTGTTGCGGACCGGGGCCAGGGAACGGTTGATCGGGATCTCGTGGAAATTGGGTCCTCCCAGGCGGAGCAGCTGCGTGTCCGTGTAGGAGAAGAGACGCCCCTGCAGGAGCGGATCGTTGCTGAAGTCGATCCCGGGCACGACGTGGCCCGGATGGAAAGCGACCTGCTCGGTCTCCGCGAAGAAGTACTCGGGGTTGCGGTCGAGGGTGAGCCGCCCCACGCGACGCACGGGCACCAGCTCCTCGGGAATGAGCTTGGTGGGGTCGAGGAGGTCGAAGTCGAAGTCGTGCTCCTTCTCTTCCTCCACGATCTGGAGGCCCAGCTCCCACTGCG